>Ga0194112_10004204_pt1 | contig 19774 bp, 19 predicted proteins | sample TA2MahC400mmetaG_FD_146191 | JGI IMG/M metagenome (GOLD analysis project Ga0194112, IMG submission 146191) | Freshwater microbial communities from Lake Tanganyika, Tanzania - TA2015016 Mahale Deep Cast 400m | ecosystem: Environmental > Aquatic > Freshwater > Lake | place: Tanzania: Lake... | reverse complement strand
ATCCAAGTCCTCATCTACTCGTGAGTTGAGGTTTGCATCAGCATCAACTAGTGTAACAGGTATTGTCTCACCAGAGTTCCACTCGCCGCCTATCGCTGTCTCATCCATGTTTATGAATGCAGACGATGAGCTGGCAAGTATGGTATTTGAAATATCGTTGTATGTTATGGTTGCAGATGTTCCTCTACATACGTTTAATCCAGCAGAAGAGAGACAGTTCTCGTTGATTCTTAGGATAGAGTTGTCAGACTCATCAGTAGCTGAAAAGATACCGCTGTTTGGTGCAGTCTCTGTAAATGTGACTGGTAAGCTAGTATGCCTTATAGTCTGTGTTCTAAATGAGTTCTTGCCTGCGTTTTCTAAGTGCATGGAAACGTCTGTGTTGTTTGCAAGCTTGATTATATCAATAGTAGTTCCCTGAGTGTTGTTGTTTAGTGTCAGAACGCCATTGTTCTCAAACATAAAGTTTGTGAGGTTGCCAAATAGGTTCTGGGCACCTAGTGAACCACCGGTTGCCACTTGTACTAACCCTTTAGAACCAGCTGGATATGATGCCCTAAACGTTGCAATATCAGCATCTCCTTTACCTGTCTGGTTGAACAACTGATAAAAGACTGTCTTGTTTGTTGTGGTATCTCTAACGTTTGTACCCCACGTCCAAGAGTCTTCATCTGTTGGGTCGATGTTTAGCGCAAAGTCTTGCAGTGTTACATGAACCTGTGCTGCTGCTGGATAAGATGTTCTATCAAATGAAAGTGAGATTCCGCTGTTTGGCTGTGAATCAAATGTCAGAGTGGTTGTTTGGACAGATCCACCCTTTTGGTATTTGATTATAGCACTGCCACCTTGACTAAAGTCGAATAGATGGATAAATGGCCAGTAGTTTGAGTCACGGATTCCTGGTCCGTTACCTACCAGTACATCTCCTGGACCAAAGTTTAGTGTATTATTTTGTCTTATAACATTCATCTGTTTGAATAAAGTACCAAATCTAAATGCGCTAGTTCTACTTCCATCACAGGCTCCAATGGTAGCTGTGCCATCAGTACCGTTGTTTGTAGTGCCATCTATTGATGTGGCATTAGCTGGTATTGCAAAGCCTTCTGTGTCAGTCATAGAGAACCCAAGTACGCCAGTACCTGAAGTAGCAGAACAGAACTTGCCAAAGTTCAGTCCGAGTCCTGGTGCAGTTGAATCGTCGTCACCAGAAGTTAAACCTGGCTGAGTTGCGTCTGCTCTCTGGGCCATTATCCTGTCAGCAAAGTAACCGTACCAGCTTCCGTCGTTTGCCTGAAGCATTCTAAGACGGTCACCGTTTACAGTGACTAGTGGTTCACCGAGCACATCATCAAGTGCTGATATATCAGAGTCTGTAACGACTACCTGAATTACCATTGGTCCACTGAAAGTATTACTTGAAAAGCTATTTTCTGCAGATACGAATAGGTTTGCATTGTGTGCTGCACTTGCCTCTGGCATAACGCCAGGTATGGCAAATGTCAGCCCACCTGCAAACATAATTGTCATTAGTGTAAGACTAGTTAGTTTCCTTACAATTTCGTTTTTCATGTTATTGACGTTTTTGTCAAAAAGTAAGTATATAAGGCTAATGGACATTTTGTTCATATTTCCACGATGCAATATGCGAATTTAATTTAAAATGTAAATTTTGTAAATTTTTTTGATCGCTTGTTATAATATTTAGATAAGGCTATGAGATGTTAGTTTTTTGCTAACGCTCTAAGACCTAAAAGACTTTTGTATAGAAGAATTGCGCCTTGCTCGTCTTTTGTACCCACTATAATAGCGGAACCCCTTTTTAGGAAACTGACTGAAATCTCATTTGTTCTTAATGAAATTCCAAGCTCACCTAAATTCTCTACTTTGAAGCCACTTTCTTTTGCAACATTTGATACTTTGTTTGTATCAAAATGAGTAATGCTAGTAGGAGTAATAGAATAGGTCCTTTTTCCTCTATTTCTGCCGCAAAGTTCTTCAACTATTAGTTCTTCTTTTTGAAGAATTTCGATTTTGCCGGAACCACATACTGGACACTCTTCTACCTTGAAGGTTTTAGTGTATGCAAAATCCAAATTTTCCAAATCAACGTGTAGGATTCTGTCTGCAAGACTAGGTTTTTTTCCTGTAATTATTTTTATAGCTTCAGAAACTTCGATTCCGCCAATTATAGAAAGAATTGAAGGGTGTACTCCCTCTATACTACATGTTGGCATAGAATCTTCATCTAACGCAGGAAACATACAATGATAACACGCGCTTTGTTTTGGAATTACTGTAAATATCTGACCTGATACTCCCACTGCAGCACCAGTAACAAATGGAATATTATTTTTAACACAAGCCTTGTTAAGAGAATATCTTGCATTTACACTATCCAATGCATCAATTACTATATCACATCCTTCAACAACATCAAGTGCTGTATAATCATTGACAGATATTGGCAATGCTTCAATTACTACATTAGAATTTAGTTTTTGTAATTTTTTTGCTGCGGTTTCAACTTTGACTTGACCTACATCAGACTCATCAAACATTGTTTGACGATGTAGATTTGATAACTCAATTACATCTCTATCAACTATTCGCAATTTTCCAATACCCATTGCAACAAGTTGTGTTGTTATGGGATTTCCAAGACCTCCTGCTCCAACCACACAGACTTTTGCATTTTGAAGTCTTTGTTGTCCTTGATAACCAATCTCTTCTAGCATTATCTGTCTTGAGTATCTATCAAGATCTTTGGCAGACAGTTCAGAGCCGCCAGCTACTGCAGGCAAAATGTATATCTCATCGCCATCCTTTAATGATGTATCTAGTCCACCTGCAAACTTTGCGTTTTTTCCATTGATGTATATGTTGATAAGAGAACGTGGAGTGCCATCGTCGTTTAGCACTCGTCTTTTGAACTCATCGCCCATATTCTCTGAAATCTTGGAAAATGCTTCTGCAAGTTTTGAAGCTGATATTGTAATTTTTTTTTCTCCTCCCCCCTTGTTTAGAACAGAGGGAATGGTGAATGTTATGTTTGCCAAGCTCATCGAACCCTTGCAGAAATCTGTGCAACATCAGGTTGCATAACTTGTGGTTTTTGTAACACTTCAATTAGTGCTTCTGTTGCCTTTAGTCCATTTCCTGTAACATAACATATTGTTGTATCATTTTTGTCTATTTTTCCATCCTCTACCATTTTTTTCAAAATGGCAACAGACACTCCACCTGCAGGTTCGGTAAACACACCTTCTGTTTGTGCAAGCAAGAGTATTGCATCAAGTATCTCTTTGTTGTTTGATTCTTCTGCGTATCCATTGTATTGTTGTAGTCGCTTTAACACATAACGACCATCACCGGGATCACCTATGGCTAAGCTTTTTGCTATAGTGTCCGGATTTTCAACGGGTACTATCTCCTTACTTTTTTTCTTGAATGCATCAACAATAGGAGCGCATCCATGTGGTTGAGCTGCAATAATACGCATATTTGATACATCATTTAGCAATGAGACTGTTTGTAATTCCTCAAATCCTTTACAAATTGCGTTAAGCATTGCTCCACTACCTACTGGAATTATAAGTTGATCTGGTACATTCCAATGAAGCTGTTCTGCAACTTCAAATGCTAATGTCTTTGATCCTTCTACATAGTATGAACGCATGTTTATGTTTACGATTCCGATTCCTTTACTGTCACCAATTTGTGCAGCAATTCGATTTGAATCATCATAGGTACCATCCACTGCAATAAATTCAGCGCCATATGATAATGCTTGTACGATTTTGGTATGTTCAATGTCGCTTGGTGCAAACACATAACATGGAAATCCCCCCCTTGCCGCATGTGCAGCAGTTGCTGCAGCCAAATTTCCAGTTGATGCACAACCAACTGCAGAAAGAGCAAACTCCTTTGCTTTAGACACAGCAATGCCTGCAGGTCTGTCCTTGAATGAAAAAGTTGGATTCACAGAATCATTTTTGATGTAGAGATTATTCAGGCCTAGTTTTTTTCCTAGTTTTTCTGCTTTTATTAAGGGAGTCATACCGGCACTGATGCTTACTATATTTGCTTTATTCTGGATTGGAAGTAACTCAAAATATCTCCAGTATGTGTGTTCACGGCTTGCAAATGTATTCTTGTTTACCGTAGGAAAATCATACTTTACGTCTAATGGGCCAAAACAATCATCACAAACATACTTGAAAGTAGGATTGTAGGTCTTCTTGCATTCTCTACACTCTAGTGTTATAGTCATATTGTTTTTTCCTATATATCGTATTGATAAAAAATCCTAATATCAAGTTAAGTATTACTTAATTCTGATGGCTAATAAATTCAATACTGTATAATGCTAAATGTAGCAATAAGTAATAAATTTAAAATATCAAGGCTTGAAAATAATTTTATATGAATAAGGGAAAAAAAATTGGAGCCATTATAGTAACTTGTGTGATAATATTGATCGGTGCCATAGCAGTATACCTTGCTGGCTTTGATATAAAAAAATCACATGATGAGGGATTTGAGTGGATAACTTCTGGTCCTTTCTCAGTACAAAAATATCAACATAAATTGGGTGAAAATGTTTTCTTTGTAGCACATGGGATTGCACCACATGAAAAAGGTATGATTAGAGTTTATACACCAAAAAATATAGAGTATGTTTATTATCCTTTTGATGGATCGGCAAAATCACAGTTTAATGTGTATTTCAAGCCAGATACAACATTTAGAAAGGATAGATGTAGTCCAGAAGATTTTGTTGGAGTATGGACTATGAAGTTTGAAGGCGTACCATATACACCAATCCAGTTTGAATTTATCAATGAGTACATACGTGGTGCAGAAGTTGACATTACTAATCTATGCAAAAATGCTACTTGAGGATATTATGGAAACAATTTCTTTGTCCTGTGTGACATGCTGGTCCTGATGGCTCTACAAAATAAATAACGGCGTCTAAATCACAATCAACTAGAATTTTTTTTACTTTTTGTGTGTTACCTGATTCTTCTCCTTTCATCCATAATTTTTTTCGTGAGCGACTCCAAAACCAAGAGTTCCCTGTCTTTTGTGTAAGGTTAAGTGATTCTTTATTTGCATATGCTAAAGTTAAAACTTCATTGGTGTTGATGTCTTGCACTATTACAGGTATTAAACCACTTTCTTTTTTAAAATCTATATCTTCAATTGTTTTTTCCATTACTTTCACTATTTTATTGTTAGAATTTTACCTTATAATCTTACAGGAATATTGTTTTCTTTGAGATATTTTTTTACTCTATCTACAGAATGGATTTCATAGTGAAATATTGATGCTGCTAATGCTGCCTCGACATCTGATTTTTTGAAAAGATCTAGCATATGTTCTGGTTTCCCACAGCCACCAGATGCAATTACAGGTATAGTCACAGCACCTACTATTGCACGAATTAGTTCAATATCATATCCATTCTTTGTTCCATCTTTATCGATGCTTGTTAGTAAGATTTCACCAGCTCCTAGTTTTTCTGCTTTTTTTGCCCATTCGATTGCATCAAGTCCTGTTGCTTTTTTTCCACCATATATAAAAACTTCAAACCAGTACTTTTGGTTACTATTAGAAAAAATATTTTTTCCTTTTTCTATGTTGTAATTTCTTTTTGCATCAATTGCAACAACAATACACTGCCTTCCAAATTGTTGCATTAATTGAGTGATTATTAGTGGATTTTGTACAGCGCCTGTGTTTATTGCAACCTTGTCTGCACCACTAAGTAATATGTCACGTGCATTCTGAAGTGTGTTTACTCCACCTCCAACGGTAAATGGAATGTCAATCACTTGTGCAACTTTGGTCACAAGAGCTTTGATAGTCTCACGTTTTTCTTCAGAAGCTGTAATATCAAGAAAAACAAGTTCATCTGCTCCATCGTTACTATATTTTTCAGCTAGCGACACAGGATCACCTGCATCCTTAATTGAAGAAAAATGCAATCCCTTTACAACTCTACCATTTGCAATGTCAAGACATGGAATTATCCTCTTCGTTAATGTCATGCTATCTTTTTTGCCTCCTCGATTGAAATCTTATTTTCATAGAGTGCTTTTCCTAAAACAACACCATATGCATTACAGTTTTTAACTTGCAATACATCATTAATGTTTGATATTCCTCCACTTGTAATAATTTTCGTACCACTTATGGCACATGCTTTTTTTAAAAATTCTAAATCAGGTCCTTGTAGTGTACCATCTCTGTTAACATTGGTAAGTAGAAATTCAGAAAATCCTATTTCTAAAAACTCATTTATTCCTTCAATCAAATTTGTTCCTGTGTTTTCTTGCCAACCATCAACTACTATATTTCCATCAACATGATCTACTGATATTATTATTCTATCATTACCAAAATCTGACAAAACTTTTTTTAAGATTTGTTTGTTTTTGAAAGCAAGTGTGCCCAATACCACTTTTGATGCTACATTTAGTGCCTCAATAATTGTAGATTCATCTCGCAATCCACCTGCCACTTGAACAGGAATAGACAGCTCATTAACAATTTTTTTTACTAGCTCCCAATTAGAACCTCTTCTTAATGTAGCATCAAGATCTACCAAGTGAATAAGATCTGCGCCAGATTTTTCCCATCGTTTTGCAATTTTTATAGGATCATCACTGTAAATCGTTTTTTTTTCTCGTTGACCTTTGATTAGTCGCACTACCTTTCCTTCCATAAGGTCAATTGCTGGAATAATTTTCATTTTTTACACACGTTTAGAAAGTTTTGAATCATCATGGTGCCAACTTGACCAGACTTTTCTGGATGAAATTGTGTTCCAAAGAAAGTCTTTTCTTCTACTACTGCAGGTACTTGAATTCCGTAATCAGCATCAGCTACAACAATTGTATCACTTTCTGGTTTGACTCTGTATGAGTGAACAAAGTAAACCCAAGATCCGTCATTAATACCTTCCAAAATTTTGCTTTGCTGTTTTATCTGAATGTTATTCCATCCCATGTGAGGTATTTTCATTTGTTTTGGAAGTAGTACCACTTCGCCTTTCATTATGTTCAATCCTTTTTCCTTGCCTTCTTCACTTTTTTCAAAAAACATTTCCATTCCAAGACATATGCCCAAGACTGGAACTTTGTCTTTCACAAAATCGTTAAATTGTTTTTTTGAACGTTCACGTATACTCTTGATTGCAGGATCAAAGTTTCCAACACCAGGTAAAATCAAGCCAGAATAGTTATTTTGATTATCAAAGTTTGTTATGATGTCTACTTCTGCATTATTTTTTTCAAGTGAATTTTTTAAGCTAAAAATATTTCCTGCTCCATAGTCAAATATTGCCACTCTGACCATTACATTGCGCCTTTTGTACTTGGAATTCCTTTTTGTTTTTTGTCATTAGCTGATGCTAGTCTAAATGCAACAGCAAGTGACTTTATTGCAGATTCTACTTTGTGGTGATCATTTTCTCCATACTTTACGTTAACGTGTATACAGCTGTTAAGATTCTGAATTAGAGATTGTAAAAAGTGCTCGATGTCTTCTTTTGACATACCTTCAATTTGATTTCGTTTCATGCCTAAGCTTAGCTTTCCATACTGACGCTTTACAAGATCTATTGAGGCTTCAGATAATGACTCATCCATTGGTACTGATGCATATCCAAATCGTGCAATACCTACTCTGTTTCCAAGTGCCTTGTCTATACAGGAACCAATTGTTATTGCAGTATCTTCGATGAGGTGGTGTTCTATGTCATCTAGTGACTTTGCCTTCACACTAAGATCAATCATAGAGTGTTTTCCAAATGATGCTATCAGATGATCAAGAAAGCTAATTCCTGTGTTTGCTGAAATTTTTCCTGTTCCATCCAAGTTTACACTGGTCATAACGCTTGTCTCCTTTGTTTGACGTTTGATTTGTGCGGTTCTTGCTTTCATGTAAAATCACTTGGAGATGAGAATTATTCTTAAACCAGATTTAATGCCTTCGGAAGAAGATCAATTGATTGTAATATCATTGGAGTGTTTTTTTGTTCAAAAAAGCTTTTCTTTGATTCAGGGGTTTTGCTTGTTCCAAATATTGCACAAAATATAGTATCATAACCATTTTCTGTTGCTTTTTTTGCCATGATATAATCTTCCATTGAATCTCCAACATAAAGACAACATGATGATTCAAGTCCACGAATTGATTTGATCAGGGGTACAGGATTTGGTTTTGCAAGATCTCGCGGTTCATCTTCTAAAAATACAGAATTTTTTAGATCAAATTCGTCTAAAATCTTTCCAAGTGTATATCTTATCGATTCTCTGCCTCGTCCGGTAACAATTGCAAGTTTGTTTTTAAATTTCTTCTTTAATATTGCAACCAGATCATTTTTTAAAAGATTTACATCATTTTCTATGAAACCGTGCCCAGAAAACTTGGATTGTTTTTTAAATAATTTGTAATATAGTTCTGAGCCATAAAACATCTGATCAAATATTGAATAAAGTAAATTAGTATCATGTGAACCAGGATAATCTAATTTTTTTATAATATCAGAAATGTCAACAGGTAAATTTGTAATATATTTTTCAACTGATTTTATTCCTGTTTGATCAGCATTCTTTATTACCTCAAAAAGAAATTTCTGTTCTGGTATTTTCATTCTGTGTGCAGCAGCTAATGATAAAATTGAGACATAAGTAACATCAACTTCATCATTAAATCCACCTGTTGACTTGAAGCCTTCAATTATATCTGGTGTTATTGGAAGTGAATTTTCAATGCCAAACTCTTTTAGAAAATATTCTGTTACTTCTTTTATTGCAAGGTCATAAGACTTTGTGATGTCAATTAATACGCCGTCACAATCAAAAATTATTGCATCAATTTTTTTTATTTTATCAAGTATTGTATCTTGAATAAAGATACCATTTTCAATTTTTTGCAAAGTCATTGCAAGAGATCACGTATTGCAAGTAAGAATTTAGAATTCATCTCCTTTGTTCCAACAGTAACTCGAAGACAGCCTTTGTGCTTTCCAATTTTTCCAAGTTTTCGAATTGAGATGCCTTGTTCGATAAGTGCGTTGTATATTCTTGTGTCTGCGCCTTCTACATCAAATAAAACAAAGTTTGCCTTTGAATCAAATACGTGAAACGCGCCAAATTTTCGTAGATTTTCTATTATTCGCTTTCGTTCTTGTTTTATCAGGTTGGCCACATCAATCATTTGTTTTATTTTTTGTAGTGCTATAATTCCTGCTTCTATTGCAAGTGTGTTTATTGGATATGGATACTGGATCACTCTTGTAAACACATCAGCAAAGTTTTTGTTTGATACAAAGTATCCTAGTCGAAGACCCGCAAGTCCAAACACCTTTGAGAATGTTCTAACAACAACTAGATTTTGTTGAGTTTTTGTCATGTTTACCATAGAATAATCGCTAAACTCACTATATGCTTCATCAATTATTACAAGTCCATCAAATGATTTGATTAGTTTTTCAAGTTGTTTTTTTGGAAATTGAAAACCTGTTGGATTGTTTGGTGAATCCAAGTAAAGTATATCCGCATTTTTTGAGTTTGAAAGAAAATTGTCAATGTTAAGATCCATGTTTTTTGTAAATGGTATCTTTATTGTTGGAATAGAATACAGCTTGCATCTTTCTTCAAAAAATCCAAAGGTTGGGTCAGAAGTCAGTATTTTGGTTTTTTTTGTTGCAAAGTTTGCAAGTATCAAGTCAAGAATTTGATCAGAGCCGTTTCCAACTCCAATCATTACAGGACTGACTTTGAGATATTTTGACAATGCTTGAATGAGATTTTCTATTTTACCAAGTGGGTATTCTCTTACATCGGATCTTTTTTTGGCATTATCAATAAGGTCATACTGAAACTGCTTGCTTATTGCAAGATTTTCATTTGAATCAAGCTTTAAAACTCCAGAGTATATCTCTGGTTTTTGATATCCACGTAGCTTCGCTAGTTCATCAACTCTTTTTTGGAACCAATTATTTTTCATTACAATCTATTCCTTACTGCCTCGTAGTGGTTTGGGAGATTCTCTGCTGATGTTAATGCTTTCATGTACTTTGAGATACGTTGCAACGAAGTTTTTGATGATTTGATTTGCGTATTTAATTTCATAAAGTCAAGTACTGACAGTGAGCCTCTTGTCTTGCCAAATTGGTTTGTTGGAAGTATGTGATTTGAGCCTAACAGATAGTCACTTGCAGAAGATGGTGTGTTTTTCCCAATTAAGACCAAGCCAGCTGTTCTTATTTTAGATGCTAATCCTTGTGGGTTTTTAGTAATAATTTCCAAGTGTTCTGGAGCCAAATTGTTGGCTAGTTTTACTACATCATCATTTCTTTTACAGACTGCAACAAATCCGTTTGTCATGATACTTTGTTTTACAATTTCTTTTCTTTTTATTCTTCGTATATTTTGTTCAACAGCGTTTCTTATCTTTTTTGCAAGTGATTGGGATGTTGTAATAACATAACAGCAAGTATCTGTACTGTGTTCAGCTTGTGAAATAAGATCTCTAGCTATCATATTAGGATCTGCTGATGCATCTGCAATTATTGCTAGCTCAGTTGGTCCTGCAACCATGTCAATTGATGTTCTTTCACTAACAATTGATTTTGCCATTGTGACAAAGATGCCTCCCGGTCCAACTATTTTGTCTACTTTGGAAATTGATTTTGTTCCAAAACAAAGCGCAGCAATTGCCTGTGCTCCCCCTGTCTTGTAAATTTCATCAGCACCACAGATATCAGCTGCTACAAGTGTTAATGGATCTACGTTTCCATTTTTGCTTGGAGGCGTTACCACTACTATTTGTCTTACACCTGCAACCTTTGCAGGTATTATTGACATTATTGCCGTGCTTGGGTACTTGGCTAAACCTCCTGGTACATAACAACCTACACTAGAAATTGGAATGAAATTTTTTTTTATTTTTGTTCCATCTAATGTAACTGAAATTCCTTGTAGTCTTTTTTTTAGTATAGATTCAGTTTTGTAGAGTCGAGTTTTTACAGTCTTTATCGCGTCTAGCTGTTCCTTTGATACTCTAGAGTAAGCATCCTTTATCTCATTTTTTGATACTCGTAATGTTGTTAGTGTAGCACCAGTAAACTTTTTTTCATATTTTCTTACTGCTCGATCGCCATTTTTTTGTACGTCATAAATTACTGATTCAACGACTTTTTTGTTATTTTTTGATGTTTTTGATGTGATTTTGGCTAGAAAACTGTCTACATTACGAACAGAAATGATTTTGATCAACTTTCTTCATCACGCTTTATCTCCTCAAGTTCCAGAATCTGCCTCGGTTCGTGTATCACTAGTCCCTGTGCTATCTTTCGAAGTTTTGGAACCAGCATGTAAAACTCTGACTTTTTAATTACAGTGTTTACTCCAAACCATCCCTTTTGGCTTAGTGGACTGATTGTTGGTTTCTTTAATGAGGAAACTTCGGTTAACAATCGCTTTAGATTTTCCTCTTTTACGTTTAGATAAATGTGCAAGTACTTCCTTCCCTGAACTGCTCCTCGCATAAGAGTGACAATATCAAATATTTTTTCACGCTTTGCTTTATCCTGAAGTGAGTTCTTGTTTGCAATAAGCTGTGCTGAGGATTCCAAGACAGTATCCACTATCTTTAATTGGTTTTGTGTTAATGTGGTTCCTGTTTCTGTCACATCCATTATTGCATCAACGTCATCAGGTGGTTTTGCCTCTGTTGCACCAAATGATAAATGGATCTGGACGTTTTTGTTTGTACCTAGTCTTAGCCATGGAGTTACAATTAATGGATCCTTTTTTCCGTAAAGCTTTTTGTAAGATTTTTGTCGTTTTATAAATTTTGAAGCAGTGGTTAGATACTCAGACGATATTCTAAGTGTCTTTTTCTTTTTTGCATATGATTTTATCATATCATCAAGTGATTTGAATTTGTAATTATCAGGTATTGCAGTTACAAGTTTTATTTTTCCGTATTCTAGATTCAAAAGCGACTGAACATCTGCATTTGTTTCACCAACCCAGTCATTTCCCGTAATTCCAACATCGTACAGCCCATAGTAAACTAGTGTGGGTATTTCCTGAGGCCTGATCATTTTTACGACAATATCAGGATCATCTAAGAAAACGCGATAGGTACGTTCTTTTCTGTTTACCTTTGTCCATGCCTTTTCTAATATTTTGAAAGTTGCTTCCTCAAGACTTCCCTTTGGGATAGCAAATTTTACCTTGGCCATTTTGTCCTTATCACAATTTGGGTATTTAATTTACTGCTTAAAGCTGGCTGAGCAATTCCTTTGCTCTATTAAGTGAGATATTGCTCTCCTCAACCATTTTTCTTACAATCTTGTCGATTTGTTCAGGTTTTGCACCAGCTGCTGCTGCAATGTTTCTTGCATGAAGTTTCATGTGACCGCTTTGAATTCCTTCAGAAGCGAGTGCACGAAGTGCACTAAAGTTTTGTGCAAGTCCAGTTGCTGCCATCACAGATGCAAGCTCTTGCGCAGACTTTACTCCAAGAATCTTTGTGCAGATTTTTACAAGCGGATGTACATTTATGATGCCACCAATAATCCCAACAGAAAGTGGTATCTCGATCTTTCCAACAAGGTTACCGTTTTTGTCCTTTTTCCATTCTGTTAGAGATGTGTATTTTCCTGATCTTGCAGCATATGCGTGTGTTGCAGCTTCGATTGCACGGTTGTCCTGACCTGTTGCGTTTGCAACAGCAATTATTCCATTCATTATTCCTTTATTGTGAGTGACTGCACGATATTCATCATGTAATGCAAACTGGTATGCTAAAATGATATTATCAACTATATCATCACCTCCAACTGCATCCTTGTCAAATATAGCAGATGCTTTTGCCATTCTTTTTGTTGAGTAATTTGAAAGAATTCGAAGTATTACTCTGCCTTTAGTTATTTTTTTAATTAGTGGTGCTACTACCTCACACATTGTATTTGTGATGTTTGCACCCATTGCATTGCCTACATCAATTAAAAGCTCAACAATTAGCATTTTTCCAGAGTCTGTTTTTATTTCTCTGCAGGAAATCTGCTTTGCTCCTTTTCCAATCTTTGATAGGGTCTTACTTTTTGAGTTTGCAAGATCAAGGATTTCTTTTTCTGATTTTTTTATAGCAGAAATTGCAGATTTTATATCAATGTCAACTAGTTGGATTTGTCCTATGCTGTATGATTCGTCTGCTTCTGTCTTAAAGCCACCATTAATCTTTGCAATTTTTGCAGCCTTTGATGCAGCTGCAATAACTGAAGGCTCTTCAATTACCATGGGGATAAGATAGTCTTTTTTGTTTATTGTAAAGTTTGTAGCAATACCTAACGGTAATGAAAATATTCCAATTGCATTTTCAACCATTTTATCGGCTTTGTCAAAAATTATTCCACCGTCTGAATTTTCGATTTGTTTGACTTCATCATCTGAGAGGCCTACAAATTTTTTAATAATATCTAGTCGTTCCTTTCTACTTTTTTCAAAAAATTTTGAGATAGATGAGTCTGTCAATTACTTCAGAATCCTCACAAGTTTATCGTCATCACTGGCTGGGAATCCTTTGCCATCTGTATTTGAGGTAATAATGTAAAGATAACCATCATTTCCTTCATTGACATCTCTAATTCTGCCTATCCCACTCAATATGCTTTTTTGTGAGGCTATACCGTCCTTTGTTATCTCAAGTGAATACAGATTAGAACCACGCAGTGAAGCCATTACAATTTGGTTTTCAAGTTGAATCTTGTCTCCAAAGTAAAATACAATTCCACCTGGTTCGATGCTTGGATCATAACACATTACCGCATCAACAAATCCTTTTTTTCCTGAACACTCTTGCTCAGGCCATCCAAAGTTTTTGCCAGCTATAACTAGATTGATCTCGTCATTTTTTGAAGGACCAAATTCTGTGACAAAAAAATTGCCTTCTTTATCCCAAGCCATTCCTTGTGGATTTCTGTGACCATATGAAAATACAGGTGAGTTTGAAAAGGGATTATCTTGTGGAATGGAACCATCATCGTATAGTCTTAGAATTTTTCCCTCAAGGGACTGAAGATCTTGTGGTCCATGAGATAAATCTGAGCCAAGTCCTGTTGCAACATATAACATTCTATCAGGGCCAAACTTTATCACACCGCCGTTGTTAAATTTGGAGCCAGGAATCTTGTCAAAGATAGTTATTGCGTTTTCTAGTTTATTTTCTGACTCTTTTATCCTAAGAATTTTGTTCCAAAGTATTCCATCTTCTTCGTAGGTGTAATAGACATAAAGAAAATGATTATTTTCAAAGTCAGGATGTGTTGCTATTCCAAGCAAGCCTCCTCCAAACACATCAGCGGTACGAAGTGTGGCAAGTGGTTCTTCTAACAGGATACTATTTTCAACAACTCTTATCTTGCCATCTTTTTCTGTGATAAAGACTCGATTATCTGCAAAGTCTATTGCCCATGGCTTGTCAAGTCCTGTTGCCAAGACCTCGACAAACTCATTTCCTGATTGACTAGAAGTTGGTTCTGGAAGCGGCGGAGTGTTTGAGGGTGAAGTTAAAATAATTGCAGATACTGCAAGTGCTCCAATAATTCCAGCAATTCTTAATTTTTTGTTCACAAGAAAAAAACTTTGTAAATACTATTAATCATTTGCAGATTTTTAATAACGCGTATATACGGCCAGAAACCTTTTGTGACTTAGCGGGGTGGGGAAGTCAGACTTGCTCAAAGGGCTAAGTCATCCCGTCGGGCTCATAATCATAATTGATGAGACACCCGAAAATCAGTAGTTCAAATCTACTCCCCGCTATAGTTTTTTATTTTTCAAAAATACGGAACCATGGAATAGACTTGTTAATCCTTACATCATAACCTGTTCTTCCAAGTCTTTGTAATGGGCGAGTAAGGTGTCTGTGTGCAGTTGCTGCTGGAACATATAATTTTAGTTCAATTTTTCTTGGAATTTCTGTTCTAATTTTTTTGTATGCTCTGCTTTCACATTTTATGCACTCAAATCCTTGATTTTTTCCCTTTGATTTCATTTTTTTATTACAATTGCTACATAATGGATTTGTCATTTTGTAATGTTTTTCAAGCCTCAAGATCTCGATAAATTCAACGTTTAATGTGCGGTTGTGTTTTTTTGATGCCTTTCTTATCCCACCACCTACACAAACCTCGTCGCCAACTGCAAGTTCTGATGCAACTGTAGTAATTTTCGTTGGTTTGTATACTGCACAGTTTATTTTGTAATCTTTTGTGGTAAGAGAAAAAAATACATGTCCTCCTTTTTCGGTTTTAGGTCTGCTTGAAACTACACCACTGATCATTCCAGATGTATATGGTTTTAGTTCTGAAGAGTCAAGCTTGTTTTTTAGATGGTCATTTGTTCCCTGATTTGTTTTAAAAACCAAATAGCCATCAAGCTTTTCGTTTGTTTGGATCAGTTTTAATGCATCAACAACAGTTTTTGGATCTTCCCCCCGCACTCCATAAAATACGGGATCAGGCCCTCGGGGAGTAATTAAGACTCGACCTGTTTTTTTGTCATAGCTATTAAAGGTGTAAGGATATGTTTTTTCTTGCATTACTCTCACACTTTGTGGAATAATTTGTCGTTTTTTTCCAAACTGTTTTTTCTTTCTATAGCTTAACAGCTCAAATGTTCGATCAGAAAATGAATAACCAATGGCACCAACGGCACCAACCAAACCTTGACCATTGCCAAGGTAGAATGATTCCAGATTGTTTTTTGAAACAAACTGTTTTGCAAAACTTCGGCTGATCAGCTTCCATAGTGCAAGCTCACTAAAACTTGCAAAGTCTTTTGGGATCGTGTTATTTTGATAAAATACTAGTCCTGGATTTGCGCCATTTTTTGTATCAGAGTAAGATTTTACCATGTGTTTTACTTTTTGTTTTATTTTGTCAGGTTCGTTTGTTTTTATTGATAGTCCTACTGCACCATTTCCCCTTGTCTTCCATGGAATGTTTGGATTAAATCTGATCAATCGTGGATAATCAAGAAACTCGACGTTTTTTTTTCGTAATGTATCTACGATTTTGTATGCAAGATATGTAGTGCACATTCCCTTTGGCGAGTCTGTGTCGTCAAATCCAATATGTAATACAGTTTGTTGGCTCATATCTTATGTTGATAGTTTGAGTTGTTATTTAATAATGGTTTAAATTAAAACCAAATGAGCTAAGAAATTACAAATGATAGTAATAGATGAAGAAAAGATTTTTGATGAGATAAAGAAAAGGAAGCCTGTTTCGGTTGCACTAAATGGTCCTGACGGCATTCTGCCAAAAATTCAGCAAACTGCATCAAACATCATGAAACGATTTGGCATTCCTGCCTATGTGTTAGCGGATGCTACATGGGGCTCTTGTGATCTAAACTCAAATGGTGCAAAGGTTCTTGGTGCAGAGGTTCTGTTCAATATTGGTCATACAATAAGCATGGAAACAATGAGTGATAATGTGGTTATGATTGATGCATTTGATGATATTTCCTTTGATAGTGTTGCACCAAAATGTGTTGAAATATTGAAAGGAAAAACAGTCTGTCTATTAACTGACAGTCAACACCTGCATCAAATAGAATCTGTAAAAAAAATCCTAGAAGATGGCTGGATCATAGTAAAAATTGGAAAGGGCAAGGGACAACTAAATGATGGACAAGTCTTTGGATGTGAGTTTTATCCTGCAATGGAAACAATAGAAAAAGCTGATGTCAATGTATTTTTGGGACAAAGCAACTTTCATGCAGCAGGAATTGCACTGGCTACAAACAAACCTACCTATGTTCTTGATCCATACTTTAACGAGGTACGTGAGGTAACAGACTTTGCACAGAAACTACAAAAAAAGGCAACTCTTGCAATTTACAAAGCAGCAGACGCTCAAACCTTTGGAATAATTGTTGGATTAAAGGAAGGCCAGCTATCAAAAACTTTGGCACTCAAATTCAAGCGAGAACTTGAAAAGGAAGGAAAGTCGGTTCAACTTTTTGCACTAACTGACATTACTAATGAAAGGCTCAAAAACCTCAAGGGAATTGATGCGTTTATTCAAGTCGCATGTCCTAGAATCTCAACAGACAATCAGTTTGACAAACCCGTACTTTCAACACCACAGGCAAATGCACTTCTAAAACTGTTGCGAAATGAAAGTATCGAAGATTATCTTCAGATACCACACTGGCTATAAACGATTATAATTATCAAATAAAAAAACTAATCATGTCGGATATTGTTTTTCCAGGTGAAAAAATAGTTATTATAGAAGAATATGAAGCCGGAAAGAATACTTTTGATGATGGTCATATGGTAAGATCAGCTGTAGTTGGCACTCCTGACCTTAACAAAAAAGAACGTACAGCACAAGTTCAAAATTTCAAACAACTATCCATTCCACAGGTAAATGATATCGTAATAGGAACAGTTGCTGCTGTCATGTCATCAATGATTGCAGTTATGATACTATATGTTAATGGAAAACCAGTCAAGTCTCATGTAGAATGCATTTGTAATACAAGAAATATCAGGAAAAAATCTGTGGCACTTGTTAATGACATCGTAAAGCTAAAGATAATCGGCCACCTAAATGGAGCTATACATGCAACAGTAAGTGAACCAGATCTTGGCGTGTTGTTTACAAAATGTAAAAAGTGTGGAGGAAGCGTTATACCAATGCGCGATGCCATAAAATGCGTCGAGTGTGCATGGATAGATGAAAGAAAGCTATCAACAGATTTCGGAAATTACGACTTTATCAAGCTGAGAGTATAAGCGATGTTACGTATTTCGTTCCAGGGCGAACGAGGAGCATACAGTGAAGCAGCTGCACTTTCCTTTTTTGGCAAAAAAACCAAGACTGTTCCTCTTCCCACATTTGCTGACATCATAGAACAGACTGAAAATGGGAAAACCGACTATGCCATATTACCTTTTGAAAATTCACTTGAGGGAAGCGTCGGTGAAAGCCATGATCTCCTATACTCGACAAAACTCTATGCTGTTGGAGAGACATATTTTAGGATAAGACATTGTCTGATTGGTCTTGGCCCACTTGATGAAATTGATACCGTATACTCTCATCCCCAAGCACTTGGTCAGTGTAGAAAGTTCATTCAAAAACATCACATGAAAACAGTTCCTGCATATGATACTGCTGGAAGTGTCCAGATAATCAAAAACCTAAACAAGAAAAACATTGCGTGCATAGCAAGTAAGATGGCATCTGAAATTTATGGCGTTGCGGTAGTAAAGGATGGGATTGAGGATAATTCAAACAACTATACAAGGTTCTTGATTCTATCAAAAGAAAAAACAAATGAAACTGGAAGAGACAAGACGTCGATAATATTTTCAGTAAAACACGAAGCTGGAGCATTGTTTCGTGTTATTGAAAAATTTCATGACTATAAGATCAACTTGACAAAAATCGAATCAAGGCCTACAAAAAACACTCCATGGGAGTACAACTTTTACGTTGATTTTGAGGGACATGAAAAAAATTCCAAAATTTCAGAGATGCTAAAGAAAATTAAAAAAGAAACTCTCTTTCTAAGAATTTTGGGATCCTATCCTAGTGCAGAGCTTAGCTAAAATCCCCTTGGTTTTTTTACGCTAAATGCTGCACTAAAGCCGATTATTATAACTCCTGACGTAATTACCAAAATGTGATATGTAAACAAGATAGGATCACTTGAAACCTCAAAGGTTCCCTGTAGTTGTAGTTCCGAGTCTCCCGTATTTTGTATCTCTAGTCTGTGTTGTCCTTCTTCTATGACAATCCATTCGATAGTAACATTACCCTTGTGGTTTCTAGTAGTTTTTTCTTCTCCCGAGGGGGTTAATGTGACCTCAAAACCTGCACCTGAGATTTCAATACTTTCTTTTGCACCAAGTGGCGCATTAAATGAAAATGATGTCTTGTCTCCTACTGCTACAGTTTCATCAACATTGATACTTTGAATTCCAAATGATGTGATAAGGGCAACCACACCTATTGCTGAAATTGCAATTCCTGCGCCTATTCCGATTGCAGTCCTTTTTGTAAACACAAAAAATCTTTTGTTTTGATGGATAAAAAACTAACTACATCAAAGATACATCATGTGGTTGGCTTTCAACAAAACCTGCAGACGACATTTTGATAAACTCTGCATTTTTCTGCATCTGTTGTATGTCATGAGCTCCACAATAGCTAAGACCTGAGCGGATTCCACCTGTTAGCTGTTTTATGATATCGGTAACACTTCCCTTGTATGGAACCATTGCCTCTACCCCTTCTGCCACATAGTCGTTAAGATCATCATCAAGTGAGACAAATCCAGACTCTTTTGATTTTCTTCCCAAAGAAGCAGCAAGTGATGCCATGCCACGATATATTTTGAATCTCTTGCCATTTTTCATTATTGTAGAGCCTGGACTTTCATCTGTTCCTCCAAAAAGACTTCCAATCATAACAGATGATGCTCCTGCAGCCAATGCCTTTGTCACATCACCTGAGGTTCTTGTTCCACCGTCTGAAATTATTGGTATGTTGTACTCTTTTCCAACCTTTGCACAGTCCATAACAGCAGTTAGCTGTGGAATGCCAGAGCCTGTAACTACACGTGTAATGCAGATAGAGCCAGAGCCTACTCCTACCTTTACTGCATCAACTCCTGCTTTGATGAGATCTTCTGCTCCCTTTGCAGTAGCTACATTTCCTGCAAGCAG
>Ga0194112_10004199_pt1 | contig 19791 bp, 23 predicted proteins | sample TA2MahC400mmetaG_FD_146191 | JGI IMG/M metagenome (GOLD analysis project Ga0194112, IMG submission 146191) | Freshwater microbial communities from Lake Tanganyika, Tanzania - TA2015016 Mahale Deep Cast 400m | ecosystem: Environmental > Aquatic > Freshwater > Lake | place: Tanzania: Lake... | reverse complement strand
ACATCGCCATTCAGAACGCGCCGAGCCTACTGGCCGCCAAACGCGACGAGCTTCAGTTGTACTTGCCGGGCATGGAGCCGCCCTTTTCGGTCTTCGACATCTGGGTTTTGTATGCCTGTTACTACCGTCTTGACCCGGCTGACCCGACGGCCGAAGTGACGGTCTCAAAGGGCGAACTGCTGAAGATTCTGCAAGCCGGCCGTTTGATTTCAGGGTATACGAGCCAAGATTACCGCGCCCTGATGCACTCTTTCTATCGCTGGTTTTCCTGCGAAGCGCGTAACTTGGATTATGACCAAGTCAAGACGAAGCGCGGCTATAAGACCCTGAAAACGATCACGCTAAGGCGAATGCTCATCACCTTGAAATTTAAATTCGCCGAAGGGGTTACGGAGCCGCACTTACTACCGCCCGACAAACGCAAGAACGTTAACCCGATCACCGTTGACCCGCTGACCGGGAAACCCGCGCCGCCCGTCTTCATGCCCATTGACGAGCCTGACACAATCGCGATCACCTATCGAATGCACCCTGACGCGGTCAAAGGAAGTATCGGCAAGACGATCACCCCGACGGCTGTCTTCAAGCTGCGACAAGGTATGTTCGGGCGAAGTGAAACCGCCTTCGCCTTGCTGTTCTGGGTCTTGCGTCAGACGGCGAAGACCACCAAGCGCCGCCTACTGCCCGACCCGAAAGAGCACGACAAGGAGAATGCGACGTGTCTCTTCAATGAACTGCGCTTGAATCACCGCCAACCTGGGCGCGGACGCGCCGCGATCCTCAAAGCCCTGGCCCTGCTGAAAGACGAAGGGGTCGTCGCTGAATGGATACTGTCGGAAGAGGACGGGCAAGAATGGCTTGCGATCACCAAAGCTGACGACTGGCACTTCGCCAGTCAGACCGAAAAGAGGATAAGGGCGAGCCGGCGAAGGAAGGAGAGCTAATAACTTATGTCTACGTATGCTACGGTCGCGACTTACGTATGCTACGGTCGCGGCTTACGTATGCTACGGTCGCGGTTTACGTATGCTACGGTCGCGAGCCTCAAAAAAACGCGACGCTGCTGAATGCTACAAGGTAACGCACGCATAGCATAGGGTACTGTAGGGTAACGTTTTTGAGGGGGCAAAACGTCTAGATTAACTCTAGATTGATCTTAGATCAATCTAGAGAGGGCGGGGGGCTTGCTAACGCCGCCCCCGCCCCTACTTGTGACTTGTCGGGGGGTTGCGAAGTGGGTCGGGAATTGCGTCTCGAAGAGGTCGTCGCCGTGCTTCACCCGGCCGGCGAACGATTCGAGGTCAGGTTACTACACTGTGGGGCTGAAGGAACGGTCGCCGGAAACTTCGACGACCCGACCCTGGTCGCCCGCGCCGTCGCGCCTTACGACGGGGTCGCCGAAGGCTGTTACATCACCCTGAACCCGCTGACCGAAGCGGTCAAGATCACGAACCGCCTGACGCCGAACGTGACGACCGCAACCCCTGACGCCCAGGTCGAGCGCCGTCGCTGGCTGTTACTCGACTTCGACCCCGACCGTTGCGACCCGCTGACCGGGGCGATTCTATACCAGACTGCCGAAGACGGTCGGCCGATCCTGACACGCGACGGCAAGCCGAAGAAGCTGAAGTGTCCCGCGACTGCCGCCGAACTTGCGAAGGCCCTCGCCCGCCGTGACGCCGCCGAAGCCTTCTTCGCCGGCCGATCCTGGCCCCGACCGCTGAAGGGCATGTCGGCGAACGGGGGTCATCTGCTGTACGCCCTCGACTTGCCGAATGACGACGAAGCCGCCGACCTGGTCGCCGGGGTCTTACGCGCCGCGGCGAAGCACTTCACCGGCGAGGGGATTGACCTCGACCTGACCGTCTTCAATGCGAGCCGGATCACGAAGCTTTACGGAACCCTGGCAAAGAAGGGCAAGGCGACCGCCGACCGTCCGTATCGTCGGGCTTATCTCGAAGCCCCTGACGGGCCGGTCGCGGTCGTCGCCGCCGATCTGCTGACCACCTTCGCCGAAGAAGCCGGCTGGAAGCCCAGGGCGGTCAGGGCGCAAGCGGTCGAGACCCCCGCCGGCGCGCCGATCACCGGGGCGACCGTGACCCCTGGGGGGCCGGGCCGCTATGATCTTGACCGCCTGCGCGAACTCGCCGACATCGTCACGGTCGCCGAAGCCCTGGGGCTGAAGCCTGAGAAGTCGGGTCACAAGAACTTCGTCGCCCGCTGTCCTGCTCACAATGACACCGGCCGCCCGAACCTGTCGCTGAACGCCGACAAGGGCGCGATCTGCTTTTCGTGTGGCTTCAAGGCCGGGGCCGTTGACCTGGTCATGAAGGTCAAGAACTGTGACGCCGGCGAAGCGATTCGCTGGCTGGCCGGGCTGGTCAACCTGGCCCCCGAAGCGCCGTCGGGCAACGGGGCCGGGTCGCACGCGGGGGCGCAAGCCCGCTTAGGGTATGGTCAGAAGGGCAAGACCGGGGCGCTATACCCTAAACCGGGCGCGCCGCTGCCCGACCCGGCGACCCTGGGGCCGACCCCGTCGGCGACCGCTGCGCCTGCTGTCGCCCCCGCCGGCGAAGTCGCCCCGCAGGTCTTCACCCTGGTCTGGCCGCCCGACACGAAGCCGGCGACGGTCGGGGGCAAGTGGAAGCGCCTTGACGACGGGTCGGTCGAAGCGAGCTACACGCGCGACGAACTGGTCGTCGCCCTGTGGGTCATGGGCAAGGCGACCGACGAAGCGGAGCTTGACCGTATCCTGGGCGCGCCGCTTACGACCCAGGGCGAGCGCCCGACCTTGCGGGTCGAGGTCTATCGCGCCTTCCTGAGCCATTGCCGGCCGATCCTGGCCGCCGACGATCACCCGCCGGCCGGGGCGGTCTGGCTGCGCGATCACAAGGGCCTGACGCTGGCGACCCAGGAAGCCGCCGGGCTACACTGGCTTGACGACTGGGCGAAGGCCGACCGCGAGCTGAAGGCGACCTTCGGGGGCGAGGTCTTGCAGGGCTTGGGCCTGCTCACCGACAAGGGGAAGCTGCGCTTCGACCGTCATCGTTTGATCTTTCCCTTCTGGCTGAAGACCCCCGCCGGCGACCTGGCCCCCGTCTATGCCCAGGGGCGCAACGTCGGGGCGCAACACAAGAATGACCGCTTCACCGCCCCCGAAGAAGCCGCCCCTGCGCCTTACAACGTCGAAGCGGTCAAGGCCGCCCGCACGACGGGCCGACCGGTCTTCATTTGCGAGGGAGCGACCGACACCCTGACGCTGACCCAGTCGGGCCGCCTGGCCGCCGGGATACCGGGAACCCAGGGCTTCAAGGCCGCCTGGGTCAAGCACTTCGCCGGCCTGGAAGTCTTCCTGGCCTTCGACCCTGACGCCGCCGGGCAGACGGCCGCCCGCGCCGTCGCCGACGTATTCGTCGCCGCGGGCTTGCCGGCCCCAAAGGTCGTCAAGTTGCCGCCTGACCAAGACGTGACCGACTTCTTCACCGGGAAGCGGTCGAAAGAGCCTTCCGCTAACACGCCGTTAGCGGAAACATCGCAAGGAGCCTAACGTATGACCGACCATGACCGACCCCAGGGGTTAGGGTATGGGGAAGCTGACAAGACACGCGGGGGATACCCTAAGTCGGCCGACCCGAATCGTCTGCTGACCTTGACCGAAGCCGCCGAACGTCTCGCCGTGTCTATCTCGACCGTCCGCCGGGTCGTCACGGCCGGCGAACTGAAGACCGTCCGTATCGGCAAGGCCGTCAGGGTCAGACCGACCGACCTTGACGCCTACATTCGCACGCACGCGCAAGGTTAACTAAGAGACCGGCCGCGGCTGAAGCCCACGACCGGCCCCCGAAGGGAGACAGACCCGAAGGTCTGACCCGTCGGCAAGTATACCCTAAACCCAGGGGAAGGGCAAGGCCCTATACCCTAAACCACGAAGGGAGACTGACCGCCATGACTGACCACCTGACCGACGACTTCGACCGTCTGGTCGTTGTCGCTGACGAACCTGCCAAGCCTGAATTACGTACCCTCGAAGAAGCCTTGCTGGTCGGCCTCTTCACGTCGCCGCAAGCGACGGCGAAGATTCTCGCCGACACCCGGCCGGCTGACTTTCACTTCGACCGTCATCGTCGCTTCGCCCGCCTGGTCTATCTCGACCTGACCGAAGGGAAGCACATTGACGCGATCACCCTGGGCGCGAAGCTGCCCGAAGACGACGACCCAAAGGGGCGCGCCGACTTACTGGCCTTCGCTGCCCAGGTCTTCGAGCGCGCCCAGACCGCGCCGCCGACCCTGGGTCAGGTCGAAACTTACCTGACGATCTTCGTTGACCAAACCCGTCGCCGCCTGGCGTTGACCCTGACGAAGGGGGTCGTCAAGGGTCTGGAAGAGGGCGAGCTATCGCCCGACAAGGGCTTCGCCCAGGTCTTCGAGGTCTTCGCCGATCTGGAAGCAAGCCGCCGGCTGGTCGGGGCCTTCAAGTCGGAGGGCGACGACTGGGCGACCTATCTCGCCGCCCTCGAAGCCACCCAGACGAAAGCCACCTATCGAGGGCTGAATTCGGGCTTCGATCACCTGAATAACGTCGCGAACGGGCTGACCGAAGGGCTGTTCGTCTTGGGGGCCGCTCCCTCGACCGGGAAGACTACCTTCGCGAAGCAACTGCTCGACCAGGTCGCTACGCTGAACCCTGACGCCGCCTGCCTGTTCGTGTCCTTCGAGCAAAGCCGGGAAGAACTGCGCGTCAAGACCTTGTCGCGCCTGTCGGGAATCGAGAACCGGGACATTCTACGGGGCCGGCTGGACGTGACCGCGACCGGCTGGCAAAAGGTCAAGGAAGCCGCCGAAGCCTATCGCGAGTCGGCCGCCGGCCGGGTCTTCATCCTCGAAGGCGACAAGGCGACGACCGTTGACCGTGTACGCCTGGCCGGTCTGCAAGTGAAGCGCGCGACGGGAGCCGGTCGCCTGTTCATCGCGCTTGACTATCTGCAAGTCATACCGACCGAAGACGAGTATCGCGACCCCCGCAACCGGGTCGACGCCGTCGTCTCTGACCTGCGCCGCCTGGCCCGCGACCTGGGGGCCGCGGTTATCGCCGTGTCTTCGGTCGGTCGCGCTTCATACGAACACCCGTCAATCAAAGCTTTCAAGGAATCGGGGGGCATTGAATACGCCGCCGACCTCGCCGCCCTGATGACCTCGCCGCGAGACAAGGCCGGGAAGATCACCGACAAGGGCGCTGACACCGTCGAGGGGGTCAAGCGCGACTGGGTCAAGGTCTGTCTCGACATCGTCAAGAACCGTAACGGCGAGCGCGCCCGCGTGCCGCTGCGCTTCTTTCCCCAGATAAGTCGCTTCACCGAAGACCCTGGGGGGGCGGTCGCGCTGCCTGACGAAGAGCCTGAAGGCGACTGAAAGGCCAAAAACGAGCCGCTACAATGGCTTTTGCGCGACGAAACGTCGCGAAAGCGAGGGAAAATAAGCGTATGAAGCGAATCGGGGGCTTTCTAGTGTTGCTGTTCATCGTTTGTACCGTCTTGCTGGCCTTCGAGGTCTGGTATAACACGCCGACCCTGGCCCCGGCCCGCGCTGCGAAGCTATACCAAGACGCCCGCGCTGCCGAACTGCGCAATGACACCTACGCCCGCACGCAAGACGCCCGCGTCACGGCCTTGACGGTCGTCTTCGTCGGGGGGGCTTTGATCCTGGTCAGTCTGGCCGTTGGGCTGACTTATGCCGGGGTCACGAAAGCCGTGACGAACGCCCGCACAATCTACCCGAACCAAGCCGGGCAAATGCCGCTGGTCAGAATCGCCGGGCCGGGCTGGTCGGGTTATCTCGACCCGAATCGAAGCCCTGGGGCCGTGACGATCTTGAAGTCGCCGCCGGCTGTGCCGCGCCTGGCTGCGCGGGTCATCGGCGAGCTACCCCCGCCCCAGGTCTTGACCCCGCTGCCCGTATCGGAACCGGCGACCGTGCAAGTCGCCGCCCAAGCGACCGCCCTGGGCATGACCGCCGGGGCGACCCGACACCCGTCTTCGAGCCGGGCGAACGTCATGGGCGCGGTCGAAGCGGTCGCTATGCCGAAGATCATGACCGCCCGCCCCTTGCCGCCGGTCGAAGACGAAGACCCCGATCACATTGACCGCCTGCTGAGACTGACCGACGGCGAGGTCATCGAAGGAGACTACCGCCGCACTACCTGACACGCCGCCGGCGAGGTCATACGGGTCTGAAGCGCCCGACCTCGCCGGCCCCAAACACCGAAGGGAGATCGATCACATGACCACTGACCTTGAAGTCACTGAGGTCGCGCGGTTAGTCCAGAAGGCTTTGACCGATCTGGGCTTCGCCTACACGACGAAGGAAGGCGACCTGGTCGAGGTCGCTTACCGTCGTCTGGCGCGCGCTGCCGACCGCTATCTGATTCTCGAAGTAGACACGAACCGCTTGCCGCCCAGGGTCGCGATCCCGCGCATGGAGACCCCCGACGTACTGTCGCACCTGTCGGCCGTCGTCGGCCGCCCCGTCACGAAGCTGAACACGGTCGGGCTGACCTATGTCGTCGTCTTGCAACCCCCGCCGAAGCCGAAGCCCTTGCCGAATCGGGTCGAGCTACCCGACCGCCCCCCGCCGGGGCTGACCTACGCCTGGCCCTTCGGGGTTGACCGGGAAGGTCGGGCGGTCTGGGCCGATCTGCAAAGAACCGGTCATATCCTGGTCGGGGGCAAGCCGGGGGCCGGGAAGTCAACCTTCGTCAATGCCGGCCTGGTCGCCCTGCTGCGCGAGCATACGCCGGCGAGCCTGACCTTGACCCTCACCGACCCGAAGGCGGTCGAGCTTTGGCCTTACGCCGGTCTGTCGCACCTGGCCTTACCGGTCGCCACGTCGCCCGACGACGCCGCCCAGGTCGTCGCCTGGCTGGTCGCCGAAGTGGGTCGTCGGGAAGCCCTCTTCAAGGCGACCGGGGCGAAGCGCCTGGAAGCGTATAACGCCCTGGCCGCCGAACCGTTGCCCCTGATCCTGGCCGTCTTCGACGAAGTGACCGACCTGGTCTTGACCTGGGGGGGGCCGAAGACGCCGGCCTTCGCTGAACTGACGCGCGTGTCATCGAAGGGCCGGGCCTTCGGGGTCGTCTTGCTACTAGCGACCCAGAACCCGAAGGCCGACATTCTCGACACGCTGGTCAGAGAGAATAGCGGGGTTAGGGTCGGGCTGAAAGTGGACACCGGGCAACACTCGAAGACGATCCTGGGGCGCAACGGGGCCGAAGACCTGCCCGCCGGCCGACCGGGTCGTCTCGCCGTCGTCGGTCTGGCCGGGGCCGACCTTCAGGTCTTGCAGGGCTTCGCCGTCGAAGACCCGACCGTCGCCGGCCTGGTCGCCCGTCTGCGCGCCGAAGAGCCGTCGCCCCTGTCGCCGTTGGAAGCCGACCTGGTCGTCTTCGCCCGCGATCACCTGGGCGGGGCCTTCACGCTGCAAGCCCTGTATGACGCCTTCCGGGGTCGTATCTCTTGGCGACGACTGGCCGCCCTGGGCCGATCCTGGGAAGCCCGTCGCTGGCTGACCTCGCCGGCTGACGCGGTCTCGCCGCGCTTGCTGACCGCTGAACTGCTTCACCTGGTCGATGGGCTTCACCCGCCCGCCTGACCGTCTGACCTGGGCGCGCCGATCTGGTCGCCCAGGTCTGTCTTCCCTGCCCTGCTTGGGGTCGCCCCCCTCGCCGGCGAAGCGGTCAGACGGTCAGAGGGGTCAGAAGCGATCAAAGGCCATTGTAGACGGTCAGAGGGGCCGTCATAGGCGGTCAGAAGCGCCTTCACGCCCCCCAGGTCGTCTTCACCGCCCGAAGCCCGTCTGACCGCCCCTGTGACCGTCTGACGGGCTTCTGTGACCGTTGCCGCCGATCTGGTCGCAAGTGGTAAGCTGACCCTTGCTGTACTTATGTCGGCGAGCTTATCCCCTGTCGGCGAAGGGGGCGCGACTGTCGCCCTCGCGCGTCGATCTGTCCCCCAGACCTGGCCGACTGTCCCCCCCGTCGCGCGTTACAATCCTGTCGGCGCGGTCATGTGTCCTTCGGGCTGTCTGTATCATTCCCCAGGGCCGCCCGACTGGTCGCCGCGCCGATCTGTAACTATCCCTGATTGCACGCGCCCCCCTGGGGGGTTTAGGGCCTGTGGGGGCGCAATCGCCGCCCGCCTCTCGCCGCCCTGCCCAGGGGGGCCGGTCGGGAGAGGTCGGGGGCGCATAGCGCGCCGATCTGGGCGCAAAGCGCCGCCCCCGCGCCGCCGATCACCGGGCAAGACATGGGGGGGGTGTGGGCGCAATCGCGCCGATAAGACCGCCCTTCGTGCAAAATGCGCCTTGTCCTTCGTGCAAATGCGGGGGGGTGTGGGCGCATGACGCCTAAAGCCGCCGGCCGATTGCGCCCGCACGGTCGCCCCGTATGACCGCGAAGCCCCGGCCTTACGACCTCGACACCGCCCCCCTGTGACCGTGTACACGGCCTTCTGAGCCTGCCCAGACCACGACAAGCCGTCGTGTACACGGTCGCGCCGAGCCGATCTTGCTAAAATTCATCCCCCAAATTAGCAGAAAGGACTTGACAAAGGGGGCTATCTGTGATAGTATAAGACTGTCGGGGGATACTGTAGGGAAACACAAGGTAAGGAATACCATGAAGCGCAACACACAAGACCCATTCTCGACCGTCAAGTCAAACCTCTTCCAACTGAACCGGGCCGAACTCGAAAGAGTCGCCGATCTGGTCGCCGGTCTGCTGGAAGCCCTTGACGACGCCCAGGTCGAGACCCTCGAAGCCGTCGCCCCCATGACCGCCCCCGCCCCGACGAACGGCAAGGGGAAAGCCCGCGGTCACATCGAATGGAAGACGATTAACAACTGTGGGCCTTATGCGTATCTGCGCTACTGGTCGGGTAAGTCGTTGAAGTCGAGCTACATCGGAAAGGCGAAGCAAGCATGAACACGACCGCCCTCGCCCCCCTGGGGGCCGCCCCTGTCGAGCTTCAGACCTTCGTCGCCCCCGACTGGCAACAAGCCGCCGGCGACTGGCGCGACAACCTGAAGAGCGACCGCACGCGCCGCGCCTATCTCGAAGCCTGGGCCGCCTTCCTGACCTTCGCCCAGGTCGAGCCGGCCGCCGTGACCCAGTCGCATGTCATCGCTTACCGCAAGCACTTGAAGACCGCCCCGTCGCCGCGCACCGGCCGCCCCTACTCGCAGAGTACAATCAATCAACACCTGTCGGCCTTGTCGAGCTTCTTCGTCTTCGCCCAGGGCCGGGGGCTGCGCGCCGACAACCCCGCCGCAGGGGTCGCCCGCGAGTCGGTCGCCCCTTACGGCAAGGCGACTTGGCTGAACCCGCAAGACGACGAAGACCTGAAGCTGGTCGAGACCGTTGACACGACGACGCCCCAGGGCCTTCGCGACCGGGCGATCTTGCTGCTTTTTCTGACCGGAGCCTTCCGGGTCGAAGAGGTCGCCGACATGACGGTCGGCGCGCTGCGACGACAAGGGGCGAAGGTCTTCGTCACGTATCGCCGCAAGGGGGGCGAGACCGAAGAAGTACCGCTGGCCCCCGAAGCCGCCGAAGCCCTCGAAGTCTACCTGAAGACCCGCCCGAATCTGTCGCCGGCCGCGCCGATCTTCGTCGCCACCGACAAGGGGCGGGAAGCTGCCCGTCATCTGGGGCGCGACCTGGCCGGCGAAACGGCCTTGACCGCCCGCGCCATTGCCTACCTGGTCAAGACCTACTGCGACCGGGCCTTCGGGCCGGGTCATGGGATACACCCGCACTCACTGAGACACACGGCCGCCCAGGTCGCCATATCCGAAGGGCGGTCGGTTACTGAGGTCTCGCGCTTGCTGAAGCATAAGTCGCTGGCTGTGACGACGATCTATCTTCACGCGACCGCCTCGACCGATTACGACACGGCGAAGATCATGGGTCGCCGTTATGCCGGCGCGCTGACTGGGGCGCGGGGGCTACACTTCACGAAGGGAGCATAGACACATGTCTAACCCGTCTTCTGTCTCTGAACTGTACCCGTCGAAGTGGGTGAAAGCTGAAGACCTCGCCGGCCGCACGGCAACGGTCAAGATCACCGCTGTCACGGTCGAGACTTTCCGATAACCTGACGGGTCGTCAAAGGTATCGGCTGTCCTGGCCTTCGAGGGCAAGGCGAAGCGTATGATCTGCAACAAGACCCAGTGTCAAGCCCTGACCGATCTGACGGGAAGCGAACGCTTCACCGACTGGGTCGGGCGAGTCGTCATTCTCGCCCCCGCAACCGCCCAGAACGGCAAGCCGACGATTGCGATTCGGCCGGCGCCTGCCCAGGGGGTCGCACGACCGGCGAGCGAGCCGGCCCGCGTAGGGGTCGGGGCATGATTGCGCACGCAATCACCGCGCTGAACCCCTGGCCGGGCGAGTCGGCCGGCGAGGGGTTGGAAGGAGCGAAGGTCGCATGAAAGAAGCCTTTGTCGAAAAGAGCTTCAAGCCTGAAAGCCTGGCAACGGTCGAAACCGTCAACGCGATCCTGGCCGAATACGAAGCCGACGGTTACACCCTGACGCTGCGCCAACTGTACTACCAACTGGTCGCCCGCGGCTTTACTGAGAACTCGCAACGGTCTTACAAGCGCCTGGGCGACCTGGTCAATAACGCCCGTCTTGCCGGCTTGATTGACTGGGCCATGATTGAAGACCGGGGGCGCGAGACGATCACGCCCCCGCACTGGCGCAACCCTGGGGAAATCGTAAGCGCCGCGGCGAGTCAATTCGCCGTTGACAAGTGGGCCGATCAAACGAACCACGTCGAAGTCATGGTCGAAAAGCAAGCCCTCGAAGGGGTCTTGATTCCGGTCTGTCGGTCTCTCGACATCCCCTTCACGGCTAACAAGGGCTATTCATCATCTTCGACCATGTATGAAGCCGGGAAGCGCCTGGCTGACTACGCCGCCCAGGGTAAGGCGATCTGGGTCTTATACCTGGGCGACCATGACCCATCGGGCATTGACATGACGCGCGACGTTGACGACCGTCTGACCCTCTTCACCGGGGGCTTCATGCTTGAAGTCAAGCGCCTGGCCCTGAACTTCGACCAGGTCGAGGTCTTGAAGCCGCCTGAGAACCCCGCCAAAGAGACCGACGCCCGCTTCGCGGCTTACACCGCCCGCTTTGGGCCGTCTTCCTGGGAGCTTGACGCAATCGAGCCGCGCACGCTGGCCGGCCTGGTCATGACCGCCGTCGAAGGGCTGCGCGATCCGGTCTTGTGGGCCGAAGCGGTCGAGCGCGAGCGAGTCATGCGCGCCGACCTCGAAGCCTTCGCCCGCCGTTACCGCGACGGGGCGACGACTTAGGGTATACGCTGACCGTCTGACCCCCTGTCCTATACCCTAAGTCGGGCGGGGGCGCGAGCCGGGGCGCAAGCCCCGAAGGACTGCTTACCATGACGAAGCGCAACGACGACAAGCTGACCTTGCGGGAAGCTATGATCCTGGGCGGGGTCGCTGTGGGCTTCCTGGCCTTCCTGGGCTTCATGCAAGACCTCGCCCTGGGCTTCGAGCTTCTTGGAGCCGGGGCCGCGGGTCTGGGGGTCTTGGCCTGGTATGAACTGCGCGACCGGCGCGGGGGCAAGTCATGAAGGTCGAGCCGGTCGGGGTCTGCGATCTGTGCAAGGGGCCGATACCGCCGGGCGACTGGTATACCCGCCGGGGGCCGCGCCTGTTCTGTTCTGTGGACTGCAAGAACACGGCGAATTCACGGGCGGGGGCGACCATACGGGGCTTGAAGGCGAAGAAGCGGGTCGCTGAAGGTCGCTGGCTGAACCCGGCGAAACTGAACCCGCCGACCGGCGAAGAGCAAGCCCGCCGCGCCCGTCTGGGCCGCCGGCGCGAGGTCGCTGAAGGCCGCTGGCGCAATCCTGCGCTTTCCGAGGGGGCAAGGGTGAAGCTGTCACGCCCCCGCAAGCACGACGGCGACCTCCATCGCGCTATGGAAAAGCTGAAGCAAGGCCGGTCAGTCGCCGATCTGACGCCCGCAGAAGCCGAAGCACATCGGGCTTATCGTCGGCGACAACGGGCTGAACTGTGGGCAAGGACACCCGAAGACCGCCGGGCACACTGGCGCGAGGTCTGGCGACTGGCAAAACGCCGCCGGCCGCCCAGTGAGTAGGGGCTTAGGGCCGTCCTTCTGATAATCTTGTATTAGCGGAAAGACACCGCAGACAGAAAGGAGCTTGCCTATAGACTGACTACACCTGACAATCGGTCGCACGGTCTGAACACCGGGGGAACTGAAGCGCCCCAGACGACCACCTGAGACTATCACACAACACAGAAGGGAGACAGTTACCATGAAAGGCGATTTACCTGTTATCATGCTGCCGGCGACGGCCTTCGGGCCGTGTGGGGTCGCGATCCCCCTGGGGCCGGAACCTGACGCCGGGGGCGGGGTCGAGCCGGAAACGATCTTCATTCCGATCCTCGACCTGGGGCATTACGACGAACGTCAAGGCTGTGGGCTTGTCCATGACTACCTTCACGCGCACGACTACACCGCCGACACGCCGGGGCCTGACGCCGCCGATCTGCCGGCCTTCCGAGCCTGTCGGAGCTATCGTAACGGTCAATGTGGGGGGAACGGCTGGCAAGACCCTTGCCTGTTTCTCGAAGCGCCGACCGCCGAAGGCTGGCAGAGGGCGCGCCGCTGGCGCTTGCTGCCGTCGGGCGGGATATGCTTCGCCGAAAGCTACGACATCATGGTCGCCGATCACCGGGACTTTCCGCACGCGAAGCCCTGGGCCGACGACGTTGCCTTCGCCTTCGGGATTGCCGTTGACGACGACGGGGCGGTCATCGCAGACGACCAGGTCGAGACCGACCGCGCGACCTTGCGCTTCGCCCTGAAAACGGCTTGCTGGTATGACCCGGCCGGCGACGACCTCGAAGCGATCTTGACCCGCTACTGGCCGGGCGACGACGACCAGGTCACGACGCCGGCGAGTCATCTATATGGGGCCTTGTGCGAAGCTGCCCTTCTGGGCTATCGCCGGCGCGAGGGGATACCCGAACCGGTCGAGACGACGGCGACGGTCGTCGAAGGGGGCGCGTGATGAAGGCAAGACTGCGCGACGCTATCTCTGAAGTACTCTTTGACGACCTGATTCCTGACGCGGGAAGTATGGAACTGGGCCTATTCGAGACGACCCTTGCCGATCTGCGCACGGCCGCCCCTGACCTGAAAGACAAGCTGGCCGACCTCGAAAGGGTCGCCGGGGGCTATGCCGTCGCCCTGGCTGAAGAAGCCTTCGTCGCCGGCCTGGAATGTGGGCGGGATATTCGCTTACTGGTCTGCAAGACCTCGACATGACCGGTCGGCAAGGCGACGGTCGCTTCGCCGACCGCAACCCCTACGCCGCCCAGGGGGGCCGCGCAAGGGCGACCGTCTTGACACCTGACCGCCGGCGCGCCATTGCCGCCCAGGGCTTCGCCGGCCTGGTCTTGAAGCGATTCGGGGGCGACCGGGTCGCCGCCTGCGACTACCTGGCCCGTCTGGGCGCTTGGGCCGCCGACCAGGTCTTCGCCGGGTCGCCTATCTACAAGCCGGAGGTCTACCGACACCCTGGGCCTATGCCGGAAGGAAGCCGATCATGACGCACGCTGCCCAGGGCGAGACCTCGCCGACCGCCGACCTGAAGACGGCCTTCTGGCGAGGGTACACAACCGACACGACCGACGACGAAGCCCGTCGCCTCTTCCAAGCCCGTTTCAATCGGCCGCCGACGACTGTCGTCAGGGCCGTCGGGCTGGTCTTGGCGGGGCCGATCACCGACACCGAAGGGAGACAAGATCATGAAACTGTCCTATGTTGACCTACTGGGCGACCGTGAACGGCATGAAGTTGACGCGACGGTCACGACCGATCACCCCGCTTCCAGTTACGGTATACCCGTCGTGGTACTGGCCGACGGCGAAGCCCTTGACGTGCAATCCTGGCTGATCCTGCTGTATCGGGTCGAAAAGGCGACCCCGGAAGAGCTTGCAGACCTACGTCTGGCGCTTAGTCCCTACGCCGAACCCAGTCTAGCCGACGACGCCCTGACCGAAGCCGAAACGGGAGCCTGACGCCATGACGCCGAACCGTTTCTATCTACTCGCCGCCGGCGACCTCGCCGGCGAGACCGCCGAAGGGCCATACTCGAAGGCCGAAGCCAACATTCGGGCGACCGCCGACCCGTCGCTGAAGATTGCGACTGAAGCGCAACTGGAAGCACGCCGCGCCCGCCCGCGCCCCGACCGCCGGGGCTACACCTGGTCTGACGTTGTCGGTAACTATCTTTCGGCCCCTGAAGTTATGATCCTGGCCGCCGAAAGCGGTCAAGACCTGGCCGACTGGCTGAAGACCCAAGCCCTCGACCTGTGGGGGCCGGCTGACTGCGAAGACCTCGACTTCGACCACCTGGCCGCCGATCTGCGCCACGACGCCGGCGAAGCCCTGGGCGAATCGCTGGTCTTCCTGGGTCAGACGAACCCGGAGCCGGGCGGGGTCTTCATAAACGTCTGGGACTGTTGCGCGACGGTCGCCCGTTATGACCGCGCCGAAGTCTACGCGACGACCTGGTCGCCGGCCGCGAACGCCGACACCCTGGCCGAACTCGCCCGCGCCGCGGTCGAAGCCCAGGGCGGGGCCGTCAACCTGTCGGGTCATTACTACTGCCCGCCGGCCCTGGCCGCCCTCGCCGTCTGGGGCGAGGGGGCGAAGGTCTGACGCCGCCGGGCGGGGGCTTAGGGTATGACATGACCCGACCGCCCCCGCCCGTATACCCTAAACCGGGGCGCGGGGGTCTCGCCCCTGCGATCACCGAAGGGAGCCTGAACACATGACCGTTATCGCAGTCGCCAATCAAAAGGGCGGGGTCGGCAAGACGACCTTGACCGTCCACCTCGCCGCCTATCTCGCCGAACTGGGCCGCCGGGTCGTCATCGTTGACGCCGACCCCCAGGGCAACGCGACAAGCTGGCTGACCGACGGCGACACCGACCGCGACGACATGTTTCAATTGCTGGTCGTCGGCCGGCCGGCTGTGACCCTGGCCCGACCCGTTGACGGCTGGTCGCTGCGCCTTCTGGGGGGCAACTATCGCACCGGCGAAGCCTTCGTCTTCCTGGCCGCAACCGGGAAGCCCTTCGACACAGTCGCCCAACATCTGCGCCCGCTGGTCGCCGAAGCCGACTATACCCTGGTCGATATGCCGCCCTCGAAGGGAGCCGGCTTCAAGGAAACCCTCTTCGTCGCTGACTGGGTCGTCGTGCCGACCCAGTTAGAACGCCTGAGCCTGGAAGGGGTCGCTTTCATGGCACGCACCGCCCAGGAGATCACCGCGCAACAAGGACGGGGGCCGCGCCTGCTAGGGGTCGTACCGAACATGACCCGCCGTCAGACGAACGAACACCGGCAAGGTATGACCGACCTGGTCAACACCTTCGGGCCGGTCGTCTGGCCGCCGATCCCCCTGTCGGTCAAGGTCGCTGAAGCTTCGAGCTTTGGGAAGACCCTCTTCGCCTACGCGCCGAATGACATCGTAACGAAGGCCCTGCGCGAGGTCGGGGGCCGGCTGGTCGAGAACTTGGAGGGGGGCAAATGACCACGAAGGGCGAACGCAAGGGGGGCTTGCGCGTTGACCCCGCCGTCGCCGAATGGCAACAAGGGGCCGCGACGAACGTCGCCGCGCTGACCAAGAAGGAACGCCGCGACCGGGAACGGGTCAGGGTCAAGGCCGATCTGCCCGTCGAGGTCAAGACGGCCGTCGAGCTGGTCGCCGGCGAAGCCGAAACGTCGGAAAGCCAACTGGTCGCCTTCCTGGTCGCCTGGGGGCTGAAGCGCCTGCGCGAGGGCGACCGCGAGCTGGTCGCCGCCCTCGCCGGGGCGAAGACCTGGGCGAAGGCCCTGCGCTTCAAGCATGATCTGACCATACCTGACGACTGGCTGGAAGGGGGCGAAAAGTGATTCGTCGCGCTGCCCTGGGAAAGTTAGCGGACTGGTCGCACGACGGGGCCATGACGGGGCCGAATGACGGGAACATTGACGGGGCCATGACGGGGCCATGACGGGGCCGTAATAGGCCCCGTTAGCGGGGCCGTGTAGGGCCGCTACAATCGTTTCTGAGCGACGACCCATATAGAATGACCTGGGGGCCAAAAGCGCCCGTCAGAAGCGATTCTAGCGGGTCTGGGAAGGGATAGAAACGACCATGACGAAGACCGCTTACTGTCGAGCCGTCGCCCGCGTGGAGGGCGACCCGACCCTGGTCGGCCTGGCTGACATCTTGCTGGCCGCCTGGTCTGACGACGAAGATCACTTTCACTGGGTCGCGACTGCGCCGCCGGCCGACCTGGTCGCCTGGGCTGACCAGATTCGCAAGGCCGAAACGAAGGCCGCCCAGGGGCCGGTCAATCATGTCTGCGATGTTTGCGGCTGGTCATCGGGCGACCTGGAAGCCGTCGTCAAGCACCTGGCCGAAGCCCACGGCATTGACGCCGCCGGCGAGGTCGGGAAGATCACCCAGGGCGACGGGCTTTTGATTCTCGACAACGGGGGCGACAAGACCGTCATTGACCTCGACCGCTGGCTGCGCGATCTGCTCGACCAGGGGAAGCCGCAAGTTGACGACTGGCCCGCGCCCGTCGAAGCGCGCCCGCCTGACCTGTGAAGCCTGGGCTTAGGGTATGACCATGACCCGCACGCCCGCGACTGTATACCCTAAACTGCGCGAAGGCGACGGGGGTCGCCCCCGCAACCGAAGGAGACGAAGGCCGTGACTGACGACCTCGACACCGCTGAACACGCCGAACCGATCACCGACACGACGCCGGCCGTCATGACGGTCGAAGACCTGGCCGCCTATCTTCAGGTCTCGCCGAAGTCGGTTTACAAGCTGGCGACCGCGGGCGACCTGCCGGCCGCAAGGGTCGCCGGGCAATGGCGATTCTTCAAGCCGGTCATTGACCGCTGGCTGAAGGTCTTGTCACTGAAGGACTACGCCGGGCCGCCCCTGGGCGACTTCACCGACGACGAAGGGGCCGCCGATCATGACGCAATGTAAGGCGACCCGCAAAGACGGCGCGCCTTGCACCGCCCAAGCGCAAGCGGGGCGGGAAACCTGTTTCTTTCACGACCCCGACAAGGTCGCAGAGAATCGAGCCGCCAAAGCGAAGGGCGGGGCGGTCGGGGGTCATACGACGCTGACCGTCGTCAAGCCCTGGCGAGGGGAAGCCGGCGAAGTGACGGTCTTGAAGTCACCGACCCCCGCCGATCTGGTCAACCTATGCGCCGACACGATTGACGAAGTGAAGACCGGGAAAGTTGACCCCAGGGTCGCGAATTCCGTCGGCTATCTGGTCGGGGTCATCTGCAAGATTCTTGAATACGATGCGCTGAACGAACGCCTTGCCGCCCTCGAAGAAGCGGTCGGGGTCGGCCCCGGAGGTCGCAAAACATGACGCCACAAGCCCGAAGATTGCCGCGCACGCTGAAGAAAAAGCTGGAAGCGAGCCTGGGAAGCCTGACCCCGCGTGAGTCTGGCCGGCTGTTTCTGCTGTATTACGAAGAAGCGAAGGCGAAGGATGTACCCGCGAGCCGGGGCTATCCCCCCATGAAAGAACTTGACGCCGCCTGGGAAGCCCGCCTGGAAGCCGCAAAGAAGCGGGGGCCGGCTGAACACAATGCCGAAGCCGCCCGTTACAATGGTTACTGGTTTCTGGCGAGCCTGGTCGCGACGGCGAACATGTTCGCTGAGGGCGAGCTTTGGCGTATCGTCTTCCTGGGCTTCACTACCCGTCAGAAGGTCGAGACATTACTTTACCAAGACGCTGTAAGCGAAATTGCCCGTCGTGCTATCGGCGATCTGGTCAAAGACATGCCTCACCCGGTCGGTCGGGCTGACTATGAGCGCATAATCACCTGGGCGAAGACTGACGCCCTCGACACCCTGGCCGACGTTGCCGATTACATCGCCGACGAATGGGAAGAAAAAAAGAACTTCAAGCGCCTGGTCGTACCCTGGGACTTCTGGCAAGCCCACAGGGACAAACTTGACGACCTCGCCCGCACGCTGCCTAAAGCCGCCGATCTGCCCAAGGGGTTGCGCCCAGACTGGCAAAAGCGCGATCTTGTCGGCGAACTCGAAGCCCTGGCCGACCTCGAAGAACCGTTACAAATTCTTGAAGTCTTGGATTCAGACGCCGTCCGTTTCCTGTATGCCTGGGTCGAAGGCGACCGTCTACTGAAAGAGGTCTTTGACGACGACGAAACCCGTATGGCGTACTGGGCTTTTCACGGCGAATATACCGACCCGGCCGATCATGCCGCGGTGAAGGCGAAACGGGTCGAGACTTTGCAAACACTCGCCGACATGCTGGCCGCCGGGAAGCTGACAGGGGGGCCGGCCTTCGATCTGCCTGGGCTATGGTCGCCCGTCCTGATTCGTGACGGGAAGCTGCCCGCCTGGGTCGGTCTGCGCTTCGCCTGGGACGACTGGCTTGCCGACCGGGGGGTCTTCAAGTATGACCTGCCGAACTTCTTTGACGATAAGGCAATTGATGGAATATGGGCGCTTTATGATGCCGCCGGCGATCTAACCGGCGACCGCTTGGCCGCCCAGGTCGGCGACTTCGTCAAGGACTGCCGGTCAAGGCCCTGGGGCAAGACCTTGCCCAAGAAGATTGACCTGCCGGCCCTCGCCGCCTGGCTGACCGCCGTCGAAAGCCCGCTGACCCAGATTGACGCCCCCGACCTGGGGCTGATTGACTGGGAAGCCTTCCGGTCGCGCGAGGGCGACGAAAGCGACATGTGGGAGCCGAAGCCGGCCGCCACGGTCGCAAGTCTGGCGACCGTCCTGGGCGAAGATAACTTCTGGCGCGTGACCAAGTTGGAAGAACAATACTACCCGACCCAAGACGACCACCGTCGCCGTGTGCAATTGCACAACATCACGGCGCGCCTACACAGCTTACGGGTCAGTCATCGCGCCTTCACGTACCGAGAAAAACCGAAGTCAAGCGAACTTTCGCTGCAAGAATTCCTGGGCATGGACTTCTTCACCCCCCTTGAAGAAGCGGTCAAGCAACTGGGGGTCGCCCTGGGTGAAGTTACTATGGTCAGACAGGTCTATGACACCTTATCGGCGAAGTACTTCGGAGGCTTACCGATCCTGACCACCGAATACCGCGAACGTCTCGACGGCATTGAAAATCTGTTGTATGCCGCCGGCCGTGACCTCGACAACTGGTTACACAATCTTTCACGTTGGCCCTGGAATATTGACGTATCGAAACTGGAAGAAGAACTGGTCAGGGCCATTGAAGCCAAGACCCCCGCCGAAAAGCGAATCGCTGAACGTATCGAGGTCGCTGAAAAGTTTGCCTTGCTGAGTTTCAAGGGCGACCCGTCCTTTATGGACTTGGGCGAAGACGAACCGCCCCCGGACAAGCCGAAGGCTGGAAAGGGGGTGAAGCCATGACCGAACGCCCCACCTTCGAGCTTGACAACATCGCCATTCAGAACGCGCCGAGCCTACTGGCCGCCAAACGCGACGAGCTTCAGTTGTACTTGCCGGGCATGGAGCCGCCCTTTTCGGTCTTCGACATCTGGGTTTTGTATGCCTGTTACTACCATCTTGACCCGGCTGACCCGACGGCCGAAGTGACGGTCTCAAAGGGCGAACTGTTGAAGATTCTGCAAGCCGGCCGTTTGATTTCAGGGTATACGAGCCAAGATTAC
>Ga0194112_10004196_pt1 | contig 19800 bp, 11 predicted proteins | sample TA2MahC400mmetaG_FD_146191 | JGI IMG/M metagenome (GOLD analysis project Ga0194112, IMG submission 146191) | Freshwater microbial communities from Lake Tanganyika, Tanzania - TA2015016 Mahale Deep Cast 400m | ecosystem: Environmental > Aquatic > Freshwater > Lake | place: Tanzania: Lake... | reverse complement strand
CGCGCACGAATACGATCTTTTTGCCGTCGGGCGTCCACGAGAGACTGCCCAGATCCTGTCCATCATCTTGGGTGTATGCCGTGAGTTGACGGCCACGATAGTCGGGAGTTTCAGCGATCCAGATGTTTCGGACGCCCCGTGCATTCTGCACCCAGGCGATCTTCCCTCCGGTCGGAGCGGCTTCGAGCGAAGAGGGGAAAGGAGCACCGAGGAGTGTCTCCAGCTTGATCTCCTGCCGCTGCGAGAGCGAAGTGACGGCACAGATTGCAGTTACCAGGAGAGTGTGGATCAGTGGTTTGATGATAGCGCGATGCATGGAACTTACCTCCTTAGATAGGTGGTCAACTGGTGCTGGTGTGAACGGCTAGCGCCAAAGCCGGTCTTCTCGCTCCCAGGCTCCTGCGTGGGAGCGGTACTCCGTGACGCTCCGCGTCACCACTCGTACATCTTTGCTTTGTGTCTCCCTCACGCAGAGCGTGGGAACGAGCGCTAACTCGGTTCTTCTCGCTCCCACGCTCCTGCGTGGGAGCGTTACTCCGTGACGCTCCGCGTCACCACTCGTACATCTTCTCTTTGTGTCTGCTTGACGCAGAGCGTCGGAACTTCCCGAGGCTGACCAAAAAAAGTCATTCTGAGTCCCACTGCTTCCCTAGTGGGACGAAGAATCTGATTCAAAAAAGCGGATTCTTCTGAGCCGGAGGCTCATGAGCCTATGGCTCAACTCCGCTTCCCTGCCTGCCGGCAGGCAGGGCTCCGTTCAGAATGACGTCTGATCTTCTTAGATGGCGGCAATTCGCCGGTGGACAGGTGTGGCGACACGTCCCACAGCCCCGGCGTTCTTCGACAGTTGAAATGTCGAAGAAAACCCGTATCGGAGTCGAACTCCAGTCCTCATGATCCGCTAATACCTGATGGCTTAGAGCACCCTTCGACTAGGCTCAGGGTGACTGTTCTCCATCCTTCACTGACGCAGAGCGTCAGAACTTCCCGTTCCCACGCAGAGCGCGGGAACGAGCGCCAACTCGGTTCTTCTCGCTCCCAGGCTCCTGCGTGGGAGCGTTACTCCGTGACGCTCCGCGTCACCACTCGTACATCTTTGCTTTGTGTCTCCCTCACGCGGAGCGCGGGGACTTCCCGTTCCCACGCGGAGCGTGGGAACGAGGGTACATATCAATCACCGCCATACGCCTGCGATCGAATGACCGCAAAAGGGGCATCGTCCATCGCGGACAAGATTTGCAGCTACGTCAAAACCTCGGCGACGGATCAGGAGCGTCCCGCATCCGGGACAGTACGTATTGTCATATTGATGGCCGGGAACATTGCCAACATAGACGAAGCGCAAACCCGCCTCCTTCCCCGTGTGCCAGGCGCGTTCGAGAGTGGAATGAGGAGTCGGCGGTGCCTTGAATCGATAGGCGGGATAGTAGGCGGTGACGTGCCATGGGACGTCGACGCCCAGATCCTCGACGATGCGGCGGGCAATCCCGCCGAGCGTTCCCGGGGCGTCGTTCACGGTCGGGATCACGAGTGTCGTGATCTCGATGTGCACTCCGTGCAACCGGGCATACTGGCAGTTCGCCCACACCTTCTCGACATCAATACCCTTGCAGTAGTTCCTCACAGCGTCGGCATCCCCCTTCATGTCGACATTGATCGCATCGAGTCCGGCATCCATCAACAGCGACAGCGACTCCCGCGTCATGTAGCCGTTTGTCACAAAGGTGTTGTAGAGTCTCCGTCTTCGGGCAAGACGAAACACATCAATTGCCCATTCCAGCGACAGGACTGGCTCGTTGAATGAGATCGACGTCCCCTGGCAACCGGATTTCAACGTGAGCTCCACGAACTGTGCAGGCGAGACGTAACGTCCATTGCTCAACGGCGCGCTCTTGCTGATGTCCCAGTTCTGGCACCAGGGGCACCCGAAGTTGCACGACCAGCTCCCCACGGTGTATGCACACGTACCCGGATAGAAGTGATAGAATGGCTTCTTCTCAATCGGGTTTGCTGCTATGGATGACACCGAGCCGTAGATAAGCGTCACCAGCGTTCCATCGCGGTTCTCCCTCGTGCGACACCATCCGCGTCCTCCGGCAACAATCCGGCATCGCCGCTCGCAGACGCCACACCTGATCCTGTCGCCAACCCTTTCTTGCAGAATGGATTTCTTGACACCTTCGCTTTCCATGGCTCCATCCATCACAGTTCGATGAGCTCAGTCTGAAGCCGCTTCTTGCACTCTCTGCAAAAAGTGTACTGCTTGTAGTCAGTATCTTGAAGCGAATTCGAAAACGCCATCACGCAGCGGGAATCATCGCAGTGGCTCAGGCCGAAAACGTGACCGAGCTCGTGCACTGCCTCTTTGATTACGCGTTCGCGGAACACCGTGGTGTCCTCAGCCAGACCATAGTAACTCTGGCGCAGTCGTGGCAAAGCGATGATCGCCCGCGCCATTCCGCTCTGGGCCAGACCAAAGACGAAATTCAAATCGGGTACATAAAGGTCAAGATCAGCGACTGCTAAAGCGCACGTGGAGCACCCTGCACTCGCTCGTGCCAGAACTGCCTCAGCCCGGTACTGCTCTCTGGTTTTGTCCCAGGTGAAGTCCGGACGCGGCAACGCTGTAGTCGTCTTGCAGCCGCAGTCAAAAACTGATGGGAGAGCTTCCGCCAGCCACTCGAGCACGTCAAGCGAAACGTCACCGACCGGGAGCAACAGTATCTCTCTCTTCATGATGACTCCTCACTCCACCCCAGCAAATGACGATTGCCAATGCGCACATTGACGAGTCCTGCAGCGTGCGCCGCTGCCTCCGCTTCGCGTGCTTCGCGAGCTGATGTGAACGGAAGATCGGACATTGCGAATTGCGGCGCAAATCCAAGAAGAGCGTACGGAATATGCGAACTGAACGAGGCCATGAACCGGGCTATTTTGCCGACCTGATCGGGATCAACGTACCCTGGCACAAGCAACGTGCTCGCTACAACGAGCGGCGGATCACGGCGCTCGTCGAATCGCCGCGCTGCTCTCGCGAAGTTCTCGAGAGTCCTGCGATTCGAGATGCCGGTGAGCGCAAGGTGCAGTTCTTCGTCAAACGCCTTGAGATCGAATTTGATGCATCCGCCGGTGTCCATCGAATACTGCAGCGCCGCCTCCAGCAGCTTGGGATGCATCGTCCCATTTGTCTCCCAGCACACGCGCACACCTCGCGACGCGAGCTGTTTGGATGCGGCGAGCGCATGAGGCATCTGGGAGGCTGGATCACCACCGAAATAGCAGACGCAGAACGTACGTGAGTTGGACCTTTCCGCCAGCTCCGTAGCGCTCATGATTCCGTCCGCCTCTGGCGACATCTGGCGATAGTGCCAGTTCTGGCAGAAGAGACAATCTGCCGTACAGCTTCCGTAGAAAACCGCCAGGTTGTGATAGCCCGCCTGCTTGCTCCCTTCGCACACCCAATCGGCGACACAGTTCGTCGGGAGAGGATCACGATACCAGTGCAGCAATCCCCGCTCTGGTGTCCCTGCCAGATGCTTCAGCTTTCCGTTCCGAACGGTCCGCAGGCCGCAGAATCCGCGCTCGTCCGTTCCGATGATGCATTCGTTTGCGCAGAGCGGGCAGCGGATGCCGTTAGGCGTTTTCGGAGGAGCCGGAGGAAGGTTGAAGAGGGCGCGCGATTGGGCGTGAGCGGTCTCGGCTCGAGGCCGGAGTTCAGCCCATCTTTCGAGCACGCATGTTCCGCAGGCACTGAGTGTCTTAGAGAAAAGCCTGGAGTGATGATGGCAAAGAGGGCGCCTCATGATAACACCCCGCGACTTCCTTCGTACCGATCTCGGGCCTTACCTTGAAGCTAGCTTGAGATTCCGGACAGAAGCGTTTCGGAATGGCAGCGGCGGTACGCGCACCTCTACCAGAAGACCGCACAGTCGTCCCGACACGCTTTAGGTCGGGACCTCATTTCTGCTATCGCTGCGACCGTCCACTCAGGAACGGACACGACGGGCGCTCTGCACCCGAAGGGTGCACCCGCCTTTCTCATCGCTGGCTACCCAGCGGTTGTTGTTAGCGAACCGAGTACATAGTTCGACTCCGCTCACTATGACTCAGTTTGTTTGAGCGACTCCTTGGATCCTTTCTCCACTCTCAGCGGGAACCGCCACCTCAGGCGCTATGCTGGCCTCACGCAGCCGCGACCTGCGGGCGCTGGATCTTCGCCTTGAAGATCCCCGACGTAATGACTTCGATGAGCAGCCCGTAGATCATCCCCAATCCTACCGTCCACACGAACATCATAGTCTTGTCGTACTCTGGACTCTCCGGTGCCATCAACCCGCTGAATGCCAGGGGAAGGCTGAAGATCAATCCCATAATCAGTCCGTGGACGGACCAATGGCCGAAAGAAGTGGAGCTGATTCCTATGGCAAAGCCGATGAGCGTGCGGCTGAGGATGATCTGAACCGCCACCGGCCAAGCAAGCTGACCAGGGCCGCTGGACGCAAGTCCGAAACACACAAACCCGAACAGGACACCCGAAAGTGTTGCGATTAGTATACGTTTCGCCTTGTTCATTGTTCACCTCCCCGATTGAGATTTTAGGTCATGGCATATTTTGCATCCCCCTTTGTTGGGGGAAAAGCAGGCTGTTCCAGATGCTTGATCGTCCTCCGAACCGGCTTCTGTGGTGCCCGGTTGCATTTTCCTGTCAATCGTCTTACGGCCTCCCGCTTTCGTGTGGGTGTACAAGAAGCCTTCTTTTTCACTCTGAGCGGAGCGAAGAGTCTCGTCTCTTAGTTCAGATTCTTCTCCGCCTTCCGCCAAGCAGATGGCGGACGGGTCGGCGGATCAGAATGACGGGTGCTTTTTGTGTGCAGCGTGAGGACGATCTCTGCTCTCAGCATACTGTCGGTGAGCATTATTGGGACTGGAAGTGCTGACCGGCGCTTGAAAGGCGATGGATACGTGACAAAAGTAGGGAATAGTTGAAATGATGTCAATGACCGCACCCGCCTGAAATGGCATTTGCGAAAGCAAGTAACCTTCAGCGCCTCGCTGAAATGGGAGATCGAGGCTTCGGCGCCATGGTGATGAGCGCGTCATGCACTCGCGCATCGAGCCCGTAGATATCTTCGCGAAACTGCATCACTCCATCGCGACCGATCCACACTGTCAGATAGATGACATCCACAGGAAAAGGCTCTGGCAGGTCAACAATGCATCGCTCCACGGAGTCCACGACGGAGGTGATCCGCTCCCTCGTCCATCCAGGAACATCCTGCAGCAGATACGCGGCAAGGTCAAACGGCTTCTCCAGGCGGATACAGCCGTGACTCGCCAGCCTGAGCCGCTTGGGGAAGTCCTCTTTGTACGGGGTATCGTGGAGGAACACGTCGTACTTGTTCGGGAGCAGGAATTTTACCCGGCCCATGATATTGAGCGGTCCCGGCGCTTGCCAGAGCACAAAGTCGATCTCCTCCACCTTCAGTTCCTTCCAGTTGATATTCCCGGGATCGATCTCCTCTTCCTTGTCCGTTCCGCCCAGGATCTTCATTTTGTTTCTGGCAAGGTAGTTCGAATCTGCGCGGATGTAGTTGAGCAGCTCGGCTGCGAAGATGGTTTTTGGCGAGATCCAGGAGGGATTGAGAATGACCTGGTCTATCGCGGACGTGAACAACGGAGTCGGCCAGTCGCGGACGCCGACGACGACCTTCATCGACATCACGTCACGTCCCTTGTCCCAGACTGAGAGGGTCATATCGGCAACGTTGACACGGATGAGCCGTCCGTGTTTCTTGCGGGAAAGCCAGCGCCAGCGCTCCAGGTTCGCCTGTAACTGCTCAATTCGCGCTTTGATCGGAACATTCATGGTCGCGCGGGTGACGCTATCGACCTCTCCCGTCGGCTCAAGACCGTGTCGCCTCTGAAAACGACGCACCCCGTCAACCATCGCTGCATCGAATAACCGGCCGACACTCCTCTGCTTCGGTCCGAGATCACCTGTGACGAGGAGTCTCTTCCGGAGAGCGAGCACCCGATCATCAGACATCCCTAACCGTAGGCCAAGCGTATCGGGAATTGCGCGCCAGCCTCTCTTTGCGGCAAGAGCCCTATAGGTGCGAAGTGCTGTTTTGAGACCCTCATACACCGTGTCCTGAGGTGTCAGAGCACTCAGAAGTTTGGCGATCTCGCCCGTGCGCAGAGCCCGTTCCACAATCTTCGCTCCGTCTCTCTCCGCAGCCAGGCTGTCCCATCGTGGCAGTTTCGTCTCATGGTCGACCTTTCCTTTGGAAAGATGTGAAACCAGGGTTAGAATTGCGTCGGTGAGGAGAATGTCGAACTCAGCCAGTCGAGAAGCCAGAAGCGGATCGGCAGTTTGGCGAAGATTCCGGATCTCGCGCCATCCTGCTGTGAGGGCTGAAAGATGGTAGTCTTCCGGCTGCAGCCCGTCATCCGTAACCCGCTTGACCGCCAGGATGAGATCATCCGCCGCAGGCTTGACGCTGTCTTCGAAGCTCCAGACGGCAGCGAACCGGTGAGCCCGATAGAACTCGGAGACAGCGGAGGATGCGAGAATCGATTCTCCAGCGACAGCCGGAACAGTTGTTCGATTCGGCTGAACGATGCAGGCCCGGATCTGATCGGAGATGTTTTGATCGAGCGTGCGGGAACAAGCTCCCAGCCAGCACGCAATCACCAAGAGGATGCTGTGAGACCTACAGAGAACGAGGTGCGAGATTACTCTCTTGTCCGCCATGATAGAATTCGCATCAGTCGTATACAATTATAATGAATTCATGCAAGAGAAACCGCTCGGCAGGGGCAACGCTTTCGCGCGTGCATCGAGGCGGAACAGAGCCTCCAAGAACGGCTACGGGTTTGCTTTTCTCCTGAATTCTTACAAAACTCAGTGCCGTTAACGCAACAACGCTCTCCGAGTAAGAAGACTGTCACCTGCCGACACTCGAACGCCGAGGAGGCCCAAACTGTGAAATACCGCGTCGCTCGCAAGCAACCGAATTCGAAGATGTGTCTCGTCTGCGGTCTGAAGAATCCGTACGGCCTGAAAGCCTCCTTCTATGAACTCGAAAACAGCGAGGTCGTAGCTCTTTTCACTCCGCGCGAGGAACATCAAAGCTATCCGGGCCGGCTGCATGGAGGAATCACTGCAGGTCTGCTCGATGAAACGATCGGCCGCGCGATCCTGATGAAGTACAAAGAAGACTTCTGGGGCGTGACGGTCGAATTCACAACGCGGTACAAGAAGCCGATTCCACTCAATGTTGAGATCCGCGCCGTCGGACGGATCGTGAATGACACGGGCCGGTTCTTTGAAGGGACTGGAGAGATTGTCCTTCCTGACGGCGGTATTGCTGCGACGGGGAGCGGCAAGTTTATCAAACTCCCAATTGACAGAATCGCCGATTTCGACATCGAAGCCCAGGAGTGACGCGTCAACCCAACGGAGAAAGATCCGGCGGAGATATCGCTACCAGAAGCATGAGGCGTGGCCCGAAGTGAAAATGCCGGAGTCTCCTCCGGCATTTTTCCGCGCGCCCGCCAAAACGCAAGCTCTAAAGCATCGTCTGCTCTTCGAGGATGTCAATCCCCCTCTTCTTCACTTCTTGCATGAAGACCCTGTAGGCCTCACCTTCAACGCAGTCCTCCGGCGGCACGATTCCCCGCTTGGTGATCATCCCCTTACCGATTAACCAAGCACCGATGGCGGAGGGGAACCCTGTCACTCTGGCCATTGAGGACATCTTCAGTTTCGTGTCGGCCACATCCCACAAGAAGTATTCGAACTTCGTCTTCCTTCCCGCCTTCATGCCGATCACGGTGTTGTACATGACACACACATCGGTGTCACCTTCCTGCTGGCGAAGCCTCGGCTCGATCATGGTGAGCAGGAATTCACGCGGCACAATCTTCCGCCCGTTGTGGACAACCGGATCCAGATCCAGCAATCCGCATTCCTTGAGCGCATCGATACCCTGGTAATGGCCGGGCCACCGGATGGTCTTCTCGGCAAAATCGCGAAGCTGCGTCCTGGTATACATGAAGCTTGGCATTCCCGGTGTAACGGCGCACTCCAGTTCTTCGTCGACGCCGAACTTGTTGAAGCGGAACCGCTCCCGATCCGTCAGTGCATCAACCTCGACCATCTTACCGCCCTTCAGAACGTAGAGCTTCACCATGTACTCGCGCAGCACGTGCCAGAACGCCCAGGTGATCATATATCGGAGGGGATGCCGCTGAGCAGATTGCTTTGACGGGATCCCGCCTACGCGAGCGACGGCCGATTCAACGGTGTCGAGCTTTCGAATCGCCTCGCCAACGGTGATATTGCTGATCCCCGGTGCAAAGCCGATCCCGTCCATGAACGTCACACCCGCCTTGATCGCACGTTCATGCAGCCAATCGCCATACTGGTTGAGCGTCATCTTCTTGGGGAGTTTCATTCCCTCGAGCTCGTACGCATCCGGCCTGCGGTGATATTCCTCCAGCATGTCCACAATATGCAGCCCTGCTTCAATCGCCGTGTCGACGAGCGTGTAGCTCGTCCTCCGGTCCGGCAGAGCGATCACGCCGACGTCGTATTTCTTCATGACGGGGATGGTTTTCTGCTTGAGCATGATGTCGGCGGAGTGTACTCGCACTTTGTCGGACCCTAGCCACTTCTTCACCTTCTCCAGCGGTTGCTTTCGCCTTCCAACCAATCCCACGGTTTCCACATCGCCGCGCTGAACGAGATCCCACGCGACGGCTGTTCCGATTTTTCCCGAGCCTCCAAATACCAGGATGTTCATTTTTCTTTCTCCTTATTACGGTTGAACCAATAATTCGGCGTCCAGGCGCCGTCATCTGAGGAGAGCAAGAACCTCGATTGCTGTACCACACAAGGGGATCGCTTTAGACAACAAGCACTCTGTGAAGATACGCGTTGACGACACGAGCTTCAACATCTTTGTATTCCAGAACACTGAGAAGCACTTCGAAAGCGAGTCGCAATTGTCAGAATTGACGAGGCGAAATTCGACGGCTCACTTGGAAATCGATGAGAGCTAATTGTAGGAACTGAGAATCGGGCGCGCGTCGATGAGTTGGACGGAAGGAATTCCTTGTTGTTCGCCGATTGGTGGGCTGAATGATATGCTTCCGGATCGGGATTCGTGCACCCAGAGAAATCCGTGCCTGGCAAAGAGCAGGAAGCCGCTAGGGGTTTCCAGAGTGGGGGGAAGTCCTCTCGACTCCCTCACAGCCCATCGAATCCTGAAGAGTGCTTCCCCCCCGTCCTATTTGTTCATGCTAGAAGGCGGACACAGCGACTGTCAGATCCTACGCAGAGGGGCTCCCTCGGAGCAGGCGTCCTCGCTTGCAGGAGAAGACATCTGCACGACAGCGTGGACGCTGTCGTGCGCAGCAATACCTGATTGCTTCTTGTGACCGATACTAGATTCCGGACACGACAACCCTGTCAATAACCAGGCTCGGGAAGCGCTGGGATGAATAAATCCACGGATCGTTGGCAACCTCAACCACACGGTTCCAGAGCTTGAGGTGATTGTCAGCAATGTTCATCTCCGCGATGGCTTGCGTGAGCTCGCCGTTTTCAAAGAGATGGCCGAAGATGCCGATCGAACCGTCCCCCGTGGTGAGATTCGTGTTTCCGCCGATGAATCCCGTGATGAATATGCCGCGACCCAGGCCCTTCATGATCTCCTTCACCGACCGCTTGCCCGGCGGGATGAACAGGTTGGAAGAGCCGCCTGTCGTGGGCTCCCAACCGAGCTTCCGGCTGTAGTACCAGTCGATGTAGAAGTCGTTCAAGACACCTCGTTCGATCATCGTCCGTTTCTTCGTGGCAAATCCGTCGCCGTCGTACAGGCGACTTCCCAGGCCGCCTTTCAGGAACGGATCGTCGATCAAGGTGAGATGTTCACTCCCGATCTTCTGGCCCTTCTTGTCAGCGAGGAAGGACTGCTTTTGCTGAATGTTTCTTCCTGACATTGCAGAGAGAACCGCCCCAAAGATCCTCGAGACGTTCCGGTTTTCGACAATTACGGGCAGAGTCTCGGTTTTGATTTTTTTCGCGCCAAGAAGAGCGAGCGTTCGCTCGGCTGCTTCGACACCGATTTTTTCGGGCTTCGGCATTGCTTTCTGGTCAATAGTCACCACAAAGGTGCCCCCCATCGGTCGCCTGTCTCCCTCGTCCTTGGCCGTCATCTGCGCACCAGCCACGAAGTATGTGTTCTCCGCAGAACCCTCGAAGCCGTTGCTGGTCATGAGGACCGATTCCTGGTAGCCATCCTGTTCTTGCGCGGTGACAGAGATGACCTTGTCGCCTCCCGTTTTCAAGCAGGCATTCTCTACCGCTTGAACGAGACTGTGCCGACCCTCGGCCGTGAGGTTCTTGTAGGCAGTGTCGACAAGACTCAGGTCGACCTTTGCCCTTCCCTCATAATACCTCGGATCAGGAAGAGTGCGAAAAGGATCCTCAGCCAGCAGCTTTGTTGTGGCCACAGCATTGCGGATGAAGCTCTCGAGAGCGGTCTTCCTCAAGTCGGAAGTGCTCTGACTGGAGTACCGGCCGTTGACATAGACCTGTATATTGAGGCCCTTGGTCGAAGCCTCTTTGATGTTCTCCGGCTTTTTCTCACGATAGCTGATCTGAACCAGCCGCTCACTATTGATGCTCACTTTGCAGTCGTCAGCCCCGGCCGACTTTGCGGATTTGATGGTCCAGGCGGCCAGATCGTACATTTCTTTGTTCATGGTGATTCTCCTTTCCTTATCGTCTCACTCCGCCGACCGTCAGCGATTTGACGAGGCATGTCGGCTGGCCAAATCCGACGGGCACTGCTTGTCCGCCTTTACCGCAGGCGCCAGCGCCGCCTTTGTACATTTCAAGATCGTCTGCCACCATCGTAATGTTCTGGAGCATCTTCGGGCCATTGCCCATAATATTGATGTCCTTGATGGGGGCGGTGAGCTTTCCGTTCTCGATCATTCGACCTTGTGAGACGTAGAAAGCGAAGTCACCTTCACCTATTTTGACCTGTCCGTTGCTGACATCCTGCACATAGATACCGTTCACGGCACCCTTGATGATGTCTTCAGGCTTTGCCGGTCCTGCGAGCATGATGGTGTTCCTCATCCGGGGCTGTACATAGTGTTGATAGCTTTCGCGGCGACCATTGCCTGTGGAGGGCAGATTGTAGTGCCGCGCGGATATCTTGTCGTGCATGTAGCTTTTGAGAATCCCGTTTTCAACCAATATCGTCCTCTGTCCGGGGGTGCCTTCGTCATCAAAGTTGATGGAGCCCACCATTTTCGGCAGAGTGCCGTCATCAATAATCGTCACGAAGGGCTCGGCAACCTTCTTCCCGATCATCGTGCAGTACGTTGAGAGCTTCTTTCTGTTGAAGTCGGCTTCCATGCCGTGTCCGATGGCCTCGTGGAGCAGAATCCCCGTCACACCCGGACCCAATACCACCGGCACTTCTCCGGCTGGGGGCTGGACCGCCTCGAAAAGAAGAAGCGCGTTGTCAACAGACTTCTTGGCGATCTCGTCAGAGACGCCTGGGGTATAGTAGGAAAACTCGTGGCGACCTCCGATATTCCACCCCGCCTGCTCCCGTTTTCCCTTCCTCTCCGCAACGACGAAGCCGCCGAGGTAGTTTCTCGGCTGGAGATCTTCAGCCTTCACACCGGCACTTGTCACCACCATGATCCTCTTCTGCTGATCATGGAAATTCGCGTTGACCTTGACGATTTCTGAAGAATGAGCGAAACACTTGTCGTTGATAGATTGAACCAGAGGGAGCTTGGACTCCAGAGAGACGAGCGTGAGCAGTTTTTCCAGCGGGTAGTAGTTCTTGGCGTCAAGCCACGTGAACTTCCCGGTAGGTTTTGCGGCTTGCGCACTGGCGATGGTGGCAGCGGTCGCAGCTGCATCCATCATCGGTTTTTCCGTCAGCTCCTGCGTGAATCCGTAGCCAACCTGATCGCCTTTGACGGTCCGGATACCGACACCCAGCGCGACGTCGCTATACGCCCTGCTCACCTTCCCGTCTTCCAGAATGATCCAGTTACTGATGGTGTGTTCGAAATACAGATCGGCGAAATCACCTCCCTTGGATAATGCTCTGGCCAGAACTTTCTGGCACAGGGGATCGGTGATGCCGAACTCGTTCTCGAAATACCCGGGCTGGTCCGCGCGAGCGAGGCTGTACCATCCCTTGGGCAAAGCTGGTACAGCCAGGCCGATAGCGGCAACCTTGGCCGAGGCTTCGAGAAATGTGCGTCTGGTTATTCTTCCCATAAGAACCTCCTGATTTTAAGGCGGGTAAATACAGCATCTTTCGGAAGATACAAAGCGCGGTTCGAGGAGTGCGCATGCTCATGAGGACGGAATCCATGCGTGCTGAGTTTCAGAATCGTCGCTTGAAAACCCCATTCTCAGAAATGGCACTGGCGCACAGCAGCGCGATCTCCAATAGCCCATCGAACAGGACGGCCCGTCTACCCTCGACGTGCGGTTTGTAGTTCTTTTGCTGCCGGGGCGCCTGTACCGACACTCAAGAAGAGAGGCGTGCTGCGGAGTGTGAGAAATTCAGAATGGCCAGCCCTGAGCATCCAGATTCGTCAATCCGGCCTCCCGGGCCCACCTCACAGCGTTGGCATATTCCTCGTGGGTGAGCCGGCGCGCGATCTCCGGATAATCGAACGCCTTGTACATCGGTCGATACTGCGACATGATGTTCAGGTACGTGTCCTTCGGAAGGTTCGATGCAATCCACTCTATGACCTCCTTCGTTCCAGACACGTCGTTGGGCATCACGAGGTGACGGATCATCAGGCCGCGGTACATCAACCCGTCGCGGGCCGGCCGCGCCACCCCGACCTGCCGGTGCATCTCGAGCAGGGCCGACTTTGTAAACTCCGCATATGTATCGGCGCCTGAGGAGTACTTCGAAGCCATCTCAGACCTGGCGTACTTGAAGTCGGGCAGATAGATGTCGACAACTCCGTCCAGCACCTTGAGAACATCCAGCCGTTCCCAGCCGCACGTGTTGTAAACCAGAGGAAGCCGTAACCCCTTCGCCGCGGCGATGTCCAGCGCGAGAAGAATGTGCGCCGGATAGTGCGTCGGGGTCACGATGTTGATGTTGTGACAACCTCTCCGCTGCAGATCAAGCATCATGTTGGCAAACTCCTCCACACTCCTTGCAGTCCCTTCCCCACCCTGACTGATCTCCCAGTTGATGCAGAAGACACAGCGAAGACTGCAGTTGGTGAAGAAGATCGTTCCGGACCCACCAGTACCAACAAGAGGTCTCTCCTCGCCAAAATGAGGATGATACGATGCAATCTCCAGCTGCGACGATGCTTGACACAAACCCCTTTCTCCTTTCAGCCGGTTGGCCCCGCACTCCCGGGGGCAGAGCCTGCACTCCTCCATCACCTTCCAGAGCTTTTCGCCTCGCCTCTTCAGCTCGCCGGTCTTGTGGAGTTTCAGGTAGCCCGCTTCGAATTTGGGATCGATAGCCGCAGTACTTCTCTCCTGCACCCCTTCTGCCTGCGCATCGCTGATCTCATTTTGTCGACGTGTCGCGTTCCTCCCGTCCCCGCACCCGGGAAGGAACAACCCTCTCACACAGGGAACAGCAGTGAGCGCAAGGCACACGCACGACTTCACGAACTCTCTTCTCGACTTGATCTTCATACGAACCTCTCAACGATTTTGGTGGAGCCTATTCGCACTACCGCTCAAGCTTTCTCACCTGCGCCCGAGCTCCGATGTGATTCCTGTTGATTCTTAACGTGTTCTCGAATTCCTGCTTTGCATCGGCCGTGTTCCCGTTCCCCAGATGTCCCAGGCCAACGAGATAGTGAGCGTGGGCCAGACGGAGGGATTGCGACTGCCTCTCGCCGAACTTCGCAAAGTAATCAAGACCGGAGCTTGCTGCGAGCATCTCTTTGCCATGCTTGATGAGGCCATCAAATAACTGCTTCGCATCGGCCTCCCGACCGAGTTTTCGGAACGCCAATCCCTGGTGAAAAGAGATCTCAGACCAGCCATGCTTCTCTTCGACCGACTGTCTGAAGTACTCCATTGCCCGGTCGCGATTCCCGAGCGCTTCGTGCGCTTTTCCGATGAAGTAGTAGATCTGAGAGAACCTCCCTCCGCGAAAGGGCTTGCCTACTTCAAGATTCTCCGGATACTCGAGCGCGGCTGCATAATCGCGTAGCGCATCCCGGAATTCCCCGGCTTTGAATCGTTCCTCGCCTCGGAGCAGATGGGCAGTCACGTAAACGTCGTGGATCGCCCCGCCACCCTCCCAGATATGAAAGTGGTGTCCACCGAGCAACTCAATCGCTCGGTCGTATTGTCCAACCACGACGTAAAGCCCGATTTCCCGAGCCAGCGCATCATCGTACCTCAGGACACACTCTTGGTTCCTTTCGAGGAGCGCGAGCCGCTTCTCCGCCGGAGCCCCTGCGGCTTCGTAGAGCTGATCGAGCTCAAGATACAGCCGGGGATCCTTCGGATTGCATGCAACCGCACGTTCGAGACTAGCGACAGCCTTCTGGACATCGTTTTCGACCCGGGCATATGCGAGTCCGAGGTTCCTGTGAACAATAGAGAAGGTGCTGTCCAATCCTCTCGAACGCTCCCACTCTTTGATCGCCTGTTCAGGTTGATAATCGTACAGGAGATTTCCAAGATAGTAGGGGGCACGAGCATCGTACGGACTCATAGCCGATGCGTGACGCAAGATCTCGACCGACTCCATCTGGAACGGGAAGCAATAGTCCGGCGGCATTGCACTTGCGATCTTGTAGTTCTTCTGAGCCTGCTCCGCGTCCCCCTTCATCGCCCAATAATATCCAATGTGATAATACACAAGCGGAAACGATGTAGGTTTTCCGCTCGCCGGGTTCGCGAGACGCGAAAGCACATCAATGGATTCATCCCACATTCCGCAGTTTGCGTAGTCTGCGGCGAGCTCCAAGTAGGAATGGGCAGCACTCCGCATCGTCGTGTTAAGTGTCGTGAGCTCCTTGGCTGCTTCCGCGGTTCTTCCCAGGTTGGACTGCGCAAGGTAGAGCTCGTTGGCAGCCCAGAAGTCGAGAGGATCCATTGCCAGCGCTACATTCGCCGCACTCTCCGCCTCTTCATGACGACCCAGTTTCTTGAGAAGGACGGCCTTGAGATCGAGTGAGCTCGCACTGAGTGCATTTGTGGTCAGCGAGCGCTCGACAAGCTGGAGCGCATTGGCGTAATCCTCCCTCGTGCACTCGAGCTCAGCCAAGGCGAAGTAGCTCGCCGACTGCCAGGCAGAGCTCCAGGCAGCTTTCTGCAGTGCATCAACCGCAGAACCGAGTTTTCCCTGCGCCCTGAGGGCGACACTAAGATAGTAGTACGCCTCACCATCCTTCGGGCTTGTGAAGTTCCGCGACGAGCGCTCAATGGCGCGGCTGAGCTTCTCTTCGGCTTCCTGGAACATCCCGCGCTTGCAGTAGAGGATGCCGAGTGCGGTATTCGCATGGACGTTGCCCGGATCTCTTTTCAACGCCTCCTCGTAGTAGGGATATGGCTCGAGCGCGGGATTGTAGAACTGTTCAAGCCGAAGTCCCGTGAGACACAGCTCCTCGACCGTCTTGATCTCCTGAGGAGCCGGCGGTGGCTTCACCGGTTCCGGCTCGGGCCCCGGCTCCTTCTTTAGCAGCCTGTAGCTTATGAGCTCTTTGCCATCAGAGGATGTTACGCTGAGGGCGAGGTTCTCTTCTTTGATGCTCCGCCGAAGCGCGACCTCCGTCGCGAACGGATGCGCCGGATCGATGGTGACGGTCTGCGTGTGGATGGATTTCCCATCTTCAGTAAGGCGGACTTTCGCTGCCTCGTAGCGCGAGGTGGTGTTGATTCCAAGACGGACTCGTTCTCTTGAAATCACCTGCAGATTGAGGGCAGCGTGTTGGTTTGCGTGTTTCACCGTCCCGATCTGCCGGATCGGATACCAGTACATCGAGAATGTCTTGACCTCGTAGGGTTGACACCAGCTGTAGTCCGGCTGGTTGTCCGAGTACGCGCCCATCATCAACTCAAGGTATGGTCCGTCAGTGTCGGTAAGGATCTTATCCCACATCTCGCCCTGACTTCCTCTTCCCCATTCGAAGAACTTCTTCCCCGGAACCGCGTGATGGTCGGCCACAAGCATGATGCCGGCCTGTTTGCCGTGGTCGTAGCCTCCGAAGAAGTCGTCTTCATAGTTCCAGGCAAAGAAGGAGATCGGCGAGGGGTGATTCTTCCACCAGCTCATGTCGACGCCGTTGTAGTCGATCCCGCTGAACGAGCGATCCCCGATCGGCCATCGGATGAACTGGTTCTTGCCGTGATAGGTCGCGTACTGCGTACCGGGAGGGAAAACAACCTGATACGAATCGTTGGCGTGGACTCCTATGTTTGCAAAGAAGAGCATTGAATGAGCATAAGGTGTGCGGTTGAAGACCTTGCCGGTAACCTCAATGAATGACTTACCGGGATGCAGTGTGAGTCCGACGATCCACTTCATACGGTGGCGGAGCTCGATCTCCCCGACCCAGATCGTCTTGCTGCCGTCGGGATTCCCGGTCATCGTATAGTCAACCGTCATGAATGTCGACGCCCGATGATGATGCGGCACGTTCCACTCGACGCCCCCGGAAATCCAGGCGCCAAGCATACCAATGAGCGCCGGCTTGATGACGTGTTGATGGTAGATGAAGTCGTAGTTGTTCGTCTTGTCCACCGCAGAGAAGATACGTCCGCCGACCTCGGGCAACACGCAGATCTTCACGTACTCATTCTCAAGGTAGACGGCCTTGTACGTCTTGCCTTCCTTGATGTCCGTCAGCCGATCAATGAGGGGATAGGGATAGATGGGGCCTTTTGCGCCCTGGTAAGCTCTGCCCGCGTAGAACAGCGGGTTGGGCTCAGGAGCGAGCACCTGATAAGTGGGGATAACAAGAGGTTCTTCCCAGACGCGAACGGATTCCTGCGCTAAAACCGATACGAGAGGCAAGCAAGAGACGGTTGCCAGCTTCAAGACCGATGTGATCGATTGAAGATACTTGCTCATCATTCGAGTGCGTGCTCCTTCTACTGGTCATAGATCGACCTCACCCTGGCCCTCTCGTGGGAAGATAGGGAATTTGTTTGCCAATTCCTTACATCTTCTTTAGCTTCGCCAACCGTGCTCGAGCATCCTTCGGCTCAGGACGATCGGCATCGGCGTTCTTCCAGAGGGTAAGGAATTTTTCGTATTGTTCAATCGCCTTCTCTTTCAATCCCTTTTTCTCATACAATTTCGCCAGCTCGTAGCGATGCAGAGGATCGATCAGCCTTCTGTCCTGGCTTGCCGCGTCGAATGTTGTGATCCGTTCATATTCCTTGATCGCCGCATCAACATCTCCCTTCTGCACATATGCTTTGGCCAGCACGTCACGAGGAAATGCGATGGCCGCATTGTGTGCGAATCCGTTCGAGATCTCCTGTCTCGGCATTTCGATCGGCTGAGTCAGGTGACGGATCGCTTCATCAGTTTTCCCCTGCGCCAGCAACAGTTCGCCATAGACCTGGAAGTGAAGAAACCCTAGCCAGACTTTCAAATAGCCACTCAGTTTCGGCAGCGTGGACAGGGCAAGAGCGACCGCCTCCTCCGCCGGTTTGGTCTGACCTTCCTTCAAATAGAGCCTTGCCTGTGTGAGGCCGGAAAACGCGTCCCAGTAATCGGCCTGCGTCGGAGACCACTGCTTCGCCAGGGTATTCCAGCGTGCGAAGGTCTTTCTTGCTTGCCCGAAATGTCCTTGATCTGCCAGAACGCGGGCGTTTATCCAGGACGCGAATGCCTCCCACCATGGAACCTGACCTCCGCGAGAGACCTCAGCCGCTGTGGCGGTACTGCGCAAGCACTGCGATATCCTGCCCGTCCAGTATTCGTACGACGCACGATAGGCAGGCACTTGAAACCTGGCAATCCCACTCTGACCTTGCTGAGGGAGCTTGTTCATCCAATTAATGGCATCCTCATACTGTTCTTTCAAAGCATAAACATAAGAAATCCCCAAGGCGGAACTGAAATCAGGTCGGATGTCCAACGCTTCTTTGTACTTCGCGATTGCGTCATCGAGCCTCCCCATGAGATAGTACATCTCACCCATTGAGTCGTACGGATTCGCGTCTGCAGGATTGACCGCCGTGTACCGTTCGAAAGCTTCAAGGGCTTGTTGATACTCTCCCCTTCGAGCGTACGCATATCCAAGCTCGTTGAGTGCCGCGCCGTACGATGGATCGAGCGCCAATGCTTGCTTCAACCTTGCCACAGTATCCTCTCCCGCAAAGAAGGCAAGACGATAGTGGACACGTTTTTCTTTTGGGAACTCCGACTCAAGCTGCTTCAAGAGCTGGTACGCCTTGCCTCGATTTCGCTCAACAGATTGAGCATAATAGGACTCGATGAACAGCGCTTCTTTTCTCGTTGCCCTGTTGCGAAGTCTGTACGCGCGTTCACAAGCGTTTCGCCATGACTCCCGCTCACCCAAAGCAGAATACGTATGTGCCAGTCTGAGATAGGCCATCGCAAACGTGGAATCCAGCTCAACAGCTCTTTCCAGGAATCGACGAGCGTCGACGTGGTACATCTTCTCATAGTCTTGATCGCCCCTGAGAAAGAGATTGTACGCTTGCAGTGATGATGTCGTCACGTCGGCAACTACTTTTTGCTCGCTCGCGACCACATTCGTCGGCAGCCCAATTCCCACGGCAATCTGCTTGCCGAGCTCGTCAATCTGAACCTTGAGGATGCTGCCGACCCCCTCACCCTTGGAGCTTGCACTCTTCAAAAGCGCCTTGCTTTCTACATCCAGCACTTTCACATCCGTCGCAAACATTTCCCCCATTTTCACGAAGCTCCCCGTGACCAGCGCTCTGACGCTATCTTTGCGACACAGCTCAAAGCCCAGATCTGTGTTGATGACCTGGACATCCGCTTTCCCCAGCTGCTTGAGGAGGTCGCGCATGCGCTCCCAGGTAGTCACGCGCAGCGCAGTCGATTGCTCAAGGCTGGTGGTTAAGAGATTGGGAATGGCCGTGCGGAGATAGTCGAATTGGGGGTCGCCTGTTTGGTTCTCGAACGAGATGACGGCAATCGGGATGCGCTCGGTTCGGAAGAGCAGCTCGCGGATCGAAGGCCAGATGAAGAAGTAGAGGACAGCCAGAAGTACCAACCCTCCGGCAGCAATCGCAGATGGGCGAATCCATTTTTTTCTCAGAAGACCTTCCGAAGGTTTCCTTAGCTTTTCGATCAGACCTTCGGAAGGTTCCTCCGCTACCTGAGGCCGCACAACCCTCGTCGTCTCCTTTTTCAATCTTCTCAGGTCAATCACCATCTCGTGAACGTATTGGTAACGATCCTCCGGGTCTTTCTCCAACGCTCGATTCAGAATGTGCACCAGCTCCGATGAGATATCGAGCAAGTACTTCTGTATCGGTGTGGGATCTTCATTCACGATCGAATACACCATCGCCGCTTCGTGCTCTCCCCTGAACGGCAAGTGCCCGGTGAGCATCTCATACAGCACAATCCCAAACGAGAAGATATCCGATCTTGCATCAACCTCTCCTCCCTGTATCTGCTCAGGCGCCATATATGCTAGGGTCCCCACCGTGCTGCTCGTCTTGGTCAGCTTCAGCGATCCCTTCAGCTTGGCCAACCCGAAGTCCATCACCTTCACCTGGTTCTTCGTCTTGACCATGAT
>Ga0194112_10004185_pt1 | contig 19830 bp, 18 predicted proteins | sample TA2MahC400mmetaG_FD_146191 | JGI IMG/M metagenome (GOLD analysis project Ga0194112, IMG submission 146191) | Freshwater microbial communities from Lake Tanganyika, Tanzania - TA2015016 Mahale Deep Cast 400m | ecosystem: Environmental > Aquatic > Freshwater > Lake | place: Tanzania: Lake... | reverse complement strand
TCCCAGAAGATGGGGGTATCCGCCATCGTCGGTGTAGGCAACAAATGCGACGTGGACGAAGACGATCTGATCGAATTCTTCGGTCAGGACCCGAACACCAGGGTGATTGCCATGCACGTAGAAGACATCAAGGACGGAGGAGCCTTCGTGAAGGCGGCAGAAAAGATAACCCGGCAGAAACCCATCATCGCGCTGAAGGCCGGTGCCACCGCCTCGGGTGAAAGAGCGGCATTCTCGCACACGGGGGCCCTCGCGGGAGACGACAGAATCTACAGTGCTGCCTTCAAAAAGGCGGGTGTTGTTCGGGTATCCAACCTCGAAGAGCTCCTTGATTGTGCGAGAAGTCTGAACAAAATGCCTGCTCCGAAAGGAGAAAACGTCCTTATCGTCACCGGCGCGGGAGGGCTGGGAGTCCTCCTGGCGGATGCCTGCAGCAGGCATCAATTGCAGCTCATGACACTGGAAAAAGACCTGGATGAGGCCTTCAGAAAATTTATTCCTCCCTTCGGTGCTACGGGAAATCCCGTGGATATTACCGGCGGCGAGCCACCGGAAACGTACGAGGCCACGATCCGGCTTGCCCTCGAGGATGACCGCATCGACGCCCTGATCTTAGGCTACTGGCATACCCTGGTGACACCCCCCATGGCCTTCGCCGAAACCGTGATCAAAGCGAAACAGGCGGCAGAAGCCGTGAAAGCAAAAAAACCGATCGTTGCTGCCCTCTCGGGAGACGTGGAAGTGGAGCGCGCCGCCTCCCTCCTGGAAGCTCATGATGTTCCCGCTTTTCCCTACTCGTCCGAGAGGGCTGTGGTGGTGATGAGCGCCCTGTACCGATGGGCCAGGATTGCAGGCAGGGTTACGCCCTGATACTAATGCTGAAAACGTTTAATATCTCTGCAACAATAATTATAACATCTTCACATATCACTATTATTCCGCTTGACATATTACGCGATACGTAATATTCTCCAGCTATGATTAAATCCTTTTCTTGCCGGGACACGGAGACGCTGTTCAACGATATCCCTGTTCGTCGTTACCAATCCATCGAACGGCAGGCAAGACGAAAACTCTTATACCTCCAGAGCGCGCGTACGCTCCGGGATCTGTCACAACCGCCGGGCAATCGCTTGGAAACGCTGAAAGGAGACAGAAAAGGACAACATAGTATTCGTATAAATGATCAGTGGCGCATCTGCTTCAAATGGCATGATGGCAATGCTTTTGATGTAGAAATCACGGATTATCATTGAGGAGTATGATATGCGTAAAAAAATAGGAAAACTTGATCTCATCCCGCCCGGTGAGATTCTTTCCGAAGAATTCATGAAACCAGCGGGCTTGAGCATCAATCAACTCGCCCGGGATATTGACGTGCCGCCCGGTCGCATCAGCGAAATCATAAGCGGCAAACGGGCCATCACTGCGGACACGGCGCTGCGTCTCGGAAAATATTTCGGGGTTTCTCCCGAGGTCTGGCTGAATCTGCAGGCAGAGTTTGATTTGCGCGTTGCCAGAAGGACTACCTGGCCATGCATAGAGTCCCGCGTCAGAGTCAGGGTGGCATAATCTTCCAAGCAGGGTCAGGTGAATTCCGGCGCTCCATTCCCGCCGGATATGGAAATGTTAACTGTCTAATGGATACCAGATGAGAGCATTTATCGGTATAGACGTTCAGGAAAGACCGGGATGCTGTTTCGCCGTCATTGGAGATGATATGAACGTCTTAGAATCAGGATGGTTTGATAGTCCTGTAAAGGAGGCAGCCAGGCTTGTTGAAAAGTTCAAGGAAAAGTACGATATCTGGGTGGGAATCGATGCTCCGCGAATACCTCTGACGTCTCCCCGTAAATGGTATTGGGATGGGCGTCCGTCAAGATACGGGTGGCGGTCACGGCGACCCACCGAGAAAGGATATGGACGCCATTGTGAGGTCGTGGTTCGCGCACATGGTATAGCCAACCCCCAATACACACCGCTCATAGAAAACGTAACACCGTGGATGATAACGGGCTTTAACCTGTTCTCGACCCTTCAAAGCATTATCACCACCTTTGAAGTATTCCCGACGGCATCATACGCGTTGCTGCAAGGGATTTCCGACGTTCAGGTCTGTATGGACTTTTCTCAGTGTAAGCCAGGCCCCAAAGACATGCTTGACGCTCATGTGGCAGCTGTGACAGTAAAGGAATTTGCTAATGGAAGAGGATGTGAAGTGGGCGGAGGCGACGGTTTCGGTACAATCATTCTTCCGCGACCGCTTCGTGCCCCCGTAATCAAAGGGGTACTTTCTTGGCCGGAAGATCAACAGAAATAGGCAAACGGTTAACAAGCGCCCACCGGGTCAACGATAAATACGGCTCCCAGTGAGCCGCGGCATTACTCGATGAACGAGATTGACCTAAGAGAAGGAGCGTAAAATGAGAATTCTTTTATACGTCCATTATAATCTCCTGCTGATCACCGTACTCGTCATAATGCTGTCAGGTTGTGCTGGAATTTCTCAACAGTATAGGGCGTCTGACGAAGGAATATCGGCAAATTACAATGTAAAAAAGGAACAGTTGATTAGCCCCAAAGAAAAAGTGGTCATTTCGTCAATTGACAGGAGAGTGAATAAAGAAATTATTGGCGAAGGGGCCAAACCCACCGTAGGTACGCGAGTATTTGGGTACGTGGCTTTCGGTGTTATCTACTATGTTATGCCCGGCCAGCCAACTTATAAAGATCAACAGGATCCTATAACTATCTTCAAAACAGCCATGACAGAAAGGCTGTCAAAGAACGGCGTCGTCGTAACCAACAACCATGAGAATGGAATGTTAATCCTAGAATTGCTGGTGAGACAATTTAAACTGGACTTCAACTTTGGAAAATGGAATGGGGAAGTTGGTTATATAGCCAGAGTTAAGAAGAGTGGGGAGATTATTTGCGAAAGCAACATATATGAAAAGGCAACAGCCTTCAATTTGTATGGGTTCGGCTCTGGAGAGAGGGCGATAAGTGAAGCTTTTAATAAGGCGATAGATAGACTCGACGTAAACGATTGCTTCTCAAAATTCCAGAAATAGCCGATGATTGTGTAATCGGGCAGCCGGGAGTTTTTTCTCCCCTAGCCTCCACACCTCTTGGCATACGGGTCCGCACGGGGCGGTTTCCAAAAGTCAACTGACAGTAGTCGGTTAAAATATCACCCGCAGCTCTTTGATAGAAGGCGGTAACTTCAAGTTGGCACTTGAGGAGCAGCAGAACTTACATCGCACGTACATTCATTCCCCTTCTGTTTCATCATGCTATGGAGTACATATGGACGATTCCCCTATACCTTGGGTTTGTCCCTTTAGCAGCAGGATTTGTATATAGGGGCCCCTTTGGCAGACAAGTCACCCCACACAAGTTCACACACATGCCGGACGTACACTATTAGGATACAAATGACGGCGCTCTGAGTCGCATCTGATCCAGACTACTGAGTCTGTTCTGTAGGGAAAGTGAAAATTTTCGCCCTCTGAATCTTATACTATTTGAGAAATGAGTTAAAGTGCCATGAACGCGACTTCAAATAACATTATGATGACCCGGGACGACACCGTTTTACTCATCATCGACGTTCAGGGAAACCTGGCGCAATCGATAGACAACAGAGAGAGCGTTCTTGACAACATCCAGAGGGTAATACGGGGATGTCAGATTTTTGGCATACCGGTAATTCTTACCGAGGAGGTCAATCTCGGTTCGACAATCCGCGAAATTACAGACCTCTTGCCCGGAGTCAGGCCGATCATCAAGGAGAGTTTCAGTTGCTGCGGCAATCAGGAATTTATAGACGCGTTGGAGACCCAGAAAAGAAAGCAAATACTTATTGCCGGATTGGAGACCCACGTCTGTGTCTATCAGACCGCAATGGATCTGATCGAGCAGGGTTATGAAGTCCAGATTATTGCCGATGCGGTATCTTCGAGAGTGGCAAAGAATCGTGAAATCGCCCTGCAAAAAATGAGGGATCACGGCGTGATATGGACGAGCACGGAGATGGTCCTCTTTGAGCTGCTCAAAACGGCAGCGGATCCGAAACTCAGGGCCATCATCAATATCGTAAAGTGAGTGCGTGAAAAATGCCATTTCCCCCTATTGTACACGAGAGCTCCCTGAACAGAGACAAGACTCCGCAAATCAGTGGCATTCGCCTTAATTGTATGTGAGATTACCATTTTCCCAGTATCTTCATCGTGCCGTTTGTCTTCGCCGCCGTCATCACATGACAGGATATAATTATGCCCGACCACCGGATGATCACCCTGCTCACTGATTTCGGACTGAAGGATCCTTACGTGGGGATCATGAAGGGAGTCATTTCCCGGATCAACCCCCATGTGCGTATTATCGATATCACGCATGAAATCCCACCTCATAACGTGGAGGCCGCCAATTTCTGTCTGATGATGGCATATCCTCACTTTCCCGCCGGAACCGTCCATGTGGCCATAGTCGATCCCGGAGTCGGCGGTAAGCGGAGGGCCTTAGGAATGGAATTCGCGGCCGGCATCATCGTGGGACCGGACAACGGCATCTTCACCGGTATCCTTGACCGGGAACAGATCATTAACGCCGTGGAGCTGACCAATTCCGAATACTGGCTCACGCAGAGACCGGGCATGACTTTCCACGGCCGTGACATCTTTGCTCCCGTCGCTGCCCATCTCACCATGGGCACACCGCTGAAAGCATTGGGCCCTGAAATTGACCCTGCAATGATAGTTCGCCTGGACAGGCCGGTATTCCCGGAGAATGCGCCCGTCATCACCGGCACCGTCCAGTACATCGATCGCTTCGGCAATCTCATCACCAATATTCCCGCCGCTTACGTGGGAGGAAAGGAATGGGTCATAACCGCCGCAGGTGTGAGGATCAGGGGATGTCACACATACAGTGACACGCCCCGGGGAAATCTCCTGGCCCTTGAAGGAAGTCACGGATTTCTCGAAATTGCAATAAACGGCGGAAACGCTCAGGCCAGTCTCCAGGTAGGATACGGGTTATCGGTACGGGTGGAAATCACACACTCGAAAAAAACAGACGGAAAGAAGGAAGGTGATCATGAGTAAGGAAAATATCAGAAAATACGGTCTCGACCTGGGTATCGATGTCGTGGGGTTCACCTCCATTGAGGACTATCGATCGGAACGATCACCGGACCCGCGGACTATTCTCCCCGATGTGAAATCCATTGTCGTCTTCGGTCACCGCATGATCGACGGCGCCCTGGACAGCAAAAATATGAGAGTCGCCATGATGGCCAGAATGGGAGTCATGGATACATCGAAAAGCCACCTCTACCTCATGGCTCGTTTTATCGAGGACAAGTATAAAACGAAAACCGCACCGGTACTCTCTTCCTACCCTTTAGATATGGAGGCACCCGCCATGGGATTAATCGGTGACGTATCTCTCCGTCACGCTGCCGTGTCCGCCGGCCTCGGGGCATTCGGCCGGCACAATCTGGTCATCCATCCCCGCTACGGTTCCCGCCTCAGCTTTACGGCGCTCCTCACGGAACTACCCCTTCCCTCCGACCCGCCCGTCACGGAGGATCTCTGCAACTTCTGCAATCTGTGCGTCGAGTCCTGCCCCGGCAGGGCTCTCGATACGGAAAAAAGGACGGAGGATTTGAAATGCCTTAGAGTTTCACAGCCCTACGGCATCGGGGGGGCATTCGGATATATCAGGAGATTTCTCGGCAAGTCACCGGAAGAACAACTGACAGTGCTCAAAGAACCCCGGTTCATGAGTCTCTACCAGGCATCCTTCATCGGATTTCACTATCATTGTTTCAACTGCATTGCCGTCTGTCCCATCGACGGGAGGAAATAATCTCTGCACTCTCATTCAGGTCTTGCCCGACCAGGTCCACCGTGCATCACCGATATTTAGCCGAGTGTATTTACCTATTGACTGCCAATTTGCTTTCATGCTAAGGAGCAGACCCGATGGGGGATCGTTCAAGGGTAGGACAACGGACTCTGACTCCGTGAATCCAGGTTCAAATCCTGGTCCCTCAGCCATGAAAGAGCGATGGGTTTGGCACCAGTGTGCCAAACCCATTTTTGTTGCCTTTTTACAGTCATCTCCGAACCGAATCGGGTCATTGGTCTGTGGCACTACTTTTTTGCTTTTTCCAGAATTTTTGCCCAGGAGTCACGAAGTGATACGGTGCGGTTGAATACCAGGTTCCCCCCGGAAGAATCGATTGAATCCGTACAGAAATATCCGACCCTCTCAAACTGAAACCGGCTTCCCGGTGCCGCATTAACCAGGCTCGGTTCAACCCGACACGATCGGAGCACTTCCAGCGATTTCGGATTCAGAAATCCGGTAATATCAGGTCCCTCCTCCAGGGGATTGGCAGTTTGGAAGAGGCGGTCGTAGAGACGCACCTCGGCGGGGAGGGAGTGAACCGCAGACACCCAGTGGATGGTTGCCTCCACCTTTCTGCCGTCGGGAGCAAAGCCGCTCCGTGTTCCCGGGTCATACGTACAGTGTATCTCTCTCACCTCACCGGTTGCGGGATCTTTCACCACGTTTACACATTTTACAAAGTATCCATAGCGGAGACGCACCTCTCTCCCGGGAGCAAGGCGGTAGAACTTTTTCGGGGGATGCTCCAGAAAATCTTCCCGGTCTATGTAGATGACCCGGGAAAAGGGCACTTTCCGTGACCCCATTCCTGCATTCTGGGGATGATAGGGACAGTCAAATTCTTCCTCCTTCCCTTCCGGATAGTTATCGATAATCACCTTGAGTGGCCGGAGTACCGCCATTACTCGCGGTGCCTTTTCATTCAGATCTTCCCTGACACAATGCTCAAGCAGGGCGACGTCAACAATACTGTCATTTTTGGCAACACCGATCCGGTCGCAGAAGTTCCTGATTGCCTCCGGCGTATAGCCCCGCCGCCGCATTCCCGCCAGCGTCGGCATACGGGGATCATTCCACCCGCCGACATACCCCTTCTCCACCAGTTCGATCAATCTTCTCTTGCTTAATATGGTGAAGCTGAGGTTGAGACGGGCGAACTCGATCTGCTGCGGATGACTTTTCAGTTCCAGTGCATCCAGGTACCAGTCATACAGGGGCCGGTTGTTCTCAAACTCCAGGGTACAGATAGAGTGGGTAATATTCTCGATGGAGTCCGAGAGGCAATGGGCAAAGTCATACATGGGATAGATACACCACTGACTGCCTGTTCGATAGTGAGGCTCCTTCTTGATGCGATACATGACCGGATCCCGCATGGTCATATTGGGAGAGGCCATATCTATCCTGGCCCGAAGCACATGTGCCCCCTCTTCAAACTCCCCGGCCCGCATGCGTTCGAACAGATCCAGATTCTCTTCGATTGAATGGTTGCGATAGGGACTTTCCCTGCCCGGTTCGGTCAAGTTGCCGCGGTACTCCCTCGTCTCATCCGCGCTCAGACTGCATACATACGCCTTGCCTCTCCTGATCAGTTCCACCGCATACCGGTAAAGCTGATTATAGTAGTCTGAGGCATAATAGAGGCGATCCTCCCAGCCAAATCCCAGCCATTTCACATCCCTCAGTATCGAATCAACGAACTCCTGAGTCTCCCCGACAGGATCCGTATCGTCCATACGCATATTGCAGGTGCCTTTATACTGGACGGCAATACCGAAATTGAGGCAAACGGACTTGGCATGACCGATATGGAGATAGCCGTTCGGTTCAGGGGGAAATCGGGTGGCGACACGTCCATCAAAACGGTTGGATCGGAAGTGTTCCTCGATAATGTCCCTGATAAAATCCGAAGGCGGGGTTGAATTGTTTTGCGACATATTTTATTCCTTCTCTCAAAGCATGAGATCATAAAAAACGGGATTCTTATATATCACATCCCGCAGGTATCGCAAGACCTCATGCGTTGCAAAAAGGTCATTTTATCCCATTTGCTTCTGCCGTCACGGGCAAAGAAGTGACGTGTCACAGGTAAAAGGTATTCCTCTCATAAATATTTTCCCCTTGACCCTCATAATCAATGAGGCATTGTAATCTTAAGTACCCTTCCTCCTTGACATTGAGGCATCTTGTTCCCTATACTGAACCCGCAAAAAAGCGTCTCCAGGCAACTAAGCGGCAAGCGGGAAAGCGGTGGTGCCGAAAGCGCTCACCGATCTCAAGCATAAAAGGACGAATTGTACATTTTATTTATGGCAGACGATGATCTTCTGAAGTTGAAAATCGATAAATCGACCGGCGAGATAAAAAAAGTCACTCGCAGGAGGAAGTTCATTCTGTGGGGAGGGATGAGCGCCTTCCTCCTGACAGGAGCGGTTATACTCTATATCGGAGGCTGGCTGGGACCGGCCATCTCGGTGGAGGTGTCGACGGTTTCACAGGTATATCCTTCCCAGAGCTTCTCTCTCCTCAATGCAAGCGGTTACATCGTGGCACAGCGCAAGGCCGCCGTCGCGTCAAAGGTAACCGGCAGGCTCGTAGCCCTCATGGTGGAAGAGGGAAACCGCATCAGAAAGGGCCAGATCATCGCCCGACTGGAAAACGATGACGTCGTTGCCTCTAAAGCACAGTCAGAAGCAAACCTGAAAGTGAGCGCTGCGAATCTCAATCAGGCAAAAGCAGAATTGGAGGAAGCGACCCTCTCACACAACCGGAATAAAAATCTCATATCAAAAAGCTACATCTCCCAATCGGAATTCGACTCTTCGGAAGCACGTTACCGGCGGACTGTCGCCGCCGTTCAGGCAGCGGAAGCCGCGCTGAAGGCAAGTCAAGCCGCTGTCCGCGGGGCGGATGTGGCACTCGAATATACTTACATCCGGGCCCCTTTTGATGCCGTTGTGCTCACGAAAAACGCTGATATAGGTGATATCGTAACGCCCCTTGGCGCAGCCGCCAATGCAAAGGCTGCCGTCGTCACCATCGCGGACATGAATTCCCTGCAGGTCGAAATCGATGTGTCCGAAACGAATATTTCCCTTGTCAAAGTCGGACAACCCTGTGAAATCAATCTGGACGCCCTGCCGGATACACGTTTCCGCGGCGAAGTACACGCCATTGTGCCGACAGTGGACCGCAGCAAGGCCACGGTCATGGTAAAGGTTAAGATTACCGATAAGGATCCGCGAATGCTTCCAGATATGAGCGCCAAGGTTTCCTTCCTTTCCCGTTCCCTGAGACCTGATGAGCAGAAGCCGCGTGTTGCCGTGAACAAATTGGCTCTCCTGAGCCGGAGTAACCGTCACGCCGTCTTTGTCATAGAGGGGAATCAGGTTCGAGAAAAAAACGTGACGACCGGTGAAAACCTCGGTGACATGATCGAGATCCGTGACGGTGTGAATCCTGGGGAAAAGGTGGTCATGAAACCCCCATCCTCCTTGAAGGACGGCGCGCGGATAAAGATTGCGGAGAAGTAGTCGCGGGTATGGAACACAAGCCGCCCATCGCCGAAATTCGAAATCTTCACAAATCCTACCGAAGGGGAGAGCTGATCGTTCCCGTGCTGCATGACATTACCTTCGACATCGCCGATGGAGAGTTCCTTGCCCTGATGGGTCCTTCCGGCTCGGGGAAGACAACCCTGCTCAATCTGATAGCCGGGATAGACAAGGCGGACAGCGGCGTGATCCGCATTGGCGGCACCGATATCACAGCGCTCTCCGAAACGGAACTGGCCCGTTGGAGGGCTGATCACGTCGGTTTCATTTTTCAGTTTTACAATCTCATTCCCGTACTCAAGGCCATTGAAAACGTCGAACTTCCCCTCTACCTATCAGGTCTGACAGCGAAAGAGCGGCGGGAACACGCCGCCATGGCTCTGAAACTGGTGAACCTGGCCCATCGGATGGATCATTACCCCAGGGAGCTGTCCGGCGGAGAGCAGCAGCGCGTGGCCATTGCCCGGGCCATCGTCACCGATCCGGCGATCCTGGTTGCGGACGAGCCAACGGGTGATCTGGACCGTGTTTCCGCAGAAGAAATTCTCGGAATGATGGAACGGCTCAATCATGAGCTGGCGAAAACGATCATCATGGTGACCCATGATCCGAGAGCGGCTCAAAGGGCACGCACACTGCGCCATCTTGATAAGGGGTACCTCAACGATGGTCGTTCTTAAGATACTCATACGGAACGCGTTTCGGAACAAGCTCCGCACCACGTTGACTATCTTCGGTGTGGCGATTGCCATTCTTTCCTTCGGCCTGCTGCGCACGGTGGTGAGCGCGTGGTATGCCGGTGTAGATGCATCCTCCGCTACCCGCCTCATCACGCGGAATGCCATATCGATTATTTTCCCCCTGCCGCTGTCGTACAAAGACAAGATACGCCAGGTGGAGGGTGTGAAAACCGTGTCCTGGGGCAACTGGTTCGGCGCGTATTACATCGAGGAGAAAAATTTCTTTGCCAATTTCTGCGTGGAGCCCGTTTCCTATCTGGAACTCTATCCGGAATTCGTACTCAGGCTGGATGCCAGGAGGGCCTTTCTCAACGACCGCAAAGGCTGTATTGCCGGACGCAAGCTCGCGGAGAAATTCAAGTGGAAAGTTGGAGATAACATTCCCTTGAAGGGAACCATTTACCCCGGTACATGGAACTTTGTGCTGCGCGGCACCTACAAGGGAAGAGACAAAACGATTGACGAAACCCAGTTCTTCTTCCACTGGGATTACCTGAACGAAACGCTGAAAAAAACGGCACCAGGGCGGGCTGATCAGGTCGGCTTCTATATCATCGGCGTTTCCCGTCCGGATTTAGCAGCAGATGTATCCACATCCGTCGACAGAATGTTTCAAAATTCTTATGCAGAGACCCTCACCGAAACGGAAAAAGCGTTCAACCTTGGATTCGTTGCCATGACTGAAGCGATCCTTACGGTGATACAGGTAGTTTCCCTCGTGATCATCATCATCATCATGGCTGTTGTGGCCAATACCATGGCAATGACCACAAGGGAAAGGATAGGAGATTACGCCATAATGAAAACCCTGGGGTTCGGCGGACGGGAAATCTCCATCCTGATCCTGGGGGAGTCTCTGGTGATTACTCTCACCGGGTGCATCATCGGCATCCTTTTAACCTTTCCGGTAGCAAGGATCTTCAGTCAGGAGCTGGCCATCATATTCCCCGTATTCAACATATCCTCTGAGACACTATATCTTGATCTGTCAGCCGCCGTAGTCGTCGCGTTCGCAGCGGCTCTCATTCCCACACGCCGGGCCATCCGCATTCGCATCGCCGAAGGCCTCAGGAGGGTCGGATAATGATTGTTCCCGCTGCATATAACCTCCGGAATCTCATGAAAAGACGCGTGACAACCATTCTCACGGTCGGAGGAATGGCTCTCGTTGTATTCGTCTTCGCCTCCATCCTGATGCTCGCCGATGGTTTAGAGAAGACTCTCGTGGAGACGGGTTCTTACGATAACGTCGTCGTAATCCGCAAGGGATCGACTTCCGAGGTGATAAGTGGAATCGAACGCACCCAGTCGGCCATTGTGGAGATGCTGCCCCAGATTGCCGTCGGCACGGACGGTCAGAAGATGGTCGCAAAAGAAGTGGTTGTTCTCATCGCCCTGCCCAAAGTCAGCACGGGCAAGGTATCCAACGTGACGGTTCGCGGCATCAGTCACCAGTCCTTTCCTCTCAGGCCGCAGATAAAACTCTCCCAGGGACGGCTGCCTAAAATGGGTTCTATGGAAATTGCGGTAGGTCGCAGTGTTGCCCGGGGCTTCCAGGGAGTTGGCCTCAACGAGACCGTAACCTGGGGTATGCGCAGCTGGAGAGTCGTCGGCATATTCGATGCGGGGAGTACCGGCTTCAGCTCCGAGATATGGGCGGATGTGGATCAGGTTATGCAGGCCTTCCGGCGTCCCGTGTATTCATCAGTTCTTTTCAAACTCCGGGATTCCGGGGACTTCCCAAACGCAAAATCGATACTTGAAAATGACCCGCGCCTGACCCTGGAAGCGAAGCGGGAAACCCGATACTACCTCGATCAGTCGGAGATGATGGCCAAGTTTCTCCGCATCCTGGGGTTATCTCTCACGATCCTATTTTCTCTCGGTGCGATGATCGGTGCCATGAACACGATGTATTCCGCCGTCGCGAACAGAACGAACGAAATCGGCACACTCCGGGCCTTAGGATATCAGAGGCGGGGTATCCTGCTGGCGTTTCTCACAGAATCACTGATCCTCGGCGCTACAGGGGGCATCATAGGGATTTTCTTCGCCTCCTTCATGCAGTTCATCACGATTTCGACAGTCAACTTCCAGACATTTTCCGAACTGGCCTTCAGCTTCATCCTCAGTATTGAGATTGTTGCTGAGGCCATTGCCTTTGCCCTGATTATGGGTTTTATCGGCGGTATCATGCCGGCGATCCGGGCATCGAGAATGAACATCGTCGACGCACTGCGTGCATAATGCCATGAAGGAAAATACTCTCAGCGCTGATTCTTCAGGCATTTCCTGGTGCGGACGCAAAAAAAAGAGCGCTGCCCGTGTAGCGAACAGCGCTCGTAAATACGCTAAATATGATAACACCTCTCAGTGTGCCTTCTTTTCCTCACCGGAAACCACAAGTGTCCCTTCCTCTTCCATCTCCTTCAACCACTTCGGGTGCTGTTTCTTCAGCCAGGCCCTGGTAACCCATCCGGTCGTCATCGCATCCAGGGAACCGGGAGAACCGATGGTCCCCAGATAGAGGTGCACAAAGAAGAAGGCAAAGATCACCACGAACCCAAGGGCGTGCAGGACATACATCCACCGCACCAGCCACGCGGGAAACTCAATGGGGAAGAACCACATGATCACCCCTGTGAGAACCATGATGACGCCGAATCCCGCCACGGCGAGAAAGAACATCTTCTGCCCGGGATTGTACTTCCCCACCTCGGGAACCTTCTCTACCTCCCACAGGTACCCTCCGGCGCACATCATCCACTCCAGATCCTCCGGCATGGAAAATACCCCTGCTTCATGCCACCACATCTTAATGGCTAAAAAGAGGGCAACCGCAAACAAAAGCCCGGTGAAGTTGTGAATGTGCTTCAACATCTTAAGACCACCCACAATCGTTCCCAGGAAGTGGAAGGAATGAAACATCATCCCCAATCCGGTTATACACAGGACGATACATGATATCGCCAGCAACCAGTGAACCGTCCTCTCATACCAATCTGTCGCTTGAATCAATCCTTTCTTCATGATTATTCACCCCCTTCCGTCTTGGTGGATGTATCTTCATCAGGGGTCTTGGGCCCGTGAATGATATAGTGGAAGAACGACCCCGCGAGAACACCTCCCGCCGCAAGGATACTGAGAGGCTTCAGCACATCCTTCCACAACACAATGGACAGAGGCACTGACGGACTCTTGGGGAGTGCGGCATACATACCCGGCTTTTCCTGAAGCACATAGACAAGATGGGTTCCGTCTACAAACTTATCACCATACACATAGGCCCCGTCGCCAAGCTCTTTCGCCCTCTTATAAGCCGCTTTCACCAGACGATCCTTGTCCCCCCACTTGAGCGCACCGGTGGGACACGCCTTCACACAGGCCGGCTCCAGATTGTTCGCAATCCTGCTTTCGCACATGTCACATTTATATATCTTGTCCGTCCGCTCATCGAATCTGGGAATATCAAAAGGACAGGCGGATACGCACTCCTTACAGGCAATACACTTCTCATGGCTTAACCCGACTGTATTAAAAGCGCTGTAATAGAGAGCCCCTGACGGGCATACCTTCACACAGGCCGCATCGCTGCAGTGCATGCAGGCCTGGTGCCGGTAATACCATCTCAGCCCCTTGCTGTCCTCCACCTCCTGAAATCTCATGATCAGATAGGTATTTGGCTGGAGATCAGGCGGATTCTGATAAGTTCCTCTCATTCTCGTCTGTTTCGCCCTCAACTGATTCCACTGCTTACATGCCAGTTGACACCCGCGGCAACCGGTGCACTTCGATATATCAAAGAGTTTAATGTTCTCAGACATTTACTTCACCCCCTTCTTCACAACATTGACCATGAAGGCCTTGCTCTCGGGTATCATCGTATTGGCATCACCAATGGTCGGCGTGAGGAGATTTGCCGCATCCCCCGCGGTAAATACTTCAGGTCTTTTATCATTAGGTCCATACCTGCTCTTTGCTCTCGGTTGGGTGATCCAGCCGAAGTGCCAGGGAATGCCCACCTGGTGAATGATGTTCCCGTCAATATTGAAAGGTTTAAATCGTGGAGTTACGATTGCCGTCGCTTCAACCTCACCTCTCGGAGATTTTACGATAACCTTCTCGCCGTTGCTGATACCCCTTTCTTTGGCCAGCTCACGGCTCATCTCCACGAACATGCCGGGCTGCATCTCCGCCAGCCAGGGACACCAGCGTGTCAGTACGCCCGTTTGCCAGTGTTCACTCACGCGATACGTGCTGCAGATGAATGGATATCGTGGATCGCAGCTGGTGACACCGGAATATGTATCGATATCCGAACCGACACCGGGTTCATCAAACCGTACGATAACCGGATTGCTCTTCTGTGGTGACAGGAGGTTCTGTTCCACGGGGCACTCCAGGGGCTCGTAATGTTCCGGGAAGGGACCGTCCGCCAGCCCTGGTCCGAAGATGCTGGCAACGCCATCCGGCTTCATGATGAAGGGGGGTCTTCCCGCACCGGGATCACCGACTCCATCAGGAACATCGCCAACCCATTTCGAGCCATCCCAGACGATAACAGGACACTTCACATCCCAGGGCTTGCCCTTCAAATCCACCGACGCACCGTTGTAAATGATCCTCCTGTTTACCGGCCAGGCCCAGGCCCACTCAGGATAGAGCCCGATACCGGAAGGATCTTTCGTACCCCTGCGGGCAGCCATATTACCCTTGTCCGCGTAGGAACCGCAGTATATCCAGGTACCCGAAGACGTTGAACCATCATCCTGGAGCCACGCAAAGGTGGGAACGGGATCTCCCTTCTTGAACTCCTTGAATTCACCCTTCTTTGTCGGATTCTCCACCTTCTTGTCTTCCAGGAAGAAGCCGTTGATCTCCCTGGCAATGGCATGGGGATCAATATGGTGCACTCTCCCCGCAGCGTCCTTTTTCCCGTAATTCCAGGTCATTTTCAAAACGGCCTCTTTCAGGGGACCACCATCCTTCTCATAGAGTTCCTTGAGCTTATAGTAGAGCTCGTTCATGATATCTGCATCGGGTAGTGCAACACCGGGAGGATTCACCGCTTTATATCGCCACTGCATCCAGCGGCCGCTGTTGGAAATGCTCCCTTCCTTTTCCACGGAGGAGGCACAGGGAAGCATGAATACCTCGGTTTTTATTTTCTTCGGATCCATGCCGGGGCCTCTCCAGAAGGAACCGGTTTCATTGTCGAAGAGGTTGACATTCACCAGCCAATCCAGTTTCGTCAACGCCTGTCTGACCTTATTGGAGTGTGCCCCGCTGCAGGCAGGATTCATCCCCCAGGCGAAGAAACCGGTGAACTTTTCCTTGTACATCTGATCAAATATCATCAGCCAGGAGTAGTTTGCCCCGTCATCCAGTTTCGGCATATACGAATAAGCCTCCTCCAGAGTGGCATTCTTTCCGTACATGGCTCTCAGGAAACTCGCCGAATACTTCGGGAAATTTTTCCACCAGTTCAGACTGTTTGGTTCTTTCGTCTTGGGAGTTCTTTTTTCGTTGAATTCTTTCAGCGTCTTTAAAGAAGCTGTCGGCGCTCCCAGATACCCCGGCCATATATGAAAGAGGAGCCCCGCATCGGTAGAACCCTGTACGTTGGACTCACCCCGCATGGCCTGGACACCGCCGCCGGCGACCCCCATGTTCCCGAGAAGGAGCTGAATGATGCACATTGTTCTGATATTCTGCGTTCCTACCGTGTGCTGCGTCCATCCCATGGCGTAAAGGATGTTAGCCACCTTATCCGGTTTGTAGGTACTGGCGTATTCCTTATAGACTTCGATGAGCTTCTCCTTGGGTGTACCCGTGATGCGCATGACAACATCAACGTTATACCGATCATAGTGCTTCTTGAGAAGCTGGAAGACACAGTTCGGGTTCTTCATCGACATGTCTTTCTTGATGCGTCCGCTTCCATCGGTCTGATAAGACCACGTTGCCTTATCATACTTCTTTCCCTGGAGACCGGAGAACACACCCTTATTGTCACCGGGGAGTTTGAAGGCGGGATTCACCAGGAATGTGGCATTGGTATAGTTTTTCACATACTCTTCATGAATCAGATTGTTGTCCAGGATATATTTGATCATGCCGCCCAGAAAGGCGATATCCGTTCCCGATCTCAGGGGAGCATAGATGTGGGCCTTCGAGGCAGACTGGGTAAATCGTGGATCCACACAGATAAGCTTTGCCCCCTTTTCCATAGCTGCGGTGATCCACTTGAAGGCAATGGGATGGTTGGCGGCAGGGTTGCTGCCCATAATGAGAATTACATCACTGTTTCTGATGTCAATCCAGTGATTCGTCATTGCGCCGCGTCCGAACGACTCTGCCAGAGCCGGTACCGTCGGGCTGTGTCAGATGCGGGCCTGATGTTCGATGTAAACCAGACCCAACCCCCTCAGGAATTTTTGATACAGCCAGCACTCTTCGTTGTCCATGGCTGCACTTCCGACGGAAGCGATACCGTCGGTGCGGTTCACAGTCTCACCTTTATCGTTTTTGAATTTGAAACTCTTGTCGCGGCTCTTTTTAATATTCACCGCAATCTTTTCGATAGCCTCTTCCCAAGATATTTCTTTCCATTCTGCCGTATTCGGCGCCCTGTAAAGGGGCTTGGACAGACGATTATCATTTACGGCCATCTGATAAATAGAGCCTCCCTTGGTGCAAAGAGAACCACGGCTGATGGGGCTGTCGGGATCTCCTTCCGTGTTTACGACCTTACCGTTTCTCATGGAGACGATAATGCTGCATCCCACCGAACAGTAAGGGCAAACCGTGGTGGTCTCCTTTGCATACATGACCTTAAGCGGCTGAGCATGAGCGGATACCGGTTTCAAGCTGACACCGAGTCCACTTGTAGCCAGGACTGCACCGGAGATCTTCAAGAAACCTCTTCTGCTTACATCCATAAAAAAGTGCTCCTTTCTGAGAGTTTAGTGAGAAATTATTTCCCCAGTATCGTTATACTCAACTCTCCTTTCCAAATACGGGAGGCAAGACCGTTTCCAGCCATACCCATCGTCCACCCTTCATGGAATTGTTCTGTAGAAGAAGCGGATCGGAGAGGCCTTCGTGCATTAAAGGTGTGACCTGACTTGTTGTTTAAACTTCCTTCTTTTTTAAGAGTGGCATGAAAGCAGATCATAAGGACTTTTCAAGACCTGAAATGACCTGCTTCCTATATATTTTATGCCTGTCAGTGTCAAGTTTTTTTAAGGAATTTTTGGAAAGTAAAAAGAATGATATTAAGATTTTTATGTCATTATTGACATATAAACTTCGCTAAGGTGAACGTCTCATGAAGCAGTTGATTCCGGTCATCATCATTTTACCGGGGCTGATCTTTCAGAACAAACTTTATGGGAACATCTACCCACATAGCGTCAGGCTTGCCCTTTCTTCTGCCGGGTTCAAATCTCCAGGTTTTCACCGCATCAAGGGCAGATCTGTCCAGTACGTCATATCCTGACGTTCTGGCAATCCTGACATCACCGACCCTCCCGTCGGCGAAAACTTCCGCGGAGAGCAGAACAAGCCCCTCATAACCATGCTTCCTGGCTACTCTGGGATAGGATGGATGGGCATTTTCACGATATTGAGGCAATGCCAGAGAAATTGCATCGACAGGTTGATTGCCGGCGATAGAATTATAGCTCCATGCTTTATTCCGTGCTGATATATCCTCTTCTATGGCTACAGAAGGCGGAGATGTCATCGCAACAGTCGATTCCATTACCGATATCTCCATAACACGGGGAGATTTTGATTCGCTCCTGTTATCTTTCAGCCACCCTTCAATCGATTTTATCTCCACTCGATATTCGTCAATTTTCCCTTTACTTTCATTTGATTGTTTCTGACGTGCCTTGATTTCCGGTAAACCCTTTTTGTCTGTTCTACTTCCTTCCGTCACTGACACCAGTGATACATGAAGCACAGGATCTTCAGATAATGTAAAATTGGAAGATATGGCAACGGCAGTGGAAACTATCAGAACTGTGAATATATGCAGTGCAAGGGAAATGAACACAGAAAAAAATAGTCCACCGCGTTCGCACCCATACTTTTCGCCACCTGTAGAACGTATGTGAAGAGAGCATGAGTAATCCCTATCAAATTCTTCTCCAAACTTCATCTTATACGTCCTCCACCACACTATTATTGCATGTATTTGTTCCCGGCATACACGTCTCTTCACAGGAGACGTGTAACCGCAAACCGATCATCCCTTGACGACAGGTTCAGCGCCCTCTCCTGATCGATATGAGAAACGGCAACATTCTGCAGGTAGCGCCTGCAAGCAGCATCAACTTCTTTCATTTGCTCTGCTGTCGGCCGTTCATACTCTTGGCCGGGAACAGGAATATACCCCATGATATGAAACGGGATTCCCGGGTTGAGACCCGCGAGCCACGCTGCTATCCCTTCAACCTGATCTACATCCACAAGGCCGGGAACGTACACCACATTGGCCTTCAGTTCCATTCCTTCTCGATATGCCCTTTCGAAATTATCGAATATCTCTTTTTTCTTTTTTCCTGTAATGGCAAGATGCAAATTATCGTCCCAAGCTTTCAGTCCGACATTGGCACCCTTCAGATTTGGCAGAGGCAACTTACTGCCGTTGGTGTGTCCGAGATAGGCAGAAATCCCAAGCGTCTCTTTCGCAAAATCTATGATTGTCTGTAAATCCCCGGCAACAGTAGGTTCACCACCCATGAAATAAAGTTTTTCAATACTTACCTGACTGAGGGCTTCCTCAATTTCCTGCGTCTTCAGGTATCGTTCCGGTGCAGGATAAGACAATCCGGGCTTTCCATGTTCTCCGCTTTTGAGTTTATAGCTGCAAAATGGACATCGAAACGTGCATCCGTAGTTATGAACCGTTGCAAACCTATACTTTTCATTGAAGGTAACTTTATAAAACGCCATAATTTGTTATATCCCTCCGTAACGATATGCCTGAATGATTGTTCTGCTCAGATAAAATCCTATTACTGCACCCAGGGCGGAACCTGCCATGCCCTGGCCCGTCTGGAGCCAGATGTACCAGGGGGCGTAGTGCTGATGCCAGATGTAAGGCGCGGAAAAGTAGTAGAAATAGATATACACAATAAATCCTCGAAGAATCCCCGCTCCCACCGCGTTTCTCATCGTTGCGAGATAATTGCCCGTTATTAAAAAATAGATTTCAAGGACGAAACCCGCCAGTAACGCATAGGGCCACCAGAGAGGATTGACACCACTTGAGAGTATCTGGGAAAGAAGGCTGTGACCGCATATCAGCAGGGTAACCGTTCCCGCCTTTGGAACAAGGCGGACACCGATGACCAGTATGGTGGTATAAGGAACGGAAAAAAAGAATGCCTGTATTATGGGAATCCGACTGAGCCCGAATTTAAAGGGCAGGATGGCGATGTAGAGAATACTGCAAAAGAGAGCAACGGTGATGAGTTCCTCCGTACTGAATTTAGGGATCATATTTTTTATCCGGACGGTATAGAAGAGCATCGCACCGAGAAGGACAACAAGGATAAGGGAGGCAACATAAAGATTCATCATCATAACCCGCCATAAAAGAAGAT
>Ga0194112_10004178_pt1 | contig 19844 bp, 19 predicted proteins | sample TA2MahC400mmetaG_FD_146191 | JGI IMG/M metagenome (GOLD analysis project Ga0194112, IMG submission 146191) | Freshwater microbial communities from Lake Tanganyika, Tanzania - TA2015016 Mahale Deep Cast 400m | ecosystem: Environmental > Aquatic > Freshwater > Lake | place: Tanzania: Lake... | reverse complement strand
CTGGTGTGATGCCCAGGTGGGATTGCGGGTATGCCCGCAAGGACAGCTTTTGAAGGGAACCTTCGGAGGTTGCGCCTGGCGCTCGCCTGTCGAACCGAACCGTTTCAATGACTATATACGCCCGCCCCCGGTCATTTGTCCGGGCCGCGCAGCGTTTTGTCTTCGGTTGACGGCAGCAGTCCGTGCTGGATAAGGAGCGCCTTCACGTCCACCACGCTGCGCACCACGCTTGCGACCGCGCCTGCCCGCCGCCACTCATCGAGCCGCCTCACCTGCAACGCCGTGGGTTTCTCACCTGGCCGCTTGACTTCCAACTGCACGCTGCGGCCGCGGACGCAGGCGTCGATGTCGGGATCTCCGGCCACACCCATGCCGCCGCCCCAGCGCTTGCGCGCCAGGCAGCCCGGCAAGCCGTTCAAGTACGCCAGGATCGCCTTTACGATAGCCCGTTCCGTCGTCATGCTCGCCGCCTCCTCAGTGGCTGCTGCTCAGCTCCTGGAGGTGCCTGCTTCAGCCGCTCCCTCCGCTGCTCTTCGAAGATCCTGGCGACCTGCCGGCGCCGCCACTCCTCCGGACTGATCCACTCCAGTCCCTCGTCCTTGATCACCAAAGGCATCGAGTCCATGCGCAGCGCCTGTGCTGCCCACCGGAGTTCGTCCTGGTTGGTGCGAGGAGGATAGGCGAGGGCGAGGTGGCCGAGTGGCAGGCGAATGATGCGGATGCCCGTGCGGTTCATGAAGTCCTGCGCCTTGCGCACGTCGGTCAGCTCTTGCTTGTGCTCCCGCACGAGTTGCTTAATCTCTTCCGGGGCGCCCTTGTCGATGCGCAGCTTGCCCTCATCGTCGAGCCAGACCGAGACCCCGGTCTCCATCAGACGGTCCAGGACGGCCTCAATGTCCACGCTCGGCCTCCTCGCACGCGCCTTCCGTCGACGGCGCAGCGGTCCCGTAGTAGACCTCCGGCGTTGTCCGGGGATCGTCGGGATGGTCGCGGAACAGTACATCGTCCAGGACGCTTTTCAGAACCGCCAGTTTGCGGTCCACAGCGAAGACCTTCTGTCCAACGCGGGAACCCAACCCATAGCCGGAGACTTCCTTCTGGATGGCGCGCAAGTCCAGGCTGATCCGGCGCAGTCGGCCAGCCAGCCTGAAGTGGACCTCAATGCCCAGCGTCTTCTTCATCGAAAACCTCCCCTTGAAAGCCGGCCCAACGTTCGGCGGTGTGACGGATGTGACGGGTTGTGACGGGTTCTACCCTTTCCCCTATATATGCGCGCGCGCGTGCGCGCTATGCGGATAAAAGGGGTGGATCCATCACAACCCGTCACACAGAAATGCTGCTGTTGAAGACAAAGGAGTTGCGCGCTCACGTGTGACGGGTTGCGAGTCATCAGACCTCCTCTCCCTGCTCGTCCGCGTGGTAAGGAGACCTGGACGGCGCGGCTTTTCGCGGCGCGTCGTAGTGATCCTCGGCCCTGAGCCCCACGCCCAGGTAAAGAGCCCCCGTTCTCGTGTGGTCCTTCCGAAATCCCCGCTCGCTCATGAGCGAGGAAAACACTTTGTGGCTGACCGGATTCTCGCCGTGTTCTTCGGCCCATGCCCGGTAGGCTTTGTACAGAGCCGTCGAGCCCGCCCTTGCATTTGGGACCTGCACGCACTTCTCTTCCAAGAACATCGCGAAGGTGTCCTGTTCCACCTCGTATTCCCTGGTGGCTTCCACCACCTCCTCTGGCACGCCCAGACCGTCGCGCTGCCACTGAAGGCATCCCTGAACGGCCCAGGTCAGAATGCCGGGAAACTCCGCCTGAAACATAGCGGTCACTTCATGGCGGGGCTTCTGCTGTTCCTTCGGGATCGTGACATCGAAAGGGATCAGCTTCAATCGGTTCCAGAGCGCCCGGTCGCCGCGGACCTGCGGCTTGTGGTTGGTGGCGAGCCATGGCTTGAACTCCGGGTAGAACTCGAAGAACTCCCCGCGCATGAATCGGGCCGACATCTTATCGCCGCCCGTCATCTCCTTGATCAGCGCCTCCGAGAGCCGGGAGCCGCGCTCGTTCTCCGAGGCCCACACGAAGCGCGCGCCCTTGAGTTTGGCGATGTCGTTGGGGATGGCGCCCTCTTTCTTCTTCAGGAGGGTTTCCACGGGCGTCCGATTGGCATAGTCGCCCAGCAGGCGCTGGATGATGTCCACCATCGTGGATTTGCCGTTGTCGCCGCCCGGACCGTACATGATGAACATGGCCTTGTCGCTGGTGATCCCGGTCAGGCAGCAGCCGAAGGCGCGCTGGAGGAAATCCACCAGATTCTGGCGTTGCTTCATGACCATGGAAAGGAAATCCAGCCAGTTGGGGCACGTCGCGGCGGGATCATACGTCACCGGCGCAAGCTTGGTGATGAGATCTTTCTGGCTGTGAGGGCGCAGCTGGCCGGCACGGAGATCGAGGGTGCCATTGTTGACGGTGAGGAGCCAGGGATCGCGGTCGAGGTCGCTGGGACGAATCGCCATAAATGGATCCGCCTTGGCCAGATTGAGCATGGCGGTGATGGCGCGCCAGGATTCGGACTTGTGGAGGTGAGAAAGAAAAGCCTTGCGCTCCTCTTCGTCTGGGATCTTCTTGGCAAGGGCGAAGAGGCTGCGGATCAGGGCGGCGCCCAGCGTGTAGACCTCGAGAGTTTCATCTTCCCGCCAGCGCATGCCGTCCCAGGAAAACCACCGTGCCCATTTCTCGCAGTAGCGAAGGCGCTGGCGGTAGGTGGAGGCGAAGCGTTTGGCGTTGCCCAGGTCCGTGAATCGTTCGAGTCTTGTTGCCGCCTGGGCTCCTGACGCTGGAGGCTCCTCGGGCGGCTTCGGATCGGCATCCGGCTCCGGACCCGCTTCCGGCTCGGGCGGTGCCTCCGCAATCCGGCCGATGGCGATGGGCGAGTTCACGTTGCCGTGGAACAGGCATTCACCGCAGAAGCGCGCGCCGCCGAGGTCGGATTGCACATACGCACACGTGACAGGCGCCACCTTCTCGCCGGAGGCCTGCTTCAGTTTTCGATGCGTTTCCCGCCGGGAGTACTTCGTGTAGGCTTGGCTGAGTTCATGGGCCCACCGTTCCGCCTCCTCACACCGGGCGACCACTGTCAGCATCCGGTACCACTCGGGTTCGGCGAGCGCGGCAGCATCGTCCCGGCAGTGGCGCATCCACAGGCACCCGTCGAGGATGGGAGGCAGTTTGGCCGGTGGCAGATCGACGGGCGGCGGCGCGGTGGCCGGTTTCTCGCCCGGATCCTCGATGCCGGCCAGGAGATCCTCGAAATCGTCGAGGTTGTATGCGCAGTCAGAGTACTCGGCGGTGACCCCCCGAATGTCGCCGGCGATCTTCCGGTTGAAGGCGCCAGGCACACGCAGTACTCGGCACAGGTCTGCGGTCGAGTCGAGCGTCCATCCGCGCGCGTTGGCGCGCAACCGCAGGTTCATCTGGAAGCGCGCGGAAAGAGACTTCAAACGTTGGCGTTCAGCGTCGCTGTCGATCCGGTAGGGTTCGCGGAACAGCCAGTAGACCTGGAGACCAAAGCCGCTCCGCACGATGATGGAAGGCTCCAGACCCAGGCTCTCGATGAGGCTTCGCGCGTCCTGCTCGCTTGGCGGCAGGCTCTTCGCCTTGTGCGCGGCGCTGCCGATGTCAATGTCCGCCCAGAACCCCGGCAGAACGGAAACACCTGATTCCGCGCCACGGCTTCTGGCGGCGGGCTGCTGCTGTTGGAGGCCGACGGCGGCGTAGACGTCGAAGGCTGAGGCCCTCGCGGCGCAATATTCGACCGCCTGGTCGAGCGCGCCCTCCATACTCAGGTCGAATGCCTGAGTGGCTTTGTCCTGGCGCGTCCATGCGATCAGCCAGCCCGAGGGCTCGGGACCGTGAACGCGCTCTAAGAACTGCCGGATCGCCTGCCGGTCGGCCTCCATCCCGCATCCGCCTCCCCTACACCACCTCGCCGCCGGTCTCTTCGGCCACGTCCTTGGCCGCCGGAACCGCGGGCGCCGCCTTGAGGAAGGGATCGATCATGGCCGCATACTCCTTCACGCGCTGCGCCTGCGCGGGCGTGAGGCGGCCGCCGGCGGTGAGCACCGCTCTGGCGTAAGCGATGCCTTGGTTGTTTTTCGTCTTCTCCAGACCGATCTTGGTGATCAGGCTGTAACAGGGCACCGCCTTGGAGGCAAGACGCAGAAAGTATTGCCGCGCGGGCTTCACCGAACTCGGCGGCAGGTTGACGATCTCCGGCAGCAGGTTGTCTTCGCGGACCAGGAACAGTTGCCGGACCAGCTTGCAGGCCTGCGCGTCGCCTTTCGGATCGCTGCCGAACTTGGCCAGATCGCACTTGTGGCAGTTGCCGCCCGGCGTGCCCGTTCCCGTGCGCGCGTCCAGCGAGAAGCAGTTGGGCGGCATGTTCCCGTCCGACTCCTCCATCGGCACCTTCCAGTAAGCCCGCGTGTCACGCCAGGCGATGATGATGCCCGAGAGTTCCTTCACCAACTCCTCTCCGTCGAGGCCTTGGATGGTCCAGGCGGTGCCGCCGCCGGCGGGGACCTTGATGCGCTCGAAGTCGCCGGCGGTGATACCCTCGTCGCCGACGTTGGTGACCATGGCTTCGCGGATGGCAGCGATCTCCGTGTTGAAGATCACGAAGGGGCTGATCGCGGTTTCTTTCTTCACGACTTCCTTGCTTGGCATTTAGCTTCTCCTTGTTCTGAGTTTGAAAACCTCGCTTACGTCCAGGACCAAGGCGAGAGAAGGCGGCAGGGGCCGCCCTTCCCGGTCGAGTTCCCGGACATAGGCGCTGAGGGAATTGGTGTTGAAGGTTTCCTCGACGTAGTCGCCGAGGCGGCAGCGCTTCAGGGCCTTGCACACGGCCGGCTTATCGCCGTCCTTGGCCTTGGCCCAGAGTTTGCGCTCCACGTACACGGTGCGGCCGTCAATGGAGATCCGGTCGATGGCATCCTGTTCGAACTGGGGCAGGAGCGCCGCCTCGAGTTCGGCGGTTTCCCGCTTGATGGCCTCGATCTGCGCTTCCAGATCAAGCCGTTTCTGTTCGAGAGTGACGTATGTTCTCAGTTGTTCTGCGTTCATAAGGGTTTCCTCAGTTGGCCAACTTGATCGCGTAGTCCTTCACCACCGCTCCGTGCTCCAAATCGCCCCGGGCGTGCATGTCCCACCAGAACAGGCCTTTGTGTTTTCCGAACAGGCCGGCGGAATTGCGGTAATCCTTGAAATGCCCTCGGCAGAGGTGGAGCGCCTTGGGTAGCCCGTTCTGCTCGATGCGCCCCTGTTTCCGCAGGACCTCTTTCATCGGCTCGATGGCGAGGGTCTTGAATTGAACCAGTGGACGGCCATGGCGCCGGTTGAACGCTTTGCTCAGCTTCGGCGGGGGAACGTGCTGCTGGGTGGACACGTTGCGGCAGTGAAGGAATGACTGGGCCAGGAAGACGGGAAGCGCGAATCCGGCCAGCCGGCAAATCGCCCGGACATCGTGCTCCGGCACGACTTCCATCCATCTGTCGCGAAACCCCCACGGTTGCGTCAGCAGAGGGCTTGTCGCTTGACCGTCCCGATCGATGCCCAGAAACATCGCTATGGCCGGCCCATAGGTGTCCCCGCCAGTCGGTCGCCGGACCTGGATGAACAGAACACCGGCGAGCACCAAGTGGGACCACGCCTCAATGCCGCGAATCCGGACCAGATCAGGACTCACCGCATGGAGAAGGAGGCCCGCTCGGACACAACGGCCAGGCCCGCCGGTGAAAACGACGTTCCACATGGCCAGATCGACGTTGTACTCGTAGAACGCACATGGGAAGGGCGGGCTCAGTTGTGGGAAGGTCTCCGGCGGGTCCATGCCCCCCTTCGGCGTCGTATGGTGGGCGAAGTAGTATTGGGCGACGTTGTCGATGAGCACGACAGTAGCCGGGCTCAGATCCTTCCGAAGGCTTGCCAGACGCGGGTCCGTGAGGAGGGACTCCGGATACCCGTAGGAATCCACGACCCATCTCTCGACCATGAGGCGGTCATAGAGTCGAACCATCTCTATCGGTCCCCCTTCATCTGCTGGAGAACCGTGTTGACGACGTCGGAGCGGCGCGCCAGCGCGGCCATGACCTTCTCGTCCACGGTGCCGTCTGAGAGCAGGTGGATGTATTCGACGGGCCGGGTCTGGCCAGGGCGGTGGATGCGGGCCAGGCTCTGCTCGTAGGAGCCGAGCGAAAAGCCGAGGGAGAAGTAGACCGCGTAGCGGGCCCGGGTCAAATCGACGCCGACGCCGCCGGAATCGATTTGCACGGCCAGCACGGGCGCTTCGCCCGCCTGCCAGCACTTCAACTCGTCGATGCGGCCGGACAGTTCCAGCGAGCGCCGGCCCGTTTCATCGGCGACTCGGTTTACGGCCTCGAGGTCTTTGTGGAAGCGGCAGAAGACGACGACGGGTTCATCGGGCGCGATGTCTTCAAACACATCGCGCAGGAGGTTCATCTTGGCCGAGTCAATCTGCACCTCGTGGCCGTCATCGGTGCGGATGTAGCCGCCGGTGATCTGCTGAAGGCGCAGCAACTTCACCAAGGCGTTCGCCGCGGTGACCTCGCCGGCCCGCACCTCGGCGATCAAGTCGCGTTCCAGCGAGCGGTAGACCTTTCGCGCCTCCGCGCCGAGCTGGCAGGTGTAGGTGATGTGCATCTCCGGCGGGAGATCCAGCACGTCCTTGCCGCAAGCGAATGTGACGCCGTAGAACTTCCGGTGGAGTTCGTCGAGATTCCGGTAGGCCACGACCTGGTGGTTCTGGTAGCCGCCCATCACGGCGTAGTGCTGCCGGAACTTGTGGAAGCTCCATCCGAATACCGACGGATCGATGAAGCGAAAGTAGGCGTAGACGTCGAGCGGCGAGTGCGGCATTGGCGTGCCGGAAAGACCGAGCCGAAACCGCGTGGCCTGGCCCAGCCGCGCCAGGAACCGGCTCGCCTTGCCGCCGGGCGCCTTGCAGCGGTGGATCTCGTCGGCGACAACGAGGTCCCATTTCTGTCGCAGCGCCCATTCCGCAAACGGCGAGCGCCAGGCGCTGTCGTAGTTGATGACGATCACCACAGGCACGCCGCGAGCCCTGGCCAGCCCGATCTGGCGCTCGGCTTCAGCCCGCTTGGCTCGCACGCTGGCGAAGGTGTCCTCGAGCGGCACCACGAGGAACGGCAGCGTCGAGTGCATCCCGAACTGCGGCCCCCACACCTGCACCACGCGGAGTGGGGACATGACGAGAACGATCTGGAAGCCTTCCTCGACGCAGAGGTACACCGTCATGGCGGTTTTGCCGGTGCCCATGACGGCGGCGATCATGGCTCCGCGCTTGCCGCGATCGTACAGTTGCCGGACGAAGGCAACGGCTTCGGCCTGGTGTCGCCACGGGATTGTCCGGAAACCCATGACTGCGGGAAGAGGGTTCATGCCGGTTGCAGCTCCCGCGCCAGCGCCGCCGCTTGGGCGACGGTGAGTTCCGAGTGCTCGCCGACGATGGCCACAACCCGCTGCCGCAACGCGAAGATGCTGCGCCGGCGGCGCTGGTCTGCCTCGATCTGGAGGTCGAGCATCCGCAGGTTCGAGTCAAGATCGGCGGGAGTGGCGCTGAGAACCGGGACCCACTCGCAATCGCCGTTGAGCGGATTGGAAGGATCCACTGGAACGGCGATCATGTTGGGCATTTCGAAGCCGGCGAAGTCCAGGCCCAGCTCGAGCTGCGCCTCCGCTTCGGTCAGATCCACAGAACTTTTCATCACGCGCCGGGTGAGGTCGAACAGTTTCTCGCGTGCCAGTTGAGTTCCGAGGGAGTGGAACAACTCAGGGTGCCGCCCGATCACGGCGTCTACCACGTCCTTGTTCAGAAACCGCGCCCCCGCCTGGCAAAGACCGGCCACGGTCCGGCGGATGGCGTCCATGAGTTCGGATCGCTTATTGATGGCCATTGGTATTGAGCTCCTGGTTGAGTTCGTTCAGGAAACGGGCGGCGGCGACGCAACGGCCCGCGAAATCCATGTCCGGGGTGTCGAGGCGCCGGATCGCCGCCGCGATGGCTCCAGCCGGGTGTTTGCACCGAGCCAGCGCAGTGACGGCATCGACGATTTCCATCGCCGCGTAGTTCTGCTCGACCAGCGGCCGCTGCTCCTCGGTCACGGGAAGCTGGTACATCAAGTTCCGGTCGAGGATCGCCTTGCCGGTCTGCTGGGCCTGCCTCCGCGCCTCCGCGGTCGAAGGCAGGTCCTTGCGCCGCAGCTTACGCACGGCCGCCTTCCTCTCGTCCTCGGGTAGCTGGGCGATCTCGCGCTGTTGCTCGGGCGGCTGCTCGGCGATCACAGCGGCGGCGCTGATAGACAGGACGCCCGTGTCCATCCGGGCGATGACCTCATCCACCGCCTTCTCCACCACTTTCTTGGCTTGCTCGTAGGTGGAGTGGCCTCCGAACCCCGCCCTCTTGGCTGCGACGTCGCGAGTCTCGACGCCCGGCGCAACTTCCGCCGAATTTGGCGGAAGTTCCTTGTCCGTGCGTTGCCCCTGCCTCTGGCCGATCTCCGCTTCCAGCGCCTTGGCGATGGCCACCCGCTCGGACGGTGTGAAGTCCTTGCGGATCTCGTTCTCGGCGCACTCGCCTTCAACGATGCTCGATATTTCGAGCACAATCACCGGGATCGTCTTCCATCCGAGAATGTCGCGCATCGCGAGAAGACGCCGTTCCCCGCAGATGAGCAGGCCGTCCTCAGCGATGACCGGCGGGTGCAGTAGCCCGACTGTGGCGATGCTGACGGCCAGGCCGTCCAAGTCGCCCATGTCCCTGCGGTGGCGCTCGCCGATGCGAATCCGGTCGCAGGGAAACTCGACGATTCTGAGGGAGTGCTTCACCGTGAGCCTCCCAGAGAGTCCCCAGGGCCGTAGCCAGCCTCGCGGAACGCCTGGCGCAACCGGGCGATGCGGGCATACACCGTGGACCGGGCGATACCCAGCATCCGGCTGATCTCCGTAGGGCCGTGGTCGACCAACAGCAGCGCCAACGCCCGGTTGGGATCACCAAGCGGAGCCAGAATGCGATCGAAATCCACATGGAACTGGACCGCCGGAATGCCGTCGGCAGTGGTGAAGCGAAGACCGTCGAGACGCTCAATGGCAACATGGCTGCGGCGGCGCATCATTGACGCGAACCGCTTGTCCGCCACCCGCTCGAGGAAGGTCCGGAGGCTGGCGCGCGAGGCGTCGTAACGCCGCAGGGCCGGCCAAAGACCCATGAGGGCTTCCTGCTCAAGGTCTTCACGATCCGCGGCCGTCACCTGCCCGCTCGCCACTGCCGCCGCGGCGCGCACTTGAACGGCACGCAATGCCAGGGGTAGGGCCTGCTCCAGCGTCGGTTCATGCATGGCGGTGTCCCCCGGCCGTCTCGACTTCCATTGAGAAGGGCAGGCCGCTCTTCACCTCGAGAGTCCGGATCTCGCCGGCGTCGACCGCGCGCACATACTCGAACAGCTCGGCGACCTGCGGTTTGAGGTCAAACTCGCCGGCTGGCGTCTTCGCCGCGCCCGGATCCTGCGCGCCGAACTTCACATCGCGGACAACGGCCGGCCAGGGATCAAGGACGACTTCGCCACGCTCGATGCGGAGATACTCGAAGCGCCCGAAGCCGAGGCAGGACATCGCCGCAACGAACGCGCGCTCGGACGGGAGCAGGTCACGGGTCGAGGCGGGGCGGTTCATCGCGCCACCTCCAGCGCCGGCGCGGCCTGCGCCTGTTGCTCCGCGATCCAGATGTCAACGTCCTCGGGCCGATACCGGACCAGGGCGCCGATCTTCACGAACTGGGGGCCGCGCTTCTGGCTGCGCCATTTGCGCAGCGTCAGCACGCTGATCGAGCAGGAATTCGCTACTTCGTGCTCATTGAGGAGTCGTTGTGGTGTGTTCAGCCTCATCTCGATGCTTGCTGCGGGGTATTACCCGCAACCTCTGCATCGAGAATGCCGTGGATGCTGTTTTTCTGATACGAAGTTACGCGGAAGAGATCCGGAAGAAATCCGGCAAATTCAGCAAATCCGCGAGGGTTTGATCGAGGCGGGGAGTTGGCCCTGGAGGATCTGCTGTGAAGACAGGCCCATGGACTTTGCCATCTGCTCGAAGGAGGAGCGGCGCATCATCCCCTCCTTGAAGAACTTCCGCAGCGTCCGCTCAGTGACGCCGGCCTGGATGCTGAACTCCGTCAGTGAAAGCCCTCTTGCTCGGATGTATTCCCGAACCGCTTGCACGGCCTCGTTGCTGCCCACAGAACGCGGAACTGGGCCCGTTGCGCTGCCCGCGACGGCGCGCGTCTCCGCAACGCCAGCCCATTGAAACCCTCCCTGCTCATCCACGAGCAACTGCTCTTCCAGGCAAAGGCACTCGGCGCGGTGGTCACGCAGGCGCGACTCGAACTCCACGGTGCGGAACTTGTTCGTCGGAAGCACAAGCTGGAAGGAGTCCTTGACGTCCAGCAGCAGCCGTGCCGCAGCCGTGTCAAAGGCGCCCACCGAGTGCGCCAGCAGAAAGTACACGGGGAGGTTGCGCAAGTGGGGCTGCTCGGACAAACCTACTGCCCAGAGGCCCGGAGCGCATTGGCTCAGCGCCTGCGGCCGGATGGCCGCCCCGCGCAACACCGGCTCGAGGAACCCCGCCAAATCGAGGGAGTGGATGATTGCTTCGCGCCTTGTCAGCGGGACTCGCTCGCAGCGCTGGTGTGGATCCTGGCAGATGGCGGCGAACTCGTCATCATCGTAGTCAATGATCCTGCGTGGGCACCCATTGAAGGAGTTTGGACATGGATACCGGGCCCCAACCCTGTCCGTAGGGCGCAGGTAAGGCGCGGCGAAATGGAAGTCCTCCCCGCATTCTTGCCGCCATACCTCCAGAACCGCCAGCAGTCCCGGAATGCCCTCGAGGGCGCGCCAGAGTTTAGGCAGCTTCTTCATAGGCCCGCTTACCGTAGACGATGAACTCGCGAGCCCGCAGCCAATCCTCAAACAGCGCCGCCTCCTCACCACGCGGATACCCGGACTTGTTTCCCGCCACCAGCGACAGCACCCTCGGCTTCTTGACGCCCTTCAGCTTCACCTTGATCTTGACCCTCTTGAGGGGAGGCTGAGGCGGGATTGCGGTCCGGCGAATCTCCAGCGCCATGAAGACATCGTCGGCTTTCTCCACCTGCGTGTTGTTGAACGCGCCGCCCCAATCCATCTCCAGCTCCGTGAGGCGAGCGGACTCAAGCCCGGGGAAATCGCTGCACTCGAGCGACGCCTGTCCCAGTCTCCGCAGCGGCTCCAGGGTGTACTTGTCGGCGTAGCGGAAGGTCTCAGCGCTCCCGAACAAGTGCAATCCAAAGAGTTCCCGGTACTTGCGCATGTCCGGCGCCGAAGCGCTGTTGACCCGCAACTCCGTGTTGGCGGTGTCCAGGATGACCATGTCCGTCCGCTCCGGGCGGAAGAAGGTGCAGGTCGACTCCTCGCCTTTGACGCTCGGTTCCCGGCGGCAGGCCTGGCCGTGCTGGACGTAGAAGTGAACCGCCCCGGGCGTGTTCTTTCGGAACACTCGGCACCGCCGCCCCTTCTTCTTGCCGCGGAAGTATTCCCGCAGCGCTGCCTCCAGGTCGCCCAGATCCTGCGGCAGTTGCCCAGGGTCGATAACCATCGCCGGGTCGGCTGGGGCAAAGCTCTCGAAGGTTTTCCGGCGCTCAAAGCTGCTCTCTTGAGCCTTCTGCTGAAGCAGCCGAGGCTTGGTCAACCAGATCAACGCTGCCAGATCCTGCGGCGTCACCTCCTCGTCCACCGGGATGTCTGCTTCGCCCGCCATCTGCAGGAGATCGTCGAAGCAGGCCTCGTTCCCCAACTCGCTGATCAGGTGCAGCCCGTCGACCAAATCCCCAGGCATCTCTTCGTCCGGATCGGCGAGGATGCTGGCCAGGGACTCGTAGTCGAGATCGCCGGCCTCCGGGGCCGGGACCGCGAAGCCCTTCATGTCGAAGAAAAGCCGGGACGTTTCCAGGAGCCGGATCAAGATTTCGGGCTGAAACTGCTTCAGCACGTCCGGATGCGAGAAGCTTGTGAGTTTGAAAGCCATCTTCATACACCTCAATGAGATACGTGGTCTGTAGCGGCAAGTCGAACCCCGTCGAAACAACGTCAGGCGGGCGACCTGGAGTACAACTGAACCCTAATTCTAGCAGGCGAAGAAGGAGCGAACAAAGATCCACTGCGCAACCCCTTCAGCGCGCTCGAAATACTCCCCTTGCCCAGCACGCCCGACAGACCGCTGTTGAGGACAGGGAACCGGGAAGAAAGCAACACAGGCCCGCTGGCACTCCTGCGATTTCCTGGTCCTCTGAAGCGACGGGCAACCCTGATCGTACCATCTGGTTTTCCGTGGCGTCAATAGGAGGTGAATGGTATTGCGTGGACACTCGTGGATGTGATACCATCGATTTCGTGAGGCAAACCCTCGAAACCATTCGCGCGAAGATCGGCGAAGCCATTGGGGCGAAGCAGGAGGCCCTGCGGAAGATGGAGACGCTCCTCAGCGACCCCCAGAGTTCCGCGGTAGCCATTGATTCGGCGCAGGCTGACATTGAACGCTTGACGGCCGCCTGGAGCCGACTGATGCATGAACTGCGCGTGGCGCAGTTCGAGTTACCAGAGCGCTTCGGCGCCTACCGCACCCGTGCGGGGCAACGACCCATGCGCGAGCAGGTGCTGGACATTCTGGATGAGCTGGGCGTGCCTAACTCCCCTCGGGTAGTCTCCGAATATGCCCTGGCTTGCCTCGGCATTGAGCTGCCCGCGGTGAGGTTCGCCAGCCTACGTCGTGATGAAGAACGGGGCTTCAGGAAGGACGCACTCTCGAAACCCGCCTGGGTCGTTCCCGCCCTAAATATGACGGGATTTGCGCCAATTCCGCGGTTGGTGGCCAGTTCTGTCTGGCCGAGCGAGCGGCGCTTGATCGGTCCCCGAACCCTTCGCGTGAATCATCTCCTCACGCTCCTGGCGTTGTTGAAACGCGCGGCCAGCCTAACCGACGGAGAAGATGCAGCCCGGGGTATCACAGGCCTCATTCTGCGTTTTGCCCGCAGCGTACCGGGCGCGTGGGCAGTGGCCGGCGAACCCGATCTGGGCCGTATTCGCGCGGCCACCGAAGCAGAACTTCAGAGCATCGCGCCTGAGGACGAAATGGAACGTAAGGAGGCGGCGGAGAAACTGGCGAAGTTTCCGCCAGATCGCCAGATCTGGGGCTTACCTCCCATGGTTAAACGGGAGCCGCAGAGGGATTACAGGGTCATCGGATGAACAACGCCGTGAACGCCAGACTCGCGCGCCTTCGCGGCTCTCTTCAAGCCGATGAACCAGGTGCGCGTGGCTTTGAGCGGGTGGCGCGAAATCCGGACTGCACCCGCTTGCGAGCGCTAACAATCGCCGGCATCGATCCTGCCACGGCAGCCGTAGCCGTGTACCGCGAGCCGGCGCGCGAGGGTCAGTCTCCGTTTGCTCTTGCTATCGGCAACCGCTTTGATCGAGCAATGGCAGAGAACGGGGCAGCCCAGTTGCTCGAGCTGTATCGGTCAGCGGGACGCCTAACCACGGCAGAATGCAAGGTGGCGATCATACCGGATATGGCTCCTCTTGGATCGCCTCGCGAGATGAAGCATGTGATGGCGTTGCGGCAGACACTGTCGCAGCAACTCCTGGAGCAGAAGCTGAGGCGTGACCGGAAAGCGCCGAACATCATCATTAAGCCTCGCGTCTTGGTAACGTTGCTCGGTCTTGACCATGGAATCGAACCCGACGCGCTCGTAGCGAGCGACTCCGATCCTTTCTATCGGCCTGTGGAAATCAAATCCTACCCCGATCGCGCTGGCAAGACAGAACCCGCAGACGTCCGCAGCGCGTGCCGGCAGGCTGCGGTCGGTGTGGTTGCCCTCCGGAACGTCGTGTCACGGATGGGGGTGCCCACTTCGGAGACCTTGATCCCTCCCCTCGGCGATCTGGTGCTCCGTATTCCCGGCGCTCTCAAACCGACCCTTCGGCCGATGACCCTGAAGGGCGAAGTCGACTCGCTAGAGCGCGCGATTCAAGAGGCGCCGAGCAATCTTGACGAGCTGGAGCAGCTCTTGCCCTCGGGCGCCGCGCTTGACGATCCGGTCATCCTGGAATCGATAGCGAACAGCTACCGCGCGAGCTGCCGGGAGCATTGTGCGCTAGCGCAGCACTGCAAACAACGTGCAGTGGCGAACCGCGATCCAGCGATTCTCGGCGACTATGCGAAGGAAGCGCTTGCTGCTGCGGGCTCCGTTTCCAGGGCGCTCGATCTCCTGAAGGGAACGGGAGCGCCGCCCCGAACGCCCGCTGAACGCGCCCTCTCAGAGCAGCTCCGTGATGCCATGAGGGAATACCGGGAGGCGGTCTGAATGGCTGGTGAAATCGACCTGGTCGCGCGGCTGCTGGCCTTCGACAAGGGAAAAGCCTCGCGAATTGCATCCCACTTGCAAGTCTCGATCCAGCCACATGCCCTGGTGGTGTGTCCACTGGCCATGGCAGGCGAGGACACCACGATCCACGTCGTGGCAATCGGCCATGTTGGACAACCACCGGAACTTCGTTCGGTTCCCGATCCGCGCTTCCGCGACGACCAGTACCAGCTCTTCACCTGGCTTGCGGAACGGATAGAAACGTACTTCGGTGAATGCCGGTCGCAGGGGGATTACCCCCAGATCTGGGTTTCATCTTCGCCGGTTGCAGCGCTCCTGGATACGTTGGCCGACCGGTTACGCTACAACCAGGACAACCCGACCGTTAAGCGGTTCGGTGAGTTGCTCTCTTACGCAACCGAGAGGTTCCCTTTAGCCGGACAACAGGCGCTGATCACCGCCACTGGCGCTCTGAGGCAGCACTTCGCCACCGGCCAACAGGAAGCGGAAGACGAACACCTGGGTACCGTGCTCGTCTGGATCGAGCCGCCGGCGGGACGGAATGTTCTGGCGGAAGTCGCCGCAACAGAGCTGGTTCCCATGGGCGCGAAGACCGACCCCACCTTCGATCGCCAGACGCTCGAGCCCCTCGTGAGAGATTACAATGAAGCCCGCCGCCAGAAGGCTGACCCGAAAGTGCTGGCGCGCCGCGCAAAGGCGGTCCACGATACCCTTGTCAATGTAGTTCGTCCCATTTATGATGCAACGCAAAGAGCAATACAGACTCTGGGGGGAATGAATCTTCAGCAGCTCCCGAGCCTCGCCTCGCTCGACGAACGGGAGCGTGACGAATTTCAGAATTTCATGCAATCCCGCGATGCCGGCTACCATCTGCCGCTGCGGGACAATCCCAAACCCGCAGCCTTCAAGCTGGCCGGCCGAGAAGATGCGCTGGATAACTTGGAAGCTGCTCTTACCCACGAAGACCGTATCGGTCGGGCGCGGGCGCTTCTGGCCGGTGACATCCTGCGCGGCACGGTGCAGCACCCTCGCAAACTGCATGTCGGACCATGGCGCTTTGAGTACTCGTTAGAAGTCGTGAGTAACCAACGTGTGTTGCGGGTGCGGCGCCGCGACGAACTTGCGTTGCTGCGGGACACCCGCCTGAGGGCGGTCGTTACCGACGTTCAGCGCCGAGGCCGGATGACCACTGTTTCCCTGCAACTATCATCAGGCGGCCGGGCTGTCGGTCTGCCCCACACCGGTGAACTCGTCGAGTTCGGTCCGGGCGCGCCCGACTGGTTCGGCATCGTTCGGACGCGGGCGCAGATGGCCAACCGATTGAGTAATCCTCCCTGGACGCACTCGGACTCCGGGATGCCGAACCGCTCCCCACAACGCCAGCGCCCGCCGCGTGACTTGCTCACAGTATTGGAAGGTCTGCGATGAGCGCTACTGGAAGCGGTCAGAGCCCCGAAACGCTCGCCAACCAGGCCGTCACTGAAGTGCTCCGGACGCAGTGGGACGGAGAGCCCGCCTTGCGTCTGGATTCTCCACCAGGCGCGGGCAAAACCTGGATTGTCGAGCGTTTAGCAGTCCAGGCGATGGAAGTACACCGCGAGCGGTGCATGATCAGCACACAGACGAACGAACAGGCGTTTGACCTCGCCCGTCGGCTGGCAAGTGGATTTCCGAATCGGACTTTTCACTTGTTTGCAAGGAAGGGGCTTCTCCTGCCTGACGTCCTGAACAGGCTGCTGAACCTGACAGTCATTCGATCCGGTAATGCCTTGCTCGCACTCGGGCCGTGCGTTGCTATCTCGAATGCCGCGAAATGGTCTTGGCTCCAGGACCCGCCTCCCTTTGATCTCCAAATAGTCGATGAGGCTTTCCAATTGCCCGACTACAGGTTTCAGCAGATCGCCGGGCTTGCTCGCCGTTTCGTTCTGGTCGGAGATCCAGGCCAGATTGCTCCCGTCGTAACGTGCGAAATCGAACGCTGGAAGTGCGATCGCGCCGGACCTCACGTAGCCTGCCCAAAGGCGCTGGTGGAAAGGCACCCCGGCGTTAAACGGCTTGCCCTGCCGGTTTCCAGGCGGTTAGTGGAAGATACTGTCCGATTTGTTCAGCCGGCGTTCTATCCGAACCTGGCGTTCACCGCGCTCAGTCCCAATGGCAGCCGACGTTTGCGGCTTACCGCACTCGTATCAGGGCAGGTGGCCGTTGATTCGGCCTTGGACCTCGCCGCACGGGGTGCGAGCATTTCCATGGTCGAGCTGCCAGCTAAGATCACCGGCGAGGTGGATGAAGAGGTGGCGCTAGCAACAGTTCGCATGATCGAGCGGCTGCTCGCCCGGAGGGCCACGATAGTGGAGGACGGAGTGACTCGGAATCTCGAACCGGCCATGGTCGGGATCGTATGCGCGCACGTCTCCCAAGTCAACGCGATCCGCGAACGGCTGCCCGCGAGCCTATCAGATGTTTTGGTGGAAACCAGCGATCGATTCCAGGGACTTGAACGGCACCTGATGTTCGTTCATCATCCACTTTCTGGCCGGGCAGATGCTTCGGCGTTTCACCTGGAGGCTGGTAGGTTATGTGTCATGATGTCTCGTCATCGCGTGGCGTGCTGGCTGGTGGGGCGCGCGGGGATCTCGGAGCGTCTGCTCCGATATGCGCCCTCGGGTGATCGTACCTTGGGGATTGATGAAGATACTGAATTCGAAGGCTGGCGGGCGCACCTCAGCATTCTGCGCAAGCTCGCGGACGAGCGTCGCGTAGTGGCGTTGCAGCCCGGAAACTGAGTTCATATAGGATAATGCCCAAACTCTCACTCGCGAAACTCGAGCGGCACTTATACTCCGCCGCCGACCGTCTGCGCCAGGAAGGTCTGGACGCGGCCACGTACAAGGACTACATCTTCGGCATGCTCTTCCTTAAGCGCTGCTCCGACGTATGGGAAGCCGAACATTATGCGCTGATCGCGAGAAAGATGGCTGAAGGTGTTTCGCCGGAAGTGGCCATGGCGCGCTATGGGGAGAACCCGGACTATTACGACTCCTTCTTCGTCCCCGAGCGCGCCCGCTGGCACTACCTGCAAAGCAGGCTCAGCGACGCATCCGAACCCTACGGCAGCGTCCTGGACAAGGCTCTCGGCGCTCTCACTGAACACAATGAGTCCCTGGAGCATGTCTTGGACCACATCCAGTTCATGCGCGTCCAGGGCAACAAGCGGGTTGTCTCCGACGACGCCTGCAAGGACCTGGTTCGGCACTTCAGTCGGTACCCCCTGCGCAACGAGGACTTCCAGTTTTCCGACCTGCTCGGCGCGGCCTACGAATTCCTCATCAACATGTTCGCCGAGTCGGCCGGCAAGAAGGGCGGCGACTTCTACACCCCGCGCGACGTCATCCGCCTCATGGTGCGCCTGCTTCATCCCAGGCCCGGCATGAGCATCTACGATCCCACCTGCGGCTCGGGCGGCATGCTCATCATCAGCCGCGAATACATCGAACAGTCCGGCGGCGATCCTACCAATCTCCGGCTTTGTGGCCAGGTGAATGACGCTTCGGCCTGGTCGATCTGCAAGCTGAACATGCTGCTGCACGGGGTTCCTGGCGCTGACATCAGGCTCGAGGACACCCTGCTACACCCATTGCATCGCGAGGCCGGTGAACTCGAGCGCTTCGACCGGGTGATCGCTAATCCCCCCTTCAGCCAAAACTACACGCGGAGCAATATGGAATACCCGGAGCGCTTCCGCTGGGGCTGGTGTCCTACGACCGGCAAGAAGGCCGACCTCATGTTTGCCCAGCACATGCTTGCGGTTTGCCGGCCCGGAGGCATGGTGGCAACGGTGATGCCCCACGGAGTCCTCTTTCGGGGCGGCGCGGAAAAGGAGATCCGCAAGAGGTTCCTCGAACAGGATCTCGTTGAAGCCATCATCGGCTTGCCCCCCAATCTCTTCTACGGGGCAGGCATCCCGGCCTGCATCCTCATCATGCGGCCCAACCTCTCAGCTCGGTCGCTCAACCCGAATAAGCCAGAAGCCCGCCGGAGCCAGATCCTCTTCATCAATGCCGATGCCGAATTCCACGCCGGACGGGCCCAAAACTACCTGCGCCCCGAACATGTCGAGAAGATCGCCTCCACGTTTGAGCGATTCGAGGACGTGCCCGGCTACGCCCGCCGCGTCCCCCTGGCCGAAATCACTGGCCCGGCCAACGACTGCAACCTCAACATCCGCCGATATGTGGACAACTCCCCGCCGCCGGAACCGCACGATGTTCGTGCCCACCTCTTGGGTGGAGTGCCCGTCGCAGAGGTGACCGCGCAGCGCCCAATGTTCGACGCGTTGGGCTTCGACCCGGGTCACGTCTTCGCCTCCCGCGTCAACGACGCGGCCTATCTCCATTTCGCGCCGGCGGTCACCAATCGGGCTGACTTGCGCCCCGTGGTCGAGAACGACCCCGGCGTTCGGGCTCGTATGGAGGCCCTGCGCCAAGCCCTTTGTGTTTGGTGGACCACACACGCACCCCGTCTCTCGGAACTCCCCGCGCGCCGCAACCTCAATGCTGTCCGCGCTGAGTTTCTGGACACGTTCGTCACCGCCCTCTTGCCGCTCGCGGTGCTTGACCACTTCAAGCTCGCCGGTGTCATCGCGACCTGGTGGGCCGACACCCTGCCGGACTTCAAGACGCTGCTCGAAAACGGATTCCCCGGTGTCATTGATGGCTGGGTAGACGCCATTGCCGACGCGGTGGAGGATGACGAAGCCGCTGGTCCTGCCTTTGACCCTTTCGGGCACAAACTAGTCCGACGTACGATGGCCGATTACCTGGAGCGCATCGCTCAGGCTCGTGCCAACATCGCCCGGCTGAAAGGAGAAAAGGAGGCATTCGAGCAAAGCAACCCACCCGACGATGGCGACGAAGAGGAACTGGCGGGCTGGAATTACGCGAAGGACATCGAGCGGCAGATTCGGGAACTGAGAGTTGAGCATCGCGACGAACTGAAGGAACTGGCGAAGTTGGAGAAGGCTGCCGCCAGGGCGCGGGCGACCGACACAGATCGCCGGGCCGCCGACGAGGCTCGGGCCGTGCTCCAGCTAGTTCTGGATGAACTCGTCAGCCTCAATGCTGTGCTTTCGCCCTACGAGCGGATCAAAAAGGATCTCGGGGAAGCCCGCACACTCTACCGCGAACTGACGGACGCATTTGTGGTCGAATTGAAGAACCGTTGTGCTGCGCTCACGGAGGAGGAGAAGTGTGCCCTCCGTGCCAACATTGATGAGACAGCTCCCCCGGTCGTAATTACTGAGCAGGGCGAGAACAGGAATCAATGTGAAGAACAACGGAATCTCTTCGG
>Ga0194112_10004171_pt1 | contig 19862 bp, 18 predicted proteins | sample TA2MahC400mmetaG_FD_146191 | JGI IMG/M metagenome (GOLD analysis project Ga0194112, IMG submission 146191) | Freshwater microbial communities from Lake Tanganyika, Tanzania - TA2015016 Mahale Deep Cast 400m | ecosystem: Environmental > Aquatic > Freshwater > Lake | place: Tanzania: Lake... | reverse complement strand
ACACGATCGAAAGCTATGCAATGCGCGAACCCGAAGGCGCCCGCTACGCCTGAGGCCACTTCCGGGCGGCATCCCCGCTGCCCGGCCCTTTCCTGCCGCGAGGGTTTCCCATGACCGAAGACGACCGCCCTACCCATGTCGATCTGGCCGCAAGCTTTGCCGAAAGTGGCGTGCGCGAGGTGCTGGAGGATCTGGACCGCACGCTGGTGGGCCTTGCGCCCGTCAAGGCGCGCATCAGGGAAACCGCCGCCCTGCTTTTGGTCGATCAGGCCCGCCGCAAGATGGGGCTGGCGACCGGAACCCCGACCCTGCACATGAGCTTTACCGGCAATCCCGGCACCGGCAAGACGACGGTGGCGCTGCGCATGGCCGACCTGCTGCACCGGCTTGGCTATGTCCGCAAGGGGCATCTGGTGACGGTGACGCGCGACGACCTGGTCGGCCAGTATATCGGCCATACCGCGCCCAAGACCAAGGAGGTGCTGAAGAAGGCGATGGGCGGCGTGCTGTTCATCGACGAGGCTTATTACCTTTACCGTCCCGAGAACGAGCGTGACTATGGCCAGGAGGCCATCGAGATCCTGCTGCAGGTGATGGAAAACAACCGCGACGACCTGGTGGTGATCCTTGCGGGCTATGCCGACCGCATGGACCGGTTCTTTGCCTCGAACCCCGGCTTCCGCTCGCGCATTGCCCATCACATCGAGTTTCCGGACTACAGCGACGACGAGCTGCTGTTCATCGCCGAGGGGATGTTGCGGACGCAGAACTATACCCTTGATCCCGAGGCGCGCAAGGCCATGGCGGCCTATGTCGCGGCCCGGCGCCACCAACCGCACTTCGCCAATGCCCGCTCGATCCGCAACGCGCTGGACCGCGCCCGCCTGCGCCAGGCGAACCGGCTGTTCAACGAGGCGCGGGGTCCGCTGGATGCCGCCGAGCTCTCCACATTGACCGCGCCCGACATCCGCGCCAGCCGCGTCTTTCAGGGTGGGCTTGACGTGGACCGCGCAAGCAGGCAGGCGGCGGCGGAATAGCCGCAGGAGATCCCGATGAGCTTTGACCGCACGATCAAGATCGCCCCGTCGATCCTGTCCGCCGATTTCGCCAATTTCGGCGCCGAAATCCGCGCGATCGAGGATCAGGGCGCCGATTGGGTTCATGTCGATGTGATGGATGGTCACTTCGTTCCGAACCTCACCTTTGGTCCGCCTGCCGTGAAGGCCTTTCGCCCGCATGTCAGGACATTCATGGACGTGCACCTGATGATCGCGCCGGTGGACGCCTATATCGAGGCTTATGCCGAGGCCGGTGCCGACATGATCAGCGCCCATGTCGAGGCCGGACCCCACCCGCACCGGACGCTGCAGGCGATCCGCGCGACCGGCAGGAAGGCCGGCATCGCGCTGAACCCTGGCACCCCGGTCGAGGCAGTCGAATACCTGCTGGACCTGTGCGACATGGTGGTGGTGATGACGGTGAACCCCGGCTTTGGCGGGCAGAAGTTCATCCACAGCCAGATCGACAAGATCGCCCGCCTGCGCGGCATGATCGGCGATCGGCCCATCCACATCCAGGTCGACGGCGGCGTCGATCCGACCACCGCGCCGCTGGTCGCCAAGGCGGGCGCCAATGTGCTGGTCGCCGGGTCGGCCGTCTTCAAGGGCGGCTCGGTTCAGGAAGCGGCTGTTTATGGCCGCAACATGCGCGCCATCCGCGATGCGGTCGGCATCTGAGGAGGTTGGCACGGCAGGGGCCATCGAAGCCCCTTCCGTGCCGCGGCGGGCTGCGCCCCCCGCACCTCCCTGCCCCCTTCCCGTTTGACAAAGCCGCGCGGGCCGCGTTTCCTGCGCGCCGACACGGGCACAGGAGGACGCGATGGATCTGGGGATCAAGGGAAAGCGGGGGTTGGTCTGCGCGGCCTCCAAGGGATTGGGACGCGGTTGCGCCGAGGCGCTGGCCGAGGCGGGCGTGAACCTGGTCATCAACAGCCGCACCGAGGCCGATATCACCCGCACCGCCCGCGAGATCGCCGAGCGCCACGGCGTCGAGGTCATTCCCGTCGCGGCCGACATCACGACCGACGAAGGCCGCGCCCGCGTGCTGGAGGCGATGGGTGATGCCGACATCCTTGTCACCAACGCGGGTGGCCCCCCGCCCGGCAACTGGCAGGACTGGAGCCGGGAAGATTTCATCCGCGCCATCGACGCCAACATGCTGTCGGCCGTGGCCCTGATGCAGGCGCTGGTGCCGGGGATGATGGACCGGGGTTGGGGCCGGGTGGTGAACATCACGTCGGGTTCGGTACGGGCGCCGATCTCGGTCCTGGGGCTGTCGAACACGGCCCGCACGGGATTGACGGGCTTTGTTGCCGGCATGTCGCGGCAGGTCGCGGGCAAGGGGGTCTGCGTGAACAACCTGCTGCCCGGCATCCACGCAACCGACCGCGCCGACAGCCTGGACACGGGGGTCGCCAAGGCGCAGGGCCTGACGCTGGAGGAGGCCCGCGCGCAGCGGCAGGCCACGATCCCCACCGGCACGTATGGCACGCCCGAGGATTTCGGTGCGACCTGCGCCTTTCTTTGCAGCCAACAGGCGCGCTTCATCGTCGGGCAGAACGTGCTGCTGGACGGCGGCGCGCTGAACGTCACGATCTGAGCATCGGTTGCGGGCCGATCCTGCCCCTGATAGGGCGGGACAACCCGATCAAAGCCCTGGCCCCGCCCGTGACGACCCCGCCCCGCCTGGACGTTCAGAACCTGACCCGCGCCTTTGGCGGCGCCCCCGTGGTGGATGCCGTCAGCTTTCAGGTCGAGGCGGGACAGGTCGCCTGCCTGCTGGGCCCGTCGGGTTGCGGCAAGTCCACGACGCTGCGGATCATCGCGGGGGTCGACATCCAGGACAGCGGGCGCATCCTGGTCGACGGGCAGATGATCTGCGACGCGACGACGCGCGTCCCGCCCGAACGGCGGGCCATCGGATTGATGTTCCAGGATTTCGCGCTGTTTCCGCATCTGCCCGTGCGCGAGAACGTGGCCTTTGGCCTGCCGGGCGGCTTCAAGGCGAACGGGGCCCGCGTGGCCGACCTTCTGGACCGCGTGCACATGGGGCGCCACATCGACAGCTATCCGCACGAACTGTCCGGTGGCGAACAACAGCGGGTCGCCCTGGCCCGGGCGCTTGCGCCGCGCCCGCGCGTGCTGCTGATGGACGAGCCCTTCAGCGGCCTGGACGAGCGTCTGCGCGACGGCATCCGGGATGAAACCCTGGCCCTGCTAAAGGAAGAAGGCACCGCCGTCCTGCTGGTCACGCACGAGCCGCACGAGGCGATGCGCATGGCGGACCAGATCCTGCTGATGCGCCGGGGCCGGATCGTCCAGCAAGGCGCGCCCTACAACCTCTACAACGCGCCCGTCGACCGGCAGGCGGCGGGGTTCTTCAGCGACATCAACGTGCTGACGGGACGCGTCCAGGGGGCGCTGACGGACACGCCCTTTGGCCAGTTCCTGACGCCCGGGATGCCGGACGGCGCCGAGGTGGACATCGTCATCCGCCCCCAGCACCTCAAGCTGGATTTCGACCGCGCGGGCCAGGGCCCGGCGCCCACCGCCGAAAACGGAACCGCCGCCCGCGCCCTGGTGACGCGGGCGCGCTATCTGGGGCGGGAATCGCTGGTGGAGTTCAGGACGGACCAAGGCGGGATCACGCTGCACGCGACCGTGCCGGGGGTCTTTCTGCCCCCTGCGGGCACGACGATGTGGCTGATGCTGCGCCGTGACCGCGTGTTTGTCTTTCCGCGCGGCTGATCGCGCAGGCCTTCCTGCCATCAGCCCTGCCCGGTCGCGTCGCGATAGTCCGCCAGCACCCGCGCCAGGTGCAACCTGCGGCCCGCAGGATCCGCCAGACCCGCACAAAGCCGCCGCGCGTGCTGAGAGATCTGCCGGCATTCGGCCGGATGGGCCCTGGCCCAGGCCAGGCGCTCGGCCAGGTCCGTGCCGCCGGCCGCCATCGGGATGTAGTCGCGCCAGGGCTGGAACAGCCGCGTGATGCAGCTTTCCCAGCCATCCTCCTCCTTCAGGACCACCGCCTACGTCTGCGCCAGCGGCAGAAAGTCCTCGTCGCCGGCCGTGCCGCCCAGGCAGATGACGTGCCGCGCGGCCGGTGCGGCGGCACGGACGGGAACCGGCGCCTGCAGCCCTGCCCGCCCCAATGCGCGAGCCGCGCGATCATCCGGCAGCAGCGCCAGATCCAACCCCTCGGCACCTGCATGGTGCTGAAGGAACTGCCACCGGGCCGTACGGGACAGCAACCGCGCCGCGTCGCTGGCCGGTGCCTCGGCCGCGGGCATCTGCGACAGGGCGGCCAGGGCGGCTTCGGCAGTATCGCCCTCTGCCGGACCATCGGGGTCCGGCACGAAACCTGACAAGCGGCCCCGCCACACGGCAAGGTCGGCACGGACCCCGAATGCCGGGTCATCGCCCACAGGTGCGCCGGGAAAGCCGTCATTGCCGATGCGGTGCAGCCAAGGCGCGGGCCAGAGAAACACGTTGCGCGCGCCCACGCGACGAAGGGTGGCGATGAGCGGACCGGCAGCAGGGCTGTCGGAATCGCTGCCCGCAAAGCAGGCCGGGCGCATGTCCAGCCAGTAGCAGCCGTGGTCCGTCACTGCCGCGATGTCGTTGGCGACGGCCGCGACGCGCAGCAGGCCGGGCCGCTGCGCCTCAAGATAGAAGCGTCCGCCCGGCCCACGTGTCATCGGCATCACGGCGCCATCGCCGCCCCGCAATTGGCCGCGCGCAACATCGAGGCACAGGGCCTCGGCCGTGGGCGGATCGTCGACACGCCCCTTTTGCCGCCTTTGCGCGGGCGCAGCCAGGCGCGCCAGCCGATCGGCCAGGCGTTCGCGGCGGTCCGCGGGAATGTCGACGCCCGGCGGCGGCGTCTCGATCATCTGCATCACCCTGGGCAGGTTGCCCTGACGCGCCTTGCGCACAGAGGCTCCGGGCATCGGTGGGCACAGCGGCAGGTCGAACCAGGGCGCCAGCGCGTCGCGGTAATCGTCGGGTCCTGCAGCGTCGATGTCGATCTGGATGAATTCCCGGCGGTTGCCGAAATGGGCGCGGCAGCCTTTCAGATGCGCCTGCCAGTCTGCGGCCCAGATGTCGGCCAGATCACCCAGCGGCACGCCCAGGTTCGCCGCATAGCTGCGCGCATATGCACCGCCGCGATGCAGGTAGCGGCTGGCGATCCAGTCCTCGAGCCGCCGCGTGTTCAGCAGAAAGACCGAGCCGGGATAGTGCTGGTCCAGAAACGCATACTCTTTGAATGCCTCGATCACCGGCATGTTCAGGAAACGTACCGACTCCATATCCGTGAAGGCCACGGTCCTTTCGGCCCAGCGTTCAAGCGGCTTGCGGCCGGTCAGGCGGGCATAGGCGATATCCTCGGCCAGCGCGCCCTCCAGCCAGTGCGCGGCGGGGATGCCGTTCATGTCGAACAGTTGCGCGATAAAGGTCGTGCCGCATTTGTTGAAGCCGATCTGGAAGAACTTGGGCTGCATTCGGGGCCTGTCTGTCGCGCAGGCAGACCTTGGGGCGCGGCCAAGGGCCTGTCAACCTTTGCGTGTATCAGGAGCAAAAGCGCCGCTTTGGATGCCGCCTGCGACAAAAGTCTTGCCATGCCGTGGGCCTGCCGCTACGCCTTGGGGCAGGAATTCGGGAGACTCCGGCAGGACCGGGGCCGAAGGAGCAGCCGCCCTGGCAAACTCTCAGGCAAAAGGACCGTCTTCCCCAAGAACTCTGGAGAGTGGCCGAAAGGCCCGCCGAAGGGATAACGATCTCAGGCGCCCCAGGCCGGTCACGGCCGCGGGCAGGGACAGAGGGGGCATCGTCGCGTGGGGATTGTCCCCGCATCATCGATGCCGGCTGTCCGGCAGCTTTATCAGGAGGCCCGATGGCCACACAGATCCGCCGGACCGGTCTTTACGACCTGCATCTGTCGCTGGGTGCCCGCATGGTTCCCTTTGCCGGCTGGGAGATGCCGGTCCAGTATCCCATGGGCGTGATGGCCGAGCATCTGCACACCCGCACCCAGGCGGGGCTGTTCGACGTCAGCCACATGGGCCAGGTGTTGGTCTGGCCCGAGGATGGGCGGATCGAGACGGCCGCCCTGGCGCTGGAAAGCCTGATCCCGGCGGATGTGCTGGGCCTGCCCCAGGGCCGGCAGCGGTACGGTCTGTTGACCGACGATGCGGGCGGCATCCTGGACGATCTGATGTTCGCACATCGCGGCGACCACTTCCTGCTGGTCGTGAACGCTGCCTGCGTCACGCAGGACATCGCGCATCTGCAAACGCTTTCGGGCGTCCGCATCGAACCCGTGACCGATCGGGGCCTGCTGGCGCTGCAGGGGCCGATGGCCGAAGCCGTGCTGGCGCGGCTGGTGCCCGCCGTTGCCGCCATGCGGTTCATGGACAGCCAGATCCACGACTGGGATCATGCCGATCTGTGGATTTCACGATCGGGCTATACGGGCGAGGACGGGTTCGAGATCTCGGTTCCGGCGGCGCGCGTGAAGGATCTTGCGCGGGCGCTGCTGGATCAGCCCGAGGTGGCGGCCATTGGCCTGGGCGCCCGCGACAGCCTGCGGCTGGAGGCGGGGATGCCGCTTTACGGCCATGACATGGACACGGGCGTCAGCCCGGCCGAGGCGGCGCTTGGCTGGTCCATTCCCAAAGTGCGTCGCATCGGCGGCGCGCGGGAGGGCGGCTTTCCCGGAGCCGACCGGATTTTGCCCCAGCTGGCCGAAGGCGCGCGCGTCATCCGGCGCGGGCTGCGGCCCGAGGGCCGCGCCCCGATCCGCGAGGGCGTCGCGATCTTTGCCGGGGACAGCGGAGGCGAGCCGGTGACAACCGTGCGGTCGGGCGGCTTTGGCCCCTCGGTCGGCGGGCCGATCGCGATGGCGCTGGTTCCCGCCGACATCCCCGAGGGCAACACGCTGTGGGCCGAACTGCGCGGCAAGCGGCTGCCCGTCAAGGTTTCTGCCCTGCCCTTTGTCACCCTTTCCTACAAACGCTGAAGGAAAACTCCCATGCTGAAATATACCGAAGATCACGAATGGCTGTGCCCCGAGGGGGACGAAATCGTCGTGGGCATCACCAGGCATGCCAGCGAACAGCTGGGAGACGTGGTCTTCATCGAGTTGCCCGAGGAAGGCCGGGAGGTCGAGGCCGGCGAGGAGATCGTGGTGATCGAAAGCGTCAAGGCCGCCTCCGACATCGTGGCACCGGTGGCAGGGGTCGTGACGGCCGTGAACACCGCGCTGGCCGATGCACCCGGAGACGTCAATGGCGATCCCATGGCCGCCTGGTTCTTTCGGCTGAAGCCGGCGGATGTCGGCGCGCTGGACGGGTTCATGGACGAAAGCGCCTATCAGGCACTGGTCGGCTGACCCGGACGGGGCCTGACGGCGCGGCGGCAACCCGGGGGTTCGCTCCCGGATGTCCCGGTATCTGGACAACACGGAACGGGCCGGAGAGCGGCCTGACAAGATGGAGTGGCGCATGGCCCGCTGGACCCCGACCGACTACAACCCCGACGACTTTGCCAACCGCCGCCATATCGGCCCGTCGCCCGCCGAGATGGCCGAGATGCTGAAGGTCGTGGGCGCCGACAGCCTGGACCAGCTGATCGAGCAGACCGTTCCCGACGCAATCCGGCAGGAAGACGTCCTGGACTGGCCCGCGCTGTCCGAGGCGGCGCTGCTGGGGCGGATGCAGGAGGTCGCGACCAAGAACCGCGTGATGACCAGCCTGATCGGCCAGGGCTATTACGGCACCGTCACGCCCCCTGCGATCCAGCGCAACATCCTGGAAAATCCGGCCTGGTACACCGCCTATACCCCCTATCAGCCCGAGATCGCCCAGGGACGGCTGGAGGCGCTGCTGAACTTCCAGACAATGGTCGCGGACCTCACGGGCCTGCCGGTGGCCAATGCCTCCCTGCTGGACGAGGCGACGGCGGCGGCCGAGGCGATGGCCATGGCGCGGCGGCAGTCGCGTTCCAAGGCGGATGCCTTTTTCGTGGCCCACGACCTGCATCCCCAGACGATCAGCGTGATCGAGACGCGCGCCGCGCCCCTGGGCATCAGGATCGTCAAGGCCTCGATCGACGATCTGAAGGCCGACGAGGTCTTTGGCGCGATCTTTCAGTATCCGGGCACCTACGGCCATATCCGCGACCTGTCCCCCGAGATCGAGGCGCTGCACGAGGCCGGCGCTCTGGCGATCGTTGCGGCGGATCTGCTGGCGCTCTGCCTTCTGAAGGAGCCGGGTGCGATGGGCGCCGACATTGCCGTGGGTTCCGCGCAGCGGTTCGGCGTGCCGATGGGCTATGGCGGGCCTCATGCCGCCTTCATGTCCTGCCGCGACGCGCTGAAGCGCGCCATGCCGGGCCGGATCGTCGGCGTCAGCATCGACGCGGCCGGCAACCAGGCCTATCGCCTGGCGCTGCAAACGCGCGAACAGCACATCCGACGTGAAAAGGCCACCAGCAACGTTTGCACCGCGCAGGCGCTACTGGCGGTGATGGCCTCGTTCTATGCGGTGTTCCACGGCCCCCGGGGATTGCGCGCCATCGCGCAGCGCGTGCACCTGCATGCCGTGACCATCGCGGATGCGCTGCGTGCGGCCGGAGCCGAGGTCGCGCCCGAAACCTTCTTTGACACCGTGACCGTCAAGGTCGGTGTCGGCCAGCAGGGCATTCTGGCCGCCGCCCGACAGCGCGGCGTCAACCTGCGCCGGGTGGGCCGCGACCGCGTGGGCATCAGCGTGGACGAAACGACCGATGCGGGCGTGATCATGCGGCTTCTGGACGCTTTCGGGATCGAGGAGGCGGCGCAGGCGGCCATGTCCCCCGCGATCCCTGACGCCCTGCTGCGCGACAGCGACTACCTGACCCACCCCGTCTTTCACATGAATCGTGCCGAATCCGAGATGATGCGCTACATGCGACGCTTGTCGGACCGGGACCTGGCGCTGGACCGGGCGATGATCCCGCTTGGCTCCTGCACCATGAAGCTGAACGCTGCGGCCGAGATGATGCCGATCACCTGGCCCGCCTTCAGCGCGCTGCACCCGTTTGCCCCGCGCGATCAGGCTGCCGGCTATCACGAGGCCATTGCCGACCTGACGGACAAGCTGTGCCGCATCACCGGCTATGACGCGTTTTCCATGCAGCCCAACAGCGGCGCGCAGGGCGAATATGCGGGGCTGCTGACCATTCAGGCCTATCACCGCGCCAATGGCGACGACCAGCGCGACATCTGCATGATCCCGGTCAGCGCGCACGGCACCAACCCGGCCAGCGCGCAGATGTGCGGCATGAAGGTGGTCGTGGTGAAATCGGCGCCAAACGGCGACATCGACCTGGAGGATTTCGCCGACAAGGCGGCACAGGCGGGCGACCGGCTGGCGGCGGCGATGATCACCTATCCCAGCACCCATGGCGTCTTCGAAGACACGGTGCGCCAGGTGTGCGAGATCACGCACCGCCACGGCGGTCAGGTGTACATCGACGGCGCGAACATGAACGCCCTGGTGGGCCTGGTGAAGCCCGGAGAGATTGGCGGCGACGTGAGCCACCTGAACCTGCACAAGACCTTTGCCATCCCGCATGGCGGCGGCGGGCCCGGCATGGGACCCATCGGCGTCAAGTCGCATCTGGCGCCCTTCTTGCCCGGCGATCCCCAGGCGGGCGAAGGCGCAGTCAGCGCCGCCCCCTATGGCAGCGCCTCGATCCTGCTGATCTCCTGGGCATATTGCCTGATGATGGGTGGAAAGGGCCTGACGCAGGCGACCCGCGTGGCGATCCTGAACGCGAACTACATCGCCGCCCGTCTGGCAGGGGCGTACCCGATCCTCTTCATGGGCAATCGCGGACGGGTGGCGCATGAGTGCATCATCGACACGCGCCCCTTTGCCGAACATGGCGTGACGGTCGATGACATCGCCAAGCGACTGATCGACAACGGCTTCCACGCTCCCACCATGAGCTGGCCTGTCGCCGGAACGCTGATGGTCGAGCCGACCGAGTCCGAAACCAAGGCCGAGATCGACCGCTTCGTCACCGCCCTGCTGGCCATCCGGGAGGAGATCACCGACGTGGCCGAGGGCCGCATCGCGGCGGATCAAAGCCCCCTGCGCCATGCCCCCCATACGGTCGAGGATCTGGTCCGGGACTGGGACCGGCCCTATGCCCGCGAACAGGGCTGCTTTCCCCCGGGGGCGTTCCGGGTGGACAAGTACTGGCCGCCGGTGGGCCGGGTCGACAACGCCCACGGGGACCGCAACCTGATCTGCACCTGCCCGCCCCTGGAGACCTATGCCGAAGCCGCCGAATGACCTCGCCGATCCTGCCGCGAAACGCTCCGCGCCTCCCAACAACGCGCCAGGGGCAGCGGTCGTCTGTCCCTGAAGGCTCCGGCGCAGGTCCGGGCTTGACAAGCCATTCCCGGCGCGCGATTGATCATCCCGTTGGGGTCGTAGCTCAGTTGGTAGAGCGCGTCGTTCGCAATGACGAGGTCAGGGGTTCGATTCCCCTCGGCTCCACCAGATCAAATCGCAATGCATTGTTTTCTCTCAGTTCTTTCTGCATTAAGCGCAGGCACCCAACGTGCTACCCATCATTGGTGATGCGCTTGGATGTGTCGTATTACAACAAGTTCACGCTGCGCCAGCTTGCCTCTGCAGCTTGTATTCCTCCGAACGCAGATCCTCGAGCCGGCTCAAGTCGGCCTTGATTGCCCGGATCAACGTAATGATGCCGTTCGCAACTGGGTCGTTGTTGCTGAGCGGGGGCCAATCATCGGCTATCTTGTCCAGGATCGTGACGAACCCGTCTAAGCGCGCAATCTGCATGCCGGTTTCGTTGAAGGCTTCTTCCCATTTCTTGACAAGCAAGCCGGTGTCGTTCGCGGAGTTCGCGTTCATCTTTCTCTCCAAGATGTTGAGGTCAGGTTTCAAGTGGAGCTGGCAGCCGTTAAAGCACCTTGCCAACTTGCTTCTTTTCTGGCACCATCTAATCAAGGTAGTCAAGGATTATTTTCAGGTGCCAGAAAAAGAAAAAAGGCCGAGGGGGCGACCAGTTGTTAATTCGACTTCGATCAACCTGAGGCTTCCGCCAGATCTTCTCGACTGGCTGGATGCCGAACGGGGAAAAATGGCCCCTGCGCCATCGCGCCCTGAGATGGTGCGCATTTACCTAGAAGAACAGCGCAGCAAGGTGATCGTCAAAGTTTAATTGTGATTCAATACATTGCGCAGGCCCAGACAGCCCCCGAAGCCGCAGGGGCCGCGCCCTTCAGTTGCGTCGCCTTAGGGTAGCGGCTTACCTTCGGATCAGTGAGACAACCTTGCGCGGCCTGAACCTGCCACGCTGGATCCTGAACAGCAGATTGACGAGCAGATCGTCCCGCCTGAGAGGGATCGGAAGAATGCGGCAGGACTGTATCTAGTTAAGGCCCCTGTTACTCCGCGGGCCTTATTAACCTTAAACGCACTCACCATCCCGATGGTGGCTTGGAGCTGCTATGCATAGCTCATTGCCGATCAAGCAACTGATTCGACAAAGTAGATGCCTTGAAAATAGGGCGTGGGCTTGTGCCTTTACTCGCGCCTTATAGTTGGTCAGTGCTATGGTGAGCATTGGCTGACATGACTGGAAGTATGGTAGCTTCCAGTCGAAAGGGTCAGGTGTGTGGTGCGCCTGACCCTTTCTCTTCACCTTCCAATCAGCGCCGCCATCTGTAGGCTTCTAGAGCTGCGCCGTGACTGGGTTTTTCAGCCAGGGGCCAAGGCACTCACTAACTTATGCCAGTTGCTTCAGCGGCGCCTCTAGGAGACGGAGGGACCGTGTCTATCTACGGTAGCAGAGTGAGGGTCCTACGAGCATCGTGAAGATGTCGTCCCGGCGCATCCTTCAAGAAGCGGTGACATGTGGCAAAGTCAACATCAGCATTGCACGTTAGCCAGCCAGCTAGCTGCACCACGATATTAGTCGCCAAAGTCAGCTCTTGCGCACGTTTCGGCCGGCAAGGAAGGGCGCAGGGGTGGCGATGTATACTTTCCACATTCCCTGTCATCTTCAACGTTGATCCTAATGCAAAGTCCGAATGAACGGGCTGCAGGAGCATGCTACGACTTGACAAAGCCTTCTTCTGTCGTGCCATCGAACACTAGTGTACGTTGCGATCGGCAAGTTAACGGATCATTAGGTAGCGTCTTGTAGAACCGTGAGACCAGAGTAAGCGCAACGATTCGCGTAAGTTTAATTTGTCAAGGGCTTGTCATGGCATAAATAGCGTGCCATCAGAGGAAACAGCACTTGACTATCAAGCTACCCAGCCGTAACCGCCCGCCGATCGACGGAACCTGCCACCGCCCAACGTGTTCTCTAGCAATAGCATGTGATCATCCGAGGCAGATGGGTGAAGCACAGCATTTTATACTTATATTGTCCTAGGCGGAGGTCGCACTCCGTATGACAAAAGAGGAACGAAACATGTCAAAGACAATCACGACGTTTGACGAATGCTTCTCTAAAGCCTTCGCCGAAGGCCTGTCGGACATCAAGTTCTTCGTGCGCAAGGGTGAGAACCTCACCGTCGAAGAGCTCAAAGCAGAAGCCGTAGCATTTCAGTGCGCCATCAATAATGGGCAGGCTGTTCAAGTGGCTTCGGTGGATTGACGATGGGGATCTATCTGCGCTAAGCGGCTTGGAAGCCAAATAATGCTGAGATGCAAGGGGGGCCGCGGCTCCCCTTTTTAGTTGAATAGAGGGGATGGAATGTCTGTTTCATTGGAGATTGTTGGAAGCATCCTCTCTGATTACAAACGTGATCATGGCCTTCGCCCTGCTGCGCCTGGACACATTCCCGCAAATGATGAAATTCCTATAAAGACACGGCTGCTGCATCCTTACGTGGAGCAACGGGGCATTGTTGACCAAATCAACATTTTCGAGGTTGATGTGATTGGCCACCACATCATCGCTCAGGTCCAAACCTATTTTGGTGCCATCGGCGCGTATAGCAACGGCGACATCGCCAACATCTACTATGCACAAAACCAGAACCTGTGTTGGCGGCGGTTCGCAGTTTGCAAAGAGATGTACCACTGTATGATCGATCGCCTGCCAAACAGTCGTGTAAACACGCTGGCCTCCCTCAGCTCTCTGCTGAGTCATCTGGCAGTAGACACCACTTCAGTAACAGGAGGATTCCCTCCATTTACTAGTGAAAAGGCGGCAGAGCTATACTCATTAGAGACCCTGTTTCCTCTTGAGTTCCGTCTAAGGCACGAAGCGGATTATCGAAGTGGCCAAGTATCGGATACGGATCTTGCAACGATGTATAGGATCCCACTTCAGTATGTTCAAATAGGCTTTGATCCAAACTACATGCAGGCGATCAGGATGCTTCGCGGCAGGTTGTTGCAGCTGGACTAGGTGCTGGCATTTGCTTGCCAGAAGACCTCTTGGCCGGCGACTAGCAACTTATTGCCAGTAGATGTTGGTTTTACCTATCCTGCGCCATCACCTCTAGAACCGTCGCACTCTCGCAGCGGTATTCCTGGATCATCCAGACCAGCCGAGCAAGATCCACGTTTAGCTCGGGATCATCCACCCACAGCATGAACAGCCGCAGGCAGCGGGGATCGACAGTGACCGCGCCCTCCGGCTGAACGCGGTAGAGCTGCCCGTTGAGGGTAAACTCCGGAGTGGCATAATGGCTTGCAAGGTGAGCGGCCGGTGAAATCCAGACCCAATGCTGTCGCTCGGCTTCGCGAGCCTGCCCGCGTGGGGTGATGCCCGTCAGCGCGGGGGGCAGGATCTTTTCGCCCACCTGAATGCCGCCACGCCCCCCATGATACCATGTGTAGCCCAGATCGTGTGCGACATTGACCACATACTCGGACAGCCGTTTCTCAGCAGGCCACAGCGGTCCTTTGTAAAGCTTCCATATGTGGTTCATGTAGAGCCGATACTTGTCTGTGAAGCTCAGGCCCTGGCCGCGCCTGATGAGCGCGTGCCTCTCGTCCGGTGTCAGCTCAAACCGCCCATACATATACAGGCGAGCGAGCGTCTCGGCCGGAATGGGGAACCGCCTGCTAATCTTGGCCCATCCGTCCATGTCGTCCCAGGCTTCATCGCCCCATGCTTCGGCCAGCGCCGCGTCTAAAGACATTTCATTGCCCTTCCTGATCTACAGCGAAAAGGCCCCGGCTGCGTCCTGCCGGGGCCTCCTTGCCCAAACGCGGGCTAAACCGGTCCTTCCGGTATGTGCTGCCTCCGCCACCCCAAGCGTGACAACCTGCGAAGCTCCCAAGGAACCAAAGAGCCGCGCCCATCTCATTCCCCCTGGGTCAGCCTTTCGGTGGCTGGTACGCACTCTTTGATAAATGCGGACTGCGCACAGTTTGAATGAAAATCAAAGACGGTACAGAACGCTGATAATATTGGAAAAAATGAGGTTTGATTTTGGGGTTCGCACCCTGCAAAAATCAAAGCAGGAGGTAAAATCCCCCGATGGTATCCACGCGGGTCCGAAGGAGAACACCTTCCGTTTCTTTCAACTCGCCCCCGGTCATGCGTTCAACTCCTGCAAGGCTTCCCGCAGGCGTGTCTCGATGACCTGCCGTTCGGTGCGCCACATCATGTCGCCGGTCTGCATCAGAGCTTCGACGCTGTCTGGATCCAGGCGCGTGAGCATGTCCTGCCGCGCCTCTTCCTGCCGCTGCGCGCGGATCTCATCAATCCGCGCCATTGCCGTTTCAATGTTGCCTTTCATATCCGAGCCTCCAGTTCAGCGATGCGGGCGCGGCCGGCGCGGACCTCGTCTTCCAGCTTCTTGAGCCGTTCGTTGGACCAGTTCATAGCGACCAGCGTCAGACCGCGCATGAAGGCCTCGTCGGCCATCTGCGGGCGCAGGTCAGCGACGCCCTTGCCGCTAGCAGCCGCCGCCGATGCAATCGCTTCATCTGCGAACATGTGAGCCGCGTGGTTCATCACCGCTTTGCGCTCGTCGTCGCTCAGGTGATACGGATATGCCGGCGTCTTCATGCCCCTCACTCCGTCAGCGTGACGCGGGCCATGACGGCATCTGCCAGCGGCTCCAGGCCGAAGCTCAGCACCGCGCGCACGCCTGTCATGTTGCTCTGGAACAGGCTGATCTGCTCGCCGCCGGGAAGCTGCACAGTGGCCGAACGGGCGCGCATGATGCTCAGGTCGATGACATCCGCCGCAATCTCCGATGCCGCGATCAGGGCCATCTCGCCAGGCTCCAGTGCCTCGGTCAGATATGCCGGGATGTCGAAGATCGTGCCGCCGCTCGGGCCAACCGAGATCCGGCCGTCTGCGCTGATGGTGGACAGGGTGGCGGCAGCCGCAGGCGACAGCACCCAACGCAGCGATTGCCCGGACTTCAGCAGCAGCGCCTTCATAGCGGACCGCAGCGCTGCGGTCAGAGCCGCTTGGTTGCCCTCGGCAGCCGTGAAGGCTATCGGGGTGGTGCCGGCCAGCGCCTCAAACATGCGCGCGTCAGCAGCCTTGCCAACCGCGGCCTGCAGCAGCCCGTTGATGAAGGACTGTCCGGGGCCGTCGATGCGGCTCCAGGCTTCGTCGTTCGCGATGACGATCGTGCCGACGCTCTGCGCCTTCAGCTTGGCCCCTTCCAGCTCCAGCTCGGCCACCTGGATCATCTGGCCTTCGCTCCGACCCTCAGGAAGCGGCAGGCTGCCGGAATGGATCAGCGGAGTGTCAAAGGGCGCGCGACGGAAAGACCGCTCAGCGACCATTGCCAGGAAAGCGCTGGAGCGGGCCGCGTTTTCGATGAAAGCCGTGACCGCGGTACCGGCCCCGGCTTCAGCCAGACTGCCGGTGCTCAGCGCCTTGGACAGCACGTCGACGGCCCGGCTTGGCCCGCCCATCTCGGCCACATAGTCAGCGCCCGCGCCCATTGCCTTTGCTCGCGCGATCCAGCCGACTGTTGCGGCATCCTCGACCCGGCGGGACAGTGCCGCGATATCGGCCATTCGTTGATTGGACATTGGTGAACCTCTGATTTCCTTGTCTAAAGGATACCGTGTTCACTCTTAGTTCGAGACGCAGCAGGTGACTTAGCCTGCCAAAGTCACGACGCGCCACAGCAGGCCATCGCGCGTCTTTTCGCTACGTTCGGCCACGGCCGGATCTTGCGCCGCCAGCCAGCGGCCGAGGCTTCTGGTCGATGCCAAGCCCAAGTCATCGAACGCTTGGGCAATGTCGGGCATTGGCTCGCCTGTCGCGCTTGCGGCAACCCGCATGGCCTCGACCGTCGCCCAGAGCTCTTTCGCAGCAAACCACTCCCCGGCCGTGAGGCTCGCCACCAGTTGCACCAGGTCATGCTCGATCGGATCTTTCTTCCCGCCAAGCAACTGCGCCAGCATGGCCTCGATGCGGGTCATCTGCGCCGCAAGATCCGACAGCGAGGGCTCAGGCATAGGGCAATCCCCTTTTGCTGAATTGCGGACGCGTGCATGCGCTGAGGCCGACGGTCCCGAGATGTGAACTGGGTTGATCCTCAATCACCCCGCCCCTCCTCGCGTGCGCGCGCGTGAAATCCTGTGTTAGCAAAGAAGCGAAGTTCCCCATGCGGTCCCCCGTTAAGCGGCCCCGCTGGTCTTGACCCTCGCCCCCACTGTGCGCCGATGCACAGCATATGTGCGTCCGCAGGTAAGACAAACGTCGCAACTTCGGGTTATCGTCACAGGAGGGATTTCTATCGGAGGGAGGAAGCCGATGAATAAACCTACTTATCGGAAAGACATGCGAGCCTCGGTTTCTGCCGAAGACCTGCCGCTGATCTTGTCCGCAATCGCAGCTTATTCTCACAATCATGAGTACCGCGAATTGCTCTTGCGCCTCCAGGCGCAGGCTTCGGCATTGGGCGTCGCATAGCTGAACGATGCGCGCACTCGGCGCAGGTCCAAGCAGGCTGCCAGCAGCAGTGGGTAGTGTTAGATAAGGATGACCCTCCCTAGGGGACTGGCTGTCACCTGTGAGGGGACTGGTCATTGCGTGGCCCTCTTGACCCACACGCCTGCACGAATGTCCGCATGGATCTGCCGGTGATGCTGACGGCATAGCCATGTCACGTCCAAGGGCTGGGAATAGCACTCGTGGTGCGCATCAACGATGATGCCGTCCTGCCCGTGCAGTGTTCCGCAGATCTCGCAAGGGCCACGCTGCAGTGCGCCGCGCCGGAGAGCGTTCCTGACAGCCCCGTGTGCTTTCTTGGCCTGAGGCTTGGTCCGGCCCCACAACTGTTGATGAAGAGCCTTACTACTCATCGCCACGCCCTCCGACTTCTTGGGCTGGGTCAGCGTTACCCGCGTTACCGCTCTTATAGAGCGCGGTAACGGCGGTAACGCCTGCATGACCGTCGTTAACTTCGTTACTGGTAACGCTTGGTAACGTTGGTAACGCCTTCTCATCAGGCGCAACTCGCCAGAGCCAGCCATCCACGACGCGGACCATCTCCTTCTCTTGCAGGCGGTTCTTGACCTTGTGGAAGGCAACGCGCTTGGCGCTATCGCTCTCGCCGCTCGATAGGCTGTGGCGATCGCAGTATTCCCGCCAGCGCTCCAGTGACACGCAGTGCCTATTTCGCGGATAGCTGTCGCTCGCCATCGCGGCGCCATGATCGCGCAGGCAATCATCCAGCGCCTGCAACGCGATCTTATCTGTTCCTGTCAACTTGACCTTGCGCTTGACAGGACTGGCTGCCTCAACAACAGCAGACGTGACTTTGTCGCCGTCATCGTCCAAGCCAAGGAATACTGACTTCAGGCGATAGGCAAAAACGTCACCGCACGGCATATCACGCTGCTTGCGTGCCTCGACCATCACCACGTCATCGGAGCGTGTCAGTTCAATCTCTGTGTCTGCTGCAGCACGAAGGCTGCCAGAGCCACGGGCGCCCTTGCTGGTGTCTTTGCCGCTGTGGTGAATGACCATGACGTGAGCACCAGTCACCTCGCGCAGCATGTCGATGTTGCGAACAAACAGACCCATGTCCTTCGCCGTATTTTCATCGCCGTTGCCCATAGTCCTGGCCAGAGTGTCCACCACGATAAGTGCCGGCATTGCTCCACCACCGCCGCGAATTGCGTCGATGAGGAACTCCCCATCGTTTGAAGTGCAGAGATCCAGAGGGGCGCAGAGCATGGCGAAACTGCCCTTCTTCTCGATGCGGCTCATCAATTCGGGCTTGGTGCGGCGCATGGCCTCGATGCGGTTGAATATGCCGCTACCGCCTTCGGCTGCGACATAGAGAACGGGCCCCGCCCACTTCTCCCCATCATGAACTCGATGTCCTTGCCAATCTTCGCCCGCAGCGATGTGCAGTCCTATATCCAAAGCGAGGAACGTCTTGCCCACGTTGGACTCGCCAAAGAAGATGCTGAACGCGCCGCGGTCTAAGAGACCCTTAACAAGAGAGCGCGATTGCAATGCAGCCTTGATAGATGACAGAGGGCGGATTGCTGCTGCAATGGCGCCAGCACGACCGTTGCGAGATGAAGTGATCGCATGAACAGTCCATGGACGGACCCATTCCGGATGCTCACTCCCTCTGAACAGCACACTTACGTCGTCCCATGCGACCGCCTTCACGACACCTTGCTTGCCGCGCGTGTCTGTCACTCGTTGCCCAATCTGGAGGCTTCCCTGAGATGCGCGATGCGCTGCATCTTGGCGGCCTAGGTCTGCGAACTCGTTCATGCGGCTGACCTCCTCTGAGCGTAGGCTAGGAAGCCGGACTGATCTCGTACGGAAAGACGCTCGAAGCATGCAAGCATGTAAGCCTTTCGCTCCGCACGGCTCGCCATATCTGCCCAGAAAGAGGCCTCATCCATCACCCGGCCGAAAGGCGGAACCGGCCAGCCTGGGCGTAAAGCCTCGATGCTTACTTCCAGAAGCTCCAGCCGATCGGCCGGGTCGCACTTCAGCAATGCAAGGGCAAATTCTCTTGCTGCATTCTCGCGCTCTATGTTATGATCGATCCAAGATAGCCACTCTTGAACATCAGCCCCGGTAGCGCCCGCCAGCGTTCCGGGGCATTCCTTTTGCCTCGTCATGGTAAACCTCTCAAGCCGCTCGGCGTGCAGCTTCCCACTGCTCGATCTCATCGAGCTTCCAGCGGGTGCAGCCAGGCGAAAGGGAAATGGGTTTTGGAAAAGTCGGATCGGCCTTCAGCCAGCGCCAGACGGTTGGGCGAGTGACACTGTACCGGCCGGCGATCTGCTTATCTGATAGGTACATGGTGCATCCTTTCGTTGCGGATGCTGACAAGCTGGACTAGCCAAAGCGGACGAAAAATCTGGGGTCGTATTTCTGTCCCAGTATTGTTTATTTCAGCCCTTTTGCGCCGCGATCTGCTGCTTTCCGGATGGTGTCATCCGACATCCCAGAGAATGCCTTCGCCAAGTCTGGATGTTGCTTCAGAGCCGCGTTGCGTGCGGCTTTTCCAGTAAGTCCGTTTCTGTGTTGTTCATCGACAGCAGCTGCCAGCGTGGCGTTTCGCCTCTCGGTAGTAGATTTGCGTCCACGTCGCTGTGCATTGTTTGACAGAAACTCAATATCCGAGGGCTCTACCCTGGACCAAAGGGCATCCATCAGAAAATCAGTAGCTTGCCAAACGTAGATTTCGGCTAACTCTAGAGCGCGTTGCGTTTAATCGGTTTCATATCCGGCGGCTTTGAAGAAATTGTAGCATTCCTCATCGGTGAAAAGATCGCAGACCTGCCCGACAGCGTGCCAGAGAGCCTC
>Ga0194112_10004164_pt1 | contig 19891 bp, 17 predicted proteins | sample TA2MahC400mmetaG_FD_146191 | JGI IMG/M metagenome (GOLD analysis project Ga0194112, IMG submission 146191) | Freshwater microbial communities from Lake Tanganyika, Tanzania - TA2015016 Mahale Deep Cast 400m | ecosystem: Environmental > Aquatic > Freshwater > Lake | place: Tanzania: Lake... | reverse complement strand
CAATCGAGTCCCAGGAGGCACGACTTTGTGAAATACCCTGGGGGAGCACGAGTTTATGAAATACTACAACATCTTACCAATCTTACCAGTGCCTTGCAGTAGCCCAGATGTTACGCATAACTGCGGATAGAGGCCCTCGCCAGTTCATCAGTTTATCCGCTGCCCATCCGTTGCCCCTTCCTTCATAAACAAAACGCCAGCCTCAGGGCACGCAAGGGCACAGCCGGGGCTGGCGTTGGGGTTAGGAGCAGTGTGGGCTGGGTTGGCTTGGCACCGCCAAGGACGAGCACCTGTGCCCTATCTCGGCCCAATCCATGGATTGAGGTTGTGGAAATCAAGTCATACTATTTCATGGCAAGATATCGTGTCCACCCACGTTGCGCAGATACACATGGTCTTCGAACTCTTGTAACGTGACGCGGATGCTCATGGTAATAGAGATCTCTTTGACCGGCGGGTCTTCGTGCTTGAGAGCCTGCACTGTCTTGTAGCGCAGCGATGGATGATACTTGTTCTCAAGAAACAGCTTTAGCTTCGCCCGGACACGTCGTTGAATCTGCGGGTCCAGGCGGCGAAGGCTCTTGCGGAAGCGGGGCGAGGGGACCAGTTTCATTCGTCTTCGGTCTCCGAAAGGATGTCATCCATCATCTCATCTACGCTGGCATAAGCCTTCAGCCCGCCCTGGCGATAAGCCTCTGTCGCTTCCCGCTCAGCTTGCATCCATGACTCGGTGTAATAGCGAGCCTCGTCGGGAGCTATGAACTCCTCCTTGAGGAACACTACAACCTGATAGATTTTTTCCAATTCCTGCGGCGATAGATTGCTAATTTCCTCCAGCAACTGCTGGCGGTAGTCTATGGTTGCTGACATGGTTTCACCTCGAAAAGTCAGATATACCCAAGTTTACCACAACTCGACCCAAAAATCAACTACGGCGTCTGTTATGACACCTGACGAATAGGCATCAGCAAATACCTCATCGTAGATGTCGTTGTCGCTGCCGACCCATTCCCCTCTCATTCTATCACCTTTTCGCTCACCTGTCAAGAAGATTTGAGCGTCGATCTCACCTTCTCCTTTGCATCAGCAACTCACTGAGCGATAACAAAACGCCAGCCTCAAGGCACGCAAGAGCATGGCCTTGGCTGGCGTCGGGGTTGGGAGTGGAGGAACAGCTTTCTTATGGGGCGCCGCCGGTGGCTAAAGCCGTGACCCTAGTCGTCGGCGTGGGGACAGGCCGTGCCTCTGAATAGGAGATGATCGAGACTTCGACACGGAAGGCGCGAAGCTGATTCAGCAAGGTGGTGATCCTGTCTGTCACCTTGCCTGTCATATAAGGCTCATGGCAACTGCGGCAGATTTCAGCGGGCACGTCTTTGATTAGCACAACGGTGTCGGGCAATAGAAAGGGGATAGTAGCCACCCCCGGCCTCAGTCGCCCACCACACAAAGGACAACGGCTATTTCTTTCGAGTTCGCCAGTCATCTTCCCACTCCTCTGGAGATGGTTCATACACCGTCACAACGAACAAGCGATCGTTGGCCTCGTCTATGGCTATCACAGCATGGAACGGCTCTCCCGTTGCCAGCCAGCCCAGGACCAAGCAATCAGGAAGCGGACGATGCTCAGTCGGATAATCCTCGATAACCTCACTACCTTGCAACCCCTTTTCTACCAGAGCACGACTCCAGCCTTCATTCACAAGTTCGGCGATACCATGGCGGGACCAGCGTATCTTTGCTCCCTCAGGATCGGCCTGGTTTTGACGAGCTTTCCAGTGGATGAAATCCTGCTTGGCTTCTGTGTTCATGGCTACGTAAATTATAGCACACTTCAGATTGAGCCGCAACTGGCATAAGTCCTTGAATTGCGTTCTTGAGCATCTTACCCTCCTTTGGGTTAGCAACTCTCGAGCGCTAGAAAACGCCAGCCTCAGGGCACGCAAGGGCGCGGCCTCGGCTGGCGTCGGGTTCAAGGATCTTGTCTGCAGTGTTGCTGGAATGTGGTCAAGAGCCGGAACTGGTGCCCCCAACAACTGCGATCATTCTAGCACGATTCGCGCTTTTGGTCAAGCTTAACGTTCAGCACTCCTTTCCCCAGTTCACCGCCACCAGCATGATGTCCACGATGTCCACGTCGCCGTCGCCATCGAGGTCGTACGGGGCACACTCCGGATCGTTGCTCCGCCAGCAGGCGGCCACCAGCATGATGTCGGCGATGTCCACGTCGCAGTCGTGGTCGAGGTCGCCCACGAAGGTGAATTCGTCGGCCCCTATGTCTACTACGGCAACCCCGTCGGAATCGCCGTCCAGCGGGCGGGGGTTGCCGTGGATGTCAACCGCCGGCGCGCCTTCGCTGGTGCCGGCGTCAATGGCCGGGCTGGCTGCGGTCAGCTCCATGCCGTAGCGCTGGCCGGAGAACGGGCCGCTGAGCTGCGGGTCGGCGGCGATGTCGTGGGGGCCGGGCACGTAGGCGCTGAGCTTGACCCGATGGTACAGGCTGTAATCCGAATCGAAGCTGAGGCCGGGGCAGCCTTCGGTATAGAAGAGGAAGGTGAGATCGCCGGGGTCGAAGTAATCGCTATCCCCCAGGTAGAGGTTGTTATGGCCGGTCAGGGTTTCAGAGCCGTTGCAGGCGCCGTCATCACGTGGGCCCGCTCCCACCAGTCCGTCTCCCTGGCCGTAGAGGGTGTTGTTGATCATGGAGACCGTTTCGCCGCCCATGAAGGAGAATTCCAGGGTGTTGCCCAGGGCGCGGCAGGCATCCACGTGGTAGGTGAAGGGCTGGCCCTCGAAGAAGGCGCAGTTCCCCACTAACACGCTGTTGATCAACGTCGTTTGCCCTGTGACTTTGATCTGATTCCCCGCGTTGCCCTCGGCCCGCACGCGGTTGATGGTGATGCTGCCGCCCAGGCTGTGATAGAGCAGGTCAAGCCCGTCGGAGGTGTTGTGCAAAAAAGCGGAATCCTCGATGATCCAGTCGCCGCCCGTGGCCCCGGTGCCGACGCCGTCGCCGTAGCCGCCGGCTGTCTGCGCCCAGCAGCCGGTCGGCTCGCCGCCGGGGTAGGTCTCGCCGCAGCCGTTCCATTCCACCGTCCAGCGGCGGAAGGTCATCGTGCCGGAGTTGGAATCGTCGCCGTCAATGTCGCCCTCCCAGCCGACCCAGCCGTTGCCGGCGATGCGCACGTCCTCCACCGTCCAGTCGGTGAGTCGGCCGGCGCGGATTCCAGCAGAGGCCAGGCCATGAATGTTCAGGTCGCGGAGGTGCACGTTGGCCGAATCCTCGGCGTAGAGGCCGGTGGCGGCCCAGGGGCCGAAGGGGTAATCTTCGCGCTCGCAGGCCAGGCCGCCGCTGTGAAACTCCACGCAGTCGGAGTGGTCGGTGATCTCCAGGCAGGCCACCTCGACGTTGCTGGCATCGGTCAGGTTGAGGATCATGTACGCTCGCTCGGTGCCCCACAGCTCCGGCGGGTTGGAGCAGCCGCTGTCCCAGCCGGCTCCCAGGATGCGGGTGGGGTGGGCGGGATCGGGACCGCTGGGGATGGGCGGGATGTAACAGTCCCAGGGATAATCGGACTCGCAGGCGTCGGCGCCGTGTGCGCCGTAGCCCATCATGTAGCTGCCGCCGCCGATGATGAGGGTGTCGCCGCCGACGATGCGCGGCGTGCCGCCCGGTGGCAAGGCGCGGAAGGGGTGGTCCCAGGCGCAGGGCTGGTTGATGCCGCTGCCGGAGTACGGCGCGTCCACCAGGCCGGTGCACTCTTCGGGAGAGCCTCCGTCGGGGCGGACGTAGTAGGTGGTTGCGCTCTGGCTCGATTTCCAGCGGTGGTAGAAGATGTTCAGCAGGGGGACGAATTCGCCGCTGGCCTTCTGGTTGCCGGCTGCCGATGGATGGTTGTCGCTGCCGCCGTCGGGGTAGGCAGCGGTGTTGCCTCCCTGGTCGGTGATGTACTGGACGGCGCCGTCGTGGTAGCGATGGTGGTTTCCCGTGTCCCAGCCCAGGTCGTTGGTGTACCAGTTCCTCCCATTGGAGGTGAGGACGTTGTAGAAATCGAAGACGGCCACGTTGTCGTGTGGGTAGCCGTCCAGCCACTCCTCGACCAGCCAGGTGTTGAAGGCGCGGGCGTTGTCGGCGTAGGTACCGCTTTGAACGGGTGGGGCGGTGATGACCACGAACAGCTTGTCCTGCCGCGTCTCGAAGTACTCCAGGATGTCGTTGTAGATGCCCTTGGCGTTGGCCACGGTGTGGTGCTCTGACCAGCAGTCCTGACCGCGCAGGGGATTCGGATCGGTTGTCGGCGGATCGGTTGGGTTTCCCTTCAGATTTGAATTGGGATAGCAGGACTTGAACATGACGATCTGGTTCTCGCCGCCGGGATCGGTAGAAAGTCGGGAGTAGCTGGAGTGCTGGCCGCTCTCGGCGTAGAGAGCGCTCAGGTAGGTAGTGCTGTTGGGGCCACAGAACCAGTTCCACCAGTGGCCGATGTCGGTGTTATCGCCGATGCTGTCTGGTCCCCAGCCGTAGTTGGTGTCGCTGACGAAGTAGTTATTGTCGCGTAGGGCGATGCCCAGTCCGCCATTGCCGTCAGCCAGCCAGTTCGAGCCACACGAATGGTGGATGAAAATCAGCTTCACCGTCTCGCTGGGTGGATTGGGATCCGCAGCCTGAGCGTGCGCCTGCCAGAGCCCGCCGCCGTGGCTGCCCATCAGCAAAAGGCCGAGACAGACCAACGCTATGCAAGCAGTGGCGATGAGTTCCTTCACTCCTGGCTTTGGTGATAATGGGTTTTGCATTGCAAATCCTCCTTGGATCGGAACAACGGACGTTAGGATTTAACGGACAGACGGACGTTAGGATTTAACGGACAGAAGGTAAGCAGAACACAGGTTCCCTAATTCCCTGATCACTCATTCCCTGATCACTGATCACTGGTTACTGATCACTGATCACTGATCACTGATCACTGATTACTGGTCACAGCTTTCTCCCCAGTGAACGGCCACCAGCATGATGTCCACGATGTCAATGTCGCTGTCGTCGTCCAGATCGTACGGAGCACATGCCGGGTCGTTGCTCCGCCAGCAGGCGGCCACCAGCATGATGTCGGCGATGTCTACGACACAGTCGCAGTTGAGGTCGCCAGGGAGGTCACAGGTAGCAGCGGCCAGGCGGGCCACGGCGGCGTGCAGGCGGGAGAGGTAGAGCCCCTGCACTTTGCCCAGCGGCGAGCCGTCGTCCAGGGCGGCATCCAGTGCCAGATAGGTCAGGTCGGCACCCATCTGGGTCAGGGCTGTATCACCCGTTTGCTGGCCGGCCCGCAGCAGCAGGGCGGTCAGGTTGGCTTTGTTGGTATTCCACAGGTAGGGATCGCCCCCTTCGGTGTTGGCGGTGACCTCGATCAGGGCGCCACCGATGCGGTCACCCTCCCAGGTGAAGTACAGCGCGCTGGGCCACAGGCCGTTGGCCGTGCCATCGCCGGAGACGGTCGAGCCGAAGTCCACCAGGGTACGTGCCCAGGCCGCCAATACCTGATCGGGTGGGATGGCCGGGTTGCCGATGGTGGCATCGTTAGTATCACGCTGCAGGCGGTAGAGGTTGTTCATGTCGTAGAGCGACACCATCCAGAGCTGGTCAGTAGTATCTGTGCCTGGCCCATCTACCGGGTCACCGCCGTACAGCCAGAAGCCGTAGCCTGTGCTATTCTGCTGCGCTTCTACATAATGCTGGGTGACAGCCCGCGCCAGGCCCGACTGATGATCCTCCAGATAGCTGGGATCGTCGCTGGCCAGCCCCACGAAGCGGAAAACAGCGAACCACTGCGAGGCCACGCGGCCCGTGAGCTGTGCCCAGAAGTCGGTGGGTGGGTCGTCGGGGAGACAGGGAGCGCCCGGGCGCCTGCTGCACAGGTAATCACGCATAGAACTCGCGCCACGCTCTAGCATCTCCACCACGGTGTGGTCGCCGGTCAGCCAGTAGTACAGGAACAGGTTGTCAAAGTAGGCATGAGAACCGTTGAAGTCCGCGCGATAGCCACCGTAGCCGGCCGGAGCCTGGCCGCAGTAGAACCAGTCGTCGCCGGTGGCGCATTGCATGATTTGCGTGTGCAGGGTACGCAGCGCGCCGGGGAAGGCGATCTCGTCGAGCCACTCCACCTGGCCGCTGCGCATGGCCCAGATCGGCGCCGTGGCGACGGTGTTGTGGTAATCGGTCCAGGTCGCGCACCAGTAGGTGTTATCCCAGGTCTCGCCAGAGGTGGGATCGTTGCCGCCGCAGTCCAGTTCATCCCCGTAGAGGGGGGTGCCCCAGTAGCGGGGGTAGACGCCGAAGGTCATCAGCCCGGCCAGCCCCTTCTCATCCACTTTCTGGAGGGTGTTGGCCAGCGTCGTCGCCACCAGCGTGTCGTAATCGGCCAGGTCTGCGGGCAGCAAGCCCACAGGGAACTCGTCCACAGCATCCGATGCGGCAAACCAGGCCGGTTCGGGCCAGGCGCGCAGTGGGTGATTGAGGGGTGACCACAGCAGCCGATCAAGCTCGCTCCGCGCCCCCCGTTCCCCCGCCCCCCTCGCTCCCCCCAATGTTGGGGGGATGGGGGGGAGGGGGGCGGGCAGGGCACTGACGGCCAGGGTAGCGAACAGCCCCTGGCGTTGACCCAACCAGACCTGATCATCGGCCATGTCCACTGCCAGGCGACCGTCGTCCAGCAGGCGCAACGCTTGCGGCTCGTAGCGGTGCATGTGGTTCAGAGCCACGGCTACGGCACCCGATGTATCGCTGACGGCTAACATCGCTCCATCCGCTTTTGTGCCGGACGCGCCGCTCGTTCCTGGCACGTGCACATCAAAGGCCAGTGGGTCGGTGCGGGTTGTGCGGAGTTGCTGACACACCCAGGCGCTCTGCCCGGCAATGGCGCTGCCCTGCACAGCGGGTGTCTGAAAGTCGCCCACAGCCATCATCGTCAGGGGCCAGGTCAGGTCCAAAGTGAGGGTATCGCGCACCCGCTCAATGCGTAAGCCGTTCACGTCCAGGTCACCATCGCTGTCTGCGTCGCACGTCAGATCCCAACCGTTCGCAGGACAGCGGTCCCCTTCCCAGTTCACGGCCTGTCGCACGATGGCCGTGGGAGAGCCGGCGGTGAAGACGTAGCGGCGAAACGATGATAGCCCGCCACCACCCACGGGCGCCATGTCGTAGGCCCCTTCTACCACCACGATGGCGGTCAATGGCCCGGCATGCTCAATGGCGAGGCGTCGGGTGAAGACCTCCGAGGTTTCCAAAACCTCGGAGGTCTGAGCGTCTACCACGCGGGCTACAAGCGCACCTCCGCTGACCAGCCTGGTGCCGTCGGCCAGGCGGATTTCATCGAAGAGGGCACCAGGATCTCCACCCAGGCGGAAGATGGCGGCGCCGGTGTCCACCGTGATTTGGTCCCCGTCCTGAGCCAGGCTCACCGCCACGGCTGGCGGAGGGTTCGGGCCGGCTGATCCATCGGTAACCAGGCGATAGGTGGTGCTGCCATTAGCGGCCACGCTGGCGGGGAAGGTCACCAAAAGCCACTGGATGGGCACGTTCGTGTCCTCCCGGCCGGCGTGCCAGCGAGCCAGGACCTGGAACTCAGCGGGCACGGGTGTACCACCAGCATCCACCAGGGTCAGGGTGTTGGTGTCGCGCACGTCCAGGCTGTGGGGCAAGGGCACGCCAGAGCGTACTATCTCGCCACTGCGGGCGATGCCCGCTGTTTCGCGCACGGTGAGGATCAACTCGGCGGGGACCGGGGGTGGCCAGGAGTTGGAGGTGGTGGTTGGCGTGGGCGTGCTCGTAGGCGTCGCGGTGGGCGTTGGTGTGTTGGTGGGACTGGGTGTGGCCGTCGGCGTGCCAGTGGGTGTTGACGTGGCAGTTGGCGTCGGCGTTGGGAGGAGAGAGTCGAGCACCTCAAACCAGTTTTCGGCCATCACCACGTATCCTTCGACATTGGGATGCACGAGGTCAGCCATCAATGAGGCATCCGCCTGGCCTGTAGCTGGATCGTAGAAATCGTCCCAGTTGCTGGTAAACCACAGGTCCATCCCGGTGAGATTGCTTTCCAGACTGTCGTTGTAAACCGACACCCACCACGTTGCCAGTTCAGAAATGAGATTCGGAGGGATGGCCGAAACGATGATCTGGGGGTGAGAATCGTCCGGATTGATGTGGGCAGTGACCACGTCCACGATGGCTTGCACTTCGGCGACGGTGCTCTCAATGGACTGCAGTTGGGCCAAATCGTTGCCCCCGACCAGCAACAACACAAAGTCGGGATTGTCTTGCGCCATCCAGTTCAAATTCTGAAGGTCGGCCAGCACCTGGTCGGCTCGATAACCGCCCACTCCATGGTTGATCACCTCGAAGCTGCCAGAACCGTAGGCCGCATCGAGCATCACTTGCAGGCGGGCCGGATAGGTGTTCTCCGTCCCGGAGTAGGGAATGCCTTCGGTGATGCTGTCCCCCAGGCAGGATACCACCCAGGTAGAGAGATCCTCATAGAAATAGATCGGCTGAAAGGCGCCTTCGCTAATGGTGTAGTAGCCCAGGCCGTCGGCGGCGAAAGCAAGAGCTTCGCCCTGGGGTTCTTCGACCAGTGGCACCAGGCAGGCGGGGTCTGAAAAGGCTTCCCACAGGTTCGTTCCCTCTGTACGGGGCCAGTAGTACCCATCTTCATCGCTCGAATAAGAATGAAGCCGCAGGAGCACGGCGTCGCCATAGGGTGAGATGTCGCCCCCCTTAACTTCTTGGGGCAGGGAAACGGTGGCCACGAGTTCGAGGGTCACCATGACGCCGGGCGTGTGGGGTGCCGGATTGCGGAAAACGCGGGCCACTCCCTGGCCTTCACGATCGCGCGTCACCAGGAAAATGTCTCCGCTCAGCGGATCAACCAGCAGGGTTTCGCAATCGAAAACCGCCGGGCCCGGATACTGCATGGGCAAGGCGTCCACCTCACCCAGGTTGACGGTCACTGGATCCTGGGTGGCGCTGACCAGCGGTTCGGCGATGCGATAAACGGTCACCGACGAGCGGTGGCGCGCGTTGTCGCCGGTATCGCCGACGTAGATGTAATCCCGTCCCTCTATCGGTCCTGGGCCGATGGCGATGTCTTCCCAATCGGTCGCGCTGGCTCCAACGAGATTATAGACTCCCAGGTGCCTTCCCTGGATACTCATGGCAAAGATGCGCGCCGAGTCGCCTGAGTCGTTGTGCACCCATAGCACGTCGGCATTCTGGCGGCTGGCGGCGCCGCCAGAGATCTCGTTCAGGAGGCTCGATTCCACCGTGCCGAGCTGAACGCCGTCCATGAAGATGGGGCAGTCGGCCATCACCGCGCCGGAGATAATCGGCGTGACCGCCTCGGTAGCCATCCCAGCCAGGAGATAGAAGACCAGGCACACTGATATGCTGACGCAAGCGATAAATGACCTCTTCATGAGATGCCTCCATTAGGGATCAGGGAATCAGGGATCAGGAGATCGGGTTTCCTGCTACTCATTCCCTGATCACTGCCCATCACACCTTTCCCCCCAACGCACAGCAACGAGCATAATATCCACGATGTCAACGTCGCCATCGTCGTCCAGGTCGTAGGCCGGGTTGTAGTCGTCTTCGCCCACTGAGCTGTGCCAGCGGCTGGCCACGATCATGATGTCGGCCACGTCCACGTCGCAGTCGCAGTCCAGGTCACGGGAGAGGGGGGTGCAGGTCATGGTGAACTGATCGAAGGTTGTGCCATCGGGGCGGACCCCCACGCTGGTCAGGGTGTGCTCGTTCACGGCGATGCTCACCACGTGCAGGGTGCTCTCGGCGTAGACGGTGTAGGGGCCACCCGTGACCGAGTAGAGGGGCGCGCCTCCGCCTCCGGCCACGATGTAGTTCACCCCGTTGACCAGGCTGCGCTCGTAGTCGTGATCGTGGCCGTTGAAGACGATTTGTACCCCGTACTGCTCGAACAGGGGCACCAGGTCGCGCTGGGCCGTCAGGTCGTCGCCGTGGGAGCCGGAGCTGTAGGGCGGGAAGTGGAAGAAGACGAACCTCCAGGGCTGCGAGGTGCCTGCCAAATCGCTGGCCAGCCAGTTGTATTGGGCGCTGCCGGCGCTGTAGTCCTGGTAGCCGTCCACCTCCAGGGCCACGATGTGGGCGTGGCCGTAGTCGAAGCTGTAGTAGCGCTCGTTGTTCGGCAGGTGGAAGAGATCGAAGTAGTGGGCGCTGTTCCGCTCGTGGTTGCCCAGGCAGGGGAAGAAGGGGGCAGTTCTCAGCAGTTCCCGCTCGATGTCGAAAAAGGTATCCCACTGCCCGGCCACGGTGCCGTCTTCCACCAGGTCGCCGGTGTCCAGGACGAAGTCGGGGGCCAGGGTCAGCGCGCGATCAACGACGCTCTGATGGGCGGCGTGATTGGTACGATTGTCGCCATAGACGGCGAAGGAGAAGGTGCCTTGGGTTGGGTCGGCGGCGGTCTTGAAGGTGCTGTCGTCGCTGAGCGCGCTGCCATTGGTCAGCACGCGATAGTGGTAGATGGTGTAGCGGCTCAGCCCCTCGATGGTAACGGCGTGGTGCGTGGTGGTGGCGGCCTCCGTGGCCGCAAAGCCGTAGGCGCTGGTAGGGCCATACTCCACCACGCTATCGCCAGGAACGTCCGTCTCCCAGACCACGACGATCGAGTTCGGCGTCACCGATTGCAGGTACGGCCCCTTGCTCAAACTGACCGGGGCAGCGGTGGTGAAGCTTAGCACTCCCTGATCGCTGGTCACAAAATACGAATGGCCTGTAACTTGGCTCTTGGTGTTGGGTATTGGGTATTGGGTATTGGATATTGGGCCCTGGACGGTGACGGTCTGGGTGCCGTCGTTGCCCTGAACGCTTACGTTGTAGCTCGCGCCGGGAACCAGGTCGAGGAGCAGATGGCGGGTGCTGGCGGTGGGCTGGAAGCTGTAGACGATGGGACCAGTCGGGGCGGCTGCCTCAATGTCGGCGCTGAAGAGGGCCAGGCGGTTGCCGCCCGCTGATTTGATGTGCGCCCCGACCATCTCCCCCGCCTCGATGAGCGCGACCTCAGGTATCGCTTCGACTGAGGCGTCGGTCGCCTGGAGGACGTGGAGGAAGAGGTGCTCGGTGGTAGCGGCTGTCGGCCGCACCTCCACCCGCCAATCGCCGGGCTGGTGGCGGTCGCCGGGGTCGTAGGGACTGTTCACCCCGTCCACCCAGGCCTCGTAGCCGGCCCCGCCGATGAGGGTGATGGTGTGGGAGGCCGGCAGCAGCGTGCGGCAGAAGAGCTTACCGTCGGCCAGGCCGCTGTAGGAGGCCAGGCCCTCCAGGTGGTGGCCGCTGGTGGCTGTGACCAGGTTGCCGTCGTAGGTGACGATGTGGCCGGGGACGGTGGTGTTGACGACGTTGCCGCTCACCGTGGGGGTGTACACGGTGTGGAGCACCCAGCGGGGGGTGAAGGCCGGGTCGGAGACGCGCACCCGGTCGAAGACGACGACCACGTCCGGGCGGAGGTACAGGAACTCGCGGGTGAATAGTTGCACCTTATCGCTGTAGGCGTTGGTGGCCTCGCCCAGGGCGTAGGTGTAGCTCTCGTCGGCGGCGTGATCGTAGCGCAGGATGTCGGCTGTATCGTAGACGCCGGCGGCGGCCTGCCAGTACTCCACGTCCTCTGCCTCGATGCTGTAGGGGTCGAAGGCGCGCTGTCCCTCCACGTTGATGGCGGGACTCTCGCCACTGCACACCGTGCCGAAGGCCTCCGTCGGATCGCGCACGGCGATGGTGTTGTGGGCGATGGACTGGTGCTGGTAGTTGAGCATGTGCTCCGAGCACCAGTAGTCGTAGGCGCCGCTGTCAATGGCCAGCCGCCCCTGGCGGTAGATGGTGAAGCTGTTCTGATCGCGGTGCTGGTGGGCGCTGAAGTGGTCGCCGGCCTGGAAGCTGAGCCAGGCCGCCGTCTCCGACCAGTCGGAGCGCATGAAGGCCAGTCCCGTGCCCTCCTCCAGGTGGGCCAGGGGCTGGTCGGAGACCGCGCTGGCTGGGAGCGCGGGGTTATCCCACAGGAAATCCCAGACGCAGAAGGTGGTCCATTGCATCTGATTGCCAGGGGCCTGGTTCACGTAGCCTCGGGCCAGCCGGGAGGCGGCATCCCGACCATCTGGCTGAGCACCCCCACCCTGCCCTCCCCCGTCAACGACAGGGGAGGGTGTTGCCAGGGCCTCGGCCAGCATGAGCAGGCGGTAGCGGGCGTAATCGTGGAAGGTGATGTAGCGGGTGTCAGTGTCGCCTCGCAGGTGAGGTATGCGGGTGGCTTTGCCCCAGTCCAGGATCCAGTCCGGGGCAGTGGAGTGGACGATGTGGCGTACCTGGTCGGCGAAGTAGGGCGAGGTGGCGAAGAGGTCCTCGCCGCTGGCGCTCCGCACGGCCATCATGTACTCGGTGAGGTGCATCAGGGCCCCCAGGCCGTACTGCTCCCCCTCGGCCCAGCCGCCGCCGCGCCCCATGAGGTCCAGGGCCGGCAGGGTCCGGTCCTGGAAGCGGCTGAAGCGGGCATGGTCAATGTAGGTTTGGGCCCTGGCGCTGTCCCCGTGGAGAGCGTAGCCGGCCAGCCCCTCGGCCAGCATGTTCAGATAGTGCTCGTTGTGGAAAGCCAGGTTGTACTCGTCCAGCGTCCAGTCCAGGCGCGGCTCCAGCGCGCCCCGTACCTGGGCCTTGATGGCCGAGGTGAAGCCGGGGTAGTCGTAGAGCCAGTCGTAGCCCAGCGCCAGATCAATACAGCAGTAGGCCGTCATCTGAAAGCTCTGTGGCGGGCAGGAGCCGTCCACGTTGTTCGCCAATTCCTGCATACGGGCCAGGGCGTAGTCCGCGTGCTGGGTGGCCAGGGCCGGGTTGCTCTCGTTGTGCAGGCGGTACACGAGGGCGTGCTGCATGATGGGGTTGAAAGCCCAGTCGTCGGTGGGCAGGGTGTTCATCGCGTAGTCGTGCCAGCGCTGCCAGTCGGCGGTGTGGGCCGCGATCTTGGCCTGCAACTGGGCCAGTTTGGCCGGCGTGAGCCAGATGCGGGGGTGCTGGGCCTGCCAGGAGAGCACCCGGCAGGTATTCAGCCCTTGTTGGAAGACAACCTGGTTCGTCCCAGGGGCGCGAAGGGAGGTGGCAGCCAGGGAGTAGGAGAGGAACAACCCTGTGGCCAAGACCAAACAAAGGGGGAGGATGACCGTTCTTCTCAAGGCCTCTCCTGTCAGGAGATGGATACCGGGGGAATCCTCCCTGCGATTCATGACCTTTTGCTCATCCATGGACAAAAACGTGCTCTCCGGACTGCTCGCTTCCGAAAAGCACGTTACCTCATGCCCTATTTCGGCAGCCCGGCCATCATATCAGTAATCAGGGGTCAGGAATCAGTGATCGTTGGACACTGATTACTGTTTACTGAGACAGACCCATGGCTTTGCGTCCCCACCTTTCGGTGGGTTTGCCTTTATCGGTAGAGGCCAGATGATTCTATTGTATCATTTATTTGGTGCTTTGTCAATAGCTGTGCCGTGAATGTTGCGTGAATACGGCCCGCAGTGATAGGGACAGTGCTTGCAGGCGCACTGGCACTGATAGCTCATGATGACGCCCAGGTCGGTGGGGCAGAGCGAGTTTTTCACCAGGCGTTTCATACGTTTTTGGCTCGCTTTGACTGGCTTGATTCCTGTGCCAAAAGTGGTATAATAGAGAAGAGCAGCAAGGGAGGTTGCTCTCCGAAAAATAGGACTGAAGCTCTAGTTAGCGTGGACCGGTGGGAGGTTGAAATGGCGAAAGAGTTCAGTCTGACGATAGAGCAGGATGAAGAAGGCTATCTGGTGGCTACCGTGCCTGAACTCCAAGACTATCGCTTTCAGGCCGAATCCCTTGATGAATTGATGGATAAGTTAAAAGAAGCTCTCAAATTATGCCTGGAGCTGGAAGAGGATTGATAGCCCACTGCGGATAGCTTTTGTACCGCTATCGAGGGGCCATTGTTCCAGGCCAACTGCTGATCGGCGCTTGGTAGCCAGGTTTACACCGTTGCCAAGAGGAAACCCACGACATGCGTTCGTGGGTTTTTACATCTCTAACACTTGCATGATCCCATTGGCCACGTCGGTGATGGCCTGGGCCTGACGTAGGGATTCCGCTCCAGGTCCTACGGCCAGGAGAGGCACGGGGTTGGTGCTATGCACGCCCACCGGGAATTCCTCCAGGTTGCCGTGATCGCTGCTCACGACGACGGTGGTCGTCGGCCCGACCTCCTCCAGCAGGCCGGCGAAGAAGCGGTCCAGCAGGTCGAGGACTTGTAGCGCTTTCTCACGATCCTTCCGATGGCCAACGGCATCGGGCAAGAACGATTCGTAGAGCACCAGGTCGTAGCTGCGGCTGAGGCGGGCCAGGCACTGGCCGGCTGTCTCCGGTTCGATGATCGGCACCGCCACGTGCAGGTGTTCAGCCAGGTAGAAGTTGGTGATGTCCCAGTAGATGGCTTCGCCCCGTTCCAAATCCGCCAGAGTGCGAAAGGGTAGACCAGCGGCCAGGACGCAGAGGGTGGTGGCCGAATGTCTGCGTTTCCGCTTCCTCACCAACTGAAAGTACAGGGGGGTGTAGGCGTTGGCGAAGGTGGCCCGGTAGCCCCGCTCGGTGGCCCTCTTGAGGATGTTGTGCTGGTTGATGACCTCGATGAGGCGGGCATTAGGGTAGGCGCCCAGGTGCTGGCCCAGCAGTTGGGCCGCGTTTACCCCGGTGAAGAGGGCCGTCTGGCCGGTGGCGCTCTGAGGTAAGCCCTGCACTCCCAGGAGGGCATCAATGGCTTTGAACAGCAGGCCCGGCCGATCCACGTTCCGCCCTGCTACCAGCGGTCCAGCCAACAGCCGGCGCAGGTTGGGCATGGGGGCCAGCCAGAGGGGGTTGGTGTCATCGGCCGGCCCCAGGCCCAGACCATCCAGGAAGACGAAGATCACAGAAGAAGACACGAGGCTGCTCACAGCTTGTAGCCGATCATGCGCAGGAAATCCTTGCGCCAGGCGATGTCCTCTTCGCCTTCGATGCCCTTAGGCCGAAGTCCGTCAATGACCCCCAGGATACCGCGGCCCTGCTCCGTCTCGGCGATGACCACCTCCACGGGATTGGCCGTGGCGCAGAAGATGCGGCACACCTCGGGCACGCTCTTGATGGCGTTGAGGAAGTTGATGGGGTAGGTGTCTCTCATCAGGACGATGAAGCAGTGGCCAGCCGATAGGGCCAGAGCGTTCTTCTTGGCCAGCTCCACCAGCTCCTCGTCGGTGCCGCTGGCCCGCACCAGGCAGGCCCCGGAGGACTCGCAGAAGGCCAGCCCAAACCTGGCCCCCGGCACTGCGGTGACCATCGCCTCGTGCACGTCCTCCACGGTCTTGATGAAATGAGACTGGCCCAGGATCATGTTGATCTCCTCGGGCTTTTCGATGTTGACGATCTTGAGTTCCATAGCTATTCCTCCCGTTTTGGTTGATGAGAGAATCAGGCTAGTCCCTAGTCCCTAGTCCCTAGTCCCTTGTCCCTAGTCCCTTGTCCCTAACCCCTTGCTACCTCGTTGCTTCTGGGCCCCGGCGCCTCTATGCCTCATCGCCTCGTTACTTGTCCGGCACTACTTCCCAGAAATCCAACTGCGACCTTCGCCGCTCGATCTCCTCGTCGGGCAGGCGGATGTAGAGGCCGTAGCCTTCCACGGCGACGCTGCCATCGGCCAGGCGCAGCTCTCCTTTGGCCTCAAACGACCGCGATCGCAGACGTACCATTTCTCCAGTGACGGTCAGCTCCTCTCCCAATGGCACAGCCTGGCGGAATTTGATCTCCAGCTTGGCGGTCACCGCCCAGATGTCCAGGGACGTGACCACGCGCCCGATGGCCTCGTCCATCAGGGCGGTGATGATCCCACCGTGCACGAAGCCCGGGTAGCCCTGGTGTTCCTGGCGAGGTGTGAACTTAACGATCACCCGTCCGTCATCATCTTCGTAGAAGAAAGCTTTCAGACCGACGGGGTTCTCCATCCCGCACACGAAACACATGCGGGAGTTGGGCTGCTTCTGCATCATCTGCCTCCGCTTGGATCGGGAATCTCCAACACCGCCGCACCGCGCACCTGCCTGTCCTTCAGGCGCTGCAGGACGCGGTTGGCCTCGGCCAGGGGATACACCTCGACTTCGGTGCGGATGGGGATGTGGGCCGCCAGTTGCAATAGCTCTTCCGCATCCTGGCGCGTCAAGTTGGCCACGCTGCGCAGGGTGCGCTCGTGGTAGATGAGGCTGTACTTCATCTCCGGGATGGGGCTCAGGTGGATGGCGTTGATGGCCACTGTGCCCCCCTTCCGCAGCACCCGTAGTGCCTCCAGCACGATCCAGCCCACGGGGGCGAAGGTGATGGCGCTGTCTAGCAAAGCTGGCGGTTCGTCCCTGGCATCCCCGACCCACGCCGCGCCCAGCTCCCGTGCGTGCTGCTTATGCTCCTCGCTGCGGGTGAAGACGAACACCTCACATCCCCAATGGCGCGCCACCTGGATGGTCACGTGGGCCGAGGCCCCGAAGCCGTACAGCCCCAACCGCTCCCCGGGCTGGATTTCGCTCAGCCGCAGGGAGCGGTAGCCGATGACGCCGGCACATAGCAAGGGAGCCGCCTGCAGGTCAGGGAATCCGGAGGGGATGGGGTAGGCGAAGGCGGCGGGGACGACGGTGTACTGGGCGTAGCCGCCGTAGGCGTGGAGGCCGGTGAAGCGGGCCTGGTCGCACAGGTTCTCCAGCCCCCGTCGGCAGAAGTCGCACTCGCCACAACTGGAGTACAGCCAGGCCACACCGACACGGTCCCCCGGGCGGAAGCGGGTCACTTTGACCCCCAGTTGATCTACCACCCCCACGATCTGGTGGCCGGGGACGACTGGCCGCCGGGGCAGGTCCAGTTCCCCCTCCACGGTGTGCAGGTCGGTGTGGCAGACCCCGCAGGCCCGGACCTTGATGCGGATCTCATCTGGGCCAGGCGTCGGATCCGGCACCTCCACCGCCTCCAGTGGGTTTTCCTCGATCGGTCGAGCCTCTCGTAGGATCATGGCTTTCATGCGCAAGACCTCTCGCCGAGCAGGGGTTCGTTGCCCACGGCAACGATCTCTACAGGGGTCATGTGCCTTCTCTGATGGCAGCCTGCAACCGGGCCATCAGTTCGCTCAGAACTTGCAGCAGGCTGTAGAGATTGATGGCCCAGCCGAGGCCCAGGACGCGGTTGGTAAAAATGCGCGGCTCGTCGGGATTCCAGTAGGCCTCGCGCACTCGCTCCAGGGTGGGCGGACGGAAATCGTAGGGCACAAGCCCACCAACCTGTCCATGCCAGGTGCGCTCCTCAGGCGGCTTCTGCAGCTCCTGGTAAACGGCCGTGGCGATTAAGCCCATGCCGATCCCCATCATAAATCGCCGTAATCTCTTCATTCCTCACCTCTCCGTGCTCGAGCTTGATGTCCCGCCAATTTTATCCCGTATCCGCCGAATAGTCAAGATTGTTCCCGTGATGATGTGCTGGCCATCTTCCCGCCAGTGGCCGGCGGCTAGCCTGACTGGAAACAAAACGGCGTTTGCAACTTGATCATCGGTTCCAAACGCCGTCTTCTTTCAGACGTAGAAACTGATCCTCACCTCAACCTCTCAGAATATAGCGGACGCCTCGGTAGCCGCCGATTTCCTGTATCTTGGCGAAGATGGCCCTCTTGTTGTCGTCTTCGTGCTCTGGGTTCTGGGCGGCGTCGTTTTGCATCTCGTCCAGCCAGTTCATGATAGCCTGTTTGTTTTCGATGGCCTTGGGTGTGATGTAATCCTTGGCCTTGCTCACGATCCTGGCTATGGGCAAGGCCCGGAACCTGGCCAGCAACCGAGAACCTCGCTCCTCGATGGACTTGTCTATGCCAGGAAGAAGCAGCTTGCTCACCTGCTGATAAACTACCTCCAGGCCCACGGAGACGTTCTGTTCAGCGGTCTCCCCTTTGATGGTGAACAGCTTGGTGTGCATGAGTAAAGGATAGCCCAGAACTACCCCGCTCCAGGCCAGGAAACCGAGCTGAACGCGGCCCGTCAGGTAGAGGACGTAGGTGATCAGGCCAGCAATGATCACATTGACCAGGTAAAGGAGTCCTACCTCCAGGGTTAATATCGCCTCATAGGGTTCCCTGGACTCGGAAATGACATCCAACATCACCAGCACTGCGCTGACCAGTCCTGCTGTTAGGCAGAAAAGTATTAGCGGGATCATGAGGCACCTCTCATCTTCTCCACTATCGGCAGTATGGTCATCATCGCCTGCCCCTCGTCGCTGAGGGCGAAGTACTCTTCTTCGTCCGAGGCGAAGATGTCCCGCTTGGCCCGCTGGACGCTGCTGACCAGCCCCCTGTCCTGCAACTGGCTGAGCTTGTCAGAGGCAGTAGAGGGACTGATCAGGAGTTGTGCTGCCAGCTTGACAGGTAAGGTTGAACCTGTGTCCCATAGTTCCTTGAGGATCGTGATGTCCTCGTCCGAAAGTCCCATCGCCTTGTCGAACAACTCCTTGGCTTCCTCAGATGTCTTGATCGCCATTTCCATCCTCCTCTCTTACACGAAGCTGATGCCATTTTATACTGGGTTCGTGATTTTGTCAATAATCTTGAGCTTTCTCCTCACCCCTAAGCACTCTGAGAGCTCCCTGCGCCATGGCTAGCATCTCGTCCTCGCCGGGATAGATCATCACCGGAGCAATCCACTCCACCCGCTCCACGATCCAATTCATCAACACCCCTGAGTGGGCCAGCCCCCCCGTCAGGATGATGGCGTCCACGGCGCCTTTGAGCACGGTGGCCATGAGGCCAATCTCCTTGGCGATTTGATAGGCCATGGCTTCGTAGATCAGCCTGGCGTGCTGGTCGCCCTCCTCGATGCGCCGTTCCACCTGGCGGGCATCGTTGGTACCCAGGTGGGCCACCAGACCCCCACGCCCGGCGATCTTTTTGAACATCTCCTCATACGGGCGGTAGGTATCATCGTACGGGGGGATTGAGTAGGCCATGCGCAGCACATCGCCCACCGGCAGCCCGCCTGCCCGTTCCGGGGCGAAGGGGCCCGTGCCGTCCAGGGCCTGGTTGACGTCCACCATCCGCCCTCGGCGGTGGGCGCTGACGGAGATGCCCCCGCCCAGATGGGCCACCACCAGGTTGACCTCGTCGTAACCCTTGCCCAACTCCCTGGCTGCCCGCCGCGCCGCCGCTTTGAGGTTGAGGGCGTGGGAGAGGCTCCTGCGCTCGATCTCAGGAAGGCCAGAGATGCGGGCGATGTCGTCGAATTCGTCCACGCAGACCGGATCCACGATGAAAGCGGGGATGCCGGCTCGTCTAGCGATCTCGTCGGCGATGATGGCCCCCAGGTTGGAGGCGTGCTCCCTCTCCTGGGGATGGCGCAGCTCGTCCAGCATGTTCTCGTTGACCAGATACGTGCCGCTGGGGATGGGCTTGAGGATGCCGCCTCGTCCCACCACCGCGTCCAGCGAGTCTAGCCCAATCCGATGCTCATCCAAAAGGCGCAGTACAGCGTCGCGGCGAAAGGCGTATTGGTCGGCGATGCGGGGGAAAGCGGCGATTTCCTCAGCCGAGTGGTGGATCGTCTCCACAAAGAGGGGATGTTCGTCCTCGTAGAGAGCCACCTTGGTGGAGGTGGAACCGGGGTTGATGGTCACAACGCGATGCATTTTTCACTACTCGGTAGAGAAACGAGGTTTTTTCCTTACTTGCAGAAACCTCGTTGCTTTAGGGGTTCCATGTAGTGCAGAAGCGCCAAGCCTTCAGCTAAAAACCTGGTTTCTGAAATGGTTCATCTGTCGAAGTAGATGCTC
>Ga0194112_10004158_pt1 | contig 19907 bp, 9 predicted proteins | sample TA2MahC400mmetaG_FD_146191 | JGI IMG/M metagenome (GOLD analysis project Ga0194112, IMG submission 146191) | Freshwater microbial communities from Lake Tanganyika, Tanzania - TA2015016 Mahale Deep Cast 400m | ecosystem: Environmental > Aquatic > Freshwater > Lake | place: Tanzania: Lake... | reverse complement strand
CACTTTCTCAACGCAATCTTCATCGTGCCCCTGTGTAGGGGCGTGATTCATCACGCCCGATGCCGTGCTTCTCATACACCCTCTTACAAGGGGTGTAGGTGGAGCAATGAGGACGCGATACGGCATCGCTGCGCTCGTTCTGCTGGTGGGAACGGGTGCGTCGGCGCAGATGATGGACCCGGCAGCCGATGGGTTCGCGGGCCCGTTCTGCTACCTTGCCAAGCCCTCGGCGATGCTCGGGGGCGTGGGCGCGGGCCGGGTGACGCAGGTGACGTGGGACGGGGCGCTGTACACGGGCGAGGCGGAACTGTGCATCGTGACAGGCGATCCCCCGCGGCCGGTCGCGGTGCGGGTGAAGCGGCTGGGTGGCGGGTACGTGCCTCTCGTGCACTACTCATGGCTCGAAGGTGATGTGAAGCTCAGCGTGTCGGCCTTCGCGGTCGCACTGAGCCAAGGGGCCGACCCGGCCAACTTCGTGCGCCTGCGCATGGAGCGCCTGGGGGACAGCGGCCGGGCGGCCTCGATCGGCATTGGCCTGCGGCACTCGGGGGGGGATCACCGCGCGGCGGCTTTGCAGCGGAGGGAGTTCAGCCCGGCGAGCACCTATGCCTTCGACCGCGGGTGCGCGGCGATCGGCGGCCGCGCGGTGTGCGTGTTGCCGAGCCTGCCAGCCCCCAGCCGGCGGTACGCCGTCGCCGGCGAGCCGTACACGGGGCCCTTCCCGGGCACGCAGTTTCCTGTCGGGCCGACGACCGCTACGCTCCTTGCCCTGTGGGACCTGGGCCAGAGCAAGGAACTCAGTCTCAATCTGCAGATGCCGTGGACGCCGCTGCCGATGGATGCACCCCAGCCGGTGGAGGCGCTGCGGAAGGCGGGCTACGACGGACCCGCCGATCAGGTGGCCCGAGCGTGGGGAGAGGAACTGGCTCGCGGCATGCGCATTCTCCTGCCCGAGAGCAAGCCCCTGGAGACGTACCAGGCGAGCCTGGCGTACCTGCTGATGAGCACCGATATCCCAAAGGAGGGACGACCGCACCTTCGCTACCCGCTCTGGAACCGCGCCCTGCAGATGGCCGAAGCGGCGCCGGTCGTCGAGGCACTCGACCGCTCCGGGCGCCATGACCTCGCGCGGGGCATTCTGGAGGACTGGCTGGAGCAGCAGCAGGCGTCGGGGGCGCTGTCGCCCGATGGCCGGATGGACGCGCACTGCCTGGCGACCCGGACCATCGCCAGCCACATCTGGTTGCTCGGGGACCGCGCGTGGGCCGAGAAGGTCTACCCCAAGCTGAAGAGCGCCGCCGATTGGGTGATGGAGGCCGTCGGCAGCGCCGGGCCGCCCGGCAGTCCGACCTGGTGGCAGGCGCAGGACGCACTCGGGGCCACGGCGGAGGTCGCGACACTCGTGGGGAAGCCCGAGGATGCTGCAGCGCTGCGGTCGAGGCGCGAAGAGGTCTCAAAGGCAACCGAGGGCGCGCTGGGCGACCAGCCGCTGCCTGCGGAAGTGGCGCCCGCGGTCGTGGCGCTGAACCGAGGGCTCCCGGACTCGCCGGAGCCGGGTCTCGCGGCGCCACCGACAGACCGCGTGGCCGAGCTGTGCCGGAGCCTGCGCCTGACCTGCGCGGAGGGGTTGGCGACCGAGGCGGGACTGCTGTCGCCAACGGCTGCGGCGAACCTTGCGCAGCTGCATGCTCTGCGCGGGGAGCAGGAGCAGGCGATCCGCGACCTGTACGCGGTACTCGTGCACACGGGCTCGTGCCAGGAGGGCTTCGCGGGGGGTGTGAGGCCGTGGGCTGAGCGGGACAGCGGGGAGGACCTGACGCCCGATCCGCGCTTCGCGGCGGCGTACGTCGGCCTGCTGCGCGACCTGCTGATCCGCGAGCAGCGGGGCGAGCTGCACTTGTTCAGCGCGTTCTCGCCCGAGTGGCTGCAGCCGGGCAAGATGGTCGGGGTGGTCAATGCGCCCACGTCCTTCGGCCTCGTGACTGCGGCCCTGCAGATCGAGAAGGGCGGCGCGACGATGGTGATGGGCGCGGACTGGCACGCGCCGCCGAGCCGGGTGATCCTACACATACCGTATTGCGTTGGCCTCACCCAGGCGGAGGCCGACCGGCCAGGTCTGAAGCGAGCCGAAGGGCCTCGCCCGGTCGCCTACGAGAGCGCGGACTTGCCCGGCGCGGGTTCGGAGGGCGGCGCTACCTACCTGGAGCTGCCCCCGAACACCACGCAAGTGAAGCTGACGTGGGAGCACCGGCCGGGGACGGCGTTGAGCTACGAGGGCGTGGTGGAGGCGTGGCAGGAGCAGTATGGGGCGCGGTACCGGGAGTATCTCGATTCCGGGAAGGAGCCCCTCGCGCTGACGCCAATCCCGCTGCGGTAGCGCACCACGCAAAGGAGCCACTCACCATGCTGATCGCTCTGTGCATCCTGATTGCCGGCGGCGCCGGCGCCCAGAACCAGGCCCCGGAGGGCTGGACCGCCCTGTTCAACGGCAAAGACCTGGAGGGCTGGACGCCCAAGATCGCCGGGCACGAACTGGGCGACAACTTCGGCAACACGTTCCGGGTCGAAGATGGCATCCTGAAGGTCTCCTACGACCAGTACGACGGGTTCCGCGACCGGTACGGACACCTCTTCTACAAGACCAGCTTCTCGAGCTACGTGCTGCGGGTGGAGTATCGGTTCGTGGGCGAGCAGTGCTCAGGCGGCGCGGGCTGGGCGTTCCGCAACAGCGGGGTGATGATCCACTGCCAGTCGCCCGAGAGCATGAGGGTGGACCAGAGCTTCCCCGTCTCCATCGAGGTGCAGCTCCTCGGCGGAAACGGCACCGACCCGCGCTCGACCGCCAACCTCTGCACCCCCGGCACCAATGTCGTGATGGACGGGAAACTGTTCACGCCGCACTGCACGGGTTCGTCCTCCAAGACCTATCACGGCGACCAGTGGGTGACCGTCGAGATCGAGGTCCACGGCAACGGCGTCATCAAGCACCTCATCGACGGCCAGGTCGTGCTCCAGTACGAGCAGTCGCAACTCGATGAGAACGACGGGGATGCGAAGAAGCTGATCGAGGCGGCCGGCGGCGACAAGATGCTGCGCGGAGGCTACATCTCCCTGCAGTCCGAGAGCCATCCCGTCGAGTTCCGCAAGGTCGAGATCCGGGAGCTGGACGAGTAGCCCGCGCCGATCCCCCACAGTGGGAGGGGCTTTAGCCCCGATTGCGGCGCGAGGAGAAGCGCCCCGGCTCGCGAGAAGGCCGGGGCGCTGGGGGTTCCCGGGTGAGCATGCCTACCTTTCCCACCAGCCCGAGCCCGTGCGCCAAGCCCTGGGCCGCTGACGAGGGGGCGGAAGAAGGGGGGCCAGGGCATGCTTGGCTAGGTCCGACCCGGAGACGCCGGGGAACGGGAGACCCACGGCGACTACAGGGCGTCCTTCGTTTCGCGGGCGAACCATTCCTCGGCGGCGGACGTTCTGTGGTTAGAGAGCCCGCTGGAGGAAGGTGGTTGCGACCAACCGACGAACAGTCGGAGTCGCCGCGCCTTATTGTGCGTGCCGCGTAGCTAGGACGCGGGGGAGGAGACGACAGATGCCGACCAAGATCAACCTCGTCGTTCCGCCGGACTCGCCGACGGTGTTTGCCAACCATGCGTTCACCCAGATGACGCCGACGGAGATCATTATCAGGTTCTGCCTGATCGACCCAGAACGAGGTGGGGTGCATGCCGTTGGAGACGAGTCGCAATCACTATCCGAGGTGGAGGCTCCGGCAGCGGTGAGCGTTTTCCTCCCTGTGCGAGTGGCCGGCGGACTGGTGGGGGCCGTGGAGAAGCAACTGGAGGCGTGGAGGGAACAGCAGAAGCAGCAGAAGAAGGAAGCCTCCGATGGTGAGTGACTCCATCCCGGACTTCAGTGTGCCTACCCAGGGCCGCCCGAGCACTACCGTAAGCCGGCGCAACTTCCCCGCTGGATGGAACTGGTTCGTTTGGGACCGGCCCGATGAGCCTGAGCCGGAGGTGGAGTTCGTATCGCATCGGCAGACGGTCGCTCGACCGACGTTCACCAGGAGACTCCGCCAGTCAGAGCAGACTGCGGCGCTACAATCTGAGGTTGAGACCCTAAGATCGGAGACCTGGGTGCTCACCGCACTTCTGAAGGAGACGCAGGAGGACGTCGTTGGACTCGAAGCATCGCTAGAGCTGCGGGCCGCTCTGATGGCGTCGATTGCAGGCCACCTCATGCCGGTAGAGATCAGCGAGGTGGTTGACGGAGATACGCGTTTATGCGCCACTGCTCCGCTTCTACTCTCTGTAGAATCCCATGATGGGATGGTGTCCTTCGAACACCCTAGCCTCGGTATCGTATCGCACAGCGGGGAGTCATACGATGATGCGGAGCAGCGCATCGCTCCGCAGTTGGCATGGCTGTGGCGAACCTATGCGATGGCGCAGGATGACGAACTCTCCGCCGACGCGATGGAGTTGAAGCAGGCGCTCTTGAGCATATTCAGGGAGTCATAGCCGATGTGGGCGCGGTCAGGGAAGGAGATCAGAGCTAGGCTTGAGTCGAAGGGTTTTCGTGTGGATAACAACGCACACCGCAAGCTCATACTGTACGTCAACGACAAGCGAACATCCGTCTGGACCGAGGTGAGCCACGACGGCAAGACGGTGTACACGCGTGATCTTCTTCTGCTCGTGAAGAGGGAACTCAAGCTCCACACAATGCAGCAGGTGCGAGACCTGGTAGACTGCCCGATGACCTACGAGGGGTACGTATCGCTTCTCAGAGAGGGCGGTATCATTGCCTAGCGGGGCGTAGCACGATGCACTGGAGGATGGGCCTCTCTAGCGTGAACGGCGACACCCAAGCCGCGAGGTCCAGGAACGCCCCAAGGACCGTCGTAGGCGCTAGCGGGGCGTGAGCAGTAGACCCCTCGTATGCGCCCTCCCCACGTTCGCGGGGAGGGGGCCTCGTCGCCCCCTCCCCTTCTCGCACGGCCTCTCGTCGTTTGTGATGGTTGAGTTGGTCATGTTGGTCAGGTTGCAGCGGAGGAGCTACTAGACCAACTTGACCATGTCAACCAACGTTCCTCTCTGACTCCACGTTGAGCGCCCACAGCCATCGCGTCTGGACTCCCGGTTGACGGTGGGCGACGCAGAGATCGGCTCTCGCTCTGCGGAGGGTGTGTTCACTGATCCCCTCCTCCTTCGCTCCTTCCTTGATCTCATTCGCCGGCCGTGGCCCGTCCGCCAGCGCGCGACGGAGGAAGGCTTTGGCTTCGTCGAGGCGGCTGGTTTGGTGGTGGTCGTCGGGTGGGGGCCCGAAGGTGAGGCCGGCGTCGGTGATGGTGAAGCCGAAGGGCTCGGGGAGGGGGCCGAGGTTGGCCTTGCCGCAGGAGACGCGGCGGCCTTCGCTCGACCGGTCGGGTTGATCGACGCCCATGATGCAGGCGGCGACCTGCGCGAGCACGCTGCTGCCCCGCAGGCGGTCGAAGTCGAAGCTCTCCGAGTAGTCGGTGAGCCCGGTGTCATCGACACCACCCTCCTCGTCACCACCGACCTCCCTGGAGAGGAGCGTATCCAGGTCCCGCTGTACGCGGACGTTCGCGCGACCCCTTGACCCTCCCCGACCGGTGCCCCGCTCTGCGCTCTCTATCGGCCCCCACGGAGTGGTCCAACGAGTGTGACGCATGTCGCGTCTTGAGCTGAAGGAACTTGCCGGGCACTGAACGAACCATCGGTGGGGTTCTACAGAACAACATGCCAGCCTGAGGTACGGCACGCCGGGAGGGGGATGCCATGCCGCCGAACAGGTTGAACCTGTTTGCATTGCGCCGTCAGAGACTTCCCCGAACTCCGCCGCCCGAACCCACGCTCTCCCGACTCGCCACGTCGCCCGAACCCGTCACCGTGTCTCGCCGCGAGCTGCTCGGCATCGCCGGTGCGGCGGCTGTCGCCTTGCCGCCGGGCGGGAAGCAGCTCGGGTCGGGGGCGCGCGGACCGTTCCGGTTCGCTGCGAGAGGCGAGCGTCTCGTGTTCAGCCTCGGCGGGCAGGAGCGCTGGGTTATCGACGCGCGCCGGTTCGCGGGCGAGCCGAAGCTCCGCTACACGCAGGGCGACGGCCGCATCGCGATCGGGCTGGCCGGCGCCAAGTACCCGGGCACGGATGTGCCCGCGGACTTCGTCTGCGTGATTCGGCGGAGCCTGGTGGGCTGGCGGATGAGGATCAAGCACGCCTTTGGCGGCCTGGAGGCTGAAGTGCCGTTCGAGGCATGGCTGGCCGGCGCGGAGCCCGCCCGGGGCGAGGTGAGGGCTCCCGGCGCGTTGTGTAGCGTCGGGGCGAGCGGGAGGATCGAGGCGGCAGCGGGTGAGGCGAGCTTCTGCCCGGACTGGACGCTGCGGCTGGAGGGCGAGGGCGTTGCGTCGGTCACCGGGCTCGACGCGCGGCTGCGCGGCGATGCGCTGACCATCGCCCTGCTTGCGTCACAGGCCGATAGCCTGATGGCCGAGCCGCCGGCGCAGCGGACGCTGCTGAGCCTGGAGCGCGGCGACGAGGAGTGGCCTCTCCCCTCTCTCCCTACGCCCGAAGGCACACGGATCGCCGCGGCAGGCAGCGCGTTCGACGTGGTGGCGCTGGAGACGGGCGAGCGCGACGGCGCGTTGGCGCAGGCCCTGGTGGCGAGGGCGAACGGCGATGAGCCGAGGCTGCGGTTCGCGCCCGGCGGCGATCTCCAGGGCGTGGACGGGCAAACGGCCGCCCTGCCGCTGAGCAACCCGCGGTATGGGGTGGCGTTCGACCCCGAAGGCGACGACGCGGCACTGATGGCTGACTTTGTTCGCGAGCCGACTTGGCTGAGCGGCGGCGGATGCACGCTGCAGGTCGGCGGCGGGCCGGATGTGGACCCCTTCGAGATCACGCGCCGCAACGGTACGGCTACCTCGGTTCGGTGCGAGCCGGCGCTGCTGAGCTTCGCGGCGCCGCTTCCGGGAGCGGTCGTCGGCCCGGCGATCCCGAGCGCCCCGGTCCGCGTGTCGTTTGTGGCAGATGGCGACCTTGTGGCGCAGCGGCCACCCATACGCCGGCCACCCGTCGTCCGCCCGAAGCCGGAGGAGGAGAAGCCCCCGGCCGAGCAGCCGAGGCCCCCCGTTCAGCCGCGCCGTCCCGTGGAGCCCAAGCCCCCGGCGGACGTTCAGCCCGAGAAGCCCCCGACGGGAACGGTCCTCACGCGGCCGGACCGTACGATCGCGGACCTGGCCTTGCTGCCCTTCACGGTGCCCGTCCTTCGCAAGGACGACCTGCTGTACCTGACGTTCCAGTTCATCAACCTGAGGCTGGAGACGGGCGCCGGCAAGGCGGCGCAGCTCGTGCGCGCCAAGCCGAATGACACGGCCTACATCGTCGTGCACTTCCCACCGCAGCACATCGGCGAGCGGGCCTTCCTCGAGGAGAGCAACGACGAGCCTACGCCACCTCCCGTGCCGAGCCGCATGTCCGGGCCGAGCCGCCTCGTCTTCGAGGTGCCCAAGGACACGACCGCCATTCCGTACACGCTGCCCGCGCTCTTGGACTGGTCGAACTTCAACCTGTCCGTGGCGCCGACCGCGCTGCCGCCGCCCCTGCCCGTGACGCTCAGGCCGCAGGGGCGTCGGACTCCCGCCAAGGTCATCCCACGCCTGACGCCCGGCGACCTGTCCCCCGCCGAGGGCCCGCCGGGCGGCCCGGCATCCATCTCGCCGCTGCGCCTGCGGGTCGACGCCCAGCGGCTGGCCGGCGAGTTCGCGCCGCGCATGGAGCTGGCCGCGCCGACGATCACGGCCAGCGCCGTGCGGCTGTTGGTGCCAGGCAAGCCCCAACCGACCGAGACCGCGATCGAGCTGCCGTATCGGCTGATCCTCTCGCCGAACGCCTCGGCGGGCTGGTTGCACTCGCTGAGCCGCGTGTCGCGCAACAAGCGGGTCGAGCTGTGGCACACGCGCCTGGGGGTGAAGTCCCAGGACGGGACGATCCGCGAGGACCAGTACGCCTACGGCTGGGATGACGACCAGTTCCGCGTGCTGCAGGTCTCCGAGCCCACCGGCATCTACGACAAGCTCCACACCCTCCGCGCGATCTGGTCGCCGGACTACAACCCCGACTACGACAAGCGCGGCCCCTACTCGGATGCGGAACTCCTCGCGCCGGCTGGCTTCCTGATGTCGATGAACGCGCGGGACCGCTGCCAGCTCGTCTGGCTGATGGCGGACTACCGTCTGAAGGAGTGCCAGGTCCGCGTCGCCGACACCAGGAAGCTGATGCTCAGCTCCCTGGGCGCCTGGCTCGACACGCGCTACGGCTACGACCCGCTGGCGCTGGGCCACGGGCTCTCCCTGGAGGAGTGGCAGCACATTGCCACGATGGGCCGCGACCAGTACGTCAAGGTCGTGGAGATGGGCTACCTCTTCCCCTTCGGCCAGCGCGCGGCGCTGGTGAAGGTGACGGAGCGCAAGTTCGAGGTCTCGGGCAACAGCAGCATCGCGTATCTCCGCCAGCGCTACTACATCATCGTGCGCGAGCCGGAGAAGACCTACGCGGCGCCCGGCCAGAGGAACGACGGTCGGCGCATGCCCTTCCGCAAGGTCACGCTGCTCACGCGCATGACGCCCACGCTGACGATGACCCCCGACGTGGCGGTGCCGGGCGTGGGCGGCGCCACGCAGGACTGCTTCTGGGCGCGCGTGCAGGGCGAGGACTTCCAGTGGAGCTTCATCGCGGAGGACTGGGACGGCGAGCGCCACCAGTTCACCGCGCCCCTCATCTTCGCGGGCGCCGCGAACGAGCTGTGCTTCCGCCGCGAGTTCATGGACAAGGTCTGCACCCACTACAACGCGACGACGCCCGCCGAGCGCACGAAGCGGCCGACCTTCGGTCAGAAGATCGCCTTCGCGGACAACGAGGGCGCGAAGGCGGGCGATACGGCGCTCGAGTCGGAGACGGTGACTTTCGGCGCCGAGACCGACGACCCCGCCGCAGGCCTCACGTTCGAGACGCTGCGGCTGGCCAACCAGCCCTGCTTCTACCCGACGGTCGCGGGCGCCGAGGTGCGCGTCCCGGCCGCTGTCGTCGTGACGGGGCAGAACGCCGCGGTGCCGATCAAGATCGCCGAGGTCTACGTCCAGAACGCCTGGCAGAACGTCACCAACAAGGGCAGCGTGTTCGCCGAGATGGTGGACAAGTCTCCGCTGAACTTCCCCGGGGATAAGGGCGGCGGGCTGGCGCTCCCCAACCTCAACCTCGGCGGGCTGTCGCGGCAGTTCGGTCCCGTCGGCGACGACCTCGCCAACTTCTCCGGCGGCAACTTCGACCCGGCCCAGTACTTCAAGGGCGCCGCCTCGAAGCTGTTCGGCTGCATCGACCTGTGGGAGATCATCAGCGGTGTCTTCGGCGATGCGGAGGTGCCCGGCCTCACGATCGATGTCGACAAGGATGCCGACGGCCTCCCGAAGCTGATCCGCGCGAAGTACGACTGGACACCTCAGGTCAAGGACTTCGACCCGCTCTTCAAGGCGAATAACAGCGGCAAGACGGCGACCTTCCAGCTGAAGGTGACGGTCGAGGTCCCGGTCTCCACCACCCCGGACATCACCTACGACAGCCTGGCGAAGCTGCAGAACTTCACGATCGACCTGTACTGCATCATCGTGAGGTTCAACCGGCTGGAGTTCACCGCCAAGAGCGGCAGCAAGCCGGACGTAGGCGTAGACATCGCGAAGGTCGAGTTCGGCGGGCCGCTGTCGTTCATCAACCAGTTGCAGGAACTCCTCAAGGAGGTCCTGCCCGGCTTCTCCATCGACGTGACGCCGACGGGCGTGTACATCGGCTACGAGTTCCCGATCCCCACCGTCGCCGTCGGCGTGATGAGCATCCAGAACATCACGCTCGGCGCGGCCATCACGCTGCCGTTCACCGGCGACGCGATCCGCTTCCGCTTCAACTTCTGCTCGCGTGAGAACCCCTTCCTGCTCAGCGTGTCGATCTTCGGCGGCGGGGGCTTCTTCGCCATCGAGCTGACGCCGGGCGGCATGGAGAACCTGGCGGCGTCGCTGGAGTTCGGGGGCACGTTCGCGCTCAACATTGGCGTCGCGAGCGGCGGGGCGTACCTGATGGCGGGGATCTACTACAAGTGGGAGAACGGGGACTCGACGCTGACGGGGTACGTGAAGTGCGGCGGGCATCTGAGCGTGCTCGGGCTGATCACGATCTCGGCGGAGTTCTACCTCGGCCTCACCTACGAGAGCGTCGGCAACCGCTGCTGGGGCCAGGCGAAGCTTACGGTCGAGATCGAGATTCTCTTCTTCAGCTTCAGCGTGACGCTCACCGTCGAGCGCGAGTTCGCCAACTCCGGCGGAGGCTCCGCCTACCTGCCAACGGGCGAGCGCTTCGCCGCCCTGGGCACCGCGGCGGAGATCGCGAGCCTCGGCCGGGGGGCGTTCGGGCAGGTCCCGCCGACGATCGAGGAGACCATGACGGCCCAGGACTGGCAGGCCTACTGCGGGGCCTTCGCGTAAGCGCCGTTGGAGGGGCCGAATGCGAAGCATCCGGCCCGCCGTTGGGGTACCCGCAACGTTACGGCAGGGCCGGGTGCTTCGCATTCGGCCCCTCCAAACGGCAACCGAGTCCGGAGTTGGTTGGTGCACGTACCGTTCCGAGGGGGCTCAAGATGAAACAGACCGTGATGTGGACCGCACTGCCCAACGGGGTGGCGAATGGGAAGCTGCGGCTATCGGTGTTCGTGTCGCCTCGGCTGGAAGCGACGGAGGCCGAGAGCCACTCGAAGCTGCAGCCCTTCACCGACTTCGTGGAGTGGCCCGCCCGCATTGCCGCGGCGCAGTTCCAGGTGCAGTTCGGCAATCGGCCGCCGATCGCCGCCACGCGTGTCGAGCCGACCGGGGCGGAGGGCGCGGCCGACATGTGGCGGGCGATGATCAACGCGGACACGTTCCTCGAGCCCGTCAAGCTGCCGGACTGGGACAAGCGCGCGATCCGCTCCTTCTCTGTAAGGAACGTGATGACCCACCTGAAGCAGGCCTACCAGGCGACCGCCATCCAGTCCCCGACCGTCGTCCCGAAGGTCGCCCCGGCCCGGCTCCAGTCCCAGCCGGTCGGGCGGTTCCTCGGGGAGCTGGCGCCGCCCGCCGCGCAGAGGACGGCGCTCAAGAACCAGCTCGACACGCAATTGCGCGCTTCACCCACCAAGGCGCTGTTCAACCCCGCTGTCGAGGACGCAAGCTCGGTGAGGACGCGGGCCCTCGCTGCCACGCCGGCAGGGGCGAATGTGCCCAAGGCAGCGGTCTCCGCGGTGACCGTGGACTTCCACCAGCTCAATAGCTTCTACCGTCCGACCGCGTATCCCCCGCGTGTGGAGCGCATCCGGCTGCCCGTTGAGCCGCCGACGATGGACTTCCACAAGATCCTCTCGTCGTTGGGACAGTTCCCCGGCGTCATGCGGCTGGTGGGCCTGGTGATCGATCTGGAGGTGCCCTTCGATGCCGCCCTTCAGGGGCAGACGACCGTGACGGTGATCCCGACGTGGAGCCCCGTGACCGCGACGACGAACGTGACGCCCCGGACGCGGTGCACCATCGGGGCGGATCGGTTCGTGGCCCAGCCCCGGCCCGACAGCGACATCGCCAATGGGATGCTGAAGCTCAACGACGACACCCGCTTCGAGGTCGGCCAGGTGGACGTGGACGGCGCGGCGATCAAGGCGATGACGGTCGCCGAGGAGGCTCAGACCGGCGAAGCCGACGAGGAGAAGAACGCGGCGCTGCCGTCGCTGCGTTCGGCGGGAATCTGGGTCGCCCGCGTGAACCGCGCGCATCAACTGGCGACGACGACGCTTCCGCGCCTCGCGACGCAGAACGTGCAACTGGTCAACCTCGCGGACAAGAAGGCGGGCCAGGTGGACGACCTGTACGCGGAGGACGTGAGCCGCGGTTACCGCGTGGACGTGTTGGACGAGGCCGCGGGCCAATGGCGGTCGCTGTGCGAACGGATCGGCGAGTATCACTTCCGCAACACGGACGTCGGCGTGAACCGGAAGGTGACCCTCGAAGACGAGGGATGGGCCTCCTCGGCGGCGACCGAGAGCACGGAGGAAGACGACGACGACCTGTACGTGCACGAGGTGCTGTTCACCTGGAATGGCTGGAGCATGGTGGCGCCCAGGCCGATGAGAGCGCTGCCGCAGGAGGGCACCCCCAAGGCCAAGCCCGCCGAGTACGGGCTGGAGACGAGCTTCACGCCGAAGCCGGGCTCGCTGCCGCGCCTGCGGTTCGGGCACTCGTACCGGATGCGGGTGCGTGTGGTGGACCTCGCGGGCAACAGCGTGCCGCCCGAAACGGCGGACGGATCGGCGGCCTCCGATCCGGTCGAGTACGCGCGGCACGAGCCGGTGTCAACGCCGATCGTGACACCCCGGACGGACCTGGCGAAGTCCCCCGGCGAGACGCTGGAGCGCATGGTCATCCGCACCTACAACGAGGTCCCGGCGAAGGACACCCAGCCCTCGCCGGAGGCCTGCGAGCGGCACATCGCGCCGCCGAAGACCTCCGAGAGCATGGCCGAGTGGCACGGCAAGTTCGACTCGGATGCGGGCATGAAGGGGGACGCGGCCACCTACCAGCTCATCATCGACAACGACGGCTCGCTGAAGGAGGTCGAGGAGGCGGAGCAGCTCGAGCTGCCTTACCTGCCCGACCCGCTGGCCGTCGGGGCGACGATCCGGTCGGTGCAGATCGACGTAGCGCCCGGCCCGGAGGACGAGGTCGTCAAGGTCCCCTACGAGGGCGACTGGCCGGACTGGGAGCCCTTCCGCACCCGCATCGTCGAGGAGCGCGGCGATGGCGGGAAGGGCGCGGAGTTCTACAAGTCCCAGCGGCGCCTCGTCATCCCCGTGCCGAAGGCGGAGATCGCCGAGATCTGGCTCAGCAGCTACCTCGATGAGCCGGAAGTGCCGAACATGGGAGTGTACCGCTGGACGGTCGAGGGGCTCGCGGCGCCCGCGATCCGCAAGGCCGCTCTGCAGCCGGCGCAACTGCAGCAGGTCCGCCGTCAGCTCTACACGCCTACCGAGTCGGCCCAGGCCGCCCAGGCGGTGAGGCTGGAGCCCGCCCAGCTCCAGCGGATGCAGCTCGTGAGCACGGCGGTGCTGAAGGGTATCCACTGGATGGTGACGCCGTACCGGAAGATCACCCTCGTTCACGCCGTGCAGCAGCCGCTTGTGACCCCGGACCTGTCGGACCTCAAGACGCTCAAGGGGTTCGGGAACACCTACGCCACGCTCGAAGACAAGTTCCCCATCAGCGGCAAGAGCACGATCAAGGTGGACGTGCTTTCGGAATGGGACGAGCTGATCGACCCGCTGAGCGAGCCGACCTGGCGCACGCTCAAGGGCAAGGCGCACGTGGTCGAGCTGCCCGTGCAGTACGGGGACACCGAGATCGTGATGGGCAGCCCCCAGGAGCCGGCCGCTCCCGGCGGGGTGCGGACGTTCACACCCATCCGGGCAATGGGCGTGCCGATGATGCGCGTCAGGGCCGGCGAGCCCAAGCCCGACCGGATGAGCCTCGCGCCGCGCCTGCTGATGCTGCGGGTGATGGGCCCCCGGCACGAGTTCGGCGACACGAAGTATCGCAGCGTGAAGTACAAGGCCGTCGCCACCACGCGCTTCCGTGAGTACTTCCCCTTCACCGATGAGGACATCTCCTCAGGCAAGGCCAAGATCACCCGCGAGAACAAGCCCGTGACGGTGGATGTCCTCAGCTCCGCGCGCCCGCTCCCGCCCAGGGTCCGCTACGTCATCCCGACCTTCGGGTGGGAGACCGAGCAGGCCGCCGGTGGCACGACCAGCAAGCGCCTGGGCGGGGGCTTGAGGGTGTACCTGGAGCGGCCGTGGTTCTCATCGGGCGAGGGCGAGCTGCTGGGCGTGGTGCTCCCCTCGAAGCAGGCGACGGTCGCTGCGCGCGCCGTCCGGGCCCTGGCGGGGGGCGGGATCGCGGAGTCGCTGAAGCGCTACGTCACCCAGACCGGCGCCGACCCGATCTTCCGCTCGGGCTCGATGAAGCCGGCCCCCGATCCGTCGGACTTCGGGCTCGCCGTGCAGAGCGAGGATGGGCTAACGCTCGATGAGGTGCCGGGAGCGAAGGTGGCGGTGGTCGGGCACAAGGTGCAGTTCGACCCGAGCCGCCAGCTCTGGTACTGCGACATACAGCTCAACCCACAGGACTCCTACTACCCCTTCGTCCGGCTAGCCCTCGCCCGCTACCAGCCGAAGTCGGTTCAGACTGACACGGAGGACTGCAAGCTCTCGCATGTCGTTCTCGCCGACTTCGCCCAACTCGCGCCGGACCGCGCGGCCGGGGTCAGCTATGACGCGGCCAACCGGATGGCGCAGGTGAGCGTGACCGGCATGGCCTACGGCGGCCCGCTGGGCGGCGGCAGCGAGATGGAGATGACGCTGGAGACGCGACAGCCGGGCGTGGCGGGCCCCTTGGGCTGGGTCCCGGCGGGCGATGCGGTCCCGCTGACGCTGACGAAGCTCAACGACCGCCTGAGCGCCTGGGTCGGCCGCCTCCCGGTGCCCGGCGACCAGCCGCCGGAGCGGTTCCGCGTCGTCGTCAAGGAGTACGAGCGGTTCGTCGTGGACAACGCGCCCGAGGGCGCCCCGAAGCCGGCCATGGTGGTCGTTCAGCCCACCGACCGGCGCCTCGTGTATGCCGACGTGCTGAAGCTCGGAGGCCCGGACGAGGGCGAGGGGTAGGAGAAAGAGGGACACCATACCAATCTCCACCTGGCGTTTCGCCTGAATCCTCGGGATTCATGTCTGGAAATTGGTATGGTGTCCCTCTTTTCTAGGGGGCGCGCCATGCGGATCAGCCTTGCCGTCCTTTGGTTCCTCGCCGCAAGCTTGGTAAACGCTCAGCCCCCGACGGACTGGGCCACGGTCACCGTCGCGCCGCCGAGGGTCTCGCAGGTCGAGGCCGGACGCCAGGTCGAGCAGAACGTAACGCTGGCGAACGCCCAGGCGGACTACACGCTCTGCTACGACATTGTCGAGCTGAAGGACGATCCGGGCAAGGTCGGCTCGACGAAGTGGGTCTTCACCATCGACTACATCCCTCTCGGTCTGCCCGGACCCTCGCAGGCCGGCTGGTACTGGCAGGGCTTCATCCAGTGGACCTTCGACGGGGAGGGGATCAAGGAGTACCCCGCGCGCTTCCGTGTGGTCCACGCCAGCGGCCCGGACGCGATGGTCGAGTACGTGTGGGACACGCCGAAGGTCACGGCGACGGCGCGCTTCGCGCTGACCGCCGGCAGCGACAAGCTACTCTTCTTCGGCCGGTACGAGCCCAAGGGCGAGGTGAAGGAGAGCAAGCTGCGGCTGATGTGCTACCCCGCGACCTTCGAGAAGCCGTGGGAGCGGTGCGTCACGACCGCCGTGCGCACGGTCGATCAGGGCGGCGGCCTGCCGCTGGACCTCGTGCGGGAGAAGTGGGTGCTCTTCGAGGATGTCGCGGAGGGCCGGCCGGCCGGCGGGTCATCCGGCCTGCTGCTCGGCGACACGAGCGCCTTCTCGCAGGTCACGGTCGAGGCGGGCGGCTACGCCGAGTATGCGGACCTCACGCTCGCCCCCGGGCGGCGGAGCTTCGCGTTGGGGCTGTATGACTACCCGACCCTTCCCGACTGGCGGGTGACGCGCGAGTACTTCGGCCGACTCGCCGACCGCGAGTGCGAGGCCATCGCTGCGCTCGCGCAGGGCGACCTCGACCAGCCCCTCACGCCGCTCCCCGTCGACCCGGAGCGTGCGAGGCTCATCGCCCGACGGGATGAGCAGAAGCTCAGCCGCCCGGCCGAGACGTGGCGCCCGGCCGCCGAGCCCGCGCCGTTCCCCTGGGCCGCCAGCCTGCCCGACGGGCCGGTGAAGGCCGCGCTGCTATGCGCCCGGTGGTCGGCCTACGAGACGATGGAACTCGCGCGGCGGCTGGAGCTGGATGTCGAGCACCTCTACCTCGATGGGAAGGGCACGCTCTCCCATACCGACTACTGGCCCTATGCGGGGCAGACGGGCATCGGCACGCTCGGGGCGGGGCTCGCCGAGCGCCAGGCGGTTCGCGTCTGCGGCGACGCGACCCGCGAGGTCATCCTGGTGGCCGGCGTCAACAGCGCCGTGCTGACGGATCGGATCCGCGACGCGATCCTGGCACAGGTGCGCAGCGGCAAGGGCCTCTTCCTCTCCGGCGATGGCGGAGTGCTGGGGGGCTGGCCGGAGGAGCTGACCGCCGCCCCCGACGAGAGCCTCGTCGCGCCAATCCTCGCCTCGATGCCGTGGGAGGAGTTCCCCGGCCTGCGGCCCGGCGAGCGCGGCCGCCTGGAGGGCCCATGCCTGCAGGGGTACCGCTACGGCGAGGGGCGGGTGATCGTCTTCCGCGCGCGGCTGGGTGAGTACTCGTCCCTCATCCCCCTCAACGACGCGATCGAGGGTCTCGACGGCGCGACCGACCACATCCTCGCGCTCCAGGCGAAGGCGGTGCTCGCCGCGGCCGGTCGGCCCCTCGCCGTCGATGTGCGGCTGAGCATCGCCGACGAGGCCGGCACGCCAGCCGTCTCCGTGGGCGGCAGCCTCCCGGCCGATGCGACGTACCGGATGCGCGCCATCGACGAGTGGGACGGCGTCCACGACGTGGAGCTTCCCGCGAACGCCAGGCCGGCGGCCGTGAGGCTCGACTACCCGGTAGGGCGGAACTGCTTTGTGGACCTCGTCGCGCTGAACAGGGCCGGCGAGTGCCTGGGCTACGCGACGGCCTTCGTGCCAGTCACGGGCGCCGCGCGGATCGAGTCCGTCACGCTCAGCCCTGGCGGCCGCTCCCACCCGGACGTGCCGGCGTACGTTGATCTCGTGAGGGGCGGCCGCCTCCGCTGCGCGGCGGAACTCTCGGGCCTCGAAGGTCTCGCTAACCTGACCCTCCGGGCCGAGGTCACCGACTGCTTCGGCCGCGAGGTGGCGACCGACTCGGTGCGCGTGGACGGCAAGCGCGTCCTGCTCGACCTCGACTTCCCGGCGCCCGTAGCGGTGAGCCACTGTCTTGACCTGACGCTCGTGTCGGGTGACCGCCCGGTTGCGGTCCGCCGGGAGCGCTTCACCGTGCCCCTGCCCTATCCGTACGATGACTTCACGCTGCTCCTGTGGACCTACGCCGGCGGCGAGCCCGCCATCCGGCAGACGCAGCGGCGCTGCTACGAGCTCGGGACCGAGATGGCCGACCTGTGCCACATGGGCGGCTACGCCGACCAGGCCGCCGCGCGCGAGTACGCGGTTGCCGCCGAGTCGGGCCTGCGCCTCGTGCCGTATGTCACGCGCCTCGCGGGGGAGGCGAACGGGACGGTGCGCGTGCCCTGCCTGCAGGACCCCCAGTACCTGCAGTCAACCGCCGCCTCCATCGCCAACACCTGCCGACACGCCGCGCCCTACGCGCCGGCCGCCTACACGCTCGGCGATGAGAACTACCTCTGCCAGGGTCCGACCGATGTCTGCAGCAGCCCCGAGACGACCGCCGACTTCCGGCGGTGGCTCGCTGAGAAGTACGGGGCCATCGCGAAGCTCAACGAGGTCTGGCGCATGACCTACGCCGACTTCGCGGACATTGCCGGGCCCACGACGCTCGACCAGGCCGCGGAGCAGACGGGGAGCTTCGCGCCGTGGTTCGATCACCGGCGGCACATGGACTCGGCCTTCGCCACCGCCCACGAGCTGTTCGCGGGTGTAGTCCGCCAGGAGGACCCGGGGGCGAAGGTCGGCTGGGACGGGCTGCTCGGCAACCACTGGCTGGCCGGCTACGACTTCTGGAAGCTCAGCCGCCGCCTGGAGCTGAACCAGGTCTACACGGCCTCCTGGCCGCAAGGGGAGTTCGTGCGCTCCTTCGCGCAGCCGGGGGCGGTGACCGGGGAGTGGGGCAACGCGATCGCCGACAACGAGGCCGGCTTCTCAGCCATCCCCTGGCACAACCTCTTCCAGGGCTACAACTCCTGCTGGTGGTGGACGTCGTGGGGGTGCGACTACATCCCGTTCAACCCGGACCTGTCGGTGAACGACTTCGGGAAGTGGTTCTTCGCGGCAGGCGAGGAGGTCCGCTCGGGGCCGGGCCGGCTGCTGCTCCACGCGCAGCGCGACAACTCCGGCATCGCGGTCTGGTACTCACAGACCGACATGTTCGCCGCGAAGCTGATGACCCGCTTCTCGCCCGCCGCGCCCTTCGCCGGCGAGGACAATTTCTGGGCCGATCACGCGGCCCTGCTTCACGCGCTGGAGGACCTCGGCTACCAGTACGAGCACGTAGCGGCAGACGACGTCGAGACGCGCGGCGTAGAGGCTCTCTCCGGCTACCGCGTGCTCTGCCTGCCCTTCGCGACCTGCCTCTCGGACCGGCAGGTGGCTGCCCTCCGCGCCTTCGTCGAGGGCGGCGGCACGCTCATCGCCGATGGCCGCGCCGGGCTGCTCACCGGCGACGGCGCGATCCGGAAGGAGCGTCCGCTGGATGACGTCTTCGGCGTCCGCAGCCCGGCCGGCCTGGAAGCGCTGAAGGCGGGTTCACAGATCGTGGACTTCGCCATCGCCACCGACGAGACCATCGACGCGCATATGCTCGAACCCGAGCTGGCGGAGGCGGGTGGGGAGGCTGATGACGACATCGAGGGGATGCTGGGCTCGGTTGTGCACCAGTTCGGCGCAGGGGCGACGCTGTACCTCAACTTCCCCTTCCGGACCTTCGCGGACGCTCGGTCGGTGGACCCAACGTGGCTCCCCGGCACCATTCCCGACGACATGATACGCAGGACCGCGCCGCCCGTGGTGGAAGTAGGGAACGCAGAGGGCATCCGCCCCGCCTACATCGAGCAGGTCCTCTACCGCGACGGCGACCTGCAGTACCTCGCCCTGGAGCGCGACATCCACAACCGCACGCCAGACGTGCAGGCGGTCACGGTGCGGCTGCGCGACGGCGCGCGGTACGTGTACGACGTGCGCGACGGCGAGCAGGTCGGCACGGAGGCGACCGCGTCCTGGCAGGCCGACGTCTCGCGTGGCAAGCCGCGTCTGTTCGCGCTGCTCCCCTACCGCGTGACGGAGCTGCGGACCAACCTCCCCGCGACGATCCGCCGCGGGCAGACGCTGGAGGTCGGCGCCTCGCTGCGCGTCGCGCCGGGCACCCCGCAGTTCCATGTCGTCCACCTGAGCGTCTTCCCGCCGGGGTCCGACCGGCAGCACCGGCAGTACTCGCGGAACATCGACTGCCCGCAGGGGCGCGGGGGTGCGTCCATCCCCTTCGCGCTGAACGACCCGCCGGGCGAGTGGACGCTGCGCCTCCGGGACGTCGCCTCGGGCGAGACAACCACGAAGGTCCTGACGGTCAGGTAGGGGCACAGCACGGATTGCGTTGAGAAACGGTACTGGCGGCTCTAGTGAGCCGCCCCACGAGATCTAGAAGACCCGTGGCGCGGCTCCCCAGAGCCGCGATAGGCCCAGGTCAACACAGTCCACGCTGCGCCCACCGACAGGAGACCATGCTCATGCCCGACGAGCGCATCGCCTCGCTCATCCAGCAGATCGACGCCGACCGCCTGCGGGCGCACATCCACTACCTCGCCGCCGACCCGCTGCCCTATCGCAAGCTAGACTACACGCTCCCCGGCCACGAGCGAAGCACGCTGGACGAGGCCGACGCGTACATCCAGGGGCAGCTCGAGTCGTTCGGGTACGCGGTCGAGCGCGAGGCGGTTCAGGTGCAGGCGTTTCGGTGTGATGCGAACAAGCCGAAGGCCCATCAGTACTCGAAGCCCGAACCCGAGGACCCGTGGTACACGGCGCACAACCTCTACGC
>Ga0194112_10004157_pt1 | contig 19913 bp, 17 predicted proteins | sample TA2MahC400mmetaG_FD_146191 | JGI IMG/M metagenome (GOLD analysis project Ga0194112, IMG submission 146191) | Freshwater microbial communities from Lake Tanganyika, Tanzania - TA2015016 Mahale Deep Cast 400m | ecosystem: Environmental > Aquatic > Freshwater > Lake | place: Tanzania: Lake... | reverse complement strand
ACCTTCGGGCAGGCCAGGCTGCTGGTAGCCTCGGTGATCCCGTTGAAAGAGCTGACGCCCGCAGAGGCGTGGCGGCGGATCCGTCGCCTTCAGCGACAGCAGCACGCCGCCTACCTGGCCCATCGCCAGCGCACCCTCGAACGGTTAGACGGTTTGTAAATAACGTTGTAATACTAGGACAAGCGTGCAGCACCCGGCAGAGCGTGCGGCGAGCGGGGTCACGGCTGCACCGGCCGTCCCCGAGGCGGGCTCGCGGCACTAGTCCAGGCCAAAGATCGCCGAGATCGCTGCGCTCGTCTCATTGATCAGGCGCTCGCCGTGATGTTTGTAGGGCGGCAGGACTTCGGAGGTGATGTACCCGTCGTAGCCGATGTGGTGAAAAGCCGCGACTACCGCGGGCCAGTCGACGTCGCCTTGCAGCAGGCCCGTGAATCCCCGCAGGCCACCGATGTCCCGCCGATAATCCTTCACATGAACGCCCTTGATGCGTTCACCCAGGATCTCGATCCAGTGCTCAGGAAACCCGTTCAGCATGGCGTTGGCGACGTCGAAATAGATCCCCAACGCGGGGCTAGCCAGTTCGTCCACGAAGCGGGCCATCTCCAGCGGGCTGAGCAAGAGCTTGTTGGGCACGTTCTCGATGGCCAGCGTCAACCCTGCGGCTGCGGCCATGGGCAGTAGCTCCGCCAGCGCCTCCTGCACCCGCCGGTAGGCGACATCATAGCGGACGATCTCGGGTTCCTTGCCGAAAAGCGAGTCATCCACGGCGCCCGGGATCACCAACACCACCTTGATCCCCAGCAGGTGCCCGACTTGGATCAGTCTTCTGATGATGTCCATCCCCTGCTGCCTGCGCGGAGGGTCGGCGGTGCTGATGCAGTAGCTCCATTGCTCGCGCGAGTAGATCGAGCTCAAGCCCAGGCCCATGTCGTCCACCGCGCGCCGCAGGCTCAGGAGCTGCCGCTCGGAGCTGGTCGGGCTGATGTCCAAGCCACGTTCCAGGTTGAGCTCCACGGCGTCATAGCCCGCCCTCTTGGCCAGCGCGCAGCGCTCCAGCGTCGCCATCGCCGGAGGGAAGGCGCGCAGCGTGATGGACTTTTTCACCCCGGCCTCCTTGTGGCTCGCTGAGGGCCGTCACAGTGGATGGAGGCGCCTCTGTGGCAGCCCCGGCGCGCCATCACGTGAAGGTGAAGCCCTTGACGAGCTCCGCATAGTGCATGTAGCTCTGGAAGGAGATGTCCGGCAGAATCATGTCATCCACGACAGGAATGTAGCCCCCCGCCTCGATCGCCGGACGCGCTGCTCGGAACTCTTGCTCCACGGCTTGCGGCCCGTCCATCAGTGCCTGACGAGCGATGTTGCCCATCAGCAGCACCTCGCGTCCATAGCGCTGCCGCAGCTTGATCGCGTCCATGCCGGCGGCGCGCTCCAAAGGGGCAAAGACGTTGAACCCCGTCTCCAGGAGAACCGGGATCAGGGGCTCGATATTGCCGCTGGTGTAGTAGACCAGGAGGTCCACGCCGTGGGCGCGGAAGAACTCGGTCACCCGGCGTACGTAAGGGCGCCACAGCCGCGTGTAGAGCTGCGGGGAGACGAGGGACGAGTGCTTGTAGGCCATGCCGTCGTCCATGAAGATCAAATAGTCCACTTGGACCTTTTCCAGGAGCTCGCGCGACAGCTCGATCATGAAATAGGCCGAGTGGTCGAACATGGGCTCCAGAGCCTGTGGCTCTTCGGCTAGCATCATCAAGAACCTTTCCAGGCCCAGCATGTAGCCGTTCTTGATGCCCCGCCCAGGCCCCCAGTGCAGCCTCAGGCCCAGAGGACAGGGGAGATTGCGATAATGCTCGAAGAGTTCCTCGCCCCAGTTATCCGGGTATCGCCGCACATCCGTCGGGTCGTAGCGGCGCTTCATCGCCTCCCACTCGCCCATCGTCTCCATGGAGCCGCCCACATAGTAGTACACCATCGGCGGCACAGCGTGACACTTGGATCGCCGCACGGTGAACCCGTAGGCGTCAATGTAGGTTCGCCAATCCCCGTCCAAGGAGAGAGTACGAGACACGAAGGAAGGGATGGGCGTCGTCGCCAGGGGCACTTCGAGTTTGGGGTCAAAGCCTACATACTCGCTCACATCCACGCCGATGGGCATCCCTTGGATGCACCACTGTCGCACGGCCTGCTCGGTGATCCCTTCGAGGTCCCAGAAGGGGAGGCGATCCACGCCTTGAAAGTGCATGATCGCCTGAAAGCGTTCTCTGGGGTTCATCTCGGGTCGAGGAGGGGATGCTCTCGCCTGGAGAGGGGGATAGACACCCTTGCGCCAGAGAGGGCCGAGGCGTAGACGGCCATGATCATCTCGAGGGCCATGCGCCCATCCGTGCCGCTGGCCACGGGCTCGCGCCCTTCCTCGATGGCCACGATCAGGTCACGAGCGAGGAGGCGGTTGGTGTACACGAGGCGGTGGTCGGCTGGGATGGCCTCCCACTGGCGCGCCTCGATCCACTCCCAGGGGCCCGCATCGCGAGGGCTCCACAGGGGTCCGCGGTACAGGTAGACCTCACGATCCATCATTCCCCTTATCGAGAGGATACCTTGCGAGCCGTACAGGTCCACGCCCATCCGGCGGCCCCCGCCCTCCTGGTCGTGGAAGGACTCAAAAGTTCCTCGGACGCTACCGGCAAAGCCGTACAGGGCCAGAACCTCGTTCCCTGCCGTCGGACCGATCGCTTCGGGACCTGGCCGCGCGTCGGCAAGCGTGATGGGGCGACCATCCTGTGTGATGCTGCCAAAGCACCAGAGGGGATCGCCGGCGAAGAAACACATCATGTCGAGCACATGGGTGCCGAGAACCATCAGGTCCACTCCTCCGCCACGCCGATCCTCTTTGCCGCGTCCCCGCATCATCAGCAGGTTGCCGATGGCTCCCTGTTGCAGCAGCTCCCTGGCCCTGACCACGGGGGGCGTAACCCGGCTCTGGTGGGCGATGGCCAACCTGGCCTCGTTTGCCCGACAGGCGGCCAGCATCCGATCGGCTTCTTCCAGGGAGGTCGCCAGAGGTTTGTCCGTCAGGATTCCCCGGACCCCAGCCTCCGCGCAGGCGACGACCATCTCGGCGTGGCAATCTGGCCACCTCGGACCGACGCTTACCAGATCGAGCCGCTCGTTCGCCAGCATCTCGCCATAGTCCGTGTACTGAGCCGCCGCCCCGGTGCGCCTGGCCGCGGCGGCCCGACCGTTGGGGTCCTCGTCGGCCACCGCTCGATACTCCAAACCCGGGAGACCCGTCCAGCTCATATCCAGGCTGTGCCCATAGTCCCCACGCCCGGTCCGCCCAATGGTTCCCGCTCGATAGCTCATGGCTGTCCCACTTGCGTGAATGGTTGTGCGTCCAAGACAGAGCGGCGCCGTGCCCGTCGCGACGTCACCCAAAATACCTGCGCAGCGCCCGCATGCTCTCCTGGGCGATGCTCTCGGGCCCTTGCTCAAAGTCAAAGACCTCGACGGAGAGGTAACCCTGGTAGCTGATCTCCTTCAACGCCCCCGCGATGCCGGCATAGTCCGCGTTCCCTTGGCCGGGGCCTCGTCCGTTGTCGTCGTTGGCATGGATGTGCTCCAGGTATGCGGCCGACTGCCTGATCAGGTCAGGGATCGGGGCCACATCGTCCGAGGCGCTGCGCACGTCAATCATCATGCGCAAGTGGGGGTGATCCACCTCCTCCACCATGCGGCGCGCCTCAGCCGCAGTGGTCATAAAATCGGTGAGGCGGTGGGTGATGGGCTCCAGGCACAGCATGACGCCATGGCGCTCAGCGGCAGGCAAGGCCCGGATGATAGTATCTCTGGCCAGCCCCCAGGCCTCCTCGGGCGTCAGGTCCGGGTGGATGCCCCTCTGTTTCGGAGAGCCCAACACCAGGATGCGCGCTCCCAGGTCCTCACACAGAGCCGACAGAGCCGCAAGATAGGCCACCGTCCGATCGCGAATCGCGCTGTCGGGATGGTTGATATGCAGCGCCACGGTTGGGCTCTTGAGCGTGGAGTGAAAGCCAACCACGTCCAGGTCCTGAGCGCGCGCCGCCTGGCGGATGCGGCAGCGCTGCTCAGGGGTGATCTCGTCCACGGCGTCGGCCAGGGTGTAGGGGTCGAACTCCAGGCCATCGTAGCCCAGAGCGGCCACATACTCCGCAGCGCGCTCGATCGGCCAGCCAGTAAAGATCTGGTTGGAAATGGCCTTCTTCATGCCCATCGCGCTCCCTCCTCTTCAGCCCGTCCAGGGCTGCCTCTCTCACCCTGGGCGAGGCGTGCGCTCGCGTTACGGCGCGCCGAGGCGAAACAGCCTCCGCGCATTCCCCGAAAAGATCATCGCCTTGTCCTCCTGAGGGATGCTCATGCCCTCAATTAGCCCAGTAAACAGGGAGATATCCACCCAGGGATGGTCGCTGCCGAAGAGCAGGCGTTCCGGCCCGGCCGCGTCGTAAGCATACCGCAGGGCGAGCGCGGACGGCGTTACCGTGTCCAGGTAGACGCGCCGGTAGTAGGCGGACGGAGGCTGGGTGATGTTCTCCCGTCCGCGGCCCATCACCTCCGTCTGGTTCTCGATGCGGCCCCACAGGTAGGGCAGGATGCCCCCCGCGTGGGGCTGCACCACCTTGAGCGTGGGGTGCCTCTCCAACACGCCGCTGAGGATCAGCCGCAAAATGGCAAAGCTCTGGTCGCACATGAGGCCAACCATCGGCACCATGGAGTAGGCCGCCAGCTCCGCTGCCCAGGGGGCGACACAGGGATGCAGCACCACCGGTACGCCGAGCTCGGCAATGCGCCGGTAGATCGGCTCACATGCTGGCGCGTCCACCGGGCCCCTGCCGACATGCGAGTACAGCATGACGCCGCGCAACCCCAGCCCTGCAATGGCGCGATCCAGCTCCGCTTGAGCGGCCGTCGCATCCTGCCAGGGCAGGCAGGCGAGCGCCGCGAAGCGATCAGGGTGCTGTTGCACCAACGCGGCCACATAGTCGTTGCAGACGCGCGCCCCCTCGATCCCCAGCTCCGGCTCGAGGAGCTCCGGCCCGGGCATGTTCACGCTGAGCACGCTGATGTCAATGCCGGCCGCATCCATGTCCTGGAGCTTGCGGCCCACGTCGTACATCTCTGGGCGCAACAGGAAGGACTGGACGTCGCCGTAGACGACCAGATAACCGTCTGCCTTCCGCACCGCGCTGGGCCAGGCGGGGTTGCGGGCGACGATCTCCGCGTACTCTGTAGGAAAGACGTGGGTCTGACAGTCTACGCGCATGTCCACTCCCAGGGCGAGGCTGGCCTGTGCTCAGGCGATAAAGCTGCCGCACGCGATGGCACCCGGGTTGTCGTGCCGAAAGGTGCTGTAGGCCAGCCCCGAGACCGCCGGATGCGCCAGGAGCTCGGCCTCGGCTTCTGCGCTGCGCGGCGCCCATTGGCGGGCGACATAGAGCCTCACCGGGCTGCCCACCACCACCGGGGCATAGACCTCGTCGAGGTCCTGCGCCAGCGGGCGCATGTGCAATCCGTCGGCGTTGTTCTGCAGATAGCCGTACCCGCGATGCATCGGCCAGAGCGGGTGCCACATCGAGGGGCACTGCGAAGAGCTCTGGTCTATGACCAGCTCGTCTATGAGGCGATCCCGCACCCACTGCCGCCACTGCAGCGTCCAGTTCCCGAGAGGCGGCCCGATGATCTCGCCTCTCGGGGCGCCGACCGACAGGGTGATGCCGCGTTGGTCGGTGAGATTGCGGAGCTCCCCCAGGAACTGGGTCAAGTAGCTCCCGAGTAGCTCACGCCAGGCCGGCAGATCAAAGTCCTGTCGGCAGATGTCGCGGCCATAGCGCGCGAGATAGTCCTGCCGCACCGGCTCGTTGAAGCCGAAATGGTCGGCATGCTCCGCAGGGCGCGCCTGAGAGCGCAGGCAGAGGAACACGCCGTCCCAGCCATAGTCGGCCAGCAGGCGCTCGATGCGCTCGATCAGGTACACGCGCACCTCGGGATAGGCGTAGCACAGCACCCCCCACTGCCGCACCTGGCCGGAGCGGTCGCACACGGTGTACTCGGGATGCGCCCGGCTCCAGTCGGTCTGCCAGGTGATGTGCTGGGCGTGCATGGCGTTGTGATAGCTGCGCTCGCGCTCCGTCTTGGAGGGCAGGGGACGCCCCTCGTCCAGGATGGAGACGTAGAGCTGGGCCTTGATGCCCAGCTCATGAGCCAGCTCCGTAACCACCCGGAAGTCATCCCAACGGATGGAGCGGATCTTGCGGGGCGACGTGCGCGGATTGCCCGGCGCCGCGTGATAGTGCGCCTCGCCGATGCGGGTGCGCACCTCGCGCCAGTGCAGGATGCCAGCGCCCAGCTCCTCGCGCCAGGCGCGCATCCGCCGCCCGAGCGCCTCCACCCTGTCCAGCCTGCCGTCGCCCTCGCCAAAGACCAGGTGATCCGGCCACGAAACGCTGGCGATGTTCCTTCCGTCTGCCAACCGGCTCACTCCTTGGTATGCTCTCCGGACGACTGAGCCAGGGCGCGCTGATACATGGCGTCCACCACCTCCAGCACCCCGCGAACGATGCGCTCGTCCTCGGCATCCGCCTGTGGCCAGGGTCGGAAGGTGCGCCGAGAGCAGACGCCCAGCACTTCGAGGGCCATCTTGATGCCGCCCGGCGTGGTGGGATGGCTCAGGATCTCGTTGAGCTTGCCCAGGCAACGGCCCATCTCCTGGGCCAGCATCTCGTCGCCCCGGCAATGGGCGCTATAGAGAGCCACCGCCGGCTCTGGCTTGATGTTCGCTGGCGCAGGGACGAAACCGTTGGCCCCCGCTGCGAGCAGGCGCGAGGCCAGCGCCGAGTTGCCGGGCAGGTACTTGAACTCCGGGGGCCTTGCCGGATCGCGCGCGATGGCTTCCATGGCGGCCACATCCGTGTTCGTGTCCTTCAGGCCAGCGATGTTCGGGTGGCCGTAGAGCGCCCGCACCGTCTCCGCCTTGAGTGAGACGCCCACCACGCGGGGCAGGTTGTAGGGGATCACCGGCACGGGCGAGCGGTCCGCCAGCCCGCCGAAAAAGGCGATCTCGCCCGCGGGGTTGTCGTACCAGCCATAGTAGGGGAGCGTGCAGACCCCCGCGCGGATGCCGAGCGTGGCCAGGTCCTCTAGGCGCTCCAGCACCAGGGCCAGCGAGTTGTCCGACGCGCCCGCCAGGACGGGCACGCGCCCCGAGGCCACTTCGCAGGCCAGGCGAACCACGTCCCGCTGCATCGCCGTCGAGAGCATCGGCCCCTCGCCAGCCGAACCGAGCACAAAAAGCGCGTCCACACCTGCCTCGACCTGCCTCTGCACGAGCCGGGTCATAGCTGCCGTGTCCAGCGTCTCACGCTCCGTCAGCGGGGTGACCAGGGGCACCACCACGCCCTTGAACCAGTCGTACGCCATGGGCTTTCTTCCTCGGCTACTTTAGCATCCGCAGATGCCCGCAGATTCGGAATCGGGCGTCCGCCTTGCGGACGAGATCGTCACCCCGAACGCAGTGACGGGTCTCTGCCCGCCGCCAGCGAGATGCCTCCGCGGTCCGTCGGGATGACACGTTCCGCGGGGCATGCTCACTTGTCTGACGGTCCTGAGCACATGGCCGCTATCTCAACGAGGTGAGCACCTCCACGGCCCGCTCCACGCCGAGTCGGAGGCTGGTCAGCACCGGCACCGGGACGGCGCCCAGGTCGGGCAGGAGCGCCACCATGCTCCCTTGGGCGCAGACGATCACGTCCACGGATCGGGCCAGGTCGCGGATGGCCGCTATCACCATCTCGTTGTGCGTCTTGCGGTCGCCCGCGATCAGCTTGTCAAAGGCCCCCTCGCACAGGCGCTGGACGATCTCGATCTCCTTGCCCGCCTTCCTGGCCGTCTTTTCGACCAGCCGTACGGTGGGACCCAGCGTGGTCGGGAGGGTGGCCACCACGCCGATGCGGCGACCCGTCTGGCAGGCCACCTCGGCCATCTTTTCGTCCATCTTGACCAGCGGCACCCTGACCAGCGTAGCGGCGAGGTCGGCCACCTCCCCCACCGAGGAACACTGGTTGAAGATGAGGTCGGCGCCGGCGAGCTCCGCCGCCACGGCATAGTCGCAGATGCGCCGGCGCACCGCCACGGTGACGCCGCCATTCGCCAGCACCTCGGGGAGGAGGCTGTCATCCACGATATTGCGCACCACCACATCCGGCGCCAGCTCCTTGAACAGGCCCATCAGGTCGTTCAGCGAGACGCTGCTGGTGTGGATGATAAAGACCGTCTGCTTCTTGTCGCTCATGTGTCTCTCTCCTATGGTCGGATAGCTGGCCTCGATACGGCGTCACCACTCCATCAAGGTGGGCAGAATGCCCAACGCCTCGGCGAGCTCGTCAACCACTGGCTGCACCGAGAGCCCGGCGCAGCGCAGATGGCGCTTCATCAGGCCCACCTCGTCCTCGGTGAAGCGGCCCTTGACGACCAGCGGCTTGCCAGCCGCCTGGATCGCCTCCAGCGCGGGGAGGATGTCCTCCAAAGTGAGGTTTCCCTCGTCTTTGCTGATCTGCACAGCGCCCAGCTTTTCGTTGCCGAGGATCAGCGGCAGCAGGTGGCGGCAACTGGCATGCAGGTGCATCAGATTGTACGGCGTGAGCCCGCAGAGCTCCTCATCCAGGGGCAGCACCAGGTCGCGGTACAGGCGGGGCGAGTAGAGCGAGATGGCGTCCTCTTGCAGGCGCGCCACAGGGCCGGGCGCCCAGAGCTCGTACTGGCCGATGACGTATCCTCCCGCGAAGGGCGGCGTGTGCGCCCATTGGTGCTTGATCAGGCCCGCGATGACGTTGCTGAAAGCCTGCAAGGCCCGGCGGGCCTCCTCAGACCGCTCCACCAGGCTCAGGACGGCGGCCTCGTCGCCCAAGGCAGCCGCCAGCAGGTCGGTCGGGCCGCGGAGAATGGCTTGCCCCGTGGGATGGGCCGGAAAGCGCTGCGCGTAATAGTCCAGACACTCCAGGTACCGCCGCACCCAGAGATTGGCCGGGTCGTAGCAGATGTCGCCCAGCTCGTCGAGGCTGAGCGCAAGCCGTTCCGCCCAAAAGTGGGGCCCCGCCCGGCGGATGGAGCACCCCACGATGGCCTCCATCCAAGGCACAGCCGGAAAAGGCTGCGTGGCGCGATGGGCGTCGTCGGGGAGCGCGGCCTCCATCTCGTAGAGCTGTTCGTAGTAGGGCAGGGCGCTCTCGGGTTGCAGATCACCCGGAAGCAACTCCCTTTCCTCGCCGGATGCGTCTTGGTCTAGAAACGGCGACCAGCCGCCCACCACGCAGACGATCAGCGGGCGCTCTACCGGCGCCAGGCTCCAAAAGGCGCGGTGCCGCGCACAATAGGCGGAGAGGTCCTTGGCCTGCTCAGTAGACATACCCGCTCATCCCTCGTCCGGGACTGGTTGGTCAGCAAAACGGTAGGCCCACAGAGAGATGTTATGCCCGTAGAAGCAGAGACGCAATCGCTGGCCCCTGAAGCGGCTTAGGTCGCCGCCTGTCCAGAGCACGGGCGCATCCACCCGGTCCTCCGTCAGCGCTGCGCAGTCCTCCTTGCTGTAGCCGGCGATGGCCTGGCCCGCCTCGTCGAGGAGCGCCACCCAGCCCGCGCCGCCGTGCGGGGCGATGTTCACCAGCAGATGAGGCGCGGCGATCTCCACCGGCTCGGTCACCAATTGGCCGAGGTTGCGGCTGGCGGACATCCCGGCAAACGCGTCGCGCCGCAGGGTAACGAGCCCGATGGCGCACGGGCGCACCTGGGGCCCGTGGCCCACCCGCCAGCCATCGTACCACATCCAGAGCCAGTCGCCCCGCAGAAGCGGCGCGTTCTCGCCGGTGGCCAGACGCGTGTCGTCCCAGTCCCCCTCGCTCCCCAGGGGGAGGATGGGGTGGCCGCGCAGCACGCGGCTCCAGTGGATTCCATCCCAACTGCTGCACAGCTCCATGCACTGGCTCTCGCTGCCTGTGGAGTAGGCCTCCAGCAGGCCCACGTACTGCCCGCCGTAGTTGAACGGCATCATGCTGTAGAACTCGAGGTCCGCCGCGTCCTCGTCTTCCATCTTCATGATGGTCTCCGCCGGGCTCCAGGAGCGCAAGTCCGCGCTCTCCGTCCTGGCTACCACGCGATGCGTGCCAAAGCCGGTTAGGCGGACCGCGATAGCCTTTTCCGGGCGTGTGGTGAGCACCCATCGGGCGATGCGCTCGTCCCAGATCAGCCGATGGCGATCCCCCAGGCCGGGGAGCATCGGCTCCGTATTCGCCTGCCAGCGCAGGCCATCCGGCGAGGTGGCGCAGTAGATCGCGTGTCTCCGCTGCGGATCGGCGTGCCGCAGGTAGAACGTCATCTTGTAGCGGCGCTCGGGGTCGGGGTCGAGCGCGTCACAGACGACCACCGGGTTGTCGAAAAAGCCGACGGGCTGGAACTCACGCGGGCAGTAGACGATGTTGTTCTCGCGCGAGCCCTCATAGTCCACCAGGCCGAGCGAGGGCTTGTCCCAATGGAGACCATCGGACGAGGTCGCGTAGCAGACCATCCAGCGGTAAGGATCGGGAAGCGGCCGGTTGTAGGTCTGGTACCACATGCGGAAAGAGTCTGTTGCGGCGTCGTGCATCACCGTCGGCCGGATGATGCCCTGCCCCTCCCAGGGATACTCGGGTAGCATGATCGGATCGCGCTGGTAGCGCGAGGCCTGGTTGAGCACCCGCTTGAATCCCCAACAGTCCTGGATCTCGCGGTTATCAAGGAACAGATGCAGCTTGGGATCATACATGCCAAACACCTCTGGCGTCAGGTTGGGAGACGAGGATGCGAGGCGCCATCACGACAGATCGTACTGCCGGATGAGCTGATGGGCGTACTCGTAGCTTTCGAGCGGCACGTCGGGGCCGATCGAGTGGGAGCCGATCACCAGCCCCCCCTCGCGGCTGACGCTCAAGACGTGCTCGACATGCGCTTTGATCTCTTCCTTGGTTCCTATGGGCAGGATGTGCGCGTTGCACAGGCCCCCGATGAAGGCCAGACGCCGGCCATAGCGCTTGCGCAGCTTGACCACGTCCATGCCGGCCTTGGGCTCGACGGGGTTCAGCGCCATGATGCCCACGTCGAGGAGCATATCGAGGATGGACTCCAGGTTCCCGTCGCAGTGCAGCATAATGTGTTTCACGCCCGCCAGGCGATAGGCTTCGGCCATCTTGGCGTAGCAGGGGAGGAACACGCGGCGAAAGGTGCCCGGGGAGAACATGGGCCCGCTGTTCCAGGCCATGTCGTCAAAGAACCAGATGCCGGTGTGGTAGAGATCATACCGACGGATCGCCTCGAGGCCCACCGCGGTCATCTGGTCGGTGACCCTCATCGCCAGCTCGCGGCTAAAGCCCTCATCCTCCACCAGATCGTACAGCCACTGCGTGGTGCCGCGCAGGTTGGAGGTGCGCAGATAGGGGCCGCCCGTCTTGATGAACACGCAGCGCTTGCGCTTGAGCGCCTCGACCTTGGCCACGGGCGCGAAGCGGGCCTCCAGGAGAGGCGACTCGAACTGCAACGCGTCGAGGCCCGCCTTGTCCGGCAGCGCCACCCCGATCTCGTCGTAGAACTTGGCGTCGCGCCGGGTGCGGTGCACCGCGCCCCAGCCATCGCGGGTGATGACGTATTCGCCGTCGTCTTGCAGCACCGCCTTGCAGCTGGAGAAGGGCGTCTCGTCGGGCGTCACTTTGGCGATGTCCATGCCATAGTAGTCGTCAATGTCCACGTCCTGCCCCAGGCCCTTCTTCGCGCGCCATGCGTCGGAGAACTCGGTCCAGAACTGGTCATGGATCGGGATGCGGTCGGGTTTCCGAAAGTCGAGCGCCGCCAGTACGCGTTCCTCGGAGTTCATGGCGTGACCTCGTGATACGACATCGCTCAGCAAAAGCGCACGGCGTAGAGCTCGGCGGTGCGCAGGCGGAAGCGCAGGGTCACCGGCGCGCCCTCGGGGTGACCGAGGTCCGTCTCGCCGCGCCAGGAGACGACCTGATTGAGATGATCGCCGCACAAGCGGTCGCAATCGGCAAAGCTGCGCCCCGGCAAGGCCTGGCCGTCCGGCCCGACCACCTCCACCTGCGCATAGCCCGCCACGGTGGTCTTGACGTTCAGATGCACAGTGCGGCCCTCGACGAGGAGAGGATAGAGCGCAAAGGAGCCCTCTTCCTGGGCGCGCAGCGCCACCAGGCGATCCTGCGGCCACCAGGCCCAGCCCAGCGCCCCGAGGGGCGGGCGCCGCGGGTGCTTGTGCGGCACGGGCGAGCCCTCCACGAGCATGCCGGTCCGCCCACTCGGGAGCTGCACTAGGCCGTACCCTGGAACGACCACGCCCCCATCCCATGCACCCGCGGGGCCGGGGCGGCAGATTGGCCCGCCAGGCACCCAACTCCAGACGATGTTGTCCGGGCTGCTGGCGAGATGGAACTCGAAATGATCGTCAATCAGGCTCCAGCGCATGGGGAACATGAGGTGATAGTCCGCCGCGCCGGGCATCACGGCCTTGCCGTTGACATACCAGAGGTCGTAAGGCCGTTGCATGGCGTCCGGCCAAAAGACCTCTTCGGGGAACGTAAAGTCGCGATAGTCGGTGGACTCGGTGCGGCCGATGGTGCGCCGGCCCATGTACCAGGTGCGCACGTAGGCCACGTACTTGCCCAGGTTGGCGTCATAGGCGCAGATGTTGTGGGTGTCGCTGGTCTGTACCAGCATCGGCTCGGTGGTGGCCGTCCAGTGCAACCCATCCGGCGAGTAGCCTCCGAACAGCGCCGGCACGTCGTCGCCATCCGCCAGGAAGGGGTCCACGGCGTCCGGCCTGCGTCGGCGATAGTCTGCCAGTTGCTGCTGGCTGATGCTGCCCAGGTAGAAGGCCTTGTACCGTCTCTCCGGCGGCACCGAGGGGTCCCTGAAGATCGAGCCGCCGTGATAGCCCGTCGCGGCAGTGAGCGGATCCCCGTAGACCACGTTGTTGTCCTTGCTCCCCTCATACTCCACCAGGCCGAGTTTCGGGAACCGCCAGTCCATCCCATTGTCCGACTCGGCATAACGCACGATGTTGTGCGCTCCGATGCGCGGCGTGCCGATATGGGTGCCAGGCCAGCAGTCGTACCACAGGCGATAGAGGCTGTCCTCGTGGATCAGGCTGCCGCCGAAGAGGATGATGTCGTTCCCATGGGCGCGGATCACCGGCTCGGTACGGTTGGCCGGCTTGGCCTCTAGCGTGATGCCCAGGGGCATGTCCCGATAGGCATAGGTCATGGGGGGCACGGCATGCAGCGCCCACATGGACATCGGCTTGCCGTCTGGCCCCAGCCAATGATAGCCTCCGTGATCCACGTAGCGCCAGTCATGAAAGAAGACGACATTCGAGGGCAGCCGATAGGGCGCCCGACTTCCGTGCAATGGCGTTCGCATCCGAATCCTCCTAACTGGGTTAGCGTCCCTTGAGCAGCGTCTGGGCCAGGATCACCTCGGCCAGCTCCATCGTCTTGACGGCGTCAGCAAAGTTGGACTCGGGCTGGCAGCCCGACTTGACGCCATTGATAAAGTCGCGGTTCTTGGCCAGGAAACCGCCAACGATGTGGAACGCGTCACTCCCTGCGACATCGGCCACGCCGAACTCCTCGGCCTCTTCGCGATCGGCCAGGTAGAGGTGGCCCTTGCCCTCCAGATCGGCCACGGCGCTGATCCCGGGCGCGTGCATCTCCACCCCGAAAAGCCTCCGCCCCACGACAAAGCTACAGAGCATGATGCCGACGGTGTCGTTATCGAACCGGATTGTGGCGCTCATAAAGTTGATATCGGGAACCAGAACGCGCCGCGTGACGCTCTGCACCTCGGCGACCTCGCCGCCGCACATGGCTCGCAGCGTGTCGAGGGCGTGCACGCCGTTGGCTATCATCTGGCTCATCCCATCGAGGTAGGGCTCTGGAGCGCTCTTGATAAAGGTGCAGACCGCGTGCACGATGGGCCCTCGCTTACGCACCTCGTCGCGCAGCTTGACGAACAGCGGGTTGCAGCGCCGCTGAAAGCTCACCTGGGTGATGCAGCCCTTCTTCTCGGCAAGGTAGGCCAGGGCGCGCGCTTGATGCACCGTGATGCCCATCGGCTTTTCGATGTACAGGTTGAGGCCCTGCTGTAGACACCACGCCCAGATGTCGTACATGGTCATCGGGTGCCCGATGACATAGACGGCGTCTGGCGCGACCTCTTCTACCATCCGGCGGTAGTCCGTGTAGCGCTGGGGGATATGGTACTTGTCGGCGGTGCTGTGCAGTCGAGAGGGGTCGAGGTCGCAGACAGCCGCAATCTCTACATCCGGGAATGAGGCCAGCGAGGGATAGTGCACCCTGCTGGCCATCTTGCCGGCACCGACCATGGCCACCCGCACGCGATCGAGCGTCTTGCCCATGTACGCCTTCCCATAAGCAGCTTATCGGTCGTGAATGGGGTCCGCGGCACAGACTCAGAGATCGCCGCGCTACATCCCGGTTCGCCCAGTGAGGGCGATGCCCTGCACAAAGCTCCGCTGCCCAACGAAAAAGATGATGATGCCGGGCGCCGAGGTGAACACGCCAGCGGCCATAATGAGGGCCTGTACCGGCTGTCGCGCTGCCGTCGAGGTCTCGACTACCGCGCTGCGCATGAACGCGAGGCCGATAGCCACCGTGAACAGCTCGTGGTGGCGTAAGTAGATCAGCGGCCCCATAAAGTCGTTCCAGATGGAGAGAAAGGTAAAGATGGCGATGGTCGCCATGACCGGCTTGCAAAGGGGCAGCAGGATGCGCCAGTAGATGCCGAAGCGGCCGCAACCATCAATGAGCGCTGCCTCATCCAGCTCCGTGGGAAGCGTGAGGAAGAACTGGCGCATCAAGAAGATGGCGCTGCTTCCTCCGAGGAACGCCGGAACTGTCAGAGGATACCAGGTGTTGATCCAGCCCAACTGGCGGAAGATGATGAACGTCGGGATGAGAGTCACCCAGCCGGGAAGCATCATCGTGGCGAGCAGTACGGCAAAAGCAACATCGCGACCCCAAAAGCGAAGACGCGAAAAGCCATATGCGGCGAGTGAGCAGCTCAACAGCGTGCCGAAAATGTTGATCGCGGCCAGAACAAAGGAATTGCGAAAGAACATACCAAAGGGAACGACCTTCCAGGCGTCAATGTAGTTTTCGGGATGCCAGGAGGAAGGGAACAGGCGCACGCGGAGTTGCGCAAAGTCCTGAAACGGCTTGAAGGATCCGAGGATCATCCAGACCAGGGGGAAGGAAAACCATACCAAGCCCACCAGCAAGAGGGCATAGGTCAGCACCTGGTTGATACGGCGGTTCAGTTTCCTGCTCGAGGCCAGTGTTGGAGACATAGATAACCCTCTCGCATGCGAGGCGCCGCAGTTTATGCACCGTACTCACCGGCTTGGCTCGGCAACAACCAGACGTTGGCCCGCGTCTACCAAGCAGCCGGGAGCGCGGCTGCGTTACGCCGCGGAACCGCCCTCGTAGTAGACCCAGAACTTGGCGCCAAGAAAGTTGAGTCCGGTGAACGCCAGGATAATAACGAACATCACCCAGGCCAGAGCGCAAGCATATCCCATCTTGTTATATTGGAAGGCATTGTAGTAGAGATAAAGGCCATAGAACAGGGTTGCGTTTCGTGGCCCCCCTTCGGTCATCAGGAAGCCCTGCTGCCACGTCTGGAAGGTGCCGATGATGCCCATCACCAGGTTGTAAAAGATGGCGGGCGATATCTGCGGGATAGTGACGTGCCAGAATTTGTCCCAGAAGTTGCCGCCGTCAATCTCTACAGCCTCGTACTGCTCCTTGGGCACGCCCTGGAGCGCCGCCAGGGTGATCAGCATCGAGCTGCCCACCGTAAAGAGCGTCATGAGCATGAGCGCCCGCAAGGCCCAGGCTTGCTCGATGAGATAGGAGGGACCCTCAATGCCCAAGAGCGCCAGAGCGGAGTTGAGCGCGCCCCCTTTGCCCAGAATCAGGATCCAGAGGAGGATCCATCCCACGCCACTCACCATCCCTGGGATATAGAACGCAGTGCGGAAAAAGGGGATCCCCTTCACGTCTTGGTTGAGGAGGATCGCCACCAGCACCCCTTGCACAACGGTCAGGGGCACGACGACAAAGGTGTATCTGAACGTCACCCCCAGGGATATCCAGAACTTGGGCTCCAGGACGAACATGGTGTGAAAGTTCTCAAACCCGATGAACTGGGGTGGGCGCCCGAGCTGGTAGAACGTAAAGCTGTAGAAAATGGACATGAAGAAGGGATACAGGGTGAGTCCCAGGAAGCCAAACACCCAGGGAGAGATGAACGCCCAGCCGACAAGATGCCTCCTGAGGCGCCTCCAGGTATGCTGTCTCCCTGGCGGCCCCAAGGAAGACGTCAACTGCCTACTCGCGCTGGATGCGGTCATGTCTACTCCAACAAGATACGTTGGCCGGCTACCTGACCGGCAGTCGGGTAGCCGGCCGTTGCCTCGTCCAGCGTGGCCTGACCGGTCAGGGCCCACACTGCACGCGTGCCCTTACGCCCTCTTGGCCAGGACCATGTTGGCTGTCTGGTGCATCTCCTGGATGGCCTCCGCCGCGCTCATCTTGCAGAGGAGCATGTCCATGGCGATAGCCTCAACATCCTTGCGCCACTCCTCAAAGTTCACAAAGGCGCCCGGCAGGCAGGTGTTCTCGTTGGCGCCCACGAGAAGGGCCTCGCGAGCGATGGGTGGGAACTCTGAGTAGTACTTGGGGTTCAGCAAAGCCGACTTGACGCCAGGCATGGCACCGCCCTGTACGCCGATCTCCGTCTGGGCCCAGGTGCTATCCAGGAAGACCATAAAGTCCCAGCAAGCCTGGGGGTACTGCGTCTTCTCCCAGGCGACGTGCGGGCAGTTGCCCTGGTGGTTGTCGGACTTTTTCTTGCCCACGGGGCGAGGCATGACCACGCGATGGGCATTCAGCCCCTCGGCTCGGATGATGGATCCCTCGCCCACCGACCGCGTGATGCCCACCTTCCCCGCATAGAAGGGGCTGACCTGCAGCGTCTCCCGCATGGCCTGCACCTGATCCGGACGGATTGCGCACTGGTGCGTGCAGACCACGTCATACAAGAAGGTGAGCGCCTCGACCGCCTCTGGCTCGTCGAGGGCACTGACAACGTTCTCACCGTATTGCGGCCATGGCGGACGGACGTATTCGCCGCCGTTGCAGCGAATCCAGGGCCCCCAGACCATATAGCTGGAGCCATCTACCTCAGTGCCGTAGATGTCGTCGCCTAGCTTGCTGATCGCTATGGCGGACTGGGCAAAGTCCTCCCAGTTCCACCACTTGTCCCCGTCGTGGTCGTACTCCCACGGCATGGGCACGCCGGCTTGCTGGAACAGGTCCACGTTGATCCCGGGGGACCAAATGTTGTGCTGGAAGGGGACGGCCACGAGCTTGCCGTTGAAGTAGAAGGAGGGGTCCCAGCCCAGCGTGTCGTCCTTCCAGGCCGGGTCCGCATCCGCCCAGAAGTCATCGAGCACCAAGAGCTGATCGCCAAAGCTGGCATAGAGCTCAGGGGCGAACAGCATCACATCCGGCGGCGAGCCAGCGGCAAAGTCAACCCGGAGGCGGTCCTGCACACGCGGGCAGGGCTCGTAGGCGATGACGACATCGGGGTTGATCTCATCCTTCCACTTGGCCAGGAACTGGTTGGTGAGCGCTCCACGGGTCCCGCCGTACCAGTCCGTGGTGAAGCGGATGATCGGCTTGCCCGCGGGCGCCTCCTTCATCACCTCTTTCTCGACTACGACCGTCTCTTTGACGACCTTCTCGACCTCGACGACTGCCGGCTGGCAGGCCGCCACTGCCACGCCCGCTGCGGCCACTCCGGCGGCACGCAGAAAGCCACGACGATTGAGATGCTTCGCTTCCATGCTTCCTCCTTAGGTATGCAAAGCGCGTTGCGAATGATCGCGTTCTACTGTAGAGCCGATGGTGCTAACAGCGGTCATCACCTCCCTTCTGGTGCTCAGGCCGAGTCGCACAATAGCCGCACTGTGGGTCTCAGTAGCCTGGACAAGGGGCAGCACTCAGAACTTGCGTTGGCATACTGGCGGCCCAACCAGAAACTCGTCCCTACACCCCATCTTGTGCTTGTTCTGTCTTCGGCACGCCTTGGGAGAACCACTACGCGGTCATTGTGGCACGGCCCTCAGGCCTTGTCAAGCGCAACGCGCTGAGACCAGCAGTTCCAAATATGGCGTGGCCTTGTCACTCGGGCGCCAGCTCCAGGCCTTTCAGCATGAACGCTATCAGGTGCTCCCAGCTTGCGAAGAAGAGATAGCGCGTCAGGGCGCGCAGGTCGTCGAAGAAGGTGCGGCGGGCGCCCAGTGCGGCGCGCAAGCGCTGATAGCGGCGGTCGCACAGCTGCAGGACGGTGTGCCATAGGAAGGCCAGCAACACCAGGGTAGCGATCACGGCGGAGAGATGGTGCTGACCGTGGCCGTAGTTGTGCTCCAGGTAGTAGCCATGGTTCTTGAGCACGTTGTGGCCTTCGTTCTCCACCTTCCAGCGCGCACGTCCAGCAGCGATGATGGAGCGTACGCTCTGTGCGCTCAGGGGGCGATTGGTGACGAAAGCGTTGTGGTAGAGCTGCTTTCCGCTGGCTTCATCGGTGATGGTCAGTGCGCACCAGTGGACGGAGAGGGCTTGGGGTGGCGCTCGCAAGGGCACGTGACTGACGAAGCGGTAGCTCCAGAGCTGGTACCCCTGGCCGGTCCACGCCCGATCCTGACAGTGCGTCACCCCGCCAAAGCGCTCCAGTAGCGCCACCTCCTCATAGAGCGTGGGGTGCGACTCAGGCTTGCAGGTGAGGATGAAGTCCAGATGGTGCTCCAGGAGGAGTTCACAGAACGGCTGGTTGCAGTGCAGGTCGTCGGCCAGGATGGTCACCCGGCGTCCGGCAAAGCGGGGGGCGTTGCGCAGCACCCAGCGGCGGGCTGCCTGGCGCTCGCCGTCCTGTTTCTCCGCCCCGTCTTGGGGGCTGATGCACTCCGGCTCCAACACCAGCACCTCCTTCTTCCCCGGCTTGGCCAAGACGGGGAGCAGTACGCTATGGGCGTAGGAGGGCCTGTTGTCGCGCTGCGTGACCGTGCACGGCGCACAGTGGATCGCGCTGGAGGCAAAGTACTGGGTGCCGTCCAGGGAACAGAGCCAGCTGCCGTCATGGTCGAAGGCTGCGGCCAGGTTCTCGTCGGCCATCAACCGCTCGAAGATGGCCCAGAAGGGCGCGCGCAGAGCGGCTTCCGGTATCGGATCCAGCAGGTTGCGGATCTGCGGGTCGCTGGGAATGCGCGTTAGCCCAAAGAGGCTCTGCGCATTGCTCTGCCCCTTGCGCCGCTGCATGGTGCGTTGGTAGGCCAGAAAGGAGGGGCACTGCATGAAAAAGACGCTGAAGGCCCCCAGGGCGGCATCACGCACCCTGTAGCGCTTGTTCGTGCCGGTACGCTGATCTGGCAACTGCTCGCACGTCTCGATGAGTATCTGTCGCAAGGCCCCAAAGGACAGTGGTGCTGTCATGGCTCTCCCTCCAACTGGCAGCCAGGACATTACCACCGACCAGCGCGTGGGTCATATTTGGAATTGCTGCGCTGAGACCACGGCGCTGACAAAGCCGACGCTATGTCTTGCTATGCGTGATACGCAAGTCGAGGGCACCTTCCTTGTGTATGAGAGTATGTCCCAGAAAAAGTTGAAACTTTACCGGTGACTCTCTTGCTGAACATTATACCTTACGCTGCCTCTTCCGTCAAATGGGACTGGCCGGCCGTCCACCAGAAACGGGCGGTGTGCTCTGCA
>Ga0194112_10004155_pt1 | contig 19915 bp, 15 predicted proteins | sample TA2MahC400mmetaG_FD_146191 | JGI IMG/M metagenome (GOLD analysis project Ga0194112, IMG submission 146191) | Freshwater microbial communities from Lake Tanganyika, Tanzania - TA2015016 Mahale Deep Cast 400m | ecosystem: Environmental > Aquatic > Freshwater > Lake | place: Tanzania: Lake... | reverse complement strand
TCCGGCGACCGAGGTCGCAGCAACAAGTGCGAAGCCCACCTGCGTGGGCTGGTTAATCGTTGTCAGTCGCCGCAGGGCGACTTCGCGATGGTTGCCGCGGTTTCCAACCGCCAGGTACGGAGGAACGCCATGCGCATCCAAGACTATCACGACCTGCCCAAGCTGCGCGACAGCCTGAGCTACCTCTACCTGGAGCACGGCGTGATCGAACGCAGCCAAAATGCAGTCGAGTTCTTCGACAAGAAGAGCGGCCGCACGTTGGTGCCGGCGTCGGCGCTCACCGCGCTCATGCTCGGCCCGGGCACCAGCATCACGCATGAGGCAGTCAAGACATTGGCCGACAACGGCTGTCTGATCCTCTGGTGTGGCGAGCAGGGGGTGCGCTTCTATGCCCAGGGCATGGGCGAGACGCGCAAGGCGTATCATCTGCTGAAACAGGCCGAGAAGTCGAGCGATCCGATCCAACGCATGGAAGTGATCCTGCGCATGTACCGCTTCCGCTTCGATGAGGAGTTGGATGACAACCTCACGCTCGAACAAATCCGCGGGCACGAGGGGGTGCGGGTACGCAAGGCGTATGCCGAGGCGGCCAAGACTTACGGCGTCAAGTGGGAAGGGCGAACCTATGACCGCAGCAACTGGGGCGCGGCCGATCCGGTCAACCGCGCCCTATCGGCGGCAAACGCTTGCCTGAATGGGTTGTGTCATGCGGCGATCGTCTCGGGCGGCTACTCGCCGGGGTTGGGCTTCATCCATACCGGCAAGCAGCTCAGCTTCGTTTACGACATCGCCGACCTGTACAAGGCAGATATCACCGTGCCGCTGGCGTTCAAGTTGGCGGCCGAGTCAACCTACAACCTGGAGAGCCGCGTGCGCCACGCGTGTCGCGATGCCTTCCATGCGTACAAGCTGCTCGACGTTATCCTGCCGGACATTGACCGTCTATTGGGCATCAGCGCCGAAGAAGCAGTGGCCGGGGCGGAAGCCGATGCCGACCCGGCGCGGCCAGAGCCGTGGTGGTCGCCGGACGATAAGGGTGGGAGAGGAGATGACGGATATGCTCGTGATGATCTTGGAAACCGTGCCGATCGGCTTGCGCGGTGAGCTGACGCGCTGGTTGATCGAACCGCATCCGGGCGTCTTCGTGGGCCACATTTCCGCGCTAGTGCGTGATCGGCTCTGGCAGAAGTGTTGCGCTGGTGCGAAGGGCGGCGGCGTGGTGCAGATTTGGTCTACCAACAACGAGCAGCGTTTCCAGATGCGCACTTCCGGCGCAACGCGACGACAAGTGGTGGACTTCGACGGTCTGCAACTCATCCGGCTGCCGATTGAAGTGGAGAAGCCGCCGAGGGCAAGGGAGCGATAGCGCCAGGCGCCCGCAAACGACTCCCGCCTGTATCGAAAGGCTATTGATCCTGCCGGTCGCGCCCAAGGCCCTTCCTTCTGTAGCTTTGGAAGGGTTTTCCCCACACGCGTGGGGGTGAACCGCGACAGCATCGATGGCAGCCCGTCCGTCGAGCGTTTTCCCCACACGCGTGGGGGTGAACCGTCCCTTGCGAAGAACACCGCTGCAGCGTCAGCGTTTTCCCCACACGCGTGGGGGTGAACCGCACGAACGACGCCAGGCGGGAACGATCCACTGGTTTTCCCCACACGCGTGGGGGTGAACCGCCAGGAGCCTTGACGTCACCACTCGAGACGTAGTTTTCCCCACACGCGTGGGGGTGAACCGCCACTCAGCGCCCCCATCGACGCGCACCAGCAGTTTTCCCCACACGCGTGGGGGTGAACCGGTCGTCAAGGAATCCGCCACGCTGACGGTCATGTTTTCCCCACACGCGTGGGGGTGAACCGCCAGGTCGCGCAGCGCGCCGGCAATCGCACCCGTTTTCCCCACACGCGTGGGGGTGAACCGCCGAGCTGCGTGACCGCGCCCAGGCGCACGACGTTTTCCCCACACGCGTGGGGGTGAACCGCAGGCCAAGGCACTCGGCAAGATCAAGCTAGAGTTTTCCCCACACGCGTGGGGGTGAACCGTCTGGCGCGGCGCATTGCAAGTGGGTCTACCCGTTTTCCCCACACGCGTGGGGGTGAACCGCGCGCTGTGCGCAGGTCTGCCGGCAGGCCGGCGTTTTCCCCACACGCGTGGGGGTGAACCGGCGGCATCCTGCACTGCGAGGTCCCCTCGCCAGTTTTCCCCACACGCGTGGGGGTGAACCGGTTCACAACACGGCGAGCGGCGCACGCATCCGGTTTTCCCCACACGCGTGGGGGTGAACCGCTTGATCTGGACACTCTGATTCTGGAGCCGGCGTTTTCCCCACACGCGTGGGGGTGAACCGCGACGCGCCCAACCACTCAATCCACCACGCAAGTTTTCCCCACACGCGTGGGGGTGAACCGGAGCAGAGGGGCGGAAGTGAGAACGAAGGCCCGTTTTCCCCACACGCGTGGGGGTGAACCGTAGGCCGGCGTGCGCCGCCGCGCCTTCGGCAAGTTTTCCCCACACGCGTGGGGGTGAACCGGAGACGAGGAGACGAGGATGGAGGCGGGAAAAGTTTTCCCCACACGCGTGGGGGTGAACCGTGCTGCTGGAAGCGTTCGCCGGCCGAGCGCACGTTTTCCCCACACGCGTGGGGGTGAACCGGTCGGGCTTCAAACATCGCGTGCCAGGCTATAGTTTTCCCCACACGCGTGGGGGTGAACCGAACGCGTTCGAATCAGTATAGCGACATCTCGCGTTTTCCCCACACGCGTGGGGGTGAACCGGCGCTGCGCGCCGCGGGCGCGACCGACGACGAGTTTTCCCCACACGCGTGGGGGTGAACCGCCGCGGCCCGTCCGGCGGCTGAATGTTCCGAAGTTTTCCCCACACGCGTGGGGGTGAACCGGCGCTGCTGGCGCGGCTGCAGCGGCGGACGCCGTTTTCCCCACACGCGTGGGGGTGAACCGCAAGCCGATCTCTTTGCTGGCTTTAGGAAAGAGTTTTCCCCACACGCGTGGGGGTGAACCGCGGCTGCGCGAAAGTTGGGAGCAACGGCATCAGTTTTCCCCACACGCGTGGGGGTGAACCGTTGGCGTTTTCGTCATCATCATCGTCCGGTTCGTTTTCCCCACACGCGTGGGGGTGAACCGCCATGGCGTACGCGCTGCGGTCGTTCGTGAACGTTTTCCCCACACGCGTGGGGGTGAACCGGAGAAGGAGTAGCATGGCTGTCAGACGCCCGAGTTTTCCCCACACGCGTGGGGGTGAACCGCGCGAGTTTTTCGCGTTTTGGCGGCCGTAGTGGTTTTCCCCACACGCGTGGGGGTGAACCGGACACAGAGGACGCGGCGGCGCGCGCGACACTGTTTTCCCCACACGCGTGGGGGTGAACCGTTAAATTAGACGCTTGAGCTTGTCCGGAATAAGTTTTCCCCACACGCGTGGGGGTGAACCGAATTTGCAGTCCATATTCACACTATACATATTGTTTTCCCCACACGCGTGGGGGCGCATGGAGTTTTCCCCACACGCGTGGGGGTGAACCGTTCGATTTGTTGCAATTTTCCGCTGCAGGTGGGTTTTCCCCACACGCGTGGGGGTGAACCGTTCCAGCGCTCTGGGAGGCACCGTCGGGGTCAGTTTTCCCCACACGCGTGGGGGTGAACCGCGTGTCAGCAAGGGCGAGTCGGTTGCTGCGTCCGTTTTCCCCACACGCGTGGGGGTGAACCGAATGTGCAACGGACGTTTCCGATCCTTGCCCCGTTTTCCCCACACGCGTGGGGGTGAACCGCGCGTCCAACCGCTAACCATCTCACGGAACGCGTTTTCCCCACACGCGTGGGGGTGAACCAGATAGGAAGCGTCCTTTGCATATTCTCACGAGCGTTTTCCCCACACGCGTAGGGGTGAACCGTTCCAGCACTCTGGGAGGCACCGTTGGCGTCAGTTTTCCCCACACGCGTGGGGGTGAACCGCTGTCGTAGAAAATATCGCACCGGGTAAAATGGTTTTCCCCACACGCGTGGGGGTGAACCGCAGGCCGATCCTGCCGCAGATTGCGGCGATCAGTTTTCCCCACACGCGTGGGGGTGAACCGACGGGCATCAACTTCGCGGACGCCACTGCTACGTTTTCCCCACACGCGTGGGGGTGAACCGCGGGTCGACGCGCTCGAGGTGCAGATTGGCTAGTTTTCCCCACACGCGTGGGGGTGAACCGTGGGCGATTGTGGTCGGCGGGGTGATGGTGGCGTTTTCCCCACACGCGTGGGGGTGAACCGCGGATCAAGGTGAGCCGGAAGCTCCTGCAGAAGTTTTCCCCACACGCGTGGGGGTGAACCGTCTGCCACGCGCACGTTGAGACCGGTCGCCGGTTTTCCCCACACGCGTGGGGGTGAACCGTCGCCGACATCCTCTCTGGCATCGAAACTGCGGTTTTCCCCACACGCGTGGGGGTGAACCGCCCACGCCTCTGACACTAATCACGCTCTTGAAATAGTCTGAACGCAAATGACAAAAACGCACGTGCTCGCTGGTAGGACTGGTCGGAATCGCGTAGCGGATCTCGACCTCGCCATCTGTGACGACCACCCGGTCAATGAGTAGTTCCACCAGTTGGCGCTGCTGCTCGAAAGTGGCTGTGGCGAGGCCGGTCTGGACGCGTTGGCAGAAGTCCTCGACTCGCACGACCAAGCCCGTTAGTTCCTTTTGGCGATCAACCTGGTGGGCCAATTGCTGGGCCTGATTCTCCAAAGCCAGGCGGCGCTGTTCCAGATCCTGGCGACGGCGCTGATATTCGGCCAGCGGAATCACGCCGCTCAGATAAGCGTCAGTCAAGCGGTTGAGTTGTTGCTCCAGACTCGCACGGGCACGCCGCAAGTTCTCCTGGCGAGCTTGCAGTTCTTGCGGCAACCATTACCCCCCAAGGGCGCGTTCCATGGCGACCGCGATGGCCTGTGGATGAGTCAGCAGATCGCAGAGATCCTGCCATACCAAGTCATCCAGTTGCCGGGCAGGGATGAAGCGAGCTGGACATTTTTCTTCACGCCGGTTTTGGACCAGGCGATCCTTGCCCGTGCAGATGTAGTAGCTGTATCGGCCGTTGGGAGAGGTACGACCGCAGCAGGCCAGTTGGCAGATCCCACAACTGACCAAGGCGCGGAGCAAGTACTGGTGGGTGGTATTATGCCGCGTGGCAAAGGATTGGTTGCGGGCCAACTTGGCCTGGACGAGATCGAACTGTTCCTGACTGACGATGGCCGGGATGTCCGCCACCAGAATCCACTCCTCGCGGGGGACTGCCACTACTGAGTCATAGGGATGGCCCAGCGGGTGGGTAGCCAAACGCCGGATGCGCGCCGGCCGTGGATGCGTGCGGCCGGCATACACTCGGCCAGTATAGGTTGGGTTGGTCAGGACGCCGCGCAGCGTAGCCAGCCCCCACCGTTTCTGGGGCAAGGGGCAGACATGCACGACCACGACCGTGCCGGGAATGCCTCGCCCTACCTTGCGGCCTATCCCTGCTGATGTTACAATGGCGCACGATGCTGAGGTGGTGGAGATCATGGCGATGGCCGCTGGCCGCGATCCTGGTCGCGGCGGCGTTGACGACCGCGGCGGAGCTGGCGTTGCGCAGCCGCTATCGGCGTCATGTGCTGCCGCGCGGCGCGCCGGCGCCAGGGCCGACGACGCTGGTCGCGCTCGGCGATTCGATCACGGCCGGCGGCTGGCCCGCGCTGCTCGTTGAACGCTTGCGGGCCGTCCATCCGGCCGTGACCTGGCGCATGGTCAACGCGGGGCTGCCCGGCGACACCGCGCCGCGCGGCTATGCGCGCTTCGAGCGCGATGTTGCTGCGGCCGGCCCGCAGGCGGCGCTGATCGCCTTCGGCTTGAACGATTGCTATCCGGCCCGCCACGGGATGGATCGCGAGTGGGAGTTGTCGGCGCCGAACGGCCTCGAACGCAGCTACCTGTGGCGCGCAGTTCAGGCGCGCATCGCACGTCTGGCCCGGCCGCGCGACCTCTTGCCCGCGGCCGCGCCAGAAGATGTCCCGCAGCCCTTCCCGCGCACCTCGGCCGCCGGGTTTGCCGATGCGCTGGCGGCCCTGGTCGCACGCACACGCACGATCGGCGCGCGACCCGTGCTGTTGACCATGACGCCGCTGGCCGACGCCGAAACTGAGGCAACGCGCAGCCGCGCGGCGACCTACACAGCCTACAACCGCATCATTCGCACGGTCGCGGCGCAGGCCCGCGTCCCCCTGGTCGAGCTGGCGCAACACCCGGCCGATGGCATCCCTCTGGCATCTCTCTTGCTGCCCGATGGCGTTCACCTGACCGCGACTGGCCAGGACTGGGCCGCGGAACAGGTCTTCCGCCAGCTTGCGGCCGCGGGCTTTTGGCAGACGTTAGCCGAAGAGGCCGCACGATGAAGCAGCAGTCGCCGCCCAAGCATTGGCTGCCGCACTGGCCAGATGTGACCGATCCCCGCGTGCTGGCCGCGCTGGCGGCCGTGCCCCGCCACCTGTTCGTGCCGCCGCAGCATCGCGACGAAGCTTACTACGACGTTCCCCTGCCTATCGGTCAGGGACAGACCATCTCGCAACCCTATATCGTGGCGCTGATGACCCAGGCGTTGCGTCTTGGCCCGAACAGCCGCGTTTTGGAGATCGGCACCGGCTCAGGCTACCAGGCCGCGATCCTGGCGCAGATCACGCGCCACGTCTACAGCGTGGAGACGCTGCCAGAGCTGGCGCGTGCAGCCCAGGAACGATTCCGGGCGCTGAACTACCCGGTCGAGGTGAAGATCGGCGATGGTCGCCAGGGCTGGCCCGAACACGCGCCGTATGACGCGATCATCGTCACCGCGGCTGCTGCCGATGCGCCGCCCGCGCTCGTCGCGCAACTCGCTGACGGCGGCCGGCTGGTGATCCCGGTGGGCGAAAGCATCTGGGACCAGGTGCTATGGCTCATCGAGCACGCAGGTGGCCGGCTGACCGCGCAACGCCTGGCCGACGTGCGCTTCGTGCCGTTGGTGGCGACCGAGTCGGCCGGGTTAGAAGAAGATCCCGCGCTGGCCGACATCCGGCGGGAACTGGATGTATTGCTCAATCGTTGGTAGACTCAGCGGATCGCAGGAGGGATAAAGGATCATGCGTGTCGTCATCACTGGCGCGCTGGGGCAGCTTGGCCGCCAACTCGTGGCTGCGTTTGCAGGCCACGAGATCCTGGAAGTTGACCTGCCGGCCTTCGACATCGCCAGTTGGACTACCGCGGACGAGCTTGCCGCGTGGCAGCCCGACCTGGTGGTGCACGCCGCCGCGTACACCGACGTGGATGGCTGCGAGAAGGATCCTGAGCTGGCGTTTCGCGTCAACGCGGTCGGTGCGCAGAACGTGGCGCTGGCTGCGCAACGGTCCGGCGCGGCGCTGCTGCACGTCAGCACGAACGAAGTTTTCGACGGCGCGCGTCGCGATCTCTACCGCGAGTGGGATCAGCCGAACCCGCTCAGCGTCTATGCGCGCAGCAAGGCCGCGGCCGAGCAGATCATCCGAGACCTGCTCGATCGTTTCTACATCGTGCGCATCGCGTGGCTGTTCGGGCCGGCCGGCGCCAACTTCGTGACCAAGATCCTGGCGAGCGCCGAGAAACACGGCGCGCTGCGCGTAGCGGCTGACGAGTTCGGCAACCCAACCTATGCGACCGATACGGCGGTTGCTATGGCGGAACTGGCGGCGACCGGGCACTATGGCGTGTATCATCTCACCAATGCTGGTTTCTGCTCGCGTTACGAGTTCGCACGCGAGATCGGGCGGCTGGCGGGCCGGCCCGATCTGCCGATCATGCCGATTCTGAGCGCGGACTGGCCACGAGCTTCGCGGCCGCCGCTTCATTCGGTGCTGGCCAACACGAACGCCGCCGCGCTGGGGATCGTGTTGCGGCCGTGGCAAGAGGCTCTCGCTGACTATGTCGCCTTGCTGCGTTCGAGTTCGTGAGCGCCAGGTCGCGTAGTCATATCCAACTGGAATCCAATGGCATTTGGGGAGGGTTAAAATGCTTATAGTGGACGGTCATCTTGACCTGGCGTGGAACGCGCTGCAATGGAACCGCGATCTGCTGCTGTCGGTCTACACGATTCGCACCCAAGAGCGCTCGCTCAAAGTCGCCAACCCCGGCAGCGGGCTGGCAATGGGCACAGTGGCCCTGCCCGAGATGCGCCAGGGGCGGATCGCTGTGAGCCTGGCGACGCTGCTCGTGCGATCCACAGGCCGCACTGCGCCGCACATTGACTTCAGCTCGGTCGCGCAGACCTATGGCATCGCGCAGGGGCAATTGGCTTACTACAAGGCGCTCGCGCGCGAGGGCCATGCACGGATTGTGGTTGACCTGGCCGGGCTGAATCGCCACGTGACCGAGTGGGAAGCGTGGGACGCGCAGCCTCAGGCAGATGCGGCCGAGGCGCCGCCGCTGGGCTTTGTCATCAGCATGGAAAGCGCGGACGCGATCGCATCCCCCGACCAACTGGGCGAATGGTGGGACGCCGGCGTGCGCGTCATCGGGCCGGCGCACTACGGCCCCGGCCGCTATGCAGGCGGCACCGGCACCGAGCTGGGGCTGAGCGACATCGGCAGCGCGCTGCTGGCCGAGATGGAACGGCTGGGCGTCATTCTTGACCTGACCCACTTTTCGGACCGCGCCCTGGGCCAGGCGCTGGCACGCTTCGGCGGCCCCGTATTGGTCAGCCACGGCAACTGCCGGGCGCTCGTGCGCAACCAGCGCCAGTTCTCTGATGAGCACATCCTGGCGATCGCGGTGCGCGGCGGCGTGATCGGCGTGATGCTCGACGCTGCGATGTTGCGCGAGGGCTGGATCGTCGGCCAAACCTCGAACGCGGGCGTCACGTTGGCCAAACTGATCAACCACATTGACCACATCTGCCAACTAACAGGTTCCTGCCGGCACGTGGGCATCGGCAGCGACCTGGATGGCGGCTATGGACTGGAGCAGACGGTCAGCGATCTGGACACCATCGCCGATCTCCAGAAGGTCGGCGCTCTGCTGGCCGAGCGAGGCTACACCGCGGACGACATCGCAGGGATCATGCACGGCAACTGGTTGGCGCTGCTGCGGACGGCGTGGCGATAGGATCTATGATGGATCTGCGGTGCAGCGTCATCATTCCCAACTACAGTGGGTTGCGTTTTCTGCGCACCTGCCTGGATGCGTTGCAGGCGCAGAGCTACCCCCGGGAATTGACCGAGGTCATTCTGGTGGACGATGCCTCTACCGACGATTCGGTCATGTTCGTGCAGGCCAACTATCCCCAGGTTCACATCGTTCCCATGCCGCGCAACAGTGGGTTGGCCGCGGCATGCAACGCGGGCGCCACAGCCGCGATGGGCGATCTGTTGGTGATGCTGAACAACGACACCGAAGTGGAGCCGGGCTGGCTGGCGGCGTTGGCCGAAGCCGCGCTTGCTCACCCGCAGGCCGGCGCAGTCGCCAGCAAGATGCTGCTCTTCGACCGCCGCGATACCCTGCACAACGCGGGGGACATCATGGCCGCCAACGGCATCCCGCGCAATCGCGGCGTATGGGAGGTTGACCGCGGTCAATACGACGACGAGTTGACCATCTTCGGGGGCTGCGGCGGCGGAGTGGCCTACCGTCGGCTGGCGTGGGAACAGGCCGGCGGCTTCGACGAGCGGCTCTTCATGTACCTGGAGGATGTTGACCTGGCGTGGCGGCTGCAACTGCTGGGCTGGGGCGCCGTCTTCGCGCCGAACGCCCGCCTCTATCACCATCTGAGCGCGACCGGCGGCGGAGCGTTCGCCAGCTTCTACGTGGGTCGCAACACGATTTGGGTTGTCGCCAAAGACATGCCCGGCCCTCTGATCCGCCGGCATCTCGGCCGCATCGTGGCCGCGCAAGCGCGCGTGACATGGGACGCGCTGCGCGCCTGGCGCGGCGCGGCGGCCCGCGCACGTTTGCGCGGGCAATTGGCCGGGCTGCTGGGCCTGCCGAAGGTGTTAGGCTGGCGACAGGCCGTGCAGGCAAGCCGCGTGACGCCGATTGCCGCCCTCAGCCGGCTGATAGGGCATGATTGAGAGCGGCCTCTCTCTGTGTTCGCTCCTAACCGTCTGCTACCTCACTATCCCACAAGTTCCGTCTATGCTATAATAGCTTGACCTGGCAGGTTCCAGGTTCCCAATCCGCGTGTCGGATCGTCGAAGACGTATCTTTTCAATAAGTGGGGGCCGACGGGGGTCGCAGACCCCCTGAAAGCAGGCTCGTAGGCGGTCTGTGACCGCCGTTTCCCCGGATTATTGAGAGGATACTCGAAGACCAGTCCATGGAGAAGGAGCATTCGCATGCCAATCATCGAAAAACTGGGCAGTTTCTTTCTGGGCCGTGAGTACGACCTGAAGACCCGGCAGGCGTTCGCCGATCGGCCGGTCAACTACGACTCGCGCGACCTGACGACCCACGCGGTCTGCGTGGGCATGACCGGCAGCGGCAAGACGGGCCTCTGCATCTGTCTGCTCGAGGAGGCCGCGCTCGATGGCGTGCCGGCGATCTTGATTGATCCCAAAGGCGACATCACCAATCTGCTGCTCACCTTCCCCGACCTGCAGCCCGCGGACTTCTTGCCCTGGGTCAATCCTGATGACGCCCGGCGCAAGGGTCTGACGCCCGAAGCCTATGCTCAACAGGTCGCCAAGACATGGAGCGATGGCCTGGCGAGCTGGGAAGAAGGCCCCGACCGCATCCGCGCCCTGAAGAACGCCGCCGAATTCACCATCTACACCCCAGGCTCCGATGCCGGGCTGCCCGTCAGCATCCTCAGCAGCTTCCAGGCCCCGAAGCTCGATTGGAGCACCGACGCCGAGACGTTGCGCGATCGCATCCAGGGCACGGTCTCAGGCTTGCTGGGGCTCGTCGGCATCGAGGCCGACCCCGTGCGCAGCCGCGAACACATCTTGCTCTCCAACATCATGGAGCAGGCCTGGCGCGCCGGCCAGGATCTGGATATTGCTCGCTTGATCCTGGCCGTGCAGAAGCCGCAGTTTCGCAAGATCGGCGTCTTCGATGTGGACACCTTCTATCCGGAGAAGGATCGCTTTGCCCTGGCGATGGCGCTGAACAACATCATCGCCGCTCCGAGTTTTGCGGCCTGGACGCAGGGCGAGCCGCTGGACATCGGCGACCTCCTCTACACGCCCCAGGGCAAGCCGCGGCACAGCATCTTCTACATCGCCCACCTGAGCGAAGCCGAGCGCATGTTCTTCGTCACGATCCTGCTGGAACAGGTCATCTCCTGGATGCGCAGCCAGCCAGGAACCACCAGCCTGCGCGCCATCGTCTATATGGACGAAATTTTCGGCTACTTCCCGCCGACGGCCAATCCTCCCAGCAAAAAGCCGATGCTGACGCTGCTCAAGCAGGCGCGGGCGTATGGGGTGGGCATGATGTTGACCACGCAGAATCCGGTGGACATTGACTACAAGGGGCTGACCAACGCCGGCACCTGGTTCATCGGCAAGCTGCAGGCCGAACGCGACAAGGCCCGGCTGATGGATGGCCTGGAAAGTGTGATGGCCGAGGCGGGAACGATCAGCGATCGCAGCGTGCTCGACAAGACGATTTCGTCTCTGGATACGCGCGTGTTCCTGATGCACAACATCAACCTCAAGTCGCCCGTGATCTTCACCACCCGCTGGGCGATGAGCTATCTCCGCGGGCCGTTGACGCGTCGCCAGATCAAGACTCTGATGGAAGGTCGCAAGGCCGCCGCCGAACTCGCCCGGCCGGTTGGCCAGCCGACCGCAGCCGTCGCCAGCATCCGCGCTGGCGGTGCGCCTGGGGGTCTGGTGTCGCAGCCGCCGGTGCTGCCGCCTGGCATGTCCCAGGTATACCTGCCGCTGGCTGTCGCCGAAAGCCAGACAGCCCGCGTGATCGCCGATCGGGTCGGCGGCAACGTCCTGCCGAGCGCCAAGCGCCTGGTCTACGAGCCGGCGCTGATCGGCTTCGCCAGCGTCCGCTTCATCGATCGCCGGCGCGGAGTGGATGAACGCCGGGACTTTTCGCTGCTGCTGCCGGTGAGCGAAGGGAGCCGCATCATTTCGTGGCGAGACGCCATTCCTGTCGAAGTCATGCCACGCGAGCTGGATGACCAGCCGGAGAGCGCCGCGCTTTTCGTCGCAGCCTTGCCCGCGGGCGTCAACGATGCCAGGGCCGTGAGCGGTCTGGCGGGCGATCTGGCCGATCATCTCTATCGCAACCAGACGTTCGCGCTCGCCCACAACCCGGCCCTCAAGCTTCACGCGCTGCCGGGCGAATCAGAGCGCGACTTCAAGGTGCGTTGCCAGCAGGCCGCGCGCGAACAGCGCGATGTAGCCGTGGATAAGCTGCGAGACAAGTACGAGGTCAAGCTCAAACGACTCGAAACCCGCCTGGTGCGAGAAGAACGTGAGCTTGAAGAAGACCAGGCTGAACACCGCGGCCGCGTGGGCGAGGAAGTGCTCTCTGGCCTGGCGACCGTGGCGGGCTTCCTGGGCGTGTTGGGCCGGCGCAGCACCAGCCTGCGCGGCCTTTCGACCGCGGCCAGCAAGCGCCGCATCTCCAGCTCGGCCAAAGCCGACATCGCCGAGTCGGAGGCCGCGATCGCTCGTCTGCAGGCCGATATCGAAGAACTGAAGCAGGACATGGAGCACGACGCCAACGAACTGACGGAGCAGTGGGCGAGCATCGCAGAGGGCATCGAACACATCGCCGTCGCCCCCAGGAAGAGCGACATTGACGTGCAGATGGTCGCCCTGGCCTGGGCGCCCGCCTGGGAAGTGACCTATGAAGACGCGCGTGGTCGCAGCCGAACCGACAGCATCCCGGCGTATCGTACACAGAGCGCCTGAATCGCTTCCTGCTGTTCGGCGGCGCTGGGGCGTCTGGCTGCTGTTGTGGTTGCTGATCGGTCTGGCGGCCGCAGCGGTCGCGGGCGTCATTGCGGCCTACCAATTCCGCCATGCCGAGCGCATCTACGAAGGCGTGCATGTGCGCAGCATTCCGCTGGGCGGCCTAACCCTCGATCAAGCGATCAGGGCGATCGAAGAGGGTCTGACGCCGTTCTCGGGCGCGGCGGTAACGCTGCGCTACGGCGAGCGCTCCTGGATGCTGACGCCGGCCGACCTGGGCGTCTCGGTGGACTCGCGCGCGACCGCGCTGGAAGCGTTCGCGGTGGGACGCCAGGGGATGGCCACGCACTCGCTCTGGACCGGCCTCCAAACTGACTTGCTGGATCAATGGGATGCCCTGCGGGCGGGCCGCGCCATCTCGCCGACCTTGCGCTACGACGAGAATCGCGTCGCCTTTGCCCTCAAGCGCATTGCCCGCGAGGTGGATCAGCCGCCGAGCGAAGGCGCGCTGACCATCACCGGCCTCGAGGTGCGCGGCGTCGCGGGCAGCCCGGGTCGCCTGGTTGATCTGGATGCCACGCGCGCCGCGCTCAACGCTGTGTTGCGCGCCGGTCAGGGGGGAACGATTCCGCTCGTCGTCCAGGAGCGCCAGCCGTCGGTCGCGTCTGTGGAATCGGCCGCGGCTGTGGCGACTGCGCTGCTTGGTCAACCCTTGACCTTGACCGCGCCGACTGCGGATACGGTCTATCGCTTCGCGGTGGACCGCGCGACGCTTCGGCGCTGGCTGAGGCTGACCCCGAAAGCTGCATCCACCGGCGCGATGGATCTGAACGTCGAGCTGGATCGCGAACAGGTTACGGCCTATCTGAAAGAGGTCTCGGCGCAGATCAACCGCCCAGGCCGCGACGCGCTCCTGGACTTCGATCCGCTTGCCAAGAGGGTGATCGTCCTCTCGCCCAGCCAGATCGGCCAGGAGTTAGACGCCAAGGCCGCCAACGATGCCATCGCGGCGATGATTCACAGCCTGGCGCCCAACCCGCGGCCTGCCCAGAGTGCGCCGAGCAGCGCGACGCGCGAGATCACCCTGCCAGTGAAGATCATCTTGCCCAAGGTGGACAGCAACAAGATCGCCGAGCTGGGGATCGTGGAGCAGGTCAGCGAGGGCACGACCTGGTTCGCGGGCTCCAGCCGCGAGCGCGTTCAGAACATCGCCGCGGCCGCCAGCAAGTTCCGCGGGGTGGTGATCCCGCCGGGCGCGGAGTTTTCCTTCAACCGGCATGTCGGCGAGATTACCGCGGCCAATGGCTTTGCCGATTCACTCATCATTTGGGGCGATCGCACTGCGGTGGGGATCGGCGGCGGGGTGTGTCAGGTATCCACCACGGTCTTTCGCGCGGCGTTCTTCGGCGGCTTTCCGATCACTGAGCGTTGGGCGCACGGCTATGTGGTGAGCTGGTACGGCGAGCCTGGGTTGGATGCTACAATCTACACTCCGCACGTTGACCTGCGCTTCCGCAACGATACCGGCCGGCATTTGCTCGTCAAGTCAGAGGTAGACGCGGCCAAGGGTCGTCTCACGTTCTATTTCTACGGAACCAAGCCTAACCGCAACGTGGAGATGGACAAACCGGTCACTTCGAATGTCCGGCCGCCCGACAAGCCGCTGTACCAGGAAGACCCGGCGTTGGCCCGCGGGGCAATCCAACAGGTGGAGTGGGCCAGAAACGGCATGGACGTCGTCGTCAAGCGCAAGACCCGTTACGGCGACGGCAAAGTGGTCGAGGACGAGTTCGTCAGCAAGTATCAGCCCTGGCGTGCGGTCTTCTTGTTCGGCCCAGGCACGCAACTGCGCGAAGGAGTCATCGTGCAGCCGGCCGCGACCCCCAGACCGTGAGGGGACAGGGGTGACAAGGTGACAGGGTGACAAGGTGACGGGGTGACAAGGTGACAGGGTGAAGGCGTGACAGAGATCAGACGCATGGGCAGTTGTCTCTCGTCTCTATCTCTCGTCTCTATCTCTCGTCTCTATCTCTCGTCTCTATCTCTCGTCTCCTCTTCTCATTCGGCCGGAAAGACCTTGCCGGGGTTGAGGATGTTGAGCGGATCGAAGGCGTGTTTGATGCGGCGATGCAGCGCGATCACGGCCGGGTCGAGCGCCAACGCCAGATAGGGCACGCGCTTGAAGCCGATGCCGTGCTCGCCGCTGATCGTGCCCCCCAGTCCGACCACACGCCGGTAGAGGTCCGTCAGAAAGGCGGCTTTGGCCGCGTTCCACGCTTCGGCCGTCAGGCCCGGCTCGGCCATCGTGTGCAGGTGCATGTTGCCATCCGCGACGTGTCCGAAGCAAAATGCCTTCATGCGGTAGGAGCGTGCGAGTTGTTCCAACACCGGCAGCAGCGGCGGGATTTGCGCCAGCGGCACTACCATGTCCTCGTCCAGTTGCTCCACGCCCAGCGCGCTGAACGCCTCGCCGATCTTCTGTCGCGGCCGCCACATCTTCTTTTCGGTGGCCGGCGTGTCTCCCACATAGATATCCAGCGCGCCCGCCTCCAAGAGCAGATCGGCCAGGGTGTTGCGTTGCGCCTCGACCTCGGCCGGACTGTAGCCATCCACTTCCACCAGCAGCAAAGCGCGCGCTTTCGGATGCGGCAGCTTCTCGCCCAGGAAATCATAGGCAAGCTCCATCGACGCGTAGTCCATGAACTCGACGGCCGACGGGATCAGATGCCCGCGCTGGATCACTTGCGGCACCGCAGCGATGGCCGTCTGGGCGGCCGCGAAGGGCGCCAGCAGCACGGCGCTGGCCAGCGGAGAAGGCAGCAGCCGCAGGATGATCTTGGTGAAGATGCCGAGCGTGCCCTCCGAGCCGACCATCAGGTGCACCAGATCGTAACCGGTGACATCTTTCAGCCGTTTGCCGCCGAACTGCACGATCTCGCCGGTCGGCAGCACCACCTCCAACCCCAGCACGTAGCGCCCTGTCACGCCGTACTTCACCGCACGGCCGCCGCCCGCGTTCTCGGCCACGTTGCCGCCGATGAAGCACAGCTCCACGCTCATCGGATAGCCGGCGTAGAAGAGGCCATGCGCCTGCACAGCCTCGCTCAGCTCGTTCGTAACGACGCCCGGCTCGACCACCGCGACCAGGTTTTCCAAGTCCAGCTCCAGGATGCGGTTCATGCGCTCGACCGAGAGCAAGATGCCGCCGTAAACGGGAGTCGCGCCGCCCGACAACCCCGAGCCGGCCCCGCGCGGGGTGACCGGGATGCGCTCACGATTGGCCAGCCGCGTGATCTGGCTGATCTCCTCGGCGGTCGCCGGCTTGACGACCACTTCGGGCAAATAAGTCTCATAGACGCCGGCTGTCTCATCGTGCGCATAATCGGCCATGCGTTCGGGATCGGCGTAGATCACGTTCTTCGCGCCGACGATCGCGGACAGCTCGGCCACGATGGCCGGGGTAACCGGACAGTAAACGTCTGGACTTGGTGTACGAATTATGGTCATGGTATGTCCGATGTGCTCTTGAAAGACCCGTACCCAACAGGTCACGAACCGTCGCGTCCGACGGATCCGTGATCTGTTGGGACTTGACGAATCAGCCTGATAGGCTAAAATATAGCCAACCAGGCTAACCAGATTCGAAGTCGTCCTATGCCTACAACTCGCTTTGCCAACGAATACGAGCTGCAGAAGCTCATTCAGCGCTGTCACAACATCTTGTGGGAACGCCACGGCTTCGATCCCGCGCAGGCCTTCGATGAGTTCAGCAAACTACTCTTCGTCCGGCTGTACGATGAAATCACGCTGGCTGGCAGCCGGACCACTATCCACCGCCGTGAATCGCCGGAGGAGGTCGCCGCGCGCATCCGCGGGCTGTATGACCAGGCCAATGAAACCCCCGGCTTCGACCGAATTTTCATGGGTGAAGCGATCCGGGCCGACGACCTGGCCGTCAACGAGGTCATCCGTCTACTTCAGAATTACAGCCTCCTGGAGACGACTTCGCAGGTCGAGGGGGCCGACGTCAAAGGCACGATCTACGAAAACATCATTGGCAACACGTTCCGCGGCGAGCTGGGACAGTTCTTCACCCATCGCAGCATCGTAGAGTTCATGGTCAGATTGGTCGGCATTGACGAACGAACGGTCGTCTACGACCCCTCTTGTGGGTCGGGCGGCTTTCTGATCATGTGCGCCAAGATCATCAGGGAGCAAATCCGACAGGCGCAGCCGGGGTTGTCTTTCGAAGCCGCCGATGAACGACTGAAGGCGTACAGCCGCCGCGGACTGATCGGCACAGAGATCAACGAACGCACGGCCCGCGTGGCTCGGCTCAACCTGCTCATGCACGGCCTGGACTACAGCAACATCTTCACCGTCAATGCCCTCAAGACAGACGAGTCAGACGACCCGCAGCTTCACGCGCTCCTGGATGAGAGTTCAGTAGATGTCGTCTTTGCCAATCCACCGTTTGCTGGCTATGAAAAAGACCCGAGCGTGCTGTCCAGGTTCGAGCTAGGCCAAAACGGTCAAGGCAGTGTGGCTGCGGTGACGCGCGAAGTGCTCTTCCTGGAGCGGATCATCCGCGTGTTGCGCGATGGCGGTGCAGCCGCGATCGTGATTCCGCAGGGAATCTTCACCAATCGCAATCTCGCACGTGTGCGTGATTATATCAAACAGCGAGCACAGATCTTGGCGGTGATCGAATTGCCGGAGTGGGCGTTCATCCCATCGGGAACCAGTGTGCGGGGCAGCCTGCTCTTCATACGCAAACTGGCTCGCGTTCCCGATGTGTACCGCGTCTTCATGAAGCGCGTGGGCGACATCGGTTTCACATCCACAGGCCGCTTCTGCAGTTGATGACGATCTACTCGACCGGTGAGATGTCGGGGCGCACCTCCGAAAAGGATCTGCGGCGTCTGCAGATTCCCCTGCCCGACGACCACCATCGTCTGGCTGACTCATTCCGAGAACGCCGGGCACGTCTCGCTGAGTTGAAGCGGCAGGCGGCAGACCAGCAAGACCAGATCGCCCAACTGCGCACGCAGATCATCGAGGGCGCCGCCGACTCTACCGAGTAACCTCGAAGCCCTGAGCCTGGTAGCGGATCTCGCGCCAACGCCACGGTGGTGAGTTCCCCTACCTCAATACGCGTTGAGTTCTGCCAACCGGTCATCTTCGATCCCGAAGTGATGCGCCAGCTCGTGCAAGAGCACGCGCGTGATCATTGCGCGCAACTCTTCGACCGTGCGGCAGCGCCGCACGATCGGCCACCGATAGATGCTGATCTTGTCGGGCGGCGTCAGCCCATAGTGGCTGCCGCGATGGGTCTGCGGCACGCCATGATAGAAGCCGAGCAGCTCATCCGGGTGACGCAGCCGCGCCTGGCGCAGCGTCGCGCGGTCGGGCCAATCTTCCACCACGACCGCGACGTTGTCCAGCCGCTCCTGGAAAGCATCTGGCAGGGCGGCCAACGCCTCCGCGACCAGATCCTCGAAAAGCTCTTGATCCACCTCAAACATCCCCCTTCCACGCGGCGATCATCAGGCAGGCGTTTTGGCCGCCGAAGCCAAAGGCATTGATGAGGACGTGTTTCACGGTCGCGTGTCGGGCGACGCCCGGCACGTAGTCCAGATCGCACTCCGGGTCAGGGATGTGATGGTTCAGCGTGGGTGGGATGACGCCGTTCTGGATCGCCTGCACCGCAGCAACAGCCGAGATGGCGCCGGCCGCGCCCAGCATGTGCGCCAACGCGCCCTTGATCGAGCTGACCGGCACCGCGGCCGCGCGGTCGCCCAGCACCGTCTTGATGGCCCTGGTCTCCGAGATGTCGTTGAGCGGAGTAGCCGTGCCGTGCGCGCAGATCCAATCCACATCTTCCCGCGTCCGGCCTGCGGACCGTAGGGCCTGGTTCATGGCGCGCGCCGCGCCGTCGCCGTTCGTGTCCGGCATGATCATGTGGAAGGCGTCGCACGTCAAGCCATAACCCACCAGCTCAGCCAGGATCGGCGCGCGGCGCGCTTGGGCGTGTTCCAGCGTTTCGAGCACGAGCGCCGCCGCGCCTTCGCCCACCACCGTGCCATCACGATGGATGTCGAACGGCGCGCACGCCTGCTCAGGCGTGTCATTCTTGGTGGAAAGCGCACCCAATCGGCTGAAACCCGCGATCGCCAGCTCAGTCATCACGCTGTCGGCGCCGCCTGCGATGATCACATCTGCCTCGCCGTGACACATCTTGCGCGCGGCGTCCCCCAACGCCACCGAGCCGGTGGCGCAGGCGGCCACCGGCGAGCTCACCGGGCCTTTGATGCCGTGTTGGATGGCGATCGTGCACGACGCCATGTTGATCAGGATGCCGGGAACCGTCGTCGGCGCGATGGCGCGCACGCCTTTCGTTTCGAGAATCGCGCGCTGCTCTTCGACGATGTTCGTGCCGCCGAGCGCGCTGCCGATCTCGACCCCCACGCGCAGCGGATCCTCGTGGCTCAGATCGAGCCTTGCATGAGCCATGGCTTCTTGCGCGGCGGCCACGGCATAGTGAACGAACGGCGATACCCGCCGCACGTCGCGGCGGTCCATGTGCTGATGTGGGTCAAAACCCTTGACAAACGCGGCGATCTTGGTGGGCAGGTCGCCGGGGTCAAACGCGGTGATCGCCGACACGCCGGATTTGCCCGCGATCAGCGCCTGCCAGGTGCTCGGCGCGTCGAGACCCAGAGGGGTTACAGCGCCGATGCCAGTGATAACGATACGATGCTTTAGATGATGCATGGTGGGCTGCTCCTCGGATGAAAAATTCCCTGCTCTGGGATCGCATTGTACCAGAGACGCGGGCAGCCTGTAAAACCACACCCCCAGTGGGCAGCATCATGAGCCGGGCACGGTCGGAGACCGGCCCGAGCGGGGACGCTCCCCGTGGGCAGCATCTGAGCCGGGCACGGTCGGAGACCGGCCCGAGCGGGGACGCTCCCCGTGGGCAGCATCATGAGCCAGGCACGGTCGGAGACCGGCCCGAG
>Ga0194112_10004152_pt1 | contig 19918 bp, 20 predicted proteins | sample TA2MahC400mmetaG_FD_146191 | JGI IMG/M metagenome (GOLD analysis project Ga0194112, IMG submission 146191) | Freshwater microbial communities from Lake Tanganyika, Tanzania - TA2015016 Mahale Deep Cast 400m | ecosystem: Environmental > Aquatic > Freshwater > Lake | place: Tanzania: Lake... | reverse complement strand
GCGCACCAGTATGTGCTTCCATTCAAACTGCTCCCAGTAAAATTAGTGTAATTTGCATAAAATCTTGTGAAGTTTGCGTAAACAGTTGCTGTGTCAGAATCATCCCAGATTGTGAGATTAGAATTGGAAGTGTTTGAATATGATTGCATAAGTTCAAAATCCTGAGCTGAGAACTTTGAAGTTTTATTTGTCAAATTCTCAATTAATGTTAAATTTTCTGTCTCATTTATAATTGTCTCATTAATTGTGTTATTTCCTTCAATTATTGTTATATTGCTTGTTTCATTAATTATTTCAGTCTCAGTTTGATTAATTGGTTCATTTATTGTTATATTTGAATTATTTATTTCATTTATATTATTATTAATTTCAGTTTGATTAATTAAATCAAGAACAACATCAAAGCTTAAATTTCTTGTGTCATCTCCATAGCTTGAAGCTGTAAATTCAAAATCAGAATTTATATTTGAAAATTTTGCAATATTCTCATTAATCTCTCCAGAAACATCTCCCATAAACTCAATCGAGTATGAGTTATTCCCGGAAAAATAATTATCAAGATTTATAATTAATTCTGAAGAATTTGCAAATATTATACTGGAATTATTTAAGCTATTAATATCAGCAGATACAAAAACTAAAATTCCAACTAATAAAAATAATCCAAGATAAATCAATCTTGTCTGGCTCTTTTTATTTTTTCTCATCTTCGCCTCCAGTAGTGAAGCTTGCAGTTCCCAATAACTCTGACATCAATTTCTCCTGCTCCTTCTAATTTAGCAAGAGCAATAGAAGCAGTTATTCTGGAAACTTTTGTTTTTTCAGAAATCTCCTGAATAGTCAGTCCTCTTGTGTCTTCTTTCAAAATTTTCCTGATTTCTTCAGCAAGCTTTTCAGATTTCACCATCTTTTCTATATAGTAATATTAACTTTTTATGTTAATTATTAGTGTTAATCACTAATGTTAATTATTAGTGTTAATCACTAATGTTAATTATTAGTGTTAATCACTAATGTTAATTATTAGTGTTAATTATTTTAAATTAATATTAATATATATTTAGAATTGAGTATATAAACATTTCTCTTACTAAAAATTTCCAAGAAAATATACATACTTCAATAACTTTAGTTATAAATCAAACTATAATACCCTCAATTAAATTAGCGTCTACAAACTTTATAATAAACATTAATAAGATTTAACAAATGTTCGTTTTTATTATATTAAGTAAATTAAAAATAACAATAAGATTAGTTAATATAAGATAATGTTGGTTTGTTTTCTTTAATCAAGTCAGGACATATTTTCCCTTTACAGGCTTGTCATGAATTACAATTCCCTTTCCTCTCTTAATCTCGCATTCTACAATCCTTCTGTTAATATCAGCTCCCCTCATCTTCAGAATTTCAAAGGCTCTTTTTCTGATTCCAGAAGGATAGAAAACATTGTAAATAACAATTATGCCGTCAGACAGGAATGAAACCGCCTCTCCTTTTTCTACAAAAGTTGTCCCAATATGAGCAGGAGATGCCACTTCTCGTATCAAAAAAGATGTAATCCTGTTTCCTTCTAAATATCTGAACAGCTGCTCCATATAAATTCTGAATCTTGATTCTTCCCCTGAAAAAGCAGATGCAATGCTTGACAAAGAGTCTATCAAAACAATATCTGGCTGAAATTCAGGAGGAATAAGAACAGGCTGGACATCAATTAAAAGCTCTTTCTTTGCTTCAGAAAGCAGAGCTTCAACACTTCTCGCAATATCAAGTGCATTAAATCTTTTTACATAAAGCACGCCTTTTTTCTCGTATTCTTCAGGTTTTGCCCCGAATATTTTCATATGCTCTTTTAATCTCCCCTCTGGCTCCTCAAAACTCATATACAAAACTTTCTTCCCTCGCTCGCACATATTTTTTAACAATGTAAGGCAGAATATTGTCTTCCCGTTTCCAGGCCCGCCTTCAACAAGTATAGAATTTCCTACAGGAACCCCTTCTGGACATAATTTGTCAAAACCCGGAATATATGTCTTGAAAAATTTTAGCTTTGTCTCTTCATCTTTCTTGCTAATTTTTACTTGTCTTCTCTTTATCTGCCTCTTTTTTTTCATTTTCTTTCTTTTATTAAAAGAAAAGGGTATTTAAAAACATTTTGCTACTTGCAACAGGTAAAATTACAGGCAAGAAGATTTTTTAAACCAAAAAAAGCTATGATAAATACGGCTGTGTAGCTCAGCGGTAGAGCACTGCTCTCATATAATTTGAGACAGGCAGGGGCAGAGGGTTCAACTCCCTTCACAGCCATTGAATTTCAGAAAAGTTAATTTATTACAATAATCTTAATAAATATATATTCTAGATAAATTTATGAATGAATTAAGAATATTTTCAATAATTATAACAATAATTCTGGCAGTAATAATTTTTTATGTTTCTTCCTTGTCCATGCCTCCAAGCCAGGAAACAGGCATAGATTTGTCAATTCCATACCATATACTAATTTTCTTTTATTTTTCTTTCTTCTTGTTTATTGCTTCAAGCAGCAGCAAGCCAAAATTAAAATATTTTATTTTAACACTAATAATAGCTCTCCTATATGCTGCATCAGATGAATTTCATCAGTTATTTGTGCTTAATAGAACTTGTAGTTTCTCAGATTTTTTAATAGACAGCCTTGGAATTCTTGCTTCTTCTTTGCTCTTCCTTAAAAGAAAAAAGAAATAATCATTTTCTTGCCACCGAAATGTTTATAAATATGTTATAACTACAAAGTTACAACAAAATGAAAAGAATAATCTTGGTATTAATGCTTATTTCAGCAATTGCAATGCTAGAGCCGGTAATTGCGCAGCTGCCAGATTTTTACATTGATTCAGGGCATCTTGTCAATAATATTGATTGTGGAAATCTTATAATACTAGAGTTTAAGTTGCATACTATTGGAAATGTCGACCCTAACCTTGACACAAAAGTATATAAAGATAATATTTTATTAAATATACCAAGTTTTAATTTTCCTGCAACAGGCTCAAGAACAGGAATTCTTGTATTTCAAAGATTAAATCCCGGAATGCATAATATTACAATATATATAGATACATCAAATTCTTATGATGAATCAAATGAAGATAATAATATTTTCCAGTTTTTATTCAATTCAACAGCATCATGCCCTCAAAATGAAACTAATCAAACTCAAAATTTAGTGGACTTATTTATAGATAATGGCAAATTGGAAAATTATTGCAGCAATAATTCTATTATTATAAACTTTAATGCAAACACAGTCGGAGAAAATGTCTCTCAGGTTAGAGTAAAAGCATTTAAAGATAATTTAATAATAAGCTGGCTTTATAATCTAGCTTTTCCCCAGTCTACAGGATTTATCGAGAAAAAACTGAATCTTGGCTTTCTTAACCCAGGAACGCATAATTTTACAATATACACAGATTCAGACAACAAATACAATGAAACAGATGAGAACAATAATATTTTCCAGTTTTTGTTTAATGTGGAAAATTGCCAAAATCAAGTAGAAAATACAAATAAAACATGTAAAAATTGCGGACATAAAACCCAATTTCCAGAAATAAATGACACAGATGTTCCAGGAAGAACAAATTTAAGCCACTATCCAATAAATCAAACACAAATATCATCTAAAAAAGAATTTAGCTCAGAATTTTTCTATTTTCTTATAATCCTGCTGATAATGTTAATAATAATTCTTGTTATATTGATAACAATGTATAGATAATAGTTTTAAGCTTGATTAAAATTTATCTTTTCCTTCTGTACGCGAACATAAAAAGCATCCAAGCAAAAAATAATATTGCTCCAATAATTAAAAAAGGAAGTTTTAAATTAAAAGCTGCAAAAAATCCGTAAATCAAAGGAGCTAAATTAAATCCCATATCTTTTCCAGTTACAAAAATTCCCATAAACTCCCCCTTTCTTCCTTTTGGAAGATATTCTGAAACATGTATCTCGCTTGAAGTCCATGCCATGTTTGCAGTAAAAGTTGTTATTATTGCAAGAGCCAAAAGCAAATAAAAATTAGTTGTAAAATAAAATACAAACAACAAAAGAGAAGCCATAATTAACCCCAATTTAATCATTAATAGTCTTTTTTTCTCTGAATTTGCAAGTTTTCCAAAACCCAAATCCATAAAAGCAAAAGGCAGCATAAAAGCAAACGTCAAAAGCGCCCCATGCAGAAGATTTTTTTCTTCATGAAAGAAAAGAAGAGGAGCCCCAAACATAACAATCATAAACCACATTCCGCAAATAAACATATTAATCAACAAACATATCTCGCGGAAATTCATCTTGCTAATATCTTTTAATTCTTTTAATATCACTCCATCTTTTCTTACAACATTGTCCACGGCTTCAACAAAACGCTCTTTATCCCTGCTTCTAATTAAAAAAATAAGAGGCAGTGTGAAAGCAGATATAATTGCGGCGGCAAGTATTGCTGAATTAACACTAAAATATGTGACTATAAAATATCCTATTAACGGAGCAAGAGCATAAGCCAATCCAAAGAAAAAATACATCCATCCGTAAGCTGAGCCAGAATATTTCTTGGAAAAAGCAGAGAAAATATATGTATCAGATGGAATTGTGAGCAGTACATAACTCAACCCCCATATAAAAACCCCAAAAGTCATAATCAAAAAATTACTGGAAAACGCAAATATCACCGCCCCAACAACGCTTATTATAACTCCTGCCTGAATTGTCTTTCTTACTCCTAATCTGTCTGTGATGTCTCCAACACTAAAATCAAATAAAGAAGAAGCAAACCACGCGATTGTTATAAGCAGTCCAAAAAAAGGCAGATTGTCAATGATAATATCATATTTTATAGGAATCATAAAATCAATGAGTGCGATATTCAGCATAAAAGGCAGGATAATCAATGAGAAGATAATTGCTCTTTTTGTATTTCCCATATTTTTTTCTTTTTTATTTATCTCTTAATATCTCTCCATCCAATCTTCTTATTTTTCAGCTCGGCAAGCTGTGGATGCAAATTCTCAAATGTTTCTCTTTCTTTCTGATAGAAAATTCCTAAAGGAATTTTTGTTTTCTCTCCTATAATATTGTAATCAAACTCATCAGCTTTTTTCATAGCTTCTTCCCAGTTTGTTTTATTATGCCCCTTTTCTTGTAAATTATAGATTTTTTCCTTAAACTTTAAATCAGGATGAAAAATCAAGCAAGGCTGTAAAACTTCAATAAAAGCAAATCCTTTATGCTTAAACGCCTCTTCCAAAACTTCTTCAATCTGATTAACATCTGCAAAAACTCTTGCAACAAAACCACAATTTAAAGAAAGCATTAATTTTATTGGATTCAGAGGATAAAGTTTAACTCCTGATGGATTTGTCTTGTCTCTAAATCCTATTTCTGTTGTTGGTGTTGGCTGTCCTACAGTCAGAGCAAATATTCTGTTATTATGAACAATATATTTAATATCAGAATTATATCTTGCAGCATGAATTAAATGTTCTATTCCTTCTGCATATGCATCACCATCTCCTGAGAATCCAATAACATTCAAGTTTGGATTTCCAATTTTTATTCCCATGCAAGTTGGCAAAACTCTTCCATGTAAAGTATTTATTCCATTCAAGTTCAAATAATCAAAAATTTTGGCATGGCATCCAATTCCAGAAGCAATTGCCCAGTCTTCCTTCTTTCCGCCAGCAATTTCTGAAGAAATTGCATTTTTTACTCCAGCCAAAACTTGAAAATTAAAGCATCCCGGACACCATGTCGGTGTTTTGCTTGTTCCGAGTTCAATTTGTTTTTTCATTTTAAACTCCTTAATAATATTCTAGGATTAGCTTCAATTAAAATCCAATTTTTATTTTCACTAAATCCTTTAGATTTATGCCAGATTAACGGGAATTTTTTATTTTTAAAAGTAGCTCCCTGAACATTTATTATTTTATATTTTTTTATGGCTGTTTGATACATTATTTTAGATAATTTAGTTCCAATGCCTAGATTTTGATAATTAGGATGAACAAAAAGCTCCCCTTCTACCAAATGATTTCCATTCCACCAGGGTTTTATCCCTGCAACAAATCCTCCAACTATTTTGTTATTTATCTCAGCTACAAAAAATAAATCTGGTTGCCTTTTCAGCCAATATTGCATTAATTTTTGGGCAGAATTATCTGTCCATTTCTCTCCGACGCCGAGTTTTACAAATGCCTTTTTATATGCTTCTACAATTTGTTTCAAATCATTATTTTTCGCTTTTCTTATTTTCATCTTTCTCTCAAATTAGAAAAATTTAAATAGTTCATATTATTAGCAATTATATCTACTGTGAGTGAGGCTCTATCCATCGAGCTAACTGATGGATTTTCTTTTTTATTATTCTTTCTAAAGGTAAGTGCAGGCGTGGCGGGATTTCCGCTAAAAGCTTCGGACCCGCATCCTCCCGTGAGTGAGACAGGTGCTCTATCCATTAAGCTACACGCCTTTTGCACACCTCTCTTTTTTGAAAGATTTTCAATTTGTTTTTTCATCTCAGTTTGCAAAGTTTAATTAACAATATTCCAATAAATTTAATTATTTTATAAACTATTGAAGTTGTAATTCCTATTAATATAATCACCATTAAGATTACTACAATTCCTTGAAGTTTTCCCATAATAAGTTCTTGATCAGGACTGCTCATTATTGTCGCATAAGCTAAAATTCCAGTAGCAAGAGCAAGAAGCCAAGTTGCATTTTGTAAATTTTTGTTTGCCTCACTTATCTTTCTTTGAGTATATGCATTTTCCACCATCATGCAGGTTTGTATCCTATCTCCATAAGTCTTAGCATTTTTCGCAATATTGATTTTTTCAATCCTTTTTTCAACTTTTTCCAAATATCTTTCAAATTCTTTTTCTTCTTCTATTTCATCTGGGTTCCTATTCCACCATTCTTTAATTCTTATCCACAAATTTTTTTCTTTTATACTTGTCATTTTTTGTTAAAATTTTTTAATTTTCCCATTATATACCAAAGCAATAAAATAAATAATATAGTTGTTATAATAAAAATTAAAGTATTCCAAATGTTATACCCATTATCTTTTATATCAAAAGAACTGCCTACCAATAAATTACTCAAAATCCCGCTACCTATTACAATTAGAATTCCCGCCCAGAACATTAATTTTTCTTTTTTAGTATATTTTACCATACTCTACTTTAACCTCTTTCTTACTTCAAGTTTTAATTCATCAGCAAAAAAAGGCCTGCCGTCATATCTTAAAATCTTATTCTTTTTAGGAATAATAATTCCTGCTTTTTCAGCAATAACTTGAGACAACTGGCTTGTGAAGTTGTTCTCAACAATAATAATATTTTTTGCTTTTTTCAGCTCATCAGAAATTTTTTCAGAAAAAGGAGAGATATATAAAACTTGAAGAAACTTTGCATCAAGTTCAGAAATAGCATCCAAAATTGCTCCTTTCGTGCTCCCCCAAGAAACAATTAAATTTTTTGAGTTTTTTCCGTAAATCTTGAACATATCAAACTTGCAGGCTTCCTTCTCAATCTCTTTTATTTTTCTTGCTCTTCTCTCAACATTTTTCTTTATCTCTCCAGCATCCTCGGTTGCCTCTCCTGTCTCAGTATGCTCGTAAGAATTATATCTTAAAAGTTTTGTTGATTTTTCTGATTTAATTATTTTTGGCTCATTCTCGCAGGTAAAGAAACTCTCTGCAAGATGCTTGTCTGCAAGTAAAATGCAAGGAATCTTGTATTTCTGAGTAAAATAAAAACTTTGAGAAACAAGCTCTTGGCATTCATCAGGAGTTCCAGGTGCAAACACAAGCCTAAAAAATTCTCCGTGCCCGCAGTATCTTGCAAGCTGCAAATCCCCCTGTGAAGTATAAGTCGGAACACCAGTGCTTGGCCCGGGGCGAGAGGCAAGATAGCAAACAAGAGGAATCTCTGTTTGTCCTGTTTCTGATAAAGCTTCTGTCATCAAGTCAAATCCTCCTCCACTTGTGCCAACCATTGACTTTGCTCCAGTAGCAGCGCTTCCAACAGCAGCATTTATGCACGCCATCTCATTTTCCAGTTCAAGCACAAGAAAATTATTTTTCACCTGCCTGCCGGCAAGCTCAAATAAAAGAGGAGTTGCTGGAGTCATAGGATAGCCATAATACAAATCTAACCCGGATTTTATTGCTCCTTCTGCAACTCCCTGGCTTCCATTCATAAAAAAAAGTTCCTGCTTTTTTAATTTAATAGATTTCAGAATTTTTATTGTTTTCTTTTCTTCTTGATATCCTTTCTTGGCTTGCTTCAAGTTTTCCTCAAAATTCCTCAGTTTCTTCAGCTGCTGTTCAAGAAGTTCAAAATTAAAGCCAAGTATTTTAAATATCCTGCCAGCAAAATACATATTCTCGCTGCTTCCTTTCAATAATATCCCGGATTTTTTAAGCTCTTTTTTATGTAATTTTTCTGTTTGCTCATCAAGGCAGACAAGAACATCAATGCGAGAATCATTTGAAAAAGTTTCTTGTTCTGAAAAAGTTAGCTGATTAAAATTATGCCCCCCTCTGATAACAGACTCATAATCTCTTGACATAAATGCATAATATCCAATAGATACAAGAGCATCTCCGACTAACTGCGCCACAATGTTGGGCCCCTGCCCAGCCTTCCCCCCAATAAGAATATTTACCCTCATTTTGTATTCCTTGAAAGATTCTTTTCAAGCTAATATTCCTTCCTGATGGAAGGATGTTATTTTAATATATAATCAAAAACCATGTTTAAATATGTTATGAAATCTTCCTTAATAATAGCAAACCACAGCAAACTATATGGCATCTTTAGTAATGTAACAAGGTAAAAGCCAGGGCATTATAATTAAAATATTTTAATTTAAGTAAATGCTAAACTTCATGTTGATACAAATAATAATGCGGTTTTCTTTGGTTTTTTCCAGCAGGTTGTAGAAATAATAGTTAATTAATATTACTTGCCAGAAATCATCTTCTTGATTTTTTCAACACACTCTGGATTCAATAAAGTCATTAATCCCTGCGGCTCTTCTCCTGCAAGTAAATTTTTCAAAATTCTCCTCATAATTTTCCCGCTTCTTGTTTTGGGCAAATCATCAACAAAATAAATCTTTGCTGGCCTGGCTGTCGGCCCAATTTTTTTGTCAACATGTTTCTTTATTTCTTTTTCCAATTCTTCAAAATTTTCTGACTTTTGTTTCAGGACAACAAACGCAACAGGCACCTGTCCTTTAATAGCATCTGGAATTGGAACAACAGCGCTCTCTCCAACCAAGTGATTCTTATCAATTGCATTCTCAAGTTCAGCTGTCGCAAGCCTGTGCCCCGCAACCTTCATCACATCATCTGTCCTTCCTGTAATTCTAATCAAGCCATTAGTCTCATAAGCTCCGTCGCTTGTGTCATATTTTTTCTTGAACCTTTTCCAGTAAGTCTCAACATATTTTTCGTGATTATTATAAACACCATGCAGCATACCAGGAGCAAATGGAGACAATTGGACTAAATTTCCTGACTCTCCTTTCTTTACTTTTTTTCCATTATCATCAACAATCTCGTGTCTTGTCCCAGGAAAGCTTCTTCCAGAAACAGTCGGTACAAACGGCCCTATTCCAGGCAATGAATTTATTAAAGTTCCTCCTGTTTCTGTCTGCCACCACGTGTCAATAAGAGGACATCTTGATTTTCCAATCTTGTTAAAATACCACATCCACGATTCCTCGTCAATTGGCTCTCCAACTGTCCCTAAAATCTTTAAACTGGAAAGATTCTTGCTTATCCAGTTGTCTCCTGCTTTTATAAACATCCTTATTGCAGTCGGAGCAGTGTAAAATACAGAAACTTTATTTTCATCAATTATTTTCCACCACCTTCCAAAATCAGGAAAATCAGGACTTCCTTCATAAATTAAACTGCTTGCGCCAACAAGAAGAGGACCGTAGCAAGCATATGTGTGCCCTGTAATCCAACCTACGTCCGCGGTACAGTTATGTACTGCGAATCCATTTAGAGTATAAGTTTCTGATTCGGTTTTCAAATTAAAAACTTTCCCATCATAATTTTCCTTGGCAACAAAAGTAACAGGTACCCAAAGAAAATTTTTAGTAATCTTTCCCCTATTAAATGTTTTGCTCCTCCGATGAATAAAAGAATGTTCAACATCTAATATTCTCGATAGTTTTGCTATAGAATTCCCAGTCACGCTTATTCTGAAAATATTATTTTTGTAACTAAATTTCCTTCCATCAGAAGAAAATCTCTCCTTTTTTCCATTAACCTCACGAACATTTAGAGAAGGGATAATACTAAGTCTCATCAAAATCATTCTTAATTGATTGCTAAGAACTTTTGAAGTTGTGTTAAATTCAAAACCATTATTGCTAATATTCCCATCTCCTCTCCAAAAACCTTTAACAAATTCCTTAAGTAATTTATTCGGTAAAAAGATGAACCAATCAGGCAATTTTTTTTCATGAGCGTGATTTCCAAAAAGTTTTCCGAATAGTTTAGAGAGTATTGTAGAACTTATATATACTGGTAACGCAGAAAGACTAGAACTCTTTACCTTCGCCTTAATATTAAATATTTCAAATAATAGCTCTCTTGTATCATCAATATATTCTTTTTCATGTTTTCCAAAATTGAAATAAACAGCATCTCTGTCTACAGAACCCTCTGCGCAATAATAGCCGCAAAGACGCATTAAGTTTTCATTTATCTTTATTTTATTTGATATTTTATGTTTTCCTTTTGAAGAAAAAATCTTCCCTTCATTTATTTTATATTTCCATTTTTTATAATTTATTATATCGCTGATTCGTATCCTTCTTTTATACCCTCTTGCACCCCTCACTTTTGGGAAAAGAAGATAATACTTTTTTTTTATTTCAGAAGCCGGAATCCATTCAAATGGACCTTTTTTATTTTTAGAAGCCCAAATCTTATGATTTGGAGTAATTAGTATAGGTTCACCAAAATAATTCAATTTAATCTTGATTATATCTCCTTGGTAAGGGCGATTAAATATTTCAAGCACTTTAGTAAATTTTCCATTAATAGAAAGAACATATTCATTTTGTTTAATTGCAGATATATCTTTTGTACCAAAGTTAGTTATTATGGGAGTAGTTGGAGGAACGCACCACATCAAATCATTTTCATGTAAATTAAAATTCCATTTGCAAGTCCAGTATGCTTGTGTTGCATATCCTCCTGTGTCATGAACAATTCCTTTTGGCTTTCCAGTAGTTCCTGATGTGTATAATATATAAAGTGAAGTATTAGATTCAACAATCTCGGGCTCACACCAAGATTTTGCTTTCTTAATTTCTTTATTAAAATCCAAGTGTTCCTTTTTTAATGTCTCTCCAAGCCTTCTGACAACAATAATTTTTTTTATTGTTGTTTCTTTTGCAGCTTCTTCTGCCTTCTCAAGCAGTTTTTCTTTCTCTCCTCTTCTGTAATATCCATCTGCTGTCACAAGAATTCTTGCTTTTCCGTCTTCAATTCTTGCCTTTAACGCATCTGCTGAAAACGCAGAGAAAACAACAGAATGAATTGCTCCAATGCGAGTACAAGCCAGCATTGCAATAAACGCCTCTGGAATCATCGGAAGATAAACAGAAACAACATCTCCTTTTTTAACTCCATTTTTCTTGAGAACATTTGCAAATCTATTAACTTTATCATAAAGCTCTTGATAGCTTAATCTAACTGGTTTCTCATCAATTGGTTCAGGAACAAAAATTATTGCTGTCTTTTTTCCATTTCCGTTTTTTATATGCCTGTCTAAGCAATTAACACAAAAATTTAATTTCCCTCCTAAAAACCACTTAAAATAAGGCGGTTTCTCCTCGTATGCCTTGCGCCATTTCTTTTTCCACGAAATTCCCTGTTCAGCAAGATTTTCCCAGAATTTTACAGGATTTTTCTCAGCTTCTTTGTAAATGCCAGTATCAGAAACAAAAGCAATCTTCTTCATCTCTTTGCTTGGAAAAAATTTTCCCTGTTTCTTTTCAACATATTTTGTCATTTTAACTCTGAACAGGAATTTTTAAATAATTTAAAATTATATGATTTGTGTTGTGGGCGAGTAGTTTAATGGCAAAACAATTGTCCATCACACAGAAGTTCCGAGTTCGAATCTCGGCTCGTCCACAACCTTTTCTTTTGGAAAGGTTTATAAATAAGAGTGTATTAATTAAATTACTGTGTGATGGCAGGCTATTAAACTGGCTCGGAGCTTTTTCTTTTATTTTATTTATCATTTTCTTTTTTCACTTTTTTATTCTTATTCAAAATTTCAAACATATTTAAATGTGTTTGTTATCTATTTCTTCGCGAGCTTCCATAAGAGATTGAAGTATGATTTAAAACTATTAGCTACTCTTTGATCTTGAATTATAAAACAAAAAAGATAATCTTCTGAGATTACTCCAATTAAAATAGATTTTCTAAATATTTCTATCCATGAGGGGGTTATAACATTTTCATGCATGAATTTAACTTTTGTGAGTCTTAATTTTTTTCTCCTTTCAGCAAATTTTCTCGCATTAAGATTATAAATTATTTTCATTCCCACTTTCTTTTTTTCCCTCTTTTTATGAAATTCAAGAAGTCTTTTATCATATTTTATATTTGCTAGAACTGGGGCGCCAATAACTAATAATTGTTCTCCAGCTTGTAGTTCTAATAAAAGTTCTTCTCTTATTGTTTCATAGCCATTTATGCCTTCGTAAATTATTGCTCTTTGTTTTTCCATCATCTCTTGAGCCTTACTTCTAAGAAAAGGCATTAATTTTTCAACTTCTTTTTTTTCTATTAAAAATTCTTTTTCTTTTTTTTCTAGATAATCAATAAGTTTGATAGGATCCGAAGCTCGAAATATTCTTTTCTTCTCTTTAATAATATAACCTGCCAGCCCCTTGTCTACTAGTTTCACCAGTAAATCATACACTTTTGATTTTGAAACTTTTGAGTCTCTCACTAAAGGAGTTATTGTGCATTCTCCTAATTTCAGTAAGGATAAATACACTTTTGTCTCTCCTTTTGTCATTCCGATTTTTTCAAAGATTTGGCTTTCCATACATTTCATAAACATTTATTATTTATAAATCCTTCCAAAAGGTATTCCCCTAAGGGGGAGACATATTTTAAAAATGTTTAGCTTTTACTTTAAAGTAATTAAAATACAAAACTAAGATGAAAAAACAAGTAAAAACTAGAGGAAAGGTGTTGGTTGTTGAAGATGACCAAAATTGGCAGGAGTATGCCCGAAGACAAATAGGCGGAAAAGGGTATGACGTGTTAACTGCATTTAGTGCTACTGAAGCATTGCAGATACTTAGAAGAAGTAAAGAACAAGGAAAGTCACTAGATATTGTAGTTACAGATATAAACTTAATAGGAATGCATGGAACTGAACTAATTCAAATTCTCAGAGAAGAAGAAAAATTTGATGGACAGATTGCAATCGTTGCAGGACTTCCAGTTCCTAAGGAATTCATAGAAAGATACGATCTTCTTGGCGGATACATAAAAGGTTCAGACGGATATCTTCCTTTAATAGATAGATATGAGTCATTGAAATGATAGGTTTTTCACTTTATAAAAAACCTCTTGTCCTTAATTCCCTTGTCCCACAGCATTCTTGTATATCCTGTATTGTCAATATCCTCCTTCTTGATTCCAAGCTCTTTTAATGCCTTTCTTATCGCCTTTTTTGCTGTTTCAAGCTCGTATGGCTGGCAGAGATACTCCATTTCAATAAAATACCCAAGATGCTTGATTTTATTCAGCTCTATCTCAAGTCTCTTGTTTTTCCTGTGAATATAAACCTCAGAAAGCTTTATTTTTTTCATCCATTCTTCAAATCCCAAGTCTCGAAATAAAGCCAGTAAATCCTCAACATGCTCTTTTCCCTGCAGATGAAACTCAAACTCCTGCTTCACAACAATATCATCACTCCAGTATTTTTTAAGCCACTTTTTGAAATTAACCTCAAACTTGTCTCCCTTTTTTCTCACTCTGAATGCTTTCTTAGGATATCCTTTTATATTAATTGCAAAATAATCATCCCCTTTTTTCTTTTTCTCAATAAATTTAGCAATTTTCAGAATTCTTTTTCTCATCTCTGCAGGATTATGCACCCTAATCTTTGTTTCAACCTCAAGCCACGCCATTTTTCCTTTTCCTCTTTTTTCTTATTTATAATATTAAAAAATAAGTATATTTAAATGTTTTTTTATAAGATATTGTCTCACCAATGAAGGGTAAATTAGATTTATCTGTAATAATAATTTTTTCTGACATTAAACTATTAAAAAATTATCTAGGATAAAATTTGATATCATTCATTAGTGCAATATAATGTTTTATAAAAATTATAATAAATTAATTTTAAGGCTGGGCATCCAGAATTCTCCTTCCAACATACCATCCATATAATCTCAGAGCAGCTTCTGAAAATTCAAGCTTCAATGCAGATACCCCTGCTCTCAGTGGAGAATAAAACTTTCTCCATGTCTCTGACAAATGTTCAGCAGCCTCTCTTGCCTTGTCTCCTTTTTCAGTAACCCAGCTTAATCCTGTAAAATACTGCCAACCCGCCTGTATTCTTTCTTTTGCATTATCATAAAGCCTGGTTCCGGGCATTGGAGTAAGAATAGTAAACTGAGCATATTTTATACCCAAATGCCTGAGAACTTCAATAGTATGTCTTGTTGTTTCTGGTTTTTCTGGCTGAACCATGCAAAAAGCATACGGAACAATTCTATTTTTTTTCAATAATTTAACTCCAATCTCAACTTTATCTAAATCAAGCCCCTTGCGATGTGCGCGCAGGAACTCTTTGTCAGGGCTTTCTAATCCAAACATAACCATTGTACACCCGCTTCTTGCCATTCTTTCAACATAATCTCCATCTTGTAGTGCATCAATCCTATCCTGCACAATATAATCTATTCCCAGGCGTGCTCTTATTAGCATATCAAAAAGAACTTCTCTTCTTGGTTTGTCATATGAAAAAAAATCATCATGAAAAAATTGTCTTCTATATCTCTCTTCCCTTAAAAATTTAGTTCTTGCAAAAACCTTTTCAGGACTCTTGCTTCTTGGTGGACCAAAAATCTCTCTCACACTGCAAAAATCACAGTTAAAGGAGCATCCCCTCATAGAAGCAATTGATGCAAGAGTTCCATAAAGCCAATCAGCCAATCTTCTCTTTTTAAAATCCAAAAGTGAATAATCTGGCTCAACCAAAGTATCTAAATCCTCAACTCTTTCACCAGCTACAATTCCTCTTCCTTCCTCAATCAAACGAACAATTGATTTTTCTCCCTCTCCTGTCAAAACAGCATCAGCATGTTGAATAGCTTCCTCAGGCATGGCAGTAACATGCATGCCCCCCATTATCACCTTAAGATTTGGATTTGTCTTTCCTCTGGTTCTTAAGTCTCTTAATCTATCAGCAAGTTCATACGCTCTTGGAGCAGTTGAAGTTAAAGCAGTAATTCCAACAGCATCTGCCTCAAGAATTTCAGGCTTAAATGTGCCGCGTTTTAAAACAGAGCGAGAATCCTCATCATAGCATCTCACACCCCAATCTGGCCTTTCTGTTCTTACAGTTGTAGCTAAATAAAGAATTCCAAGCGGATAAGTTCCAAGCGCCTGGAAAGGCTTAAACCCTATTTCAGGATGAACAAAAGCAACTTTTTTTGGTTTCATAATAATTAATAAATTTTAATTGCGATATTAGAACAGAAATACTCTGAATTAAAACCTTTCGATTTGCAGTTTATTGCTAAACATCGCAAAATTCCTTAGTCAGGAATTTTGGGAGACAGAAAATAAATAATTTTAAACATTATTTTCTGTATCGCACGGAAACTGAATTTTTTCTTTTTTCTTTCTTGGAAGAATATGAATATGTGCATGCATTACAATCTGCCCTGCTGCCTCTCCTGTATTTACAACAATATTAAATCCATCTGCTCCCTGCTTAAATCTGATTTCAGCAACTTTTTTGATAGTTTCAATCAGCTCATTTCCTAAAATATCCGGCATCTCAACCAAGTTCTCGTAATGTTTCTTGGGAATAATTAGTGTATGCCCTTTTGTCTTTGGATTTACGTCAGGAAATGCAATGAAATTCTCGCTCTCATAAACAATTTCAGCAGGAATTTCTTTTCTTGCAATCTTGCAGAATATACATTCTTCTTTTTCTTTTGCCATATTTTTTTATATTTTTTCAGTTTATAAATTTTCAGTTTATGTGTCAGAAAAATTATTTAATAAAATTAGTTAATTAAAAATAAAAATATAATAATATAAATATAATTAATGTTAATTCAGGGTTTTTCCCAAGCCATATGCTTCCCTGTTCTCAGAAAATTATCAAGAATCTCAAGCTCATGATAAATTCCTTCAATCAAGTCATACTTCTTTGCTTCTTCCAAGCTCACCCAGGCAAATTCAGAAAGCGCAGAACATAATTTTATCTCGCCAGAACTATAATCAGCATATAAGCTTATTACTAAAGTAGGAATTCCGTCAGTTCTGACAAATGCCAGGCTTGTGACATATCCTATATTATTAATTTCAATTCCAGCTTCCTCTTTAATCTCTCTTTTTACAAGAGTCTCGATAATATTATACCACTGCTTCCCATCTTTTGTGTCTGTCTGCTTTAATATATAATCCAAAACTTCTAGCTTTCCTCCGGGCACAGTCCACTTTCCAGGGGAGTTTTTTTCCCAGTCAGCTCTTTTCACAATAAGAAACTTGCCCTCTTTTATAACAATTCCTGTTGCAACAACATAGTGCGCCTTATTCTTGTCATAATTCATATTCCAGCACAACAATCTTTATATAAAAACAATTGCTCAAAAAATTTGAGTAAAATGGCGGAAATTGAGAAAAAAATTTTAAGATTATTCACAGAAAAAGAAAAACTGAAATTCTCAGAGATAGAAAAATTATTAAAAATCCGCTCAAATAAGCTGGCTTATTATCTAAAAAATCTTATTAAAAAAGGCATCCTTGAAAAGCAGAATGAGAATTACAGGCTGACAGAAACAGCAGAAAATTTAATCCCGTATTTTTCTGAAAAAACTTCGCCTCTCCCGGTAATTCTAATCAGAATTGGAAACAATAAAAATTGTTTTTTATGCAAAAGGGAAAAGCGCCCGTTCAGAGACAAGCTTTCTTTGCCGGGCGGAAGGCTTCTTGTAAATGAGTCTATAAAAGAAGCAGTAAAAAGGATAATGAAGGAAAAGTATAATATAAATGCAGAATTAAGCAAGATAATTTCAGTCAGCCTAGAAATTGTAAAAAGAAAAAGCAAAAAAATGCACTCTTTTATCCTTATTCTGGTTGAAGCCATGACAAAAAATAAAGTCAAACTGGAAAGTGCTGCAAAAAACAGGAAAAATATTATCTCAAGCGATTACAAGCTGATAGCAAGCAAGCCAAAAGAAATAAAAATAGAAAATTTTTATACTAAAGTATAACTTGCAAGCATCTTTGATAAGATGCAAAGAAAGGGCCCATGGTTCAATGGCAGAACACGAGGCTGGCAGTCTTGGGATTCGGGTTCGATTCCCGATGGGTCCATAATATTATAATTGCATAAAGCAATTATAATTGGAATCGAACTAAGGAGTGAATTCTTCAGAAGAGAACCTGGGTTTTGGCGAGCAATTTCATTTTAGTATTTTAATTATAATTTAGAAATGAAGTTGTTCGGAGCTGGAAATAACTAGAAACCCGCCGGAGGTTTCCAGGTTCGATTCCCGATGGGTCCATCTCTAATTTAATTAGTGGAATCGAACAGCAGATTTTTAAACAGGAAAAAATATAATTATAAATGAACAATGAGATAATATTTATGCCACTAAGATTATTTCTGTCAAGCATAATATTTATTTTAGGGGCATACTTAATTCAGGTTCTCTCAAAATTAAACAAATGGGGAAAGTTTGCAGACAAAACCAAGAATATTATGCTGGCTCTTTCCATTCTCTCGCTTTTTGGTTTTGCAATGTTTACTTTATTCAAATAAAAGCAAGAGTTAAAATATCAATAAACTTTATAACAATCGAATAAATTATAATTCTAATTAATGTCAAATAATCACACAACAAAAATAAACAATTTAATTAGTTATTATTTGCAGCATTATTAATTAATCTGGTTTGAAATTAATAATCAAAAAAGCATAAGAAAAGCTTTTTAAATTGCTAATTCCTGTATATATTATGGCAGCAGAGTTGATTTTATCAATTCCGTATTTTATTTCAGCAATAGTTTTCGCTCTTGGAGCGTCTATTATGCACCAGCTTTCAATTCTAAATCACTGGAGCTCAAAAACAATTAAATATACAAAAATAATTTTTCTTGTGCTCTCTGTAATCAATCTTATATTTTTTGCATATCTTTTTGTTAATGGGCTTATTTAAAATAATGTTAATTTTAGGTGATTAGTACAAATCCGCACTAAACTGCTTTCTAGCAATAAAATAATTCAACCAATTAAAAATTGTTATTTATTGACTAAAATTATCGAATATGATTATTGATTTTTTATTCTTTTATTATTAATTGTAAATTTATGTTATCAAAAAGCGAATGTATAGTACTTTTTTATTAATATCTTTGAGTTTGACTTGTTTTTAAGCATTCTTGATCCAAAATGTATCAATTACTTAATTTTCTTGCCAAATCTTAATCTAAATTTAAATTTGAGGTTTCTTAAAATAGAATAAATTTTCTTTATAATCTTATCCAAGATTATTACAACAAGAGTTATGAATGCAATTATTATAATAATTTTAAACGCATTACTGTTAACTTTTGGCATTTCTATTCTTTTAACCTCAAATACATCACTGCTTGATGCGCTTATATTATTGTAAGATACCCTCGAGTAAAATGCATATTTTCCATCAGGAAGCTCATTTATCCTTATGCCTCTTGTAACTGAAATCTCCTTGCCAATAAACATGCTTTCATCTTTAAAGAACAAAATATTTCCTTCAAAATCTTTAATAGCATAATAAAGAAGAATATCTATATGCTCCAAATCACCCATATTTTTTATATTAATCTTGGCTCTCACTTCCTCATTTGGCTGAACTGCTTTGTCAATTACTGAAGTTTGTATGTCAAATAAAGGCTTTCTTTCTTTTACCTCTATAATTATATTGACAATTTTTATAATGTCTTTTCCCTTTATTATCAACTTTCCTAAATACACATCTGGTTTTTCATCATCTTTGGCAAAAATGCCAAGATTTATTATTTTGGATTCTTTTGGTTTTAAATTAAAAAAATCCTCACTTATTGCAACAAATCTTCCTATAGATTGCGCTTCTATGCTTATATTTATCGCATTATTTCCTGTATTGGTAATTTTCAGAGTTTCCTCTTGGGTTTCGCCCTGTTTTATTGTAACTTTAATCAGGTTCTTGTCTAATGTGAAGCTTGATGGAAGAATGTTTCTTCCGCCACCTCCTTCGCGAGTTTCAGAATATATTTCAACAGGAGTTTCTTCTGCAGAATAATAAAAAAAACCAGAAACAGAAAAAATTAAAATTCCTCCTGAATAGTTTATTATCTGACAAATGGATTGAGAACAGACTTCTCCATTTCTCAATATTCTTGGATTGGTAAAATTAAGATTATATAAATACAAAACTGCAGGCTTGTCAAGGCTTGTAAGGGCGCTTGTATTAATATAAATATAATTATAGGAAAGATTAATATTATTATCAAGATTCACAATATTATCATTAACATCCTGACTTAAATTAATAGTTTCAGAAAAAATAATTTTTCCGCGGCTTGTCTCAACTATTTTTCCAGTTTTAA
>Ga0194112_10004151_pt1 | contig 19919 bp, 21 predicted proteins | sample TA2MahC400mmetaG_FD_146191 | JGI IMG/M metagenome (GOLD analysis project Ga0194112, IMG submission 146191) | Freshwater microbial communities from Lake Tanganyika, Tanzania - TA2015016 Mahale Deep Cast 400m | ecosystem: Environmental > Aquatic > Freshwater > Lake | place: Tanzania: Lake... | reverse complement strand
CCTCCCTCCCGGATCTGCGCAAGCGGTGGTGGCCTCTCCTCCTCCCTGGCCGGCACCGCACCCCATACGCGGCCCCTCCTCCTCCCTGGGCCAGCGTTCAGCGGCGACCTCCCTCCTCCTCCCTGGAGGTCGCCGCACCTCATAGCCGCCCTGTTTCGCGGCAACCTGTTGCGCCGGATCCCTCCTCCTCCCTCCCGGATCTGCGCAAGCGGTGGTGGCCTCTCCTCCTCCCTGGCCGGCACCGCACCCCATACGCGGCCCCTCCTCCTCCCTGGGCCAGCGTTCAGCGGCGGCACCCCTCCTCCTCCCTGGGTGCCGCCGCGTTTCGTTTCAGCCCCTGCGGAACCCGCCCTGACCTTGTGCATTTGTCTCCGAACCGCATTCGGAGGACGATCCATGATGCGCAAGGGAACAAAGGTGGAATGGAAGTGGGCGGGCAGCACCGCCACCGGAAAGATCACCGACATCTTCACCCATGACGTGGAGCGGACGATCAAGGGCAGCAAGATCAAGCGCACCGCGACCAAGCAAGAGCCAGCCTACCTGATCACTCAGGAGGATGGCGACGAGGTGCTGAAAAGCCGGTCGGAGCTGTCCCGCGCAGACTAAGGGCCTTTCGCAGAAGCCGTGACCGCGCTAGATCCCGGGGATGCTCAGCTATCAACACGCCTATCATGCAGGAAATCTGGCCGACCTGCACAAGCATGCCCTGCTGGCAACGGCCCTGGATTACCTGGCGCGCAAGGACAAGCCCTTTACCTACCTGGAAACCCATGCCGGACGCGGCCTTTACGGCCTTCGTTCCGAAGAGGCGTTGAAGACAGGAGAGGCCGCCGCGGGGATCATCCGCGCCCAGGCCGAGGCTTGGCTGCCGGACGATCATCCCCTTATGCGTGCCTTGACGGCGATCCGGTCCAGCAGGGGGCCGGATGTTTATCCCGGCTCCCCCCTCATCGCGGCGCATTTCCTGCGCTTCGAGGACCGCGCCCACTTGGCCGAGCTGCACCCTGCCGAACATGACGCGCTGCGTCAGGTTGCGGGGTTTGCCACGCTTCATGCCCGCGACGGGTTTCAGATGGCGCAGGCGGTCTGCCCTCCCCTGCCCCGGCGGGGGATGCTGCTGATCGATCCCAGCTACGAGGTCAAGGCCGATTATGACGTGATTCCGCGCCAGATCGCCCACATCTCCCGAAAATGGAATGTCGGCATCATTGCGCTGTGGTATCCCATCCTGACGGACCACCGCCACTTGGCGATGACTGCAGCCCTGGCGACGCAATTTCCCGACGCCCTTTTCTCCGAGGTCCGTTTTCCCCCGGCCCGTTCCGGCCATTCGATGATCGGCTCGGGAATGTGGGTGCTCAACCCGCCCTGGGGATTGGCGGAGGAGGCCGGCCGCATCGAAGCGATCTTTCGCAGACGCGCCTGACGGGGATTCCCCCGGCGGTTGCGCTGTGGCATCATCCGGAACGCCCTGAAGGAACCACCCATGCCTCCACGCCTTTCCATCGGCGCCACCGTCTTCATCGTCCTGACTGGCGCGCTGGGCCTTTATTTTTCCTATGCGGCAGTGCAGGGACCCTCGGGCATCCTGCGGCGGATCCAGATCGAGGCCGAAACCGTCGAGTTGGAGCAGCAGCGCGACGCGCTGCGCGACGAGGTGGCGCAGATGCAGAACCTGACGCGGCGAATGTCGGACGATTATCTGGATCTGGACCTGCTGGACGAGCGTGCCCGCGAGGTGCTGGGACTGGTGCGCTCGGACGAAATCATCCTCCGCTGACGCCCTCCGCCCTCCCCTGACAGGTCGGGGGACCCGGCATTGCACGGATGCAAGCGATGCGCTACGGATAGTTTAACGCTGAACTATTCCGACCACGCTTCCAGGAGGATGTGCCGCATGGCAAGGAAACCAAGCCTTCAGGCAGAGGTCCCTTCGAATGTCTCGAAGGACGAGCTGCTGAAATACTACCGCGACATGCTGCTGATCCGACGCTTCGAGGAAAAGGCAGGCCAGCTCTACGGCATGGGCCTGATCGGCGGTTTCTGCCACCTCTACATCGGCCAGGAAGCGGTTGTCGTCGGTCTGGAGGCCTGCGCCAAGGAAGGCGACAAGCGCATCACCAGCTATCGCGACCACGGCCACATGCTGGCCTGCGGCATGGAAGCTCGCGGCGTCATGGCCGAACTGACAGGCCGCGAGGGGGGATATTCCAAGGGCAAGGGCGGCAGCATGCACATGTTCAGCCGCGAAAAGCATTTCTATGGCGGCCACGGGATCGTGGCAGCGCAGGTGCCGCTTGGGGCGGGCCTCGCCTTTGCCGACAAGTACCTGGGCAACGACAACGTCACCTTCACCTATTTCGGTGACGGCGCGGCCAACCAGGGCCAGGTCTACGAGACCTACAACATGGCCGAACTCTGGGACCTGCCGGTCGTCTTCGTGATCGAGAACAACCAGTACGCCATGGGCACCTCGGTCAAGCGCTCGACCAAGTCGACCACCTTCTTCGGCCGCGGCGAGGCCTTCGGCATTCCGGGCGAACAGGTGGACGGCATGGATGTGCTGGCCGTCAAGGCCGCCGGCGAAAAGGCCGTGGCCCACTGCCGCGCGGGCAAGGGCCCCTATATCCTCGAAGTGATGACCTATCGCTATCGCGGCCACTCGATGTCGGACCCGGCCAAGTACCGGACGCGGGAAGAGGTCCAGAAGATGCGCGACGAGCGTGACCCCATCGAGAACGTGCGCGACCTGCTGCTGACGGGCGGCCACGCCTCCGAGGATGAGCTGAAGGCGTTGGACAAGGAAATCAAGGACATCGTCAACGACTCGGCCGAGTTCGCCAAGGAAAGCCCCGAGCCCGCGCTGGACGAGCTGTGGACCGACATTTACGCCGCAGAACTGCCCCAGGGCAGCGCGGAAGAGAACGCCTGAGGGGGGTTAGATAACATGGCAACCGAAATCCTGATGCCCGCCCTGTCTCCGACCATGGAGGAAGGCACGCTGGCCAAATGGCTGAAGAAGGAAGGCGACGCCGTCAAATCCGGCGACATCATCGCCGAGATCGAGACCGACAAGGCCACGATGGAATTCGAGGCGGTCGATGAAGGCGTCATGGGCAGGATCCTGATCGCCGAAGGCACGCAGGGCGTTGCCGTCAACACGCCCATCGCGGTGCTGATCGAGGAAGGCGAGTCGGTCGATGACGCGGCGACCGAAAGCAAGCCCGCCCAGGTGCAGGCGCCTTCCACCAAGGAAGGTCCGGACGATCAGGGCCAGCCTGGCAAGTCGGCCGTGGAAGAGGTGAAGACCCCCAAACCCGACCGCAGCCCCGACTATCCCGAGGGCACCAAGATGAAGACCATGACCGTGCGGGAAGCCCTGCGCGAGGCCATGGCCGAAGAGATGGAGCGCGACGAGACCGTGTTCCTGATGGGAGAAGAGGTCGGCGAATACCAGGGCGCCTACAAGATCAGCCAGGGCCTTCTGGACAAGTTCGGCCCGCGCCGCGTCGTGGACACCCCCATCTCCGAGATAGGCTTTGCCGGCATCGGCACCGGGGCTGCCTTGGCCGGCCTGCGCCCGATCGTCGAGTTCATGACCTTCAACTTCGCCATGCAGGCGATGGACCACATCATCAATTCGGCCGCCAAGACCCTGTACATGTCCGGCGGCCAGATGGGCTGCCCGATCGTCTTCCGGGGTCCTAACGGCGCCGCCGCCCGCGTGGGCGCACAGCACAGCCAGGACTACGCCGCCTGGTATGCCGCCATTCCCGGCCTCAAGGTCGTGATGCCCTACAGCGCGGCCGATGCAAAGGGTCTGATGAAGCAGGCCATCCGCGACCCGAACCCAGTCATCTTCCTGGAAAACGAGATCCTGTATGGCCGCAGCTTCGAGGTGCCGGACCTCGAGGACTTCACCATCCCCTTCGGCAAGGCCCGCATCGCCCGTCAGGGCGGCGACGTGACCATCGTCAGCTTTGGCATCGGCATGGCGCATTCGCTGGAGGCTGCCGACATGCTGGCCAAGGACGGGATCGAGGCCGAGGTGATCGACCTGCGTACCTTGCGCCCGCTGGATTACAATTCGATCATCGAATCGGTGAAGAAGACCAACCGTCTGGTGACGGTCGAGGAAGGCTTCCCCGTGGGGTCCATCGGCAACCACATCTCGGCCTATGTGATGGAGAACGCGTTCGACTATCTGGACGCACCGGTGATCAACTGCACCGGCAAGGACGTTCCCATGCCCTATGCCGCCAATCTGGAAAAGCACGCGCTGATCACGCCCGCCGAGGTCGTCGAAGCCGTGAAGAAAGTCACCTACAAGTAAGGGAGGCAGTGCGATGCCCACGGAAATCCTGATGCCCGCGCTGTCCCCCACGATGGAGGAAGGCACGCTGGCCAAATGGCTGGTGAAAGAAGGCGACGAGGTCAAGTCCGGCGACGTGATCGCCGAGATCGAGACCGACAAGGCCACGATGGAGTTCGAGGCCGTGGACGAAGGTCGGATCGGCAAGATCCTGATCAGCGAAGGCAGCGCGGGGGTCAAGGTCAACACCCCCATTGCCGTTCTGCTGGAAGAAGGCGAGGATGCCTCGGCCGCCGAGGCCGCGCCAGCGCCCAAGGCGGAACAGGCGGGTGGCGACGCGCAGACCCACAAGGAGCCTGCTCCGGCCGAAAAGGGCTATGGCGGTCCCATCGGCGCGCCGGTCGCGGGCGATGACAACAGCAAGGGCGCAGCCTCCTCTGGCGGCACGGCTGACAAAGCGGACAAGGGCGGGCGTTTCTTTGCCTCGCCCCTGGCCCGCCGCATCGCGGCCGACAAGGGGCTGGACCTGTCGCAACTGAAGGGATCGGGCCCACGCGGCCGGATCATCAAGGCGGATGTCCAGAACGCCCAGCCGGGCGCGGCCCCCGCCAAGGCCGATGCGGGCGACAAGGCGCCTGTGTCCCATGCCGTCGCTTCCAAGGAGCCTTCGGCCCCGCAGCCCGCCAAGGGCCTGTCGACCGAGGCGGTCCTCAAGATGTTCGCCGACCGCGAAACCGAGGAAGTGCAGTTGGACGGCATGCGCCGGACCATTGCCGCGCGCCTCAGCGAGGCCAAGCAGACGATCCCGCATTTCTATCTGCGCCGTTCCGCCAAGCTGGACGCGCTGATGGAGTTCCGGGGGACGCTGAACAAGCAGCTGGAAGGGCGCGGCGTCAAGCTGTCGGTCAACGACTTCGTCATCAAGGCCTGCGCCCTCGCGCTGCAGCAGGTGCCGGACGCCAATGCCGTCTGGGCCGGCGACCGCATCCTCAAGCTGAAGCCGTCGGATGTCGCGGTCGCCGTCGCGGTCGAAGGGGGCCTTTTCACGCCCGTCCTGCGCGATGCCGATCAAAAGACGCTGTCGGCCCTGTCGGCCCAGATGAAGGACCTGGCCGGTCGGGCCAAGTCCAAGAAGCTGGCCCCGCATGAATACCAGGGCGGCAGCTTTGCCATCAGCAACCTGGGCATGTTCGGGATCGAGAACTTCGACGCCGTCATCAACCCGCCCCATGGCGCGATCCTGGCCGTCGGCGCGGGCATCCAGACGCCCGTCGTCGAAAAGGGCGAGATTGTCGTGCGCAACGTGATGTCGATGACGCTGTCGGTCGATCACCGTGTCATCGATGGTGCGCTGGGAGCCCAACTGCTGGAAGCCATCGTCAGCCATCTGGAAAATCCGGTCGGCATGCTGGCCTGACGCCTGATCTTCTCCGGCGGCAGGCGCGACCTGCCGCCGGCGGAACTGCCTTCACAACCCTGCAGTTGGTGCCCTTTCCTTGCGCCGCCCGCTTGCTTCAGCTGCCGCATGAGTTTGGGTCCTCAGGAAACCCGGAAATTATCTGCGCCTCGGTTGCCCGTCTTCACGGACCCTTTCACGCCTCTCGCAGCTTTCGGAAATGATCCGCAAGGAAAATATCACGCGCGTAGCCGGATAAATGCCTCTGGGACATCCGGTCTACCTCCCGGCGCGGTATCGCACGGCTCAAGGACCATCATGCGAAGGACAGGACGGCAGGATCCCGCACAACGCCCTGTCCTGCTCACGGCACCATTCGAAGGGCTCGAGCGTAGTATCGGCCAGCGTCCGGCTCGAACCGGCCGCTGTCCGAAACAGGCGCTCAGGCCACCGCGTCCTCGATCGCCTGGACGAATGCGGGAAGATCGTCCGGGTTTCGGCTGGTGATGACGCCCCGATCCTGCACGACCGGCTGGTCCACGACCTCGGCCCCCGCATTGGCGATGTCCGACCGGATCGAGGCAAAGCTGGTCATCTTGCGACCCCGGGCCAGACCCGCTTCGACCAGCAGCCACGGGGCATGGCAGATGGCCGCCACGGGCTTTCCGGCCTCGGCAAAGGCCTTGATAAGCGCGATGGCCTTTTCATCAACCCGCAGGTTATCCGGATTGATGACCCCGCCCGGCAGAACAAGGGCGTCGAATGCGTCCGGCGACTGATCCGCAATGGCCCCGTCGGCCTCGACCGACTTGCCCCAGTCGTCCTTGTCCCAAGCCCGGATCGTGCCGGCCTCGGGCGCGGCGATCTTGACTTCATGTCCCGCCGCCCGCAGTTTTTCCAGCGGCACGAACAACTCCGACTGCTCATAGCCTTCCGACGCCATGATGAGAATGCTGGCCATCCTTGGCCCTCCTTTCGGATTGGTATGTCGATTGCGACACCCAATGCAGGCGCCCCTGCGGCAGTTCCGAGCGTCAGAAACCGACCGTCACGCCGGGCAGGTTCAATTCGGCGATCAGGTCGCGCAATTCCTGCCGGGCGGCAATGTGGGACATGCTCAGGGTATCGACGCCCACGTCCTTCAGGTCCAGCAGCGTCAGCCCCCGCGGAAACAGTTCGCGAAAGATCACCCGTTCGGAAAAGCCCGGCGCCACGCGAAAGCCGATGCGCCGCGACAGGCTGGCCAGCGCGCCGCCGACCTTGCGCTTGTTGTGCATCTGCTGCGTGCCCAGCCGGTTGCGCAGGACCAGCCAGTCGATGGCCCCCGCCCCCGCCTGCGCCCGTATCTGGCGGGCGTTCCACACCATCTCGGCATAGATCGACGGGCCCAGCACCTCGCCCTCGGGCGACAGGCGCGCCAGCAGGTCAAAGTCGACAAAGCTGTCGTTCAGGGGCGTGATCAGCGTATCGGCCAACGCATGAGCCATCTGGCTCAGCCTGGTATGCGAACCCGGACAGTCCAGCAGGATGAAGTCGCACTGATGTTCCAGTTGCTCCAGCGCCGGCGTCAGAGGGTCTGGACCCTCCCCCGGTTGCACCATGACCGGCATGGGCAGGTCGATCCCCTGGCGGGCGCAATAGGCCACACGGTTTTCCAGATACCGGCCAAAGCTGCGCTGGCGAACATCCAGGTCCAGCCCCCCGACCCTGTGCCCCATCCGCGCCAAAGCGGTTGCCACATGCATCGACGTGGTGGACTTGCCCGAGCCGCCCTTTTCGTTGCCGACCACGATGATATGCGCCACTGGCCGCCTCTTGTCCTGTCCCTGCGGCGAAACCTAGCGGCGGGACCGATCAAAGGAAACCCGCCCCCTTGCCAATGCCGCGTTCCCTTGTCCGCCGCCCTGCCAGGGCCTAGAACCCATCCCATGACGGTCAAGAAAGAGCTTGCAGAAGAGCGCACGGACTGGGCCGAGGACCGGACGGTTCTGGCGGTCGAGCGGACCTTTTCGGGCTGGATCAGGACAGGGCTTGCCACGGCGGCCGTGGCGCTGGGCCTTCATGCGGTCTTTGGTCCCGTTCAGCCGACCTGGCTGCCCAAGGCGGTGGCCACCGTCTTCCTGGTGGCGGCGCAGCTGATCTTTCTGGCGGCATGGCTGGAGAACCGGACCTCGCGCCGCCGGCTGTCCAGTCATGCCGCACGCCTGCAGCCGGCCTGGCGGATCGGGCTGCTGATCCTGCTCTTGTCCCTGGGTCTTTGCGGCACCGGCCTGGTGCTCTGGCTTTTGTAGCGGGCCGAGCGTCAGCCGGGCTCGCGCAGGGCGGCCACCGCGGCCTGCACCTTCGGGGTCCGATGCAGGTCTACATGGGTCACCAGCCACAGGTGAGAATCCCATTCGGGCAGGCTGAGCGCCTTGACCAGACCTTCCGCCCGTCCGGGCGCCAGCACCCCAAGCGCCAGCCCCGCGCGGACCACCGCCTCGCGTGCGTCGTCGTCATTGGTGGTCATCACGATGTTTTCCGGTGCCACCCGTTCACGCAGCCATCGCATATAGGGCGCGCCCCGCGCCTCGGGGCCAGCCAGGGCGAAACGATGATGGCGCGGGTCATCGACCGGCCCATGGCGGTCCAGATAGTCAGGGGCGGCGAACAGGATCTGGCTGGCCTGCCCCATGGGTCGGACGACGTAATCAGGCTCGGTCGGCTGCGCGCCTGCGCGGATCGCAACATGCGCCTCGCCCGCATCCAGGCGGAACAGCCGGGTGTCGGTGACATAGGTCAGCCGCAGCCCCGGGTGACGGCGCATCAGCCCGGTCAGCCGGGGCATGACCAGATCAGCCAGTTGCGGCAGGGACGTGATGGTCAGATCGCCTTCGATCCGGTCGCCGGCGCCGGCGATCTGTGCGGCCATCTGGGCGAAACGCTCGTCCGCCGCAGTCGCCGCCGTCAGCAGGGTGTGCCCCGCCTCCGTCAGGGCGTAGCCGCGCGTGTGGCGCTGAAACAGCCGCGCCTGCAGGGCGCCCTCCAGCGCGTCGATGCGCCGGATCACCGTCGCATGATGAACCCCCAAGGCCATTGCAGCCCCGCTGACCGTCCCCGTCCGCGCAACGGCCAAGGCCACGCGGATGTCATCCCAGCTTTCAATCTGCATGTGCATCCCCGCACAGTCATTGCGCACCCTTGGCCCTTTCGTTCTTCCCTGCGCAGACCTAAGTCATCCGCAACAAAGCACGTCACCGGAGCCTAGCATGCATATCCTTCACCTCGACAGCGCGATCACTGGCGAAACCTCGATCTCGCGTCAACTGACCGCCGACATCGTCAGCCGTCTTTCGGCCGCCCATCCGGAGGCTACCGTCACCTATCGCGACCTGAACACGGGCGTGCCGGCGATCGACACCCTCTGGTTCCAGGCCGTGCGGGTGGGCACGGAAAACCCTTCGGCCGAGCATCAGGACCGCGTGGCGACTTCTGACGCGCTGCTGGCCGAGGTTCAGGCCGCCGACACGCTGGTGATCGGCCTGCCCGTCTACAACTTTGCCATCCCCGCGCAGCTGAAGAACTGGCTGGACCAGATCGCCCGCGCCGGCATCAGCTTTCGCTATACCGCCGAAGGTCCCGAAGGTCTGCTGAAGAACAAGCGCGCCTTTGTTGCCTATACCGCCGCCGGCACACCCCTTGGTTCGGACCTTGACCATGCGTCGGGCTATCTGCGCCACATGCTGGGCTTCCTGGGGATCACCGACGTGACCTTCGTAGCCGCCGACGGCTTGGCGATGGACCGCGAGGCCGGAATGGCTCGCGCCCAGGAAGCGCTGGACAAGATCGCGGCTTGATCCTTTCCGTGGCCGGGTCCCCACATGGATGGGCTGAACCGGCGACACGGCATCAGGCTTGACCGCCTTGCCGCCATCAGTTTTCGTTCCAAGTTGCCGCCGCCATGCTGTCAAGCGTGGCGGTTTTTTCCGTCAGGCGGCTCGCTGGCATCCGCTCTCATCACGCGGCGTCATCGTCTTTGCTCATCCCAGGCGCAGGCGGCGGTCTCTCGAGGATGCCATCAAAGGCCTCGCAAGCGACACTGTCTGCCACCGGTGGGGCGCAGTCTCTGCCTTGCGTTGACTCGTCGCCCGTTTAGGCTTATGTCACCCCAGATTCCGGAAGCATCGCCTTCCGGTCCCCGCGCCTGTGCGGGGATCGCCCCCCGTCAGCGCGTTGCGCCCACGGGGGCAAACCTGTTTTGGACCCATAGGAGGCCCGGCCATGTTCGAGAACCTTTCCGACCGTTTGGGCGGCGTCTTCGACCGGCTGACCAAGCAGGGCGCCCTGTCCGAGGATGACGTGACCGCCGCCATGCGCGAGGTGCGTGTCGCCCTGCTGGAGGCCGATGTCTCACTGCCGGTGGCGCGCAACTTCGTCAAGGCCGTGACCGCCAAGGCGACCGGCGCGGCGGTAACCAAATCCGTGTCCCCCGGCCAGCAGGTCGTCAAGATCGTCCATGACGAGCTGATCAAGGTCCTGCAGGGCGAGGATGCGCCCGAGGCCCTGCGCATCGACAACCCGCCCGCGCCGATCCTGATGGTGGGCCTGCAGGGGTCGGGCAAGACGACCACCACCGCGAAACTTGCCCTGCGCCTCAAGGACCGCGAGAAGAAGCGCGTGCTGATGGCCTCGTTGGACACCAACCGACCCGCCGCGATGGAGCAGCTGGCCATCCTCGGCCAGCAGATCGGGGTCGATACGCTGCCCATCGTGCCCGGCCAGACCGCCCCCCAGATCGCGCAGCGCGCCAAGACGCAGGCGTCCCTCGGCGGCTATGACGTCGTCCTTCTGGACACCGCCGGCCGCCTTCATATCGACGAAACCCTGATGTCCGAGGTCCAGCAGGTCCGCGACATCGCCCAGCCCCGCGAGACGATCCTGGTCGTCGACGGCCTCACCGGCCAGGACGCGGTCAACGTCGCGACCGAGTTCGACGGCAAGGTCGGCATCTCGGGCGTGGTGCTGACCCGGATGGACGGCGACGGCCGCGGCGGCGCGGCGCTGTCGATGCGCGCGATCACCGGCAAGCCGATCCGCTTCGTCGGCCTCGGCGAGAAGATGGACGCGCTGGAGACCTTTGACGCGCAGCGCGTCGCGGGCCGCATCCTGGGCATGGGTGACATCGTGGCCCTGGTCGAGAAAGCCCAGCAGGTGCTGGAGGTCGAACAGGCCGAGCGCATGATGAAGCGCTTCCAGAAGGGTCTGTTCAACATGAACGACCTCAAGGGCCAGCTGGAGCAGATGCAGAAGATGGGCGGCATGCAGTCGGTCATGTCGATGATGCCCGGCATGCAGAAGATGGCCAAGCAGGCCGAGACGGCCGGCTTTGACGACAGCGTCATCCGCCACCAGATCGCACTGATCAACTCGATGACGAAAAAGGAGCGGGCGAATCCTGACCTGCTGCAGGCCAGCCGCAAGAAGCGCATCGCAGCCGGTGCCGGTCTGGAGGTGTCGGATCTGAACAAGCTGCTCAAGATGCAGAAGCAGATGGCCGACACGATGAAAAAGCTGGGCAAGATGGGCAAGGGCGGGCTGATGAAACAGGCCATGCGCGCCATGACCGGCAAGGGCGGCGGCCTGCCTGACATGGAGAACCTGGACCCGGCCAAGATGGCCGAAGCGCAGAAGCTGTTGCAGGACCCGAAAGGTCTGGGCGGGCAACTGGGCCGCGCGGGCCTGCCCGGCGGCCTTGGCGGATTGTTCGGCAAGAAATGATACCTTGTTCCTTCCATACGGCCGCACTTGGCGCGACCTTCATCTTCTGTGGGACGCCTCCCGCAGGGGCCGGGGACACGAAATCCCGGGCGCGCAGACTCATGCAGGTGCCGCATGACTGATCCCGTCGCCCAGGCCGCAGCCCTGCTCAAGGACCATCGCGCCAGCATCGACCGGCTGGACGCGATCCTGGTCTATACGCTGGCCGAGCGGTTCAAGCACACGCAATCCGTCGGCCGCCTGAAGGCCGACCACGATCTTCCTCCGTCCGATCCGGCGCGCGAAGCCGCCCAGATCGAACGGCTGGAACGCCTCGCGCGCGAGGCCGATCTCGACCCGGAGTTCGCGCGCAAATTCCTGAACTTCGTGATCGCCGAAGTGATCCGGCATCACGAGCAATACCAGTCCTAGGGGCATATGCCCCTGACCGCCATTTCAAAGGAGAGACCCCAATGGCCATGAAGATCCGCCTCGCCCGTGGTGGCAGCAAGAAGCGCCCCCATTACGCGATCGTCGCGTCCGACTCGCGCATGCCGCGTGACGGCCGCTTCATCGAGAAGCTGGGCATCTACAACCCGCTGCTGGCCAAGGACAGCGAAGATCGCGTCAAGATGGACATCGAGCGCATTCAGTACTGGCTGGGCCAGGGCGCGCAGCCCACGGACCGCATCGCCCGCTTTCTGGAAGCGGCCGGCGTCAAGGAAAAGGCCGAGCGTTCGAACATGAAAAAGGCCGAGCCGGGCAAGAAAGCCAAGGCCCGTGCCGAAGAGCGTGCCAAGAAAGCCGCTGCCCCGGCCGAAGCCGAGTAATCCGCCACGGAACCTGCGTGCGGCAGGGAAACCTGCCGCATCAGACCCCCCCTTGGGACAGCTGGCTGCAACCTACCTGCGGCATCCAGTCCCGCCCCTGGGGGGTGTCAACCGTTTCGTGACCAACCCCGAATGCAAGGACGAACCTCGTGACTGAACGTATCTGCGTCGGCGCGATCGCCGGGGCCTTCGGGGTCCACGGAGAGGTGCGCCTGAAGAGCTTTTGCGCCGAACCTGCCGACATCGCCACCTATGCGCCGCTGACGTCCGAAGACGGCAGACGCGTCTTTACAGTGACCCTGACAAGGCCCGTGACAGGGGGTCTGGGCGCGCGCCTGTCGGGCGTTGCCACGCGCGAGGATGCGGAAGCCCTGAAGGGCACAACCCTCTGGACGCCGCGCTCTGTCCTGCCGTCGCTGCCGGATGATGAATTCTACCACGCCGACCTGATCGGCCTCGATGTCGTGGACACGGGCGGCCAGCCGCTTGGCCGCGTGCGGGCGATCTACGACCACGGCGCCGGCGACATCCTGGAAGTCGTGGGCGGCAGCACGATCCTGATGCTGCCCTTCACGCGCGCCGTTGTTCCCACCGTGGACCTTTCGGCCCGCCGGATCGTTGCCGATCCGCCCGGCGCCGAGGAGTGAGGCGCGCCCCATGAGCGACGCGCCCAAGTCCCACGGCCGCTTGTCGATACGCCCCAGCATCAAGCCGCGCGAGCTGATGGCCGAACCTCAGGTGCTGGGTGCATGGACCGCGCGCATCATCACCCTGTTCCCCGAGGCATTTCCCGGCATCCTGGGCCTGTCACTGACCGGCAAGGCGCTGGCGCAGGGGCTGTGGAACCTGGAAACCATCCCATTGCGCGACTTCGGTGCGGGCCGGCACCGCAACGTGGACGACACGCCTGCGGGCGGTGGCGCGGGAATGGTGATCCGCGCCGATGTCATGGATGCGGCGCTTCGCCACGCGGCCGGAAACCGCCCCCTGCCGGTGATCTACATGTCGCCGCGCGGCAAGCCCCTGACACAGGCACGCGCCCGCGCCTTGGCCGAGGGTCCGGGCGTGTCCCTGATCTGCGGCCGCTTCGAAGGGGTCGATCAACGCGTTCTGGATGCCCATGATGTCGAGGAAATCAGCATCGGCGACTATGTCCTGACCGGAGGAGAGATCGCCGCTCAGGTCTTGATCGACGCGACGGTCCGGCTTATACCGCGCGTGCTGGGGAATCAGGATTCTCTGGCCGAGGAATCCTTTTCCATCGGCAACAGGGGCCTTCTGGAAGCCCCCCAGTTCACGAAGCCCGCCCTTTGGGACGGCCGCGAGATCCCGCCGGTTCTGCTGGGGGGCAATCACGCGGCCATTGCCGATTGGAGGGCGCGTGAGGCCGAAAGGCTGACCAAGCAACGCCGCCCCGATCTGTGGCGGGCATACCAGGATGGTATGGACCCGGCAAAGGACCGACAGCGCTCGGGCGCATCAGACCAATCGCGGAACCACCGCGAGCATGACAAGGACCCACAGCGATGAACCTGATCGCAGAACTCGAAGCCGAGCAGATCGCCCAGCTTGGCAAGACCATCCCTGACTTCAAGGCCGGCGACACGATCCGCGTCGGCTACAAAGTGACCGAAGGTACGCGTTCGCGCGTCCAGAACTACGAAGGCGTGTGCATCTCGCGCAAAGGCGGCAGCGGCATCGCGGCCAGCTTCACCGTGCGCAAGATCAGCTTTGGCGAAGGCGTGGAGCGTGTGTTCCCGCTGTACTCGACCAACATCGACTCGATCGAGGTCGTGCGTCGCGGCAAGGTCCGTCGCGCCAAGCTGTACTATCTGCGCGACCGCCGCGGCAAGTCGGCCCGTATTTCCGAAAAGACCAACTACCGTCCGCTGTCGGACGCGAAAGCCTGAGCAGAGGTCACGAGATGAAGAACGACATTCACCCCGACTACCACATGATCGAGGTCAAGATGACCGACGGAACGACCTACCAGACGCGGTCGACCTGGGGCGGCGAAGGCGACACCATGGCGCTGGACATCGATCCGACCTCTCACCCGGCCTGGACCGGCGGTTCGTCCCGCCTGATGGATGCCGGCGGCCGTGTATCCAAGTTCAAGTCGAAATACGCGGGCCTGGGCTTCTAATCACCCGGCATCGCAGTTCGGAAACGCCGCCCCTCGGGGCGGCGTTTCTTTTTGCGGCAGGCGTACCGTCACGTCATGGCGCGCAGGACACGCCCCTGTCCCACCGTGGTCAGTACCATGCCAACCGCCGCGCTGAACGCCACAACGACGGCCACCGCCTCAATGCCTGACACCTGAAGATTGTGCGGCAGGATCATCGCGTGGATGTGAATGAAGTAGATGAAGGCCGCGACGCTGGCGATGGCCTTGCCGTGGCCGATGCCCTCGCGGTTCAGGGCGGCCAGGAACAGGATGGGCGCAGCCCCCCACAGGGTCAGCAGGTGATCGACTCCTGCCTCGCCGCCCGCGATCCATGACCAGACCACTGATTCGGCCGCAACAGCCGCCAGTGCCACGGCGACAATGGCCCATGACGGTCTCCAACTGGTCAGTCGGTGGCTGCCTGCGGACAAGACGTACCCCGCCGCGAAGTAGGGAAGGATGAAGAACGGCCCATTGCGATAGTAATCCACTCCGACCTGCGCCCGTCCCGAAAGTTCAAGAAACTGCAGCGTCAGGCCAGTCAGGGCCGCAACCGCCGCAAGCGTCGCGATGATGCGCAGTCCAGCACCCATCCGCATCAGAGCCCAGATCAGCACTGCCGAAAAGATCAGGCCGGGCATGAACCACAGGTGAAAGAACCCAAAGATCGCCATTCGCACGGCATCCTTTGGCGTCTCGATCAAGGCGGCATAGTTCGGCAGGTAGATCACCATCCAGATCGCATAAAGGCTGCACAGCCGTGCCACATAGGGTCTTGCGCGCCCTTGCCTGATCGCGTTGACGAAGAAATAGCCCGAGATGAGGGCAAAGATCGGGACGGCGAGCCTGAACATGCCGTTGACCGTCACCTGCCGCAGCATCGACGGAAGGGGCCCGGCATGGACTCCGTGGATCGCGACAACACAGACGGAAAGGATCAGGCGCAGGGGATCAAGGGCGCTGCTGCGACCAGAGGACAAAGTCATGACAATGCAACATCCGGAAAAACGACCGGCGCGGCGGTTGCGCCGGGCGGCAGGGGGAACCAATCTATGGCCGCCACTATGCCCTACCGCTCCGTCACCGATCAAGCGGCTGCTGCACCAGGCTCCACCAGCGCGACGATGTCCATCATGATCGTGTTCAGCTGGAAATCCTTGGGCGTGTAGACCCGTGCCACTCCCATGGCGGCCAGTTGCGCGGCATCCTCGTCGGGGATGATGCCGCCGACGACGACCGGCACGTGGCCCAGCCCGGCGCTCCGCATGCGCCCCATCAACTCCTCGATCAACGGCATGTGGCTGCCCGACAGGATGGAAAGCCCGACAACATGCGCTTCCTGCTCCTGGGCGCGACGGACGATCTCTTCGGGCGTCAGGCGGATGCCCTCATAGGTGATGTCCATGCCGCAGTCACGTGCGCGCACGGCGATCTGTTCGGCCCCGTTGGAATGACCGTCCAGGCCCGGCTTGCCGACAAGGAACTTCAGCCGCCGCCCCAGACGGGCACTGACCGCATCCACGGCCTCGCGGATTTCCTCCAGCCCTTCCGTTCGGTTGGAGGGGCTGGCCGACACGCCCGTCGGCCCCCGGTACTCGCCATGCACGGCCCGCATCACGCCTGCCCATTCGCCGGTCGTGACACCCGCACGGGCCGCGGCGATCGAGGGCTCCATGATGTTGCGCCCCTCCTGCGCCGCCTGGCGCAACGCGGCGAGGGCGGCCTCGACGGCCCCCTCGTCGCGCGCCTCGCGCCAGGCCTGCAGGCGGGAGATCTGGTCCTGCTCGACCGCCGGATCGACCACCATGATGCCACCATCCCCGGCCGTCAGCGGCGACGGCTCGGCCTGCTGCCAGCGATTCACGCCCACCACGACCGTTTCGTTGGCCTCGATCCGACCCAGGCGGGCCGCATTTGATTCCACCAGACGCGCCTTCATGTAGTCGATGGCCGCAATCGCCCCGCCCATCTGGTCCAGGGCCGCCAGTTCGTCCCGCGCGCCCTGCTTCAACTCTTCGACCTTTGCGGCGATCACCGGGTTTCCGTCGAACAGGTCCCCGAACTCCAGCAGGTCGGTTTCATAGGCCAGGATCTGCTGCATCCGCAGCGACCACTGCTGATCCCACGGGCGGGGCAGCCCCAGCGCCTCGTTCCAGGCCGGCAGCTGCACGGCCCGCGCCCGCGCGTTCTTGGACAAGGTGACCGCCAGCATTTCCAGCAGGATGCGATAGACGTTGTTCTCGGGCTGCTGCTCGGTCAGGCCCAGGCTGTTCACCTGCACCCCGTAACGGAAGCGGCGGTACTTGGCATCCTCGATGCCATAGCGGTCGCGGGTGATCTCGTCCCACAACTCGGTAAAGGCACGCATCTTGCACATTTCGGTGACAAAGCGGATGCCCGCGTTCACAAAGAAACTGATGCGGCCGACCATCTCGGGGAAGCTCCCGGGCGGAACCTTGCCCTTGAGATCGTCCAGAACGGCGACAGCGGTGGCCAGCGCATAGGCCAGCTCCTGCTCGGGTGTCGCGCCGGCCTCCTGCAGGTGATAGGAACACACGTTCATCGGGTTCCACCTGGGCAGATGTTCGCGCGTATAGGCGGCGATGTCGGTGATCATCGCCAGAGAGGGCTTGGGCGGGCAGATATAGGTGCCGCGCGACAGGTATTCCTTGATCAGGTCGTTCTGGACCGTCCCCTGCAGGCGCGCGACATCGGCCCCCTGCTCTTCCGCCACCGCAATGTACAGCGACAAGAGCCAGGGCGCCGTCGCGTTGATCGTCATCGAGGTGTTCATCTGCTCCAGCGGGATCTGGTCGAACAGCGTGCGCATGTCGCCCAGATGGCAGATCGGAACGCCGACCTTGCCCACTTCGCCCCGCGCCAGAAGGTGGTCGCTGTCATAGCCCGTCTGCGTCGGCAGATCGAAGGCCACGGACAGGCCCGTCTGGCCCTTGGACAGGTTGGTGCGGTAGAGCGCGTTCGACTTGGCCGCCGTGGAATGGCCCGCATAGGTGCGGAACAACCAGGGTTTGTCCTTTTCGGTCATGCCACTCCCTCGCAAGAATATTTCTGTCCTTATCTGGATACAGAAACAAAACTGCGCCGTCAATTCGCCGCAGCGCGGCGCAAATATCAAAGGAGGAGACATTTTATTGCTTACAAGACGCCCTTATGATTGCATTGTTGCGCAGATCATCGTAGGAACTGGCTCATAGGCACAGTGATTCTGCACTGCGGCACCAAGGAAGGAGACACCGATGGCCCTCGACGCCCCGACCCCGATCGCCCCATACGAGGCGCCCGTCAAAGACCTTTACGAGATCGGCGAGATGCCCCCTCTGGGCCACGTGCCCGCGCGCATGCATGCCTGGGCGATCCGGCGCGAGCGTCATGGCGAACCCGACCAGGCGATGCAGCTGGAAGTGGTCGAGACGCCCTCGATCGACAGCAACGAGGTTCTGGTCCTGGTGATGGCGGCCGGTGTCAACTACAACGGCATCTGGGCAGGCCTGGGCCAGCCGATCAGCCCCTTTGACGGGCATGGGGCGCCATATCACATCGCGGGCTCGGATGCCTCGGGGATCGTCTGGGCGGTCGGTGACAAGGTCAAGCGCTGGAAGGTCGGCGACGAGGTCGTCATCCACTGCAACCAGGATGACGGCGACGACGAACACTGCAACGGCGGCGACCCGATGTATTCGCCCAGCCAGCGCATCTGGGGCTATGAAACTCCGGACGGCAGCTTTGCCCAGTTCACCCGCGTGCAGGCGCAGCAACTGATGCCCCGTCCGCGCCACCTGACCTGGGAGGAATCGGCCTGCTACACGCTGACGCTGGCAACGGCTTACCGCATGCTCTTCGGCCACGAGCCGCACGAGCTGAAGCCCGGCATGAACGTGCTGGTCTGGGGTGCCTCGGGGGGCCTGGGCTCCTACGCGATCCAGCTGATCAACGCCGCGGGGGGCAATGCCATCGGCGTGATCTCCGAGGAGGACAAGCGCGAATTCGTCATGGGCCTTGGCGCCAAGGGCGTCATCAACCGCAAGGAATTCCGCTGCTGGGGCCAGTTGCCCAAGGTCAACACACCTGAATACAAGGAATGGTTCAACGAGGCCCGAAAGTTCGGCAAGGCCATCTGGGACATCACCGGCAAGGGCAACAATGTCGACATCGTCTTTGAACATCCCGGCGAGGCGACCTTTCCAGTCTCGACGCTGGTCTGCAAGAAAGGCGGCATGATCGTCATCTGCGCGGGCACCACGGGCTTCAACTGCACTTTCGACGTCCGTTACCTGTGGATGCACCAGAAGCGCGTGCAAGGGTCGCATTTCGCGCATCTGAAGCAGGCCAGCGCCGCCAACCAGCTGATGCTGGAGCGCCGCCTGGACCCCTGCATGTCCGAGGTGTTCCCTTGGGCCGAGATTCCGGGCGCCCACATGAAGATGCTGCGCAACGAACACAAGCCTGGCAACATGGCGGTGCTTGTCCAGTCCCCGGTCGCGGGCCTGCGGACATTTGACGACGCGCTCGAGACCGGACGCCGCTGATCCAGATGGGGGGCAGCCTCTGCCCCCCTTTTCGCCCTTGCGGAACCGGGCGGTGGCCGCAGCCGTTTTGCGGCGACGGCACAGGCCGTCGGACGCGTACGGGCCCTTTTCCATGATCCGCCGATTGCTCCCCCTGATCCTTCTCGCAGGTGCCGCCCTTCCGGCCGGCGCCTTCCAGGCCGAAGTTCTGGATCACCTTGTCCTGGACGAGGTGCCGGTGGACGGTCAGGGACTTGCCGAGATTTCGGGCCTCAGCTTCGATGCGGCATCCGGGCGGCTTTACGGGGTGTCCGACCGTGCCATCCTGTTCACCTTTGACCTGACCATGGACAACGACCGCCTTGCGCTGACCCCTGTGTCCGCGACGCCTTTGACGGGACGCGATGGAGCCGAACTCGATCCCAAGGTCTTCAATCCGGAAGGCATGACCGCGCTTGGCCCGCAGGAAGCCGGGCAGTTGGCCATCATCAGCGAAGAGGGCGCACAGGTGGCACGCTTTGACCTGGAGGGACAATGGCTGGATGCCGTTGCCATGCCGGCCTCGCTTGGGGCGGCCGTCCAAGCGCGGGGCGGCAAGCGCGGCCCGGAATCTCTGGCGCGGCATCCCGAAGGGTGGCTGGTGACCGCGCCCGAGGACCCGATGCTCGCGGATACAGGCTTGCGCCACGACCTGATCACCAGCAATGGCCTTGCGCTGTCCTATGGCCTGCCCCCGGACCGGCCCACGCGCATCAAGGCGATGACGGTCCTGCCGGATGGTCGCCTGCTGATCCTGGAACGGTTCGAGGACAAGCCGGCCAAGGCGCTGCGCCCCGATCTGCGGGTGATCGACCCCAGAACCTGCCGGGACGGAACCTGCGCCGACAGTTCCACCGCCCCAATCGAGGTTCCCGGCATCACGGATGCCGACTATGAGGGGCTGACGCAG
>Ga0194112_10004150_pt1 | contig 19922 bp, 23 predicted proteins | sample TA2MahC400mmetaG_FD_146191 | JGI IMG/M metagenome (GOLD analysis project Ga0194112, IMG submission 146191) | Freshwater microbial communities from Lake Tanganyika, Tanzania - TA2015016 Mahale Deep Cast 400m | ecosystem: Environmental > Aquatic > Freshwater > Lake | place: Tanzania: Lake... | reverse complement strand
AATTAAAATATTTTTATTTTCGGATACTTCTGCCAATTTAAACTTTTAATCTGATTCTGAAAGTTGTCCTGTTTTCCGAACTCGATTCAAGGAGTGTTAATTTACCTTTATGATAATCTTCGATTATTCTTTTTGCTAAACTTAAACCCAAGCCCCATCCTCTCATTTTAGTCGAAAATCCGGGTCTGAATATATCTTTACGGTGTTTTAAATCAATCCCTTTACCGCTGTCCGAAATATCAATATTAATATCTCTATGTTTTTTTGATACATTTATCTTAATCATCCCTGATTTTTTATCTATTGCATCAAGAGCATTCTTTAATAAATTCTCAAGTACCCATTCAAATAATTCCCTGTTAATTTTTACCTCAAGTTCTACCGGACAGTTAATTTTTATTCTGATTTTCTTTCCCGAAATACCGTTTTCATCAATAAGATTAGGAATTCTCCGCTCGAAATATCTTATCACATTGGTTAAAACCTCGCATATTTTTTCTTCTTTGAGTGCAGGTAAAGAACCTATCTTCGAAAATCTGTTTGCAATTTTACTAAGCCGTTCGACATCTTTTTCCTGTTCATTTATAATGTCCTGAAGTTCTTTGGTTTTCGGTTCAATATTTTTCAGAATTTCGAGCCAGCCGATTAGTGAACTCAACGGTGTACCCAACTGATGAGCGGTTTCCTTCGAAAGGCCAACCCAAATATTACTTTGCTCCGTTTTCTTTATATGGGAGAAACCAATATAACCGACAAGAAGAAAAATACCCCCGATAAGAAATTCAAAATAAGGAAGCATTTTCAATTCTGTAATAAGTGATGATTCTCCGTAAAACACAAGATTAAGTGTATCTTTCTGATACATCACAGCAACCGGTTTGTGCAAATTACCCATCTCTTCTACAATCTCGAGAAGTTTCTCATTGAGTTTGGGTTTGGCAATTGTTGTGTCTATATTAATATTCTTATTAAAGAAAATCTGTTTCTTCGTTTTATCCGTAGCTATTATCGGAAAATCTATTTGAGTAATTATCTGTTCATATATAAACTTGTATTCACCCGTAGTGCTTGTATCATTTGCAAGGTATTCCAGCGATTTTGCATACAAGTCCGCAAATTGTGCCTCCCTGTCCGATATTTTTTTTACAAGAAATTGTGTGTACAGTAAAACTAAAGTAACGATTAGAAAACCGATTATTAATAGTGTAATTTTAATATAAAATGTTCCGAATTTTTTCATAATTTCATTTTAATTTTAAAAATAATATAAAAATCTGTATATAAGCATATATTCACTGTTCTTGAAAAATATTTCAATTCTAAATTAATTAAAATTTCTTTAATTTTCTATAAATATTATTTTCATTAATGTCAAAAACATCAAAACTGCTGTTATTATTTATATTTTTAATTTTATCTTTTATAATTTCATTGTTTTTAGGAAGCATAAACACAATATCGATGATAAAATCCGTGTTTTCGGGAGATGCAGCTGCCTTAAGTATAATAACGGATATCAGGATTCCGAGAATATTAAATGCTGTATTGGTCGGGTCAGCACTTTCCTGTTCGGGAATAATTTTACAGTCACTTCTGAAAAATAATCTTGCAGAGCCCGGATTGCTGGGAATTTCCGCAGGTGCCGGACTTGGAGCAATAATTATTTTTTTGCTGCCTTTTCAGTCAACGTTTGCTTTACTTCCTCCGGTTTCCTTTATTTCGGGAATCCTTGCCACAGCATTAATCTTTATTACAGCAAAGAATCTGGAAAGCAGACACTTTAATTATATATCATCTAATAAAATTATACTTGCAGGTATAGCTTTAAATGCACTTTTTTCTTCGGTTAACGGACTTCTCTTATTATTATCAGGAAGTAATATCACACAAATAATATACTGGCTGAACGGTGGTCTTTCGGGAAAAGGATGGAACGAATTTTTATTTACATTTCCGATAGTATTTATTGCAGTAATTTTTTCTTTCCTGTTAAGCAAAGATTTTGATGTTATGTATCTCGGAGAGGAACTATCAGTTACGCTCGGATTAAATTTAAAAAGAATGCAGCTGATTTCCGTAATATTATCTTCGCTGCTTGCGGCTGCTGCAGTATCAATAGCGGGAATAATTTCGTTTGTTGGATTAATTATACCGAATATTTCCAAATTAATATTTGGAAGCGGACATAAGTATATAATTCCCGGTTCCGTATTGCTCGGCTCTTCATTGCTGGTACTGTCGGATGCCTTTGCCCGCTCGGTAATTGCACCTTCAGAATTACCTGCGGGCATTGTTACATCATTAATCGGTGCCCCTATATTCATTTATTTAATAGTAAAAAAACAAAATATTTAAAATTGAAATTTGATTCCACAATAGCAGCTATTTCCACTCCTCCCGGCGAAGGAGGAATTTCAGTAATCAGAGTATCCGGTGAAAAAACATTTGATATTATAGGAAATATTTTTTCAAAAATTAAAAACCGCAAACAAAAAATTAATCTGAGCGAATTAAATTCGCATACTGTACATTTCGGATACATTTTTGACAACGTTCATTTAATAGATGAAGTTTTGTTATCAATATTTAAGAAACCGAATTCATATACAGGAGAAAATACGGCAGAAATATCAATGCACGGTAATTATTTCATTGCAGAAAAGGTTCTAAATCTGTTAATTAACACAGGAGCCCGTCTTGCAGAACCGGGGGAATTTACAAAAAGAGCATTCCTAAACGGTAAAATGGATTTATCACAGGCGGAAGCTGTTGCGGATTTAATCAAATCGAAGACGGACATTTCTCACCAATATTCCATCAGCCAGCTCGAAGGTTCTATTTCAGATTATATCAATAGAGTAAGAAATGACATAATTTCAACAATAGCACTTCTTGAACTTGAACTTGATTTTTCCGAAGAAGATTTGGAATTTGTAAGTAAAACCGAACTTAAACAAAAAATACAAGAAATTTCATCACAAATAGAAGATATAATTTCAACCTATACAACCGGAAAAATAATAAGGGACGGTTTAGACATAGTAATATCGGGAAAACCGAACAGCGGTAAATCTTCTCTTTTCAACTATCTTTTAAAAAGTGACCGCGCAATTGTAAGCCATATATCAGGTACAACAAGAGATTATATTACGGAAAGCATAATTCTGGAAGGTGTCCTGATAAATTTAATAGATACTGCAGGTATCAGAACATCAGCTGATATAATCGAAGAAGAAGGCATAAAACGAACACACAAAATGCTGGATGAAGCAGATATTATAATATATTTAATAGATGGAACTCTTGATAAATCTGACATTGAAAAAGAATACCTGTATTTTACAAAAAATCTCAATCCAGATAAAACGATACTAACATATTCTAAAAGAGATTTATTTAAAGAAAAACCTGAAAATGAAAGACTTGAGATTTCCATATACGATGATGATTCAATAAAAAAATTAAAAAAGGAAATAATAAAAACAGCCAAACGGCTTACCGGATACAATAAACAGAAATCCGCAATAAACAAAGGAAATATAATCTTAACAAATTTCCGTCATAAATTATGTTTTGAAAAAACATTAGAATCATTAAATAATGCACTTGATTCAATTAACTCGAAAATGAGTTCCGAATTCATTTCACTCGACCTGAGAAATGCACTAAATGCACTCGGTGAAATCACAGGGGAAGTAACAAATGATGAAATCTTAAATTATATTTTCAAAAACTTCTGTATCGGAAAGTAAATACAAACGAGATGAACAAAAAATTAAGAAGTTTCATAGCAAACACGACTAAAGTTTCTTTTATGCTGCTGATAATCTATTTTGTCTTTATCAGCAATAGAATCAGTACAGGGTCGTACGAACATTCTTATTTTCGTGATTCATTAAATAAAATTGACTCGATTAAAACTGCACTTGATAACGAAATTGATACACTATGGATTTCTGCAGCGGGAGATTTAATGTGCCATGTAGCTCAACTGAATGATGCGTCGGCAGGAAACGGGAAATACGACTTCTTTCACATGTTTGAAGTAATAAAGCCTTTCACAGACCTTACTCATATTACTTTCGCCAATCTGGAAACTGTAACTGCCGGAGCAAGTAAAAATTTTACAGGTTATCCAACCTTCAATTCACCGGATGAATATGTGCTTGCAATTGTAAATGCAGGATTCGATGCACTTGTTACAGCTAATAATCACTGTCTTGACAGAGGTTTTTACGGTATAGAAAAAACTATTGAACTGCTCGATGAATGCGGAATTTATCATACGGGTACTTTTAAAAACGAAGAAGAAAGTAATAAAATCCTTGTCATAGAACAAAATAAATTTCGAATCGCACTTCTTGCTTATACATACGGAACAAACGGAATTCCAGTGCCGAAAGGAAAAGAATTTTCAGTCAACTATATCAATCTGGAAAAAATGAAATCAGATATTGAAAAAGCAAAGGAAACTTTAAGCGACAAAATTGTTGTGTTCCTGCACTGGGGTGAAGAATATCAGAGATATCCGAACAAACACCAGAAGAATATTGCAGATGAACTTTTCGATGCCGGAGCAGACATAATATTCGGCAGTCATCCTCACGTACTGCAGCCAATGGAAACAAGAATAATAGAAAAAAACGAAAATCAGAAAAAAGTATTTATAATTTATTCACTCGGGAATTTTATATCAAATCAAAGGAAAAAATATACTGATAACGGAGTAATTGTAAATTTGCAATTGATAAAGAATCACCGCACCAAAGAAACCGTTATAAATATAATCGATTATGTACCCGTTTATGTATCTACATCAGGAGGAAAATTCAGAGTTATTCCGGTTCGTGAATCCTTATATGCTATTGAAAATGAAATTAAAGAATCCCGTTACTATTTCCCGTCAGATTACCCGAGGTTAAAAAGTATATGGGAGGAATCAACCGAGCATTTAACTAATACTGATTGTGAAATATATCCGGCAGAACTCATGCCTGATATTGAATAAAAATTAATGACCTTTAAAAAAATTTAAAATGAAAAGGAGTAAAATTTATGTCACTGACAATTACGGAATTCCGCGACGAAATGGGAATCATCACACTCGACAATGACAGTAAGAGAAATTCGCTTTCGAGTGAACTAATTGAGGAAATAATATCCGGACTGAATTATTTTAAAGATAATGATGCAAGAGTAGCGATATTGAGAGCTAATAAAGAGTCAAAAGTATTTTCTGCAGGGCATGATATAAACGAACTTGCAAAACCTGGAAGAGACCCGTTATCATATAATGACCCCCTCGAACAAGTACTAAGAGCAATAGAACATTTTCCTGCACCTGTTATTGCTATGCTCAACGGGTCAGTCTGGGGAGGAGCTACGGAACTGATATTTACATGTGACATAATCATTGCAACAAGAAAAGCTACATTAGCCCTTACTCCTGCCCGCATCGGAGTTCCTTACAATCCAAACGGAATACTTCATTTTCTGAATATGCTATCAATATCTGTAGTAAAAGAACTGTTTTATACAGCACAACCTTTATCAGCAGAACGGGCTGAACAACTCGGCATCATTAATCATCTTGTAGCGGAAGAAGAACTTGAAACATATACTTTTGCTCTTGCTGAAAAAATTAAAAAAAATGCACCGCTTTCAATAGCAGTTATGAAAGAACAATTAAGATTGCTCAGTAAAGCATCGCCTCTGAGTCCGGAAACTTTTGAAAGAATTCAAGGTCTGAGAAGAACTGTATATGACAGCAACGACTATAAAGAAGGAATACAGGCGTTTCTTGAAAAAAGAGAACCTGTTTTTAAAGGAAATTAAAATTTTTTCACAACAATTCATCAATAACCATAATTAGCGAATGATTTATTATCTTTTTAATAAATACAACAATTTAATAATCGGATTGTTGCTATGAGTGGAAATCCAAATTTTAGAATGAAATGTAAAATAAGATTTTAAGGTTATAAATTCTTTAAAATGAAGCCAAGACCTGTTATAATTTCCTAATTTATGAAATAAACATAAATTTTTTAATGGTGTTTTTAGTCTGTAATAATTTTTCCTATTTTTTTCAATATATTTAATTAAGTACTGAGTACTTCTCAACCAGGTGTCATGTAAAAGAAAATAACCACCATTCATAAGCAACAAATCACTATAAAAGAAATCTAAAAATATTCCATCGAACCTATGGTCTCCATCTATAAATATAAAATCAAATTTTCTACTTTCTTTTAATAATTTAGGTAAAGTTTCATAAGAAAATTCATTATAGAACTCAAGATTATTCTCAAATCTTAGCTTTTTAATATTATCTAGTCCAGTATTATTAAACTCTGATTCCTGAAATGGATCCATGGCAACATGTTTAGAATTAGATGCAGCAATTATATGAGCTGCAGAACGACCATGTCCGAAACCCGTTTCAAGTGTTTTATTTACTTTTTTTTCTTTAACAAAATTGTATATAAATTCCGCATCTTCAGTTTTTATGGGGACAGATTTTAAAATATCATCAACAATTAATATATTATTAATTTCTTGTGGAGTCATAAATTTTAGAATAATTTAATTCGTAAATTCTTAAATAATTTAAAAATAAAAGATTTACGTTACAATTCAAAAAAATTATTCTCGATTTACAAATAATACATTCAGATTTTATGTTTCTAATTTTTTTTATATTGTTTAAAAAGAAAATATGCTTCCTTAGACAAACAGAAACTGAATTAAATTATAAAAAGGGATTTGTACAAAAGAGTTTTTATCTTATATTCGAATAAATTTTATAAATAATTATTGATTTTTAAAATATATAGTCTTCTTATTTTCTAATTTTTTTAAAAATAGATTTCCATATGAAATAAACAGGTATTCCGATTATTACTACTAATAATCCGGGCCATGTGTAGTTCGGCTTGTAAAATAATAAAATCAAACATATCACGGAAGCAGCAATTATATATAAAGCAGGCAAATAAGGATATCCGAAAGCTTTATATGGTCTCTCTGCTTCAGGTCTCATTTTTCTTAATCTAAAGAGCCCTATTATCGTTAAAATATAAAAAATCAATACGGCAAATACTACATAATCGAGTAAATCCGAATATGTACCCGAGAGACACAGTAATGAAGACCATAATGCCTGAACAACCAGTGCCCATCCGGGTACACTGAATTTATTTAATTCACCGGTCCGTTTAAAAAATAATTTATCCTGAGCCATAGCATAAACTACTCTTGCACCCGCTAATATCAATCCATTGTTGCAGCCAAAAGTAGAAATCATTATAAAAATTGCCATTACGATGGCAGCCGAATCACCAAGAAACATAGACACGGCAGCTGTTCCTACGCGGTCACTGACCGCAAACTGAATACCTTTTTCCGCTGCTGTTATTCCCTCAGGAGTACCTTTCAAAGGCAAAACAAAAATATAACTGAAATTTGCCCCAAGATACAATAAAGTAACAATACCGGTACCAAGTGCGAGACTTAAGGGAATATTTCTTTTAGGATTCTTAACCTCACCTGCGGTAAATGTAATATTATTCCACGCATCACTCGAAAACAACGAACCCACCATAGCAATACACACTGCAACCATCAAGGAAAAACCTGTAAGTGATTCAATCGAAATTATTTTTCCGTCTGATACTTTTGTCATAGAAGCACTCCAGAAATCGGAAAAGTTATTTACCATCGCAATAGAACCTGCTCCGAGAATCAGTCCGAGAATTAATAATAAAAGCAATGCAGAAGTTTTCGTGAAAGTAAATATATCCTGAACAAATTTTCCTAATTTTATACCGAATAAATTTATAAATGAAAGTACCAAAATGCTGAATATAGCAAGAATCTGTGCTGCGGAAATTTTGACAAAACCAGACGATATCAGAATATTTTTCTCAGAAAACCAAGGGATTATTACTCCGGTATATTTGGCGAAAGCTACCGCTACTGCTGCTATTGTGCCTGATTGAATTACCAAAAAAAGTGTCCATCCATATAAAAATCCGGTTAAATCGTTATAAGACTCACGAAGATAAACATATTGACCGCCTGCCTTGGGAATCATTGCAGCAAGTTCACCGTAACTCAATGCGGCTATCAAAGTAATTATTCCCGAAATCAGCCAGGTCAATATTAATATACCGGGAGACCCGACATTACGTGCCATATCGGAACTTACGATGAAAATTCCCGAACCTATCATACTTCCTATGACTATAAAGGTGGAATCGGAAAGTCCTAACTCCCTCCGGAAAGTTCTTTTTTCTTCAGTCATTTCATTTTTGAATTCATGTTTGTAAAATTAATCATTTTTTAATTCATAAAAAGCAGAATTTTAAATAATTTTTTCCTTTTGCAATATTACCCGCTATCAGTAACTAAATAACAAAAGAGAAAACATTAAGTATTTATACTTTGATGAATAAGAATTAAATTATTAAAAATAATTATTATGCTGAATATAAAAGAATTTAAAAAATACGGATACGAATTTATTGATTGGATAGCAAATTACTATTCAAACATAGAAAATTATCCGGTAAAATCACAGGTGCAACCGGGAGATATTTACAGTAAACTTCCGGATAAACCTCCTCTGAAAGGAGAAACTATAGAAGAAATCATTAAAGATTTCAATGAGATAATAATACCGGGTATAACACATTGGCAAAGTCCGAATTTCTATGCTTATTTTCCTGCTAACACAAGTTTTCCCTCCATACTCGCAGAGATGTTAACTTCAGCACTCGGAGTTCAGGGAATGAAATGGGAAACTTCACCCGCCGCAGCTGAACTGGAAGAACTGGTAATGAACTGGCTGAAAAAAATGACCGGAATACCTGATAATTTCGACGGGGTAATTCAGGATACAGCTTCCACCTCAACACTTGCCGCCGTGTTAACAGCACGGGAAAAATATTCAGGTTTCAAAATAAACAAATCAGGATTTCAAAATAACAAATTCCGTGTCTATTGTTCCACAGAAACCCATTCATCTATAGAAAAAGCTGTAAAGATTGCAGGTATCGGAAAAAATAATCTTATAAAAATAAAAACAGATAATAATTTCGGATTAATTCCTGAACTGCTGGAAGATGCTGTCCAAAAAGATTTATCCAAGAGTAAAAAACCTTTATGCATTATTGCCACGCTCGGAACAACGAGTTCTACTGCCGTAGACTCCTTAAAATTAATTTCGAATATCAGTAAAAAATATGATATTTGGCTGCACATAGACGCAGCTTATGCCGGAAACTCATTGATTCTTCCAGAATATAAATGGATGCTCGAAGGAATAGAAAACGCAGACAGTATAGTCTTTAATCCTCATAAATGGCTGTTTACAAATTTTGATTGCTCGGCATTTTTTATAAAAGAAAAAGAATATTTGATAAGAACATTCGAAATTATTCCTGAATACCTCAAAACTGTTTCCGATGCCAAAAAAGTTAATAACTACTGCGATTGGGGAATTCCTCTCGGAAGAAGGTTCAGAGCACTCAAGTTATGGTTTGTAATCAGAAATTACGGAATCGAGGGAATTCAGGATACTCTACGAAAACATATATCAATTGCAAAAAATCTTGAAGAGGAAATTAAAAAAGACAACAGATTTGAAATACTTGCTCCGGTGAACTTTAATTTAATCTGCTTCAGATATAATCCGGGTAATATAGACGAAGAAACATTGAACAATATTAATGAATCATTGATGCATAATTTAAACAAAACAGGAAAAATATATCTGTCACATACAAAACTAAACGGCAAGTTCACATTAAGAATAGTAACAGGTCAAACGTACTTGAGAATAGAAAATGTACGGAAGGCATGGGAATTAATAAAAGAAACCATTAATAATATTTTATCTGACTTCGTCAGTTTGTCTTAAATATTCAAGTATTTTTCTTGCTTCTTCCTCACTGTCAGTTTGTTTATACATATGGTTTTTAAAACTTTTAGCAAGTTCTCTTGCCTCACTATCTTCCTTAATCATTCCTTCGGGATTTAAAATCATATTCATAATCCATTCGGGTTTTCTTTTAGCAGTAATACCCTGCAGTGAGGGACCCATTCCCTTTCCCGATTCGAGGTGACATATCCGGCATTTTTTATCGAAGATTTCTTTTCCGGACTCTGCAAGTTCAGGATTAAGAGCTTCAAGCTCGACAAATTTAACAGGACCCGTACCGATTCCTTTTTCCTTTTCCCCGCACCCGGAAAAAATAAATAACACAAAAATTATAATAAAAATATATTTCATAAAAATTTTAGAATATGTTCGTTTCATAACAAACGAAATGCATTTAATATTCATATCAGGATTAATATTTTATATATAAAAGCCCCGTTAGGCTAATGGATAAACCGGCAGATTCCGGTTCTGTCTTTAGAGGTTCGAATCCTCTACGGGGCACTGATTTACAGATCAAAACAATAACAACAAAACAATTAGCAAGAAAATTTAAATTTTTGCTCTTAAGTTTTTGTTATACTTAATTACTCCGAAAGAACACAAAATCACAAATATACCGTATATAACAGCTTCTATCCCGAGTATTATAGTAATCGCAATTGCACTGAAGGGATTGGTTATTATTATATATCCTAAAATTATCATCAGTATTCCGGCAATGACATTTAACCACCAGTAGGGTACATTACTTTTCTTCAAGCCGATTGTATCCCCTATAAAAAATACTCCTGTTGCTATTGCCCAGAAACCAAATATGAAAAGAAAAATTTCAACCGAAATTCCCGGTTTTGTGATAAGTATCAAGCCGAATAAAAATTCCACGATTCCCCATACAAACATAAGTCCCCAGTGCATATAATTTTTCGCATTGAAAATTGCAGACAAAATTTGAAAAAATCCCGTAACAAGTGTAACAGCCCCAATAAATACCACAAGTACGAGTAAGGCATCAACAGGCACCGTGATTGCATAAATTCCTATAATTATAAAAAGTAATCCCCTTAAAAAATAAAGCCATGGATGTTTGAAAGCTTCCATTATGTTTAATTTAAAGTTATTGAAAAAAAATGTTTGTTAATTTAAGAATCCAATCAGCAGGTAATGTGAAACATTGCGATTACTTTACCAGAGGATGTGTTCCATTCTTTTATGGCTTCCGGAGTAGGCAATAAAACTACTTTACAGTTTTTCTTTTTGAAATAATTCATCGCTTCTTCTGAAAAATTAAGAGTACCGTGTTGTCCCGTACCGACTATAAGAATTTCAGCACCCTCTTTAAATATGTGTTTTGCTTCTTCACGTGATACAATATGTGAAGTGCCATATATTTCTTTTGAAAGTTTTTTCTTTCTTTTCTTTATATTGCCCTTAAGATTAACTATAATATCACGTTCATATACTTCCCCTTCAATCGTAATGCTTCCAAATGATGTATTATCTATGTTAGGTTTCATGTTATATTTTATTAATATTAATATAAAATTACAATTCAAAAAATTTTAAATAAATAACTTTTTAGAAACTCAGATTACCAAATAGAATATTTGCGATATTTTTAAATATACATGTCATAAACATATTTTACCATATTCAGTCATCTCTTATAAAAATTAGATATTTGTTTCGAAAAAACAAAATTAAATATAGATGAATAGAAATCAAAAAATACAAGGTAAAATAAAAAAGGAGCAACAAATTTCAAGGAAATTTTAAAAATATTTATCAATTCTGATAAACTTATGTTTTTCAGATGATTAAATAATTATGAATATTAAAGTTTAGAAAACAATTTATTACTCTTATTTATGTTCATTGTTACTTAAATATTATCTTGACAAATGAACATATGTTCATTATGTTTGTATAGAACTAAAGTTCAATAATTATGTCTCCAAGACCAATAAGAATAAGAAAAGTCAGCAAACCTCCTGTTGTATCAGGATTTAAACCATTTGGTAATAAAAATACTGAAAAAAATAAAAGTGTTTTTCTTCATTATGAAGAATATGAAGCATTAAGATTGTGCGATTATGAAATGCTAAATCATCACCAAGCGGCGGTTCTTATGGATGTATCGAGGCCTACTTTGACACGTATTTATTCCCGTGCAAGACAAAAAATCGCCGAAGCACTGGTTGATGGAAAATCTATTATAATCGAAGGAGGTAAAATTTATTTCGATAGTGATTGGTATATGTGCGAAAATTGCGGATGTAATTTTAATCACCCTGTTAAAACCGAAGAAATTAAATTTTGTCCTTTATGCAAAAGTAATAAGATTACAAATATTGAACTTGGAGAAGAGTATGATGAAAATTATAAACCGCGTTGTGATGATATTTGTATTTGCCCGGAATGCGGATATGAACAGCCTCACCAACCCGGTAGACCCTGTAAAAATGAAATTTGCCCGCAGTGCAATAACCGTATGGTAAGAAAAGGAACACCTCATAGTAGAAAATTTAATTATTAAATATTATGAAAATTGCAATAACAAGTACCGGAAACAGTCTCGAAAGTAAATTAGACCAGCGGTTTGGACGCTGTGCTTATTTTATTATTTACGATACCGAAACTAAAGGAATTGAAATTATACCTAATCCCAATAAAGATGTTGAGGAAGGTGCCGGTCCAGCTTCGGTTAATTTAGTTGCCTCAAGAAATGTAAAAAAAATCGTGTCCGGAGCTTTCGGTGTAAAAATTAAATCTTTAATCGATAGCCTTAAAATTCAAATGATCGTGCTTAAAGAAACGGATAAAACTGTTCAGGATATTATTGATATGCTGAACAAATAATTTACTAAATTTTTTATTAATCTTAAAATAGGAGTAGTTATGCCTGGATTTGATAGGACTGGTCCTCAAGGAAAAGGACCCGGAACAGGACGCAAAATGGGACTCTGTTACGATAATGATAAATCCTCAAAAACTTCATCTTCAGACTCTTCTTCGGAAAATCAAAATGATATAGAAAGATTTCAAGATAGAGGATTCGGGTTAGGATGGAGATGGGGAGGCAGAGGAAGAGGCAGAGGAAGAGGTAGAATGGGATTGGGACGGCAAAATCGTTTCAGAGGAGGTTTCTAAATCCTAAAATAATTTTTTCTGAAATTTTTAATCTCTATTTATAAAATAATACAAAAAATGAAGAAACGTATTGCTATTCCGTTGGAAAACGGTATTTTGTGTCAGCATTTCGGCCACTGTCAGCAGTTTGCTATTTTGGATATAGAAAATAATTCTGTTTCCGATGAAACACTCGTTACTCCCCCACCCCATGAGCCCGGTTTATTACCTAGTTGGATTGCCGAAAAAGGAGTGACAGACGTCATCGCAGGCGGTATGGGACAACGTGCAATTAACTTATTTAATCAACATAAAATCAATGTGTTCGTCGGTGCTCCGATTAAATCTCCGAAAGAACTGGCTCAGGATTTACTTGACAATACTCTTATCGCAGGAGCAAACTATTGTGACCATTAATTTTATAAGCATGAATTTTATCGATAAATTTTATCCTAAATGGAAAAAATAAAAATTGGAATTATTATATGCGACAGATACAGCAGTTGTGCAGGCGGAAAGTGTTTCAGGTCATTAGACAAACGTAAAGGTGCGTTTTCTATGTATAAAAATAAAGATGTTAAGATTGCGGCATTTACAACCTGCGGGGGATGTCCCGGCGGAAATATAGAATATGCCCCAGAAGAAATGAAAAAAAACGGTGTTACTTATATTCATTTTGCTACGGGATTTATAGTCGGCTATCCGCCATGTCCATATATGGAACATTTCGAAAAATTCATAACTGAAAAATATAATATGAAGGTTATTTTCGGTACGCACCCAATCCCCGAAAAATATTATAAAACACATCTTAAATTGAATACATGGAAAAATCAAGACTTTAAAAAAATTATTAAACCGACACTGTCAGATAAAAAAACAAGACTATGTTACGATTAATCTGTTAATATGAAAATTGCTATTGCGAGCGGCAAAGGCGGAACCGGTAAGACATTTGTCGCTACAAATATTTTCTATGCACTTCTGAAAAATAATCACTCTGTTGTTCTCGTCGATTGCGATGCGGAAGCTCCTGACTCGATCGGTTTCTTCCGGACAAAAATTGAAAATTCATTTGATGTTGTTCAGAAAGTACCAGTTATAGATCTGAATTCCTGCACGTACTGTTCAAAGTGCAAAGATTACTGTAACTATAATGCTATATTCATTCTGCCTCCTATAAAATTTATTCAGGTCATCGAAGAACTATGCCACGGCTGCGGTGCATGCAGTGTCGCCTGTACATTCGGTGCAATAAAAGAAAAACCTGTCTCACTCGGAAAAGTCAATACATATATTCTAAACGGTAAAAATCAACTCATTGAAGCTTGTATGAATATCGGTGTTATGTCACCAGTTCAGATTATTAAAGCTGCAATTAAAGAAATTAATTACAAATATGATATCGCTGTTCTTGATTCTCCTCCGGGTACTTCCTGCCCGTTTATCCATACGACAGCCGCTGCCGATTTTGTTATTCTTGTTACGGAACCGACTCCGTTCGGATTAAGCGACTTAAAACAAAGCGTTGAAACTCTGAAAGAAATGAATAAAAAATTTGGTGTAATTATCAACCGGGCAGGACTGGGTAATAATGATGTTTACAAATATATTAAATATGAAAATATTCCGCTTTTACTCGAGATCCCCTTCGATAAGGAAATTGCTGCATTATATTCTGCCGGAATAATTGTTTCCGAATATTACTCTGAAATCAGAAAAAATTTTTATGAAATGACAAAAAAAATTATGGAGCAGTATGGAAATTGCGGTGATTAGCGGTAAAGGCGGAACAGGAAAATCCTGCATCAGTGCGGCTTTTGCCACGCAGGAAAAAAAAGTTTTAATTGCTGACTGTGATGTAGATGCAGCGAACCTTTATCTGTTATTTAAACCTACTATTGAATACAAAGAAGTGTATATTGCGGGTTATAAAGCAGTAATAAACTACGAAAGATGCACAAACTGCGGTAAATGTATCGACTATTGCCGCTTTGACTCAATTCATAAAGAAAACGGGAAAGTTACTATCTCCGAAATATTATGCGACGGTTGTTCTTTGTGTTCACGAATATGTCCGGAAAATGCTATCGAGATGCTTCAAAATAATAAAAGCCGTATGTTTTCAGGCTCGTTTAGAAATGGAAAAATGGTTTACGGTCGACTTGCTCCAGGCGAAGAAAATTCGGGTAAGCTTGTAAATATCGTTCGGCAAAAAGCAAAACAGGTTGCAGAGGAAAATAATCTGGAAATCGTTATACTTGATGGTCCGCCGGGAATCGGCTGCCCGGTAATTTCAACTATTACCGGAGTAGATAAAGTAATTATTATTACGGAACCTACTATATCCGGGTTCCGTGATTTACAGAGAACCCTCGAAGTTGTTAAAAAATTTAATCTGGAATGTTGTATGATAATCAATAAATTTGACTTGAATAAAAAAATGAGTATTTACATAAGCAAGCGGTGTAAAGAAATAGGGATAAATGTCACAGATTACTTGCCATTTGATGTTCAGGTTGTTGAAGCTATGGTAAACTGTAAAAGCATTACAGAATGGAATCCAGAACTTGTTATCAGTAAACGATTGAAAAAGATATGGAATGACATTATCTCCAAAAATAATTAATCCTTAGTAATAAAATGATTTGTTTTGGACCTGTATCATCAAGAAGATTAGGAAAAAGTCTCGGAATTAATAATATCACCTCCCCTAAAGTCTGCTCGTACAACTGTGTATATTGCCAGGTCGGAAAAACAGTTAATTCCACTATCGTAAGACGACAGTTTTTTAAGCCTTCAGAAATTCTTAATGAGATAAAAAAACATTTAAGCAAGCTTGATGATAGCAATTACCCGGATTATCTTACATTCGTTTCTAACGGCGAACCTACTCTTGATATAAACCTCGGGAAATCGATTGAGACGCTTAAGGTATTCGGAATACCTGTTGCCGTAATTACTAATGCGTCTTTATTAATTTATGAACAAGTCAGAAAAGAATTGAGGCATGCCGATTGGGTATCAATAAAAATAGATGCAGCAGATAATTCGACATGGCGATTAATTAATCGTCCTTTAGACAATTTAAAATTCAGAGAACATATTGAGGCAATAAATTTATTTACAAGTGAATACACCGGAGTTCTTTGCACCGAAACAATGTTAATCGATAAACTGAACGATTCATCATATTGTTTGAAAAAAATTGCGGCAGTTGTAAAAAGAGTTCAACCTTTCAAAGCTTATATTTCAATTTCAATCAGACCTCCCGCTGTTTCTTATGTAAAATCACCTTCTTTGGAAAGCTTGAATAAAGCATATCAAATATTTAACGAATTTGGAATAGATACAGAATTACTTACCGGATTTGAGGGAACGGACACCGGTTATACCGGAAATATCATTAACGATATTCTGAATATTACAGCCGTTCATCCGCTTAGAGAAGATTCGTTGATAGAACTTCTTAATAAAGATAAAGCTGATTATTCAGTCGTCGAATCCCTTATTAAACAAAAGTTGATTAAAGTCGTATTGTATCAAAATAAAAAATATTACCTGAGAAATAACAGTTAAAAAAATGAAAGGTTACATACAAATATATACGGGCAACGGTAAAGGAAAAACAACCGCTGCATTCGGACTTGCACTCAGAGCAGTCGGTGCAGGTAAAAAAGTTTTTATTGCACAGTTCGTAAAAGGAATGAAATATTCAGAAATCAGTGCTGTTGAAAAATGTTTTCCTGAAATCACAATAAAACAATACGGACTATCCTGTTTCATTGTAAACGTACCAACAGAAAAAGATATTGAAGCAGCCCGAAACGGTTTAAAAGAAACATCCAGCGTTATTGCATCAGGTAAATATGAAGTTGTAATTCTGGATGAAGTTTGTATAGCAACGTATTATAATTTGTTTACTGTAAATGAGCTGATTGAAGTTTTAAAAACAAAACCGGAATCCACCGAAATAATTATTACAGGAAGGTATGCAGCAAAAGAATTAATAGAAGTCGCCGATCTGGTTACCGAAATGAAAGAAGTAAAGCATTATTACACAAAAGGAGTTGAAGCACGAAAAGGAATCGAATTTTGAATAATATTATTACAAAAATAATTCTTTGAAAACACAGTCGATTTTTCAAGTATCATTATTTCTGTAAATTTTCCAACAGAAGTTTTATTTAGCGTTTAATTTTTAAAATATTTTTGGTAAGTTTTTGTCAGATTCTTATTATAATATTTTTTAACTGCTATCAAAAAATAAAACATATATTGATAATATTATGAAAGCAATGGTTTTAAATAAACTCTGTAATCTGAATGATAACCATTCTCCCATAAAGCTTCAAGATATTACTGAACCTGTTCCGAACGATAATGAATTGCTCATTAAGATTACGAGGTGCGGAGTATGTCATACAGAACTTGACGAAATCGAAGGCAGAACCCCCCCTGCTTTTTTTCCGGTTGTATTAGGTCATCAGGTAATAGGCAGAGTTAAAGAGACAGGAAAAAATATTTCAAGATTTAAAATCGACGATAGAGTAGGAATCGGTTGGAAATATTCTTCCTGCGGGAAGTGTGAATATTGTATAAGCGGAAACGACAATTTATGTCCGGATTTCAAAGCAACGGGCAGAGACAAAAACGGAGGGTATGAAGAACTGATGACTGTCGATGAAAATTCCGCTTTTATGATTCCCGAAGTATTCTCAGACTCTGAAGCCGCTCCACTGCTATGTGCCGGCGCTATTGGATATCGTTCATTAAAGTTGTCTAATCTGAAAGAGGGACAAAATCTGGGTCTGACCGGTTTTGGTGCTTCGGCACATCTAGTTTTGAAACTTGTAAAGTATAAGTTTCCTGATGTTAAAATATTTGTTTTTGCGAGGAGCGAAACAGAACGGGAGTTTGCAAAACAACTGGGTGCAGTCTGGTCAGGAGACACACTCACAAAAAGTCCGGAAAAATTAAACTGTATAATCGATACAACTCCTGTATGGACTACCGTTGTAGAAGCATTATATAATCTAAAACCGGGTGGAAGACTAGTGATAAATGCTATAAGAAAAGAAGAAATTGATAAAAACTATCTGGCTAATATCGATTATACAAAACACATCTGGATGGAAAAAGAAATTAAATCGGTAGCAAATGTATCTTCATCAGACATCGAAGAATTTCTGAATATTGCGGGTAAAATCCAAATTAAACCTGAATATCAGGAATATGCACTTGAAGATGCTAACACTGCTATAATAGAACTCAAGCAAAGAAAAATAAGAGGTGCAAAAGTACTTGTGGTTGAGTAAACAGTTATTATTTATTCAATCGAAAAACTGACGTTCACAACCGCAGTTACTGTCTTTTCAAGTGAAGAAACATCATTTATTCCATAATCGGACACCTCAGTTGAATTTTTGGAGTTTATCTGGAATACCCCAGTTCTCGATGAACGAACTTCTCCTACTTTATTATCGGTACTGTTTGCAATTTGTTCCGCTCTTAGTTTAGCATCCTGAGTAGCAAGTCCTATCATTTCGATTTTTAACTCTGCAATTTTTGTATACATGAATCTCGGGGGGTCTGAGTTAATTGCTATTCCCTGATTTATCAGTTCTGTTGCTTCTCTTGACAGTTTATCGATTTTATCAACGTCATTCGATTCGATTGATACCTGCTGCGAAAGCCTGTAACCGATGATCTTTCCGCTGCTTTGAGATTTAGGACCGCTCGAACTGTAATAATCATAAGTCGGTGTTGTTCCCGATTTACTTTCGTAAAGGTTTGTTGTTGTTATTGAAGAATATTTTATCTGTTCATCAGCAAACCCTTTTGATAAGAGATAATTCTTTACGGTTTTATTTGATTCCTGCAATTTGGTATATGCCTCGGTCAGTGAAGAAGATTCATTGTAAAATGTACCATCCCATATTGCAAGATCAGATTTGATATTTTTAGAAGCCGAGCCCGTAACAGAAATAGTGACATTACCTTTTGCAACTTTTCGCCAGGTTCCTGAAATAATTAATGCAGCAATAATAAATCCTATAGCGAGAATGAAAGCAGCCGGAAGTATGTTTTTTTTCATGTGTGTATTTTCCATATGTCAATAAAAATTTATTTATTTTAAAATAAGATTTTTAAATATTATAGTAAATGTAATATTTTATTGTTTAGTTAATAATATTAATTGATAAAGATGTTGAGGCATTCCCAAAGGGGACTTTGGGAATAAGAAGAAAGTGATTCCGAAACAAGTTCGGAATGACAGGATTAAGGGGACTTTGGGAATAAGAAGAAAGTGATTCCGAAACAAGTTCGGAATGACAGGATTAAGGGGACTTTGGGAATAAGAAGAAAGTGATTCCGAAACAAGTTCGGAATGACAGGATTAAGGGGACTTTGGGAATAAAAAGAAAGTGATTCCGAAACAAGTTCGGAATGACAGGATTAAGGGGACTTTGGGAATAAGAAGAAAGTGATTCCGAAACAAGTTTGGAATGACAGTGATAAGAAGACTTGAAGATTTACATACTTCGTTTTTACTCGAAAGTCTGATTAAAAATTTGTAATTTTATAATAAATTTTATAATTCCTAATCTAAAAAATCAAAATATATGAATTCAAAACAATACATTGAAATCGAAGAAAAATACGGAGCACATAACTATCATCCGCTCGATGTCGTGATAGAAAAAGCAAACGGAGTATGGGTCTGGGATGTTGACGGAAATAAATACCTTGATTGCCTTGCGGCATACTCGGCAGTTAATCAAGGACATTGCCATCCGAGAATTATCAAGGTAATGAAAGAACAAGCTGAAAAAGTAACCTTGACCTA
>Ga0194112_10004147_pt1 | contig 19935 bp, 16 predicted proteins | sample TA2MahC400mmetaG_FD_146191 | JGI IMG/M metagenome (GOLD analysis project Ga0194112, IMG submission 146191) | Freshwater microbial communities from Lake Tanganyika, Tanzania - TA2015016 Mahale Deep Cast 400m | ecosystem: Environmental > Aquatic > Freshwater > Lake | place: Tanzania: Lake... | reverse complement strand
GAACACGGTGACGACGGGCAAAATCCTCGGCATCGGCGAGACGCGGGACCAGCTCTACCTTTGCTGCTGCCTCTATCAGGCGCGGTAGTTCTTCAACGGTCATGAGTATCACTGCGTCCACGTCGGCGGTCAGGCGTGGCTTACCCCACAGGCTGGCGGCGACACCGCCAATGATCATCCCCCGATCGTTGAAATGTGCCAGCAACCGTTTCAAGGCCGCCAGGGACGGCAGCAGAGAGGCGATTTCTTTGGCCGGAGTCACGTCTTCACTCCCTTCAACTTCATCCATCGCTGGCGAACGACGGCAATTTCTTCCTCCGACTTCTCCAGAGGCAACCCCAGGCCGATGGCCAGGCGCAGGATGGCGTCCAGTTGCTGCAGTTTCAAAGCCATAGAGGCCGATCTTTGCTCCTCAGCCTCCACAGCGGCCACCGCCTGCCAGCGCTCCCGAAACTCCTTCGCCAACTGCTTATCCACAGCCCCTCCCCCCGCCAATCACCGGTAGCGTGAGCAGGGCGTGCGGCACGATGAGCACGTCCAGCTCGCACCCCAGCCGCTCCTGCACGATGGCCAGGGCCTCGGCCATGGTTGCCGCTGGGATCATCTTCACATCCTGCACGATCTGCGGGTTCTCCGCGCCCACGATGATGACGTTCGCCTCCGCCAACACTTTGGCCATGATGAAGGCCCGCTGCTGACCTGGCGGGTAGCCGTGAAGGCGAGCATCCTCGATGAGGGCCTGCACGGTAGGGAAGTCGCGCAGCGCCTGGTAGAAGCGTTGCTCGCCCACGCCCTCGCCTGCACCCTGCGGGCACTGCGCCGGGATGATGAAAAAGCCCCCCGGCCGGACCACGGGCACCGGGGCGAAGAAGAGGTAGCTCGGCGCCCGCGTGGCCTGATACAGGTTGGCGTCCTTAGGATAGCCCACCCCGCCGATGGCCACGTCGTACTGGTGCGGGATGGGCACTTCAAAGAGACCCCGGGCGATGCTCACGAGCTCGGCGAAGGCGGCCTGCGGTTCCCCCGCCCGCACGGCCACAACACGCTGCGCCTCGTCCTGGACGACGTTGACGATGAACTGCAGTCCGGCGCGCCGGGCGGCCTCGTTCACGGCCTCACGGAAGGGATTGCCGGCGATGCGCCCCAGCCGCGTCCCCGGATGCTCCACCATCTGCGGCCCGTGCGTGTAGGCGATCATGGCCTCCCCTGCCGCCCCCACGGCCAGGGTCTTGGCCCCGCCGGAGTAGCCGGCGTACTGGTGCGGCTCTACGATGCCCGTGGCGATGGTGAGCTTGCTCTCGTAGGCCAGGCGGTTCACGGACAGCGGTATGCCCGACGGCGTGCGCCCCAGGTCTACGAGCATGGCCGGGTTCTGCGCCTCGTGATCCACTACGCGGTAGCGCCCCACCACAGCCTGGCCTAATTTGGCAAGTTTTTCACCCGCCGTGCTGGCGCGGTGCAGCCCCACACCGCAGAGCAGGGTGATGTCCGCGTCGCGCACGCCAGCAGCGGCCAACTCCTCCAGGATCGGCGGGATGAGCAGGTGGTCGGGGCTGGCGCGCGTGGCATCCGTAAAGACGATGCACACCGTATCGCCGGGCCGGGCCATGGCCCGCAGGGGCGGCGCGCCTACGGGATGCGCTAGGGCCTCCCGCACTGCTGCTGGCACGTCGGTCAGGGGCGGCAGGGTCTTGGACTCTACGAGCGTGCCGCGCATCCCCGGCGGCAGAGCGAAAGTGATGCTGCCCTTGCCATAAGGCACAGTGTACGTCATCGTACTCTCCATTCACAGAGGATGGGACGCGGATGTACGCGGATAAACGCGGAAATTTTCATTTTTTCCGTGGCCATCCGCGTTCGTCCGCGTCCAACTTCACACGGGGCCGGCGACAACCAGGGCATAGCCGGGCAAATGGGCGTGGCGCTGGACGGCGGCCAGGATCTGCTCGGCGGTGAGGCGGCGGATGATGGCCGGGTAGCGCTGCAGGTAATCCAACCCCAGGCCGTAGACCTCCATCTCCATGATCGCCCCGGCCATGCCCTCGTTGGTTTCCAGGCGCAAGGCCAGGGAGCCGGTGAGGAAGTCTTGGGCATCGGCCAGCTCCTGGGCGGTGACGGGCGTGGTGCTCAGCCGCGCCCACTCGGCCTGGATGCTGGCGATGGCCTGCTCCACGTGGGCCGGATTCACACCGGCGTACACGGCCCACGGCCCGGCACCCTGCCCCGCCTCCAGGCCGCTGGTGGCATAGTAAGCCAAGCCCTGCTCGTCCCGGACGGTGCGCCCCAGGCGGCCCATCAGCCCCAGGTGGCCAAAGATGACGTCGCCCACCAGCAGGGCATAGAAGTCGGGATCGTGGCGCTTGATGCCCGGAAACCCCAGGACGATGTCGGCCTGGGTCTTGCCCGGCACCGGCAGGTTCTGGCGCACCGGCTCCAGGCGCGACGCCGGCGCAGGAATGTCGAGCGTCGGCCGGTCCCCAACCGCCTGCCAATCGCCGAACGCTCGCTGCACCTTAGCCAGCGCCTCGTCGGGTAAGATGTCGCCGACGATGGCCAGGGTCAGGGTATCGGGGCGATAGAAGCGGGCGTGGCAGGCGGCCAGATCGTCACGAGTCAGGGCCTGCACCGTGTCCGGCTCGCCATCGGATAGCCGGCCGAAGGGGTGGCCGCGGGGGTAGGCCAGGGCGCGGAAGGCTTTGTTGGCCACGTACTGGGTATCGTTGGCGGCTTCCCGCAGGCCGGTGAGGATTTGGCCGCGCAGCTTTTCCACCTCTTCGGCGGGAAAGGTGGGCTGCCGGAGCACGTCGGCGGCGATGTCCAGCCAGGCGTCCAGGTCTTCCACCAGGCAGCGCCCGCCAAAACCCGCCGCCTCCAGTCCCGCCCCCACGCCGAAGCTGGCCCCCAGGGAGTCAAGCTCTGCGTTGAGTTGCGGGAAGGTGCGCTTAGCGGTGCCGCGCTGCAGGGCGGCGGCGGTGAAGCCGGCCAGTCCCGCGGTGGCCGCCGTGTCCTGCACGCTGCCGGCCTCCAGGCGTCCCCGCACCACGACCGAGGCGTTGTTGTGGTTAGGGTGCACCAGCAGCACGATGCCGTTGGCCAGCACCGTCCGCGTTACGGTCTCCGGGCCGATGGGGGCAGTGGCCGATGTGGTCTTACGCGGCATGAAGGGCCTCCTGGATAGGAACGGGTAGGCAAGCAGACAAGGGTTGCCCCTACCAGCCCCTACAACCTAAGCATACCACAGAATGGCGGTCTTGGCAAGAGGACTGGGGATTGCAGATTGCAGATTGCAGATTTAAGATTTTAGATTGCAGATTATTGCCAATCTCTAATCGCCAATCTCTAATCGCCAATCGGCAATCCTCTCGTACCCTTCGCCCCTGCTTGTTCGTTTTGATATTAAGGTGGTTTTCAATTCACAGTCCCCCATCATCGTCTTTCGTCCTTCGTCCTTAGTCTTTCGTCCTTAGTCTTTCGTCAGCCTGCGCTCGTCTGTCAAGCTGAGCGGATGTGTTTCTGCACAAGGAGGGAAAGTTGCTTTACGTACGCGCCTTGTCGGTTATCCTCATCCTGATGCTGGCCATGCCGGCTGCTCCACAGCCAAGTAGTCCGATTTCTGCAGTTTCTAAAGACTGCGGCAGTTGGCTAGAGCCGGCGACAGAGCTGGCCTACGATGACGGTAAGTCGGAGATCTACCTGCCCATGCCCGCCACAGGCCAGCGTCCGGCGGTGGCCTTCCAGCCCTTTGCCGCCGATGTGCCCGATCAGGCCCAACCGGTGGCCAGCGAGCGCCAGGCCGTCTACTTTGGCGGGACGACGATTCTGGCGCAAACCTTCCAGGCCGACCTCGCTGGCCCTCTGGGCCAGGTGATGGTCTATCTGTCCCGCGGCAATGCCACGGCCTACGGCGACGTGCGTGCCACGTTGCGCCGCTGTGACGCCGCGGGCTACCCCACGGGTGATCTTCTGGCCAGCGTGCGCCTGCCGGAGGCCGCCATCCTCGGTCCTGCCTGGTACACCATCCCCCTCACCTCGCGGACATCCCTGATCCCCGACACAGCTTATGGCCTCATCCTGGCGGCGCCGGAGGCCAGTGGCGACACGGCTTATCGCTGGTTTGCGGCCAGTGGCGGCGCCACGGGCGATCCCTATCCCGGCGGCCAGGCGCTGCGCAGTCAGGGCAGCGGCCTCTGGACGAGCGCCGGCCAGCACCTGGACTTCGCCTTCCAGACCAGCGTACGTCTTCCTCGTTGGAACGCCCCCTGGCTGGAACTGCAGGCTGTACGCTTCACGGCCTTCGGCCCGCCCAAGACCCAGGCCCGCGTGTCCTTGTGGGTGGACGGCGATGAAGATGGTACACCCGATCAGGAGCTCACTACGATCAATGCCGAGGTGCAAGGCTCACGCGTGGAGCCCCGCTGGACCGACGTGCTTGTCTCTGACTTCCCGCCCCCACCCTGGTCCTACTGCCGCCTGGATCAGGGCCAGACCTCGCTCCGCCTGGGTGGGCGCACTTTCGGCAACTTTGGGGGGCCCATGGCCAAGGCGCAGACCTTCCGGCCCGCGCAGTCGGCGCCGCTGTGCTCTGTGCAGGTGCCCATCGCTGCTGTGCCAGGGCCCGTCCACGACGCCATCGCCGTGGAGATTTACCCCACGGACACCACGGGCGCGCCCGCCGGCGCCCCTCTCGCCACGGCCACGCTGGGGACTGTCAGCAGCGTAACGCCAAGCTGGTACGTCGCCAGCTTCGGCGCCGGCCTGAACCTGGCCCAGGGCGTGGCCTACGCCCTGGTGCTGACTTCCACTAACAGCGGTCGTGGGGCCTATAGCTGGTACGGCGATGACCGGGATGCCGCCGGTGGCTTTGACCCCTATCGCCATGGGCAATCCTGGGAAATGGAAGAGCCTGGCGGGTGGGGGGCGCTGGCCGCCAACACCGACCTGGCCTTCCGCGCCAGCCTCAGCAGCCAGTGGTGGCCCAATGCCTGGGGAGACCAGCCCCTGTGGGCGGTCGTTGATGCCGAGCTGGCCGTCCTGGGCGCGGACACCTCCTCGGCCTACCAGGGGCGGACCTGGTTCATCAACCCGGCCAGCCCGGCCCAACCGGCGGGCGAGGCCAACGGGAACTTCCTGATTCGCCTGGTGGTAGCGCCGCACAATAACCCCCTGCCCTTCGTCGCCGACGGGCAGCAGCCGCCCAGCGATCCGGGGTATGGCTTGATTACCAGCACCTGGAGCACCCCCACGGCCGTGATCAACGTCGCCGCCTACTGGGATCGTGTGCGGCAACACCCTGGCGCTGTGGGGGCGATGAATGGCTGGGACGATAAGAGCGCCGCCGGGCACGCCGGCTGGTTCCTGGACACCAACGACGTCGCCCCGCCCCACGACGGCCACGTCGGCACCCTGGGGCGGGACGTCCCGGCCGGCATTGTGAACTACGCTCGCTGGGACGCCACCAACACCCTGGGCAACCCCCTCGTGCCGCCGCCGGGCAAGATCGGCCAGCCCTGGAGCGCCTGGACGGTGGACCAGCAGCCGCTGGGCTGGGGCGATCTGAAAGCCGAGATTGACGCCGGGCGGCCGGTGGTGACCACCGTAGTCTTCTGGAATCCCATTGACACGGGCATCGAAGATAGCGCCGCCCGTTACTACACCTGGGGCCCGCAGATCACCGGCACGGCGCAGCTTACCACCACCTATCCGTTGACCTTCACGGAGAGCTTTGTCCACGGCCACGCCGTGACCGTCGTAGGCTATCGGGAGAACTACACGCCGCCCACTTCGTCCCTGCCGGCCACCAACTGGCTGATCGTGCACGACACCTGGCCGGGCACGGGTCTGAATCGCCCGGCGGCCCCGGAGGACGGGAACATGGCCGTGCCCTTCGATCTCTGGCTGGGCAACCGCTACGCCTGGCTGGGCAACAGCCACGTGGCTGTAGACAGCGACCTGGCGGTGAATGTAGCCACCACCTCCGCGCTGGTCGTGCCGGGCGAGCCGGTGACCTACACCCTGACCTTTGCCAACCAGGGGCCGGGCGTGGCCTGGGGCGCGGTGCTCACGGCCATCCTGCCTTCTGAGCTGGTCACCGCCAGCTTTGTCTCCGCCGGTCCACCGATCACGCCCGTGCTCGGCAGCCGCTACGTTTGGGCTTTGGGCGATCTGGCCCCCGGGCAAGGCGGAACGATTACCATCACCGGCTACGTTGACCCTGCTCTGAACGACCCGGAACACACCTTTGTGGGCCTGGCCGAGATCGGCGCGGCCATCTTTGACCCCGACCTCGGCAACAACCGCAGCCGGCTGGGCACCACCATCCTGACCGCCGATCTGCAGGTCTTCAAGAAGGGGCCGACCTACGCCTTCCCCGGCCAAACCATCCGCTACGTCGTCGTCTACAACAATGCCGGCCCCGCTGCGGCGCAGAGCGTGCTCCTGCACGACTACCTGCCCACAGGCCTGACCTACATCACCGATACCGCCCCCTTCCCGCGGGCCATCACGGGCAACCACATTGTCTGGAACCTGGGCACCCTGCCGCCCGATACCGGCGGCAGTATTGCCATCACCGCCCAGGTGACGCTCACCTTCCAGGTGGGAGACGTCTTCACCAACACGGTAGGCAGCGCCACCAGCACGCCAGAGAGCGAATACAGTAACAATGGTGATGTGGTGGCCACATCTGTCTTGCTGCCCCGCATCTATCTGCCGGTACTCCTGCGGGGCTATCCCACACCCTAGCCGGCGATTCCTTCCGCCATCCAGCCAGGCCAGGCCATCCCCGTCCCCTTTCAAAATGTCTGGGGCTGGAGGAAAAAAGCCTTGACATGAACACAAAAATGTGGTAAAATAGGCAACAGAATAGCATGCAAATATGCATATATCGAACAACATTGTACGGAAAAAGACTATGCTGAAAGAGGAGCGGTGGCTGGAGATCGCCCGGCTGCTGGCTGAGAATAAGGTAGTACGGGTCGCCGACATGAGTGTCCGCTTCCAGGTTACTGCGGCCACCATCCGGCGCGATCTGCAAAAGCTAACGCAAGAGGGTAGGCTCAAAAGGACCTACGGGGGGGCTACTGCCCTAGGGTCGGAGCATGTACGGAACTTTCAGGAAGCCGAAGCTAGTCCCTTGCTGGAGGCCAAACGGCGTATCGGCCGGGCAGCAGCAGCTCTGGTGCAGGGGGGCGATACCATCAGCCTCCAGGCCGGCTCCACTACCCTCCAGGTGGCCTGCAGTCTAAAGGGGCAGCGTGGGATCACCATCCTAACCAACGACCTGGACATCGCTTGGGAGTTGGCTCAGTCGTCTGGTATCACCGTCAACCTCACTGGTGGCATCCTGCGGGAGGGCAGTCGTATCCTGGTTGGCCCCCTGGCCGAGCAGACCATTGCTCAGGTGCATGTGGACAAAGCTATCCTGGGGGTGAGTGCCATCAGCCTTCAGGAGGGCCTCACGAACGTGGATCTCCTGGATGCCCAGATCAAGAAGGCGATGATCCAGGCCGCTGATGAAGTCATCGTTGTGGCTGACCACACCAAGTTCGGCAAGGTCCACTTCGCCCGGGTGGCCCCCCTCAGCGCCATCCAGAAGCTGGTCACTAATGACGGTATCGTCCCCGAGGACTTGGCGGCGCTCCGGGCGATGGGCATTGAGGTTATTGTTTGTTGAAGGAAAGGAGGAAAACCATGGTAACTAGAAGGATCGGTCTATTGCTCTCCCTGTTGACCGCACTAGCCCTGTTGGCGGCAGCGTGCGGCCCCACCCCCACTCCTGCCCCCACCCCTACGCCGCCCCCCAAGCCGGTCGCCCCGACCCCCACCCTTGTGCCACCCACTGCCACCCCCGTCCCCAAGCCAGTGGCAGTGAAGATTAAAGCGTGGACCATCGGGCCGGGTCCTATGCCCTTCACCAGGGCAACCAATCTGGAGGAGGCAGCCACAAGGCTTAACGCCTTGGGGCTCATCCCGCAGAAGGTCGTGATCGAGACCATGTTCTCCGATCTAAAGTGGGACCCCTTTACGGATAAGTTCTACACCGCTTGCAAGGCCAAAGAGGGTCCGCACATTGTGACCTTGAAAGACATCGCCAAGCTTGCTGAGGGCGGTTTCCTGGTACCCCTGGACGATCACGTTAAGGAGCGGTGGGGGCTTGGCTATGACGACATTTATCCTTCTCTGTGGGCTGCCGTCAAGTACAAGCCGACGAAAGGGCCCTATGCGGGCCAGGAGCATATTTGGGGTATACCTCAGGATGCCACCCCCAATGGGATCTGGTACCGCAAGGATGTGCTGAGGGCCTTGGGTTACACCGATGCCGACATTGCCAAGATGCTGCCCGCGACGGCCAAAGGGGTGACCCTCGATGATTTAAAGAAGCTGGCCAAAAAGGCAAAGGATGCCGGCCGAGTGGAATGGGGATTCCTCCACCGGCCTAGCGCTGGCGAGACTGTCTACATTGACATGAAAATCTTCGGGGGAAGGGTCTACGACCTTGCGACAGACAAACTGGTGCTCACCAAATCTGCTGCCCTGAAAGCCTTCCAGTGGTATAAGGGCCTGGTTGATGAAGGGCTGCTCCCCAAAGCTCCTCCTGAGTGGGGCGTCATCCATAAAGCCTTCGTGGACGGCAAGGTGCTCTTTACCTTTGCCAGCCATGCGGGGACCCCCGCCGAATGGATGGAGGTGTATGGCCTGACCGATGAGGCTTTCAAGAAAAACCTGGGCTTCATGCTCTTCCCGCCGGCCGTGCCCGAGGCCAAGCCCATAACGACCCTGGGACCTCTGGCCTACCTGGTGACGAAGGGATGCGTAAAACCAGAAGAGGAGAACCCAGAGGCAGCGGCCCTGGTCCTGTTGTTGGCCTCTTCAGCGGATCTGCAGGTAAAGCACACAATCCAGACCATGCGGCCACCCATCAGAAAGTCAGCCTTGTACCATCCGGACCTGGCAAAGTACAAGTATGCTGACTACATCAAAGAGATCACCCCCATGCTGGAATACGCCGAGGACGTTCCCAAGCATCCTCTCTGGGGCAAGTACATGAGCAACGTCTTCGCCGTCCTTAAGGCAGTTGAGGCTGGCATCTTGACGCCAGAGGCAGCCGTCGGGGAACTGGAGAAGACCTTGAAGGCGGACATCCCGGACATCATCATCGAATAGAGCCAACCAGCAGCGGGCGGTTCCTTGTCAGTCAAGGAGCCGCCCGCTATCCTTAGTGGGGTGAACATTATGAGCATTCCATCCAGCTTCTCGGCTCTTGAAAGGGTCAAAGCGGCCAGGAAATCTTCCCTGCTCTTCTTCTTGGGGCCTATGGTGCTCTTCGTATTCTCTTTCTACTTCCTGCCGGTGATCTTCACCACCCTCATGTCCTTCACGGACATGGATGAGACTTTCAATTGGAACTTCATCGGGTTGGCCAATTTCGCGAAGGTCATCGCAGGAGGCGATCCGCGAATTCCTGGCATAATAAGAAACACAGCAATTTATGTGCTCTTTGCCCTGATCCTCACCGTGGGCCTGGGGCTGGCCATAGCGCTTGTCACTACGCAAATGCGGGAGGGCGCCGGCATATTCTTCCGGGCAGTGTGGTTGCTACCTAACCTGACGCCGCCAGTGGTGTATATCCTGTTGTGGAAGTGGTTTTTCGATCCTACACCCTATGGTTTTTTGAACTCCATCCTGGGAGCTTTTGGCCTACCCCCTGAGCCCTGGCTAGTTCATTACGCCCTGCCCATTGTGATCCCGGTTAATGCCTTCATCGGGCTTTCCTTCAGTATGATCGTGTTTACCGCGGCGATCAAATCTATACCTACGGACTTCATCAACGCGGCGAAGGTAGACGGGGCTTCCACCTGGCAGACCATCCGCTATGTGACCCTACCGCTATTAAAGTGGCCGATCATGTTCATGACGGCCTGGCATCTCATCGCCCACCTGAACTCCTACGTGTACATCTTGCTTCTCACCGATGGAGGGCCGTACTACAGAAGCGAGGTCTGGGCACTATACGCCCTGCACAAGTCCTTTGACTATTACGAATTCGGCTATGGGGCAGCGATAGCCATGCTCCTGGTGGCCGTTTCGGTGATCTTAACCCTGGGCATCTGGAAGCTCTTCGGCTTCACCAGGCTCATGCAGCCCAGCAAGATCGAGGTGTAAACAGTGGCCAAGCTTAAGAGCGCCTCTCCCTACGTCCTAATGACCTTGGCTTCCCTCCCGTTCTTGTTCCTATATGCCTGGCTGATCATGAACTCCTTCAGCAAACAGGTCAGTTTTGGCCTCATACCTGAGGAACTCACTCTAAAGAACTGGCGCTTCCTGTGGTCCCCTATCCCCTGGGGACTGGCAAGGACATCTATATGGACCGTCCTCCTCAACACGATCCTCTATGCTAGCGGAGTGGCCGTGCTCCAGGCACTGGTCTGCACCCTGGCCGCCTATGCCCTTTCCAGGATGGAATTCCGGGGTAAGACCCTGATCCTGGGATTACAGATGCTGTTACGAGCCTTCCCCGGCGTCTTGTTGCTCATCGGGACATTCTTTGTGCTCCTCCATCTGCGCTTGCTCTATACGATACCGGGCGTGGTCTTAGCCAGGATGTCTATGGAGATACCCTACGGGGTGTGGATTATGAAAGGCTTCTTCGATGGGGTACCCTGGGACATCGAATGGGCCGCTCTGGTGGATGGGTGCTCAAGGTTTCAGGCCTGGCGCAAGATTCTCTTCCCGCTGGTTATACCGGGACTCCTGGCGATAGGGCTCTTCGCCTTCCTGGCTGGCTGGGAGGATTTCATTTTCGCCTACATCCTCTTGCCGGGGCAGACGCAGGTGCTATCGGTGCTTATCCAGGGGCTGATCGCTACGGAGGTGATGGACTATGGCCTCTTGGCCGCCATGTCCCTCTTCTATGTAGCGCCGGCTATGATCTTCTTCCTGCTCGCCCAAAGAGCACTGACGAAGGTGACTATAGCCGGCGTGAGGCCATAATCTCCGTGCGCTGGGAAGAGGTAAAAGCCGCCGATTTGTGATATAATAGACAATGACAGCATACAGGAAGGAGGAGAAGTTTTAACCTATGCCTATCAAAGGCCTTGGCATCAACGCCTATTCCTGGCGAATTGATGGCAACCTGGAGACTTTAGAGAACGACCTGGCCCGTTTCCAGGCCGTTGGCTACAACTACGTAGAGATCCCGGTGCATGGAGTGGACGCCGTCCTCAACGGCCAACTCAACGTGCGCCAGGTTCGCAAGATTAAGGAAATCCTGTCGCGATTCCACCTGCGCTATACCGTCCATTGCGCTGACTCTTTGAACCTTATGGACGCCGACGATTATCTTTTGGCCAAGAGTATCCTTCAGGCCAGCCTCGAGTTCGCCGGGGAAATCGGAGCAGAGATTTTGGTCTATCATGCGGGCAGGATCACCCTCCAGCACGAGTATCTGGGACAGTTGGCTCTCACTCGTGAGTTCCTGACTATCCCGGACCGGACCTACGTGGACGAGCGTAAGGGGGCCGAACGGGAGGCCCTGGCCGAACTGTCAGGGCTGGCAGCAAAGCTGGGCGTAATACTCACTGTGGAGAACGCCGACCCCCGGATAGAGGACGAGGCCCTCTGGGAGATGGCCCGACGCATCCGCGACCGAGGGATAGATATCACCTACCGCCTGGCCCCCGGCGGCGACAGAGCCATCTACAACTATGGGGGGATGATCGAGCGGCTGGTAGCGCAGGTGCAGCGCATTGACAGGCCCAACGTGGGCCTTACCCTGGACTGTGGCCACGCCTACATTGCCTCCCACTACTACGGCTTCGACTATCTGCGGGCTATCGAGATAGCGCTGCCCTACACCCGGCACCTCCACATCCACGATGACTTCGGTAAGCCGGCCGGGGTGGACCGGCGGCTGGGCATCCTCATCCCCAACGGCAAGGGCGACCTGCACATGCCCATCGGTTGGGGGAAGATTCCCTATCGGGAGGTCTTCTCCCGCCTGCGAGACTATAATTATGATGGCGTCCTCCTGCTGGAGATCAACCCCCGCTACAGCGCCTTCTACAAGGACGCCTTCCAAGAGACTAGGGACCTCCTGGTTGAATGCGGGCTCGAGGTGCAAAAATGGACCTGATCCTGGCCATTGTAAGCGAGGATGATGCCACTGGGGTGGTAGATGCCCTGACAGCCAGCGGCTATGGGGTGACACGCATCAACACAGCCAGCGGCCTCTTGAAGATGCCCAACGTCACGCTCCTGGTGGGCGTGGAGGATGACCAAACCGACGAGGCTGTGAAAATCATACGAGCCAACTGTCGCCCCCACATCGAACCGGCCCCACCACTGTCCCTGGCCTGGCCGGAGGAGCATGTCCCACCCCTACCCAGGCCGAAAGAGGTGGAGGTGGGCGGGGCCGTGATCTTCATCTTGGAAGTCAAGCGCTGCGAGCACTTGTAGTGGTGAATCGCGCTTCTATCCCAGGGGACGTCCCTGGCCTTTTTCTTGGGCTTGATTGACAAAGACGACCTGTTGTGATAAACTGGAATTGTTGCTGATTCAGGATTGCCGAAAGGGGGTGGTTACTTAGCCAACAGCCGTGGGGGGATTGGTGTTGATCCCCAGAATCACTAACCAATCTTAAGGAAGGAGGCTAACAAAGATGTTGTCCAAGAAGCATTGGTTCGTGCTCCTGGCCCTGGTCACCATCCTCGCTTTGCTCCTCACCGCCTGTGGTCCAGCAGCCACACCTACTCCCGTTGGTCCCAAAGAGGTCAAGCTCCTTGTCTGGGCGCAGGCCGGCGCCACGGAAGGCTGGCGGGCCGACGCTCCCGTAGCGGCCGGCAAGACCCTCAACGCCGAGTGGCAGCCCAAGGGGACTACCGTCATCGTGGAAGGCGTCAATGACCCCGCCGGTTGGGCCGACTACAAGAAGAAGTTCACCCTGGCCGCCGATGCCGGGCAGGCCCCCGACATCGTCCTCTCTGGCCACGAGGACGTACCGGTGTGGGCACAAGCTGGTTACATCGTCCCGCTGGACGATTGTATCAAGAACTACAAGGAATTCAACGACGTCATCCCCAGCCTGTGGAACTCTACCCTGCACGATGGCAAGAAGTGGGCCATTCCGCAAGACACCGAAGCCCGGCCCATGTTCTTCAGCATCCCCAAGCTCAAGGCCCTGGGCTGGACCGACGCCCAGATCGCCGAACTGCCCAAGAAGATTGAGAAGGGCGAATTCACCCTGGACGACATGATCGCCACGGCCAAAGAGGCGGTGGCCAAGGGCGTGGTGGAGAAGGGCTACGGCTACTGGCACCGCCCGCGCAAGGGCGGCGACTTTATGCAGTATTACTATGCCTACGGCGGCCGCCTCTACGACGAGAAGACCAAGAAGCTAGTCATTACCAAGTCGGCCCTCACCTCTTTCTACACCTTCCAGCGTCGGGTCGTGACCGAAGGCATCACGCCGGAGAAGTACATCGGCACCGAGTGGAGCATCTGGCATGACACGGTGGCCCGGGGCAAGGCGCTCTTCTTTAATGGCGGTATCTGGCAGTGGTCCGACTGGGCTGCCAACTACGTGAAAGACCTGGGCGGGCGTGAATACCTGCAGAAAACCATCGGCTACGCCTTGCAACCTGCGGGTGTCAAGGGCAAGCCGGGGTCCACGCTCTCCCACCCGTTGGTCTACATGGTCACCAGCAAGAAGGCCAGTGGCAAGGACAACCAGGAATGGGCTTGCCGGCTGCTGGCCAAGACCACCACGCCGGAACTGAACACCAAGCACGCCCTGCAAAGCACCCACCTGGCCATCCTGACCACGCAGCTCAATCAGCCAGAATACAAGGCTGAGCCTTTACTGTCCGGCACGGCCTACATGTCCAACTTTGCCTGGTTCCAGCCCAACCATCCTCAGTACAGCGTCTGGTTCGATATTGTGTACAAGGGCATGGAGGATGCGGAGAACGGCGTCAAGACGGTAGACCAGGCCGTGGCTGACGCCATCAAGCAGTTGCAGGTTGAACTGGGCGACCAGGTGATTGTTGAGTGATCCTGTTGAACCGCGAAGACGCAAAGACCGCCGAGTGGTGACAAGGTGAGGGGGTGACACGGTGACGGAGTCCGTCTCCCTGTCACCCTGTCTTCCTCGCTGCGCCCTTTGCGTCTTCGCGGTTGTTGGTAAAAAGGAGGGCGCTATGGCCACAACCAGCGCACAAGCGGCCACGCCAAGCCGGCGACTGAGCGACCGCCTCCGCAGTAGCTTCGTGCCTTTTGCCTTCATGACGCCGGCCGCTATTCTTGTCATCCTCTTCTTCTTCCTACCGGTGCTCATAATTCTTGGTATATCCCTCACTAATATGAGCACGGCAACCGGTTTCCAGAACTGGCGCTGGATCGGCTGGCAGAACTTTCAGAAGATCATCGCGCATCCGGATACGCGCATCGTCCTCTGGGCCACCATCCAGTACGTTGCGCTCACCCTGGCCTTCTTCAACATTGGGATGGCGCTGGTGATCGCGCTCCTGAGCACCCACGTCCCCAGACGGGCCGGGTTTTTCTTCCGCGCGCTCTGGCTCTTGCCGCGCATCACACCCTCGGTCGTCTACGTCATGATGTGGCGCTATATTGCGGCGGCTGGCCCCTACGGGATTCTCAACCAGCACATCCTGGGCCCCCTGGGCCTTCCGAACCAAAACCTTGTCCCCACCTACCCCTGGCTCTTTGTCATCCTGGTCAACGGCTTCATCGGCGCCTCCTTCGGGATGATCATTTTCAGCTCGGCCATCGAGTCTATCCCCAAGGATTACATGATGGCTGCCCTGGTGGACGGCTGCACCATCTGGCAACGCATTCGTTACGTGATCCTGCCCATGTTGCGTTGGCCGCTCATGTTTGTGACCGCCTACCAGACGCTCTCTCTTCTGACTTCCTTTGAGCAGATCCTGCTCCTGACCGATGGCTCCTTTGGCACGGAAGTATGGGCCCTCTGGTCCTATCACCGGGCTCTCTCCAACTACTGGGGCAACTTTCAGTGGGGGTTTGGCTCGGCCCTGGCGGCGGTTCTGGTGGTCATTGGCATTATCATGGCCGTGATCTACATGCGCTACTTCCGCTTCGGACAGCTTCTGCAAGAGCCCAAGATTGAGATGTTGTAGGAGGATGCTATGACTATCCGGCAGAGGATTTCTGAGGCGATTCCCTTGATCTTATTGACCATTCTTACGCTGCCCGTGGTACTGGGGTTCGTCTGGCTCGTCATCTCCACCTTCTCACGCCGAACCTATGGCCTGCTCCCGGTGGATACCAAAGGCAACTTTGGCGGTCTGACACTGGAAAACTGGAAGTTCCTGGTGACCGACAAGGATATCTGGCCCGTCACCCTGAACACATTTATCCTGGCCGTGGGTCTGGCCGTGGGCGTGGTGCTGATTTCGGCCATGGCCGGCTATGCCCTGTCCCGCATTCGCTTCCCGGGCCGGCAAGGATTTCTGGCCATGACCCTGATCCTGCACGCCTTTCCCAGTGTGACCCTCTTGATCTCGATCTATTTTGTCTTGCGCTGGATCTCCGCGGTGCCCCTGCTAGGGAAGGGCCTCCCCTTCATTGGTGGTTTTGGCTACAACACCTTGGGGGGTGTCATCCTGGTGAGTGTGGCGCTGCAGTTGCCCTTGGGCGTCTGGCTGATGAAGGGCTTCTTCGACATGGTCTCGTGGGACATGGAACGGGCGGCCTTGATTGACGGCTGCAGCCGCTTTCGGGCCTGGTGGCAGGTGGTGCTGCCGCAGATTCGCCCTGGCATTGCGGCCCTTTCTATTTTCTCGTTTATATCCGGTTGGGGGTCGTTTCTCATCCCCTACACCTACATGACAGCGCAAACCAAGAGCGTCATCGCTGCTTACCTCAACAAGCTGATGGGGGAAACGGTGCCCATGAACTATAGCGCCATCGCCGCCGTGGGGCTATTCCAGATGATCCCCGTGTTGATCTTCTTCATCTTTACGCAGGAGTATCTCCTCAGCATCTATGCTGGTGGCACAAAGGGAGGGCAGTAGCATGAAAGTCCTTCTGGAGAACTTAAGCAAGCATTTTGGCAAGGTTATCGCCGTCCATGAGGTGAACCTGGAGGTCCGCGATGGCGAATTCGTGGCCCTGCTGGGGCCGTCGGGTTGTGGCAAGACGACCACCCTATTAATGATCGCCGGCATCTACCAGCCGACGGCGGGCACGATCAAATTTGGGGAACGGGTGGTGAATTTTCTGCCACCAAAGGAACGCAATATCGGCATGGTTTTCCAGAGCTATGCCCTCTACCCCCACATGACGGTCTTTGCGAATATCGCCTTCCCTATGATCCTGAAGAAGGTGCCCCAGGTCAAGATGCGGGAGAATGTGAAGAAAGTGGCCGACCTCCTGCAGATTGGCAATCTGCTGGATCGTCACCCCGGGCAACTCTCCGGCGGGCAGCAGCAGCGCGTGGCCCTGGCGCGGGCCTTGGGTAAAGAGCCGGATTTGCTGTTGTTCGATGAGCCCCTCTCCAACCTGGACGCCAAGCTGCGCCTGAGAATGCGCAGCGAGATCAAGCGGCTGCAAATGGAGTTGGGCATCACGTCTGTCTACGTAACCCACGACCAGGTGGAGGCCATGACCATGGCCGACCGGGTGGCGGTGATGCACGAGGGTCGCTTGCTGGCCTACGATACGCCAGACACGCTGTACAACCGGCCCAGCACGCTATTCACCGCCGGCTTTATCGGCTCCCCGCCCATGAACTTCCTGCCCATGCGCTTGGAGCGGAAGGACGGCGCGGTTTGCCTGGACACGGGCTGGTTGTGCTTGCCCCTCTCGGCGGAGCAGGGCGATGTTGTGGCCCGCAGCCACATGGGGGCCAACGTGATCCTGGGCATCCGCCCAGAGCACCTGGCGATTGTGCCCGAAGGCGACCTGAAGGCCACGGTGTACGTGGTCGAGCCACTAGGGCGCGAAGACCTGGTGGTGCTGCGAGTTGATGAGAACGAGTTGCGGGTGCTGATGCCGTCGCCATTCCGCGGCGAGGTCGGGCAGATGGTAAGCGTGCGCCTGGACCGCAGCAAGCTGCACCTCTTTGATCCGCAGACCGAGCAAGCACTCTTGTGATTGCCGGTTGGGATTGGGTGGCGTCGGGCTGTCTCAGCACAGAGACACGGAGAGCACAAACAGGAGACAAGGGGACACGGTGCCAGGGTGCCAGAGTGACAGGGGGACAAGGAGACATGGTGACACGGCAGTCTCCTCGTCCCCCTGTCTCCTTGTCTCCCCATTGCCAGGTTTAGCTGGCTTATGGCCTATCATGAACAGACGAAGCTTCCTTCTGGGACTGGCCAGCCTGGGGGCGATGGGCCTCGCCGCCTGGGTGCTGCGACCTTTGGTCATTCCTGACAACGAGCCGCAGGAGGACACGGCGATGCCAGCACCGCGCCGCTATCTGATCATCGCCCACCGGGGTGCTTCCGCCTACGAGCCGGAGAACACCCTGCGCGCCTTTCGCCGCGCCATCGAGCTGGGCGCCGACATGAGCGAGCTGGACGTGCACCTGAGCAAGGACGGTCAGCTCATCGTCATGCACAACGCCACCGTGGACAAGACCACCAATGGGCGAGGGGCGATCAAAGACCTGACCCTGGCCGAGCTCAAGCGCCTGGACGCCGGCAAGGGCGAGCCGATCCCCACGCTGCAGGAGGCCATTGACCTGGTGCGCGGCCAGAACGGCCTGTACATCGAGCTCAAGGCGGAAGGCACGCCGGGACCGGTAGTGGACCTTCTGCGGGTCAATAGCTTCACGGCACGGCGGCAGGTGATCGTGGGGTCTTTCCAGCCGTTGTTGGTGCAGCAGGTCAAGGAATTGGCGCCGGAGATCGCCACCTCCCTGCTGGTCGACCCGGTGTATCCGGCGGAGCAACTCATCGCCCTGACCAAAGCCGTCCAGGCCGATTACGTGCACCTGTGCTGGGAGAGCCGCCATCTCCAGCCGCACAAGCTGCTGACGCCCGAGCTTTTGGGCGCCCTGCGAGCGGCCGGGTTGGGCATCGTCCTCTGGCACGAGGAGCGGCCCAGCGAACTGCGCCTCCTGCGCACCCTGGACGTGGACGGGATCTGCAGCAACACGCCTGATCTGCTCCTGTAATTCAAACCACAGAGGCACGGAGAGCACAGAGAAAATTACTAACTCCGTGTTCTCTGTGTCTCTGTGGTTATAATTGGGGTCATGCATGACCATTCGCTTCCTGGCTGCTCTGGTGTCGTTATCCTTCCTGCTGGCGGCCTGCTCTACGGCTAAGCCCGCCTCGCCAGTCCCGGGCTCGCCAGTGCCGGGGAGTACCCCGCTGGCCGGGGCTCCGCTGGTGGCGCAGGACATCGTCGTCACCGAGGCTGGCGAGGTGGTCGTGGCGCTGCGCGCCAGCGCCCCCGGCACCTCCTGGGCGCGCCAGGGGGCCGAGGCGGCCACAGTCTCCATTCACGTGGACGGCCAATACAAAGCCGACGTGGTGCTCTTCCGCGGCGAGACTGCGTTCACCTACGAAGCCCTCCTGGGCGGCCTGAGCAAGGGCCAGCATCGCCTGGCCGTGTACCGGGAGCCGAGCAAATCGGCGGCGCAGGCCAAAGAGGTGCGTGTGGACGAGGTGACCGTGCGCCTCTACTCGCCTGGCGATCCCCTGTACCAGGTCATGGCCCACGCCCCCATCCTCTACGGGCGCGATGAATCGCGCTACAGCGACGTGCCCCTCTTCATGTACCACGAGGTCACGCCGCAGCCGGCCGGCACCGCCATCCAGTACACGATCATCTTCAGCAACGAGGACAGCGGCACCGCGGCCGATGGCCTCATGGCCCGCTGGGGACGGCTGACCGACATCGAGTGGGTGTACCGGGTGGTGCTGGACGCCGCGGGCAACGTGGCCCGTGAGGAGTTCCAGGACAAGGATCACAACACGGTCATCTTTCGCGGCGCCAAAGACGGCCGCCACCCGCTGCTGAAAGACGTCACCAAGAACAACCTTTTTGCTGACACCGGCACCTCGCCCTATCGCTTTACCCTGGTGCCCGCCGAACCCCTGCCCGATGCGGCGCGTGAGGAGATGATGGATCGCCACCCCTGGATGTACCGCGTGATGGCCGAGGAGTGGGAACGCGAGGCTGCGGAGTGGACGGAGAAGAGCGCCAGCCCGGATACGCGGGCGGTGAGCGACCCGCGCAATTACCTGTACGTGGAGTTCAAGAGCGCCCCGTCAGGCGGGGCGCCGTGCGACGCCAAGCTGGCCATCCAGGTCAAGCTGCGCGGCAGCGACCGCTGGTACTCGTCCGATCACGGCGTGGACAGCCTGCGCATCCAGAGTCAGGGGTGGCGGCGAGGCACCGTGGAGTTGCCGCCAGGCACCACGGCCGATCAGGTCGAGGCCCTGCGCCTGGCCGTGTATCCCGGCAAGAATCTGCCCAACTGCGCCCTGGTCTGCACCGACGTGCGCAAGGCTTTCTTCCTGAGCCAGGACTACGTGCCCGGCCCCTCGCTCCTGACCTGGCACGGCGAGCAAATCCTGGACGCCGCTGCCGGGTCGCCGTATCCGGATCAGCTTGTGTTGCCGGTGAGGTAGTGAAACGTAAAACGTGGAACGTGAAACATGAAAATCACGCATCACGTTTCACGCCTCACGCCTCACGTTTCACGCTTCACGTTTCACGTCTCACTTCTCCTCCCCCTTGACAGGGCCTCTTTTGTGTGCTACTATAGACATTACCTATAGTCACCGGATTGAACAGACCGTAGGCCAGGTTGCTAACCTGTCGCCCAGGCCTGGGAAAATCCCCTTGCCAACGAGGAGGCACCATGCCCGCTGCCCATGCCCTGCTCGGCCTGCTGGGGCGCGGCGAACGCTACGGCTACGAGCTCCGGCGCGAGCTGGAAGA
>Ga0194112_10004145_pt1 | contig 19938 bp, 12 predicted proteins | sample TA2MahC400mmetaG_FD_146191 | JGI IMG/M metagenome (GOLD analysis project Ga0194112, IMG submission 146191) | Freshwater microbial communities from Lake Tanganyika, Tanzania - TA2015016 Mahale Deep Cast 400m | ecosystem: Environmental > Aquatic > Freshwater > Lake | place: Tanzania: Lake... | reverse complement strand
CGCTTCCCCACTCCCGCCTCCCCTCTCCCGTCCCCGCCCCCTCACTTCTCCGCCCGCGGAACGGCGCCGAGGAGGTGGCGGACGAAGAAATCGGCGCGTCGGCGGCGGCCGTAGGCGCCCTCGCCGGACCCATGGCCCTCGCCGGGGATCACGATCAACTCGAAGTCCTTGTCGGCGCGGACGAGCGCATCGACGACCTGCATCGTCGACGCCGGATCGACGTTGCGGTCGAGTTCGCCGGCCGTCAGCAGCAGCGCCCCCTGCAGCCGGTGCGCCTGCGTCACGTTCGACTGCTCCGCGTAGTGCGGCCCGACCGGCCAGCCCATCCACTGCTCGTTCCACCAGATCTTGTCCATCCGGTTGTCGTGGCAGCCGCAGTCCGCCGCCGCGGCCTTGTAGAAATCCCCGTGCCAGAGCAGTGCGCCGAGCGCGCTCTGGCCGCCGGCGGAGCCGCCGTAGATGCCGACGCGGGAGAGGTCCATCCACGGGCGCGTCGCGGCCGCGGCCTTCATCCATGCGATGCGGTCGGGGAAGCCGGCGTCGGCCAGGTTCCGCCACGCCACGTCGTGGAACGCCTTCGACCGGTACGACGTGCCCATGCCGTCGATCTGGACCATGACGAAGCCCAACTCCGCCAGGTCGCGCAGAGTCGAGCCCGCACTCCACGCCTTGGGCACGAAGGCGCCGTGCGGGCCGGCGTAGATGTGCTCGATGACGGGATAGCGCCGCGCCGGATCGAAGGTCGTCGGGACGATCAGGATGCCGTGGATGTCCGTGACCCCGTCGCGGCCCTTGGCCACGAACCGCTCGGGCGCGCGCCAGCCGGCGGCGAGCAGCGCGGAGGCGTCTGCGCGCTCGAGGACGCACACGAGGCCGCCGTCGGACGCGCACCGCAGTTCGTGGACCGGCGGGTGGTCGACGCGCGACCAGCGGTCGACGATCCAGCGGCGGTCGGGCGAGAACTCGACCGTGTGCGTGCCGTCGCCCTCCGTCAGCACCGTCAGCCCCGTGCCGTCGAAGTTCACGCGGGCGAGATGCACGTGGTAGGGATCCTGCCCCGGCCGGATGCCGCCCGCGCGGAACCAGACCTGGCGCGCCTCCTCGTCGACGCGCTCAACCTCGCGAACGACCCATTCGCCGCGCGTGATCTGCGCCTTCACGCGGCCGTCGGCGAGGTCGGCCAGGTACAGGTGGTTCCAGCCGTCGCGTTCGGACATCCACACCGCCTCGCGCGTCGCCGGCATCCGGTGGAGGAAGAACTTCCCCGAGTAGCAGACGAAGGTCCGGCTCGTCTCGTCGATCAGCGTCCGCGCCCGGCCGTCCGCCGCCGCCACCTCGACGAGCCGCAGGACCTGGTGGCCGCGCTGGTTGTAGACGAAGGTGAAGGCCGACGCGTCCGGAAGCCATTCCAGTTCCGTGAGACGCCACGGCGTCGGGAAGAGGTCGGTGGCGACGGGGATTTCGCGCGCGGCCGCGACGTCGAAGAGGTGCGGCAGGGCCACGTCGATCGCGTCGCCCGGCTTGGCGTAGTCCTGCCAGTGCAGCACGGGCTGGACCTGCGCGCGGGGCGACGACTCGACGAGCGGGATGCGGCGGCGCTCCGCCGCCTTCGTCTTCATCACGACGAGGCGCGAGGAGTCCGGCGACCAGTGGAACGACCCGCCGTACCGGTCGCCGTCGCGGCCATCCTTCGTCAGTTCCCGCTCGGCGCCCGAGGCGGCTTCGCGCACGACGACGTTGTGATCGCGGATCCGCGCGGTCCAGCGGCCGTCCGGCGACTCGTTCTCCGGCCGTCGCCGCGCGACCGGTTCCGGCGCGGGCGGCGGCGGGGGCGGGGTGTCGTCGACGACCACCTCCACCGGCCCCTCCTCCGCCGCGAAGAGGGCGAGCTCGCGGCCGTCGTCGGCCGTCGCCAGCCAGACGTGTCCCGCGTAGGTCGATCGCACGCGCTTGTCGCCCGGAGGGATCGTCGCATAGGGAACGCGACGGCCCTCGAAATCGAGCCAGTGGAGCGTGACGCGGTTCGTCGATGCGTTGCGGACCGTGATCTCGGTCTCCGCGCCGCCGCCCGGACTGCGGCGCGGCGCGCGGCCGGACGCCGGCGGCTTCGGCGGGGTTGCAGGCGGCTTGAAGCCGGCGCGCCGCTCGCCCGTGACGGCGTTGACGAAGACGGTCTCGAAGGCATCCGGCCCGGTGCGGACCTTGTACCAGAAGGTGGTGCCACCGGGCATCCAGACCGGGTCGACGTTGGCGCGGAAGACCTTGTTGCGCGTCAGTTCGCCGAGCCGCCCCGCGCGCTCGTAGTCCGCCTTCGTCCCCTGCGCCGCCGCGCCCGCCGCCCCGGCGAGCCCTAGCGCCACCACCATCCGGATTCCGCGATTCATGCGGCGCATCATAGCCGCCGCCCGGAGGTGGAGGAAGCCGGGCGGGCGGGCGACCGACGTGGAGCCGTGATGCCGTGTGGCTGTATGGCGGGGGGACAGGGTGGAAGCGCGGCGGCGTGCGGTGGGGCGGTTGGATATTGCGGCCGTGCCGAGGCGGGGCTACAAAGACCGTCATGAACGCGCACCTGTTCCGCGTGGTCCTCGGCGCCGCCCTTGCGTGGACCGCGACGGCGGGAGCCGCCCCGCCGAACTTCCTGGTCATTCTCGCGGACGACATGGGCTTCTCGGACCCCGGCTGCTACGGCGGCGAGATCGAGACGCCGGCCCTCGACCGCCTCGCCGCGAACGGGCTCCGGTTCACGCAGTTCTACAACACCGCCAAGTGCCACTCGTCGCGCGTGAGCCTGCTCTCCGGGCGCTGGTGCCGGCAGGCGGGCGACGAGAGCCTCCGCCGCGCCGTGATCCTGCCGGAGGTGCTCGGCCCGGCCGGCTACTTCACCGCGATCTCGGGCAAGTGGCACCTGTCGCGCGATCCGACCGACTTCGGCTTCCAGCGCGCCTTCGGCCACCTCTCGGGCGCCTGCAGCTACTACCTCGGCGACCGCTCGTTCCGCCTCAACGGCGAGCCGTGGCCCGTGCCGGCGACGAACTTCTACACGACCGTCGCCAACGTCGATTTCGCGCTTCGCTTCCTCGACGAGGCGAGGGAGGCGAAGAAGCCGTGGTTCCTCTACCTCGCCTTCAACGCGCCGCACGCGCCGCTGCAGCCGCTGGAGGCGGACTACAAGCGGAACCTCGGCCGCTACGACGCCGGCTGGGACGCGGTCCGCGCCGCGCGCGCCGCGAGGCAGCGGGACCTCGGCCTCTTCGGCCGCGACGTCGAGCCCTGCCCGCGCCCGGCCCACGTCCCCGCGTGGGATTCGCTGCCGCCGGAGACGCGCGCGTGGGAGGCGCGGCGCATGGCGGCCTACGCGGGGCTCATCCACCGGCTCGACGCCGAAATCGGACGCCTTGTCGACGGCCTCGCCCGCCGCGGCGAACTGGAGAACACGCTCGTGCTCTTCGTTTCGGACAACGGCGCGTGCCCGTACGACCGCAAGTCCGTCGGACGCGACCGCGAGCCCTACGAGCCGGACACGAGGTGGAGCGACAGCACCGGCTGGGCCTGGGCGCGCAACACACCCTTCCGCTACTACAAGCAGAACCAGTTCGAGGGCGGCATCGCGACGCCGGCGATCGTCCATTGGCCGGCGGGCCTGAAGACGAAGCCGGGCACGCTCGTCCATTCGCCCGCCCACCTCGTCGACGTGCTGCCAACCCTGGCCGCGCTCGGCGGCGCGAGGATCCCCGACGCGTGGCCCGACCGCGAGCCGACGCCGCTGGCGGGCGTCTCGCTGGCGCCGATCCTGGCGGGCGGCGCGGTGACGAACCGTCCGCCGATCCACCTGCTCTTCGCCTCCGACCGCGGCCTGCGCGACGGCGATTGGAAGCTCGTCAGCTTCCAGAGCCAGCCGTGGGAGCTCTACGACCTCGCCCGCGACCGGACCGAATTGCACGATGTCGCCGCGCAGCATCCCGACGTCGTCGCGCGGATGGCGAAGCAGTGGCACGACATGGCCGCGAACGTCCTCCAGGCCCCGGCGAAGGAATGCGCGCCCGTGGCCGCAGAGGCGGCGGAGCCACGGCATCGCGAATGGACGGACTTCTCCGCCCCCGGCGCGAGCGACGCGCGCCACGCCGCCGCGAAGGAGCAGCGGACGGGCCGCGGGGACCGGAAGGCCGGGCCGGCCGGCCCGTCGAAGTCCGAGCTCCCCCGCGCCCGCGTCGGAACGAAGCTAGACGTGAAGGACGGCCGGATGATCCTCCAGTGCAGCGGCGACGATCCCGGACTCGCGTTCGACCGGCTTGCCCTGCCCGGCGACGCGAAGGGGCCGTTCCGGCTCGCGTTCCGCCTGCAGAGCCGAGCCTCCGGGAAGGGTGAGGTTTACTGGACGAACGACGCCGCCACCAAGCTACCGGCCGGGAAGCGCCTCGAATTCGACGTGAAGCACGACGGCGCGTGGCAGGAGGTGTCGCTGGAGATCCCGGCGGCCACCCCGCCGCACGCGCTGCGGCTCGATCCCTGCGGCGGCGAGGGCCAGGTCATCCTCGAGACGCTGCGGCTCACGGATTCGACGGGGCGGGTTCTTGCGGAATGGCCGTGAGGCCGACGCCCGCCCAGTTGAAATCGGTGTTGAAGAAGTTGGCGAGCCGGACGACCACCTCGTTGTCTCCCGGCCGCAGATCGGCCTCGAAGCGCGCGGTGCCGAAGCCGTCCCGGCCGCCGGCGCGGAAGACCTCGCGTCCGTTGACCGACACGGCGACGGGATCGTCGTGGCTGATCCGGAAGGCGGTCCGTCCGCCAGCCGCCGAGGGCCACCGGCGCCGCGCGAGGTACGCGTGGCCCATGCCGCCGAGTTCGACCTCGCCGCGTACCTTGGTGCCGTGACGCGCGAGGTAGGTGAGGTCCAGCATCGGCCCGAAGCTCCGCTGCCGCATCCACCCGGAGGTGAACCGCTCGGAAACGCAGCGGCATTCGAACCGCCCGCCCGCGTCCAGCGCCGCGACGGACGGAAGCGCGGCCAGCGGGTCGCCGCGCGGCCGGTGGTCGGCGTCGAGCGGGACGGGCACGGGGCCGAAGCAGTCCCAATCGTCGCCGGCGACGTTGTCCGGCCCCGTCTCCGTCGAGTCGCCGGGCTCATCCTGGTACCAGTACGCGACGCTGCGCGGCGAGAGGCCGGGGAACGCGCCCCACCAGAGGCGGAGGTCGCGGCGGAACGGGTACGGGTTCTCGAGGTGCAGCCGCTGGCGGCCCTCGTCGTTGGAGTGTGCGATGGCGTACGGCAGGTGTGCGCCGCGGCCGAACCACGCGAAGGTGAAGTAGTCCTCGCCGTTGATGCCGTGGAGGAACGCCGGCGCATCGCCGGACGCGTCGATCACCGCGAAGTCGCCGCCGCCGTGGTCGTGGCCGGTCGCGTAGAGCGACATGCCGATCCAGTGTCCGCGCCCGCGCACCGCGAGCACCTCGTGCTGGCGATACCCGGTCGTCCCCCCGGTGGCGCGGCCCTGCGCGTGGAGGTAACCCCACGACGGATCCCACGCGGCGGCCGGCTCGACGGCGGCGGAGGCGGCGATCCGAACGGGCTCCGCCGTGCGGTTCCGGACGACGACGACGGCGCGGTCGCGGAACGGGACGGGCAGGTGGCACGTGCGCACGGCGCCATCGGCCCCGGAGTCGAACGCGACGCCGCGGAAGGGGCCGAAGAAGTCCGCGACGGTCGCGCGGACCGCGGCGTCGGCACGGCCCTCGTAACGGATCTCGAGATCGAGCGCGCTCTGCGCCGCGGCCGGCGCGCCGGGCCGCAGCGTCCAGCGGCGCACGATGCCCGGGCCGGCCAGGTCGAGCACCTCCGCGAAGGCGCCCGGGGGCACGACGGTCGCGCGATCCACTTCCCGCACGGGCGGCGCGGGCTGCGGCGCGGGCGGTTCGGGGCCTTCCGCGCGAAGCTCGAGCCGGCCGTCGACCCGGGCGGCGGAGACGCGGCGCTCCCGGCGCGGGCCGTCGCCAAGCCGGTAATCGATCTGCCAGAAGATCAGCCACGTCGGCTCGATCGTCTCCATCTCGATGCGCAAGCCGTTCTCGAACGGAACCGGCAAGAAGAAGTTCCGAGCGCCGCGCTCGCCGACGAACGCCGGGACGGGCACGGGCGGCACGGCCATCCGCTGCGCCGCGGCGATCAGTTCGTCCGGCGTGCCCTCGATCGCGGGGGCCGACCCGCCGTCGACGAAGAACCGGAGCCGGTGGTTCCCCTGCCCCTCGCGCCAGGTCGACCACAGGTGCGCAAGGCAGCCGCGGCCGGCGACATCGAGGAGCGTCAGCCTCTGGCCCGGCACCGTGTAGCAGCCGAGACGGCGGTCCGGGCCTTCGACGAAGCTGGACTTGCCCGGCCGGTAGTCGCGGAGCACGTGGAGGTCGCGAAGATGAAAGCCGCGGAGGAGATCGGAATCCACGGCGGCCGGGCGCAGGTCGGCGGATCCGGCGGCCGCGGCCACCGAGGCGAGACCCGCCGCGGCGGCCGGACGAAGCCTGCAGATGAGCGCTGGCCTGCTCATGGGACGCACGTATACCACGGCGCGCGCGGAGGCGCGACGCGCCCCCCCCGGAATCGGAGGCCGGGGGGTTGCCGGGGCCGGGTCCGCGCGTATGGTAGGCACCGGCATGATGCGCGCCCTCCATCGCCCGGCCGCCGCCCTCGCGACGGCGCTCGCAACGGCCTCGTGCGACCGGTCGTCCGTGACGGCCGACGCGAGGACCGGCGCGGAGGTTTACGCCGCGCAATGCGCCTCGTGCCACGGCCCGTCCGGCGAGGGCGTCGCCGGGCTCTACGACGGTTTCCTGCACGGCACCCTTTCGACCGCCGCGCTCGCCCGGGTGATCTCGGACACGATGCCGAAGGGCGACCCCCAGGCCTGCACGGGCGATGTCGCCGTCCGGGTCGCCGCGTACATGCAGGGGGCGTTCTATTCGCCCGAGGCCTACGCGCGGGTTCGTCCGCCCCGCATCGATCTGGCCCACCTCACGATCGCGCAGTTCGAGAACTCCGTCGCCGACCTCGTCGGCGGCTTCCGCGCCGCGGCGCCGGCGCAGGAGGGTCCCCGCGGGCTGCAGGCGGAGGTCTTCGACGGCCGCGACTTCCGCCGCGAGAGGCGCAAGGTCGAGCGGATCGATCCGGGCATCGCCTTCGACTTCGGCACCAACGCCCCGCCGGGCTCGGGCGCCGGTTCGGCGGAGTTCTCGATCCGGTGGCGGGGCTCGGTCCTCGCCGCCGACTCGGGCGACCATGCGTTCCGCCTGCGCACGGGCAACGGGGCGCGTCTCTGGGTCAACGGCGAGGCGAAGCCGGCGATCGACGCCTGGGTCAGCTCCGGCGGCGAGGTGCAGGAGCACCACGCGACCGTCCGCCTCCTGACCGGCCGCGCCCACCCGGTTCGCGTGGACTTCTTCAAGTTCAAGGACCGCACCGCCTCGGTCGTCCTCGAGTGGAAGCCGCCGCACGGCGCGTGGGCGCCGGTTCCGGCGGACGCGCTCCGCACCGCCTCCGCCCCGGAGGTGACGGTGGTGACGACGCCGTTCCCGCCGGATGACGGGAGCCTCGGCTACGAGCGGGGCACCGGGGTCTCCAAGGCCTGGGACGATGCGGTGACCCGCGCCGCGGTCGAGATCGCCACCCACGTCGCCGCCCAGGCCGACGCGCTGGCCGGCACGCGCGCGAACGCGCCGGACCGTTCCGCGAAACTGCGTGCCTTCTGCGGCCGCTTCGCCGCCCGCGCCTTCCGCCGGCCGCTCGGCGAGGCGGAGACCGCCGCCATCGTCGGCGCCACGTTCGACGGCGCGAAGGATCCGGAGGCCGCCGTGAAGCGCGCCGTCATCCGGGTGATCAAGTCGCCATGGTTCCTCTATCCCGAGTTGTCCGTCGCGCGCGACCCCGGCCGGCGCACGGCCTCGCGGCTGGCCCTCGCGCTGTGGGATTCGCTGCCGGACGACGCCCTCCTCCGCGCCGCCGACGCAGGGCAGCTTGCCGACCGCGGACAGGCGGCCGCGCAGGCGCAGCGCATGCTGGCGGATCCGAGGGCCCGGGCGAAGCTGCGCGCCTTCTTCCATCACTGGCTCGAGACCGGCCGCGCGGCGGACGCCACCAAGGACGCCGCCGCCTTCCCCGGCTTCGACGCGGCGGTTCTTGCGGACATGCGGACGTCGCTCGACCTCTTCCTCGACCACGTGCTGTGGAGCGAGGCCTCCGACTACCGCGAGTTGCTCGGCTCGCGCCGGCTCTTTGTCAACGACCGGCTCGCCCGGTTCCTCGCCCTTCCGCCCCCGCCCGGGCCCGGCTTCGTCCTCGTCGACGCCGCGGAGGGCGACCGCGCGGGCGTGCTGACCCATCCGCTGCTGATGACCGCCCTCGCGTACCACAAGAGCACCTCGCCGATCCACCGCGGCGTGTTCCTGACGCGCAACGTGATGGGCCGGGCGCTCAAGCCGCCGCCGGAGGCGATCGAGTTCAAGGACGACCGCTTCGATCCGACACTGACCATGCGGCAGAAGGTCGAGCAGTTGACGAAGCCCACCGACTGCCAGGGCTGCCACGCCGTCATCAACCCGCTCGGCTTCAGCCTGGAGGCCTTCGACGGCGTCGGCCGGTTCCGGCGCAGCGAGGGGACGAAGCCGGTCGACACCGCCGCCGACTACCCCGCGCCCGGCGGCGGCACGGTCCGGTTCGCGAACGCGCGCGACGTGGCCGCGCACGCCGTCGCAAGTCCCGACGCCCAGCGCGGCTTCGTGCAGCACCTGTTCCACCATCTCGTCCAGCAACCGGCCGGCGCGTACGGAACCGGCACGCTCGAGTCGCTCCGCGGCGCGTTCGTCGGATCGGGATTCCGCATCCGGGGCCTGGCCGCGGAGATCGCCCTGACGGCGGCCCTTCACGCGCCGGCGCCCGCGGCGGCCGGCCAGGAGCTGTAGGAACGGAGGACACCATGACAGCGACCACCCGGCGGGAGTTCGCGAAACGGCTCGGCCTCTCGGGCGCGGCGCTTCCGTTCGTCTGGGGACTTCCCGGCCTCGCGTCGCCCGCGGCCGCCGCGCGCCCGAAGCAGCGGCTCGTCGTCGTGTTCAGCCCCAACGGGACCGTGCCCTCGCAGTTCTGGCCCGACGCCGACGACGGCCCGCTCCAGCTCAAGCGCATCCTGGAGCCGCTCGCGCCGCTCAAGGAGCGCACCCTCGTCCTCAAGGGCGTGTCGAACAAGGTGCGCGGCGACGGCGACAACCACATGCGCGGCATGGGCTGCCTGCTGACCGGCATCGAGTTGTTCCCGGGCAACATCCAGGGCGGCTCGCACACGCCGGCCGGCTGGGCGCGCGGGCTCTCGATCGACCAGGAGATTCGCAACTTCCTGCAGCGCGACGAGGCCACGCGCACGCGTTCGGCTCGCTCGAGATGGGCATCGCGGTGCCCGAGCGCGCGGACCCGTGGACGCGCATGAGCTACGCGGGGCCCAACCAGCCCGTCGGCCCGGTCTCCAACCCCTACCAAGTCTTCGAGAGGCTCTACGGCCGCGCGAAGGACCGCGAGAGCGTGCGCAGCGTGCTCGACGGCGTCGCCGCCGAACTCAACGCCGCGGCCGCCGCGCTCGGCGACGAGGACCGCCGCCAGATCGAGCGGCACATGGCGTTCGTCCGCGACATGGAGGCGGAGATGAGCCGGCCCGACGATGCGGGACTCCGGCACCCGATGCCGCCGCTCGAGGAGGGCGTGGCCGTCGACAACGACACCATCCCGAAACTCGGCCGGATGCAGACCGAACTGCTCGTCAACGCCTTCGCCAACGACCTCGCGCGCGTCGCGACGCTGCAGTACACCAACTCCGTCGGGCAGGCCCGCATGACGTGGCTCGGCATTCCCGAGGGCCACCACTCGCTCTCCCACGACCCCGATGGCAACGCGGAGTCGCAGGAGAAACTCACGCGGATCAACGCGTGGTTCTGCGGCGAGATCGCCCATCTCGCGGGCCGCCTCGCCGAGACGCCCGAGCCCGGAGGCGACGGCACGCTCCTCGACCACACGCTGATCGTCTGGATCAACGAGCTGGCCAAGGGCAATTCGCACTCGCTCGACAACCTGCCCTTCGTCCTCGTCGGCGCCGCGCCCGGCTTCCGCATGGGCCGCGTTGCGAAGTTCGACAAGGCCGCCCACAACCGCCTCTGGATGACCGTCGCGCGGTCCTTCGGCCACGACCTGCCCGCGTTCGGCAACCCGGCCTTCTGCGACGGCGGGGCGCTCGCGCTCGGCTGATCCCCCGCATCCCGACTGTGCGGAATCGGGAGGGTCGCGCTCCGCGCGACCGCGGGGTCCTCATCCTGCGCATCGGCCGCACAGAGTGCGGCCCTCCCTTTCACACACCCGGATCCGTCCCGCGGGAGGGTCGCGCTCCGCGCGACCGCGGGGTCCGCATCCTGCGCATCGGCCGCACGGAGTGCGGCCCTCCCCTTCACACATCCGGATTCGTCCCGCGGGAGGGTCGCGCTCCGCGCGACCGCAGGGTCCGCATTCTGCGCATCGGCCGCACGGAGTGCGGCCCTCCCCTTCACAGATCCGGATCCGTCCCGCGGGAGGGTCGCGCTCCGCGCGACCGCGGGGTCCTCATCCTGCGCATCGGCCGCACGGAGTGCGGCCCTCCCCTTCACACACCCGGATCCGTCCTGCGGGAGGGTCGCGCTCCGCGCGACCGCGGGGTCGGCATCCTGCGCATCGGCCGCACGGAGTGCGGCCCTCCCCTTCACACACCCGGATCCGTCCTGCGGGAGGGTCGCGCTCCGCGCGACCCAACGGATTGGATCTCGAGGCCCCGGAGGAGGAGGCGGTCGAGCGGACGCTGGCCCTGGCGGCGGGCGCGATCCGGGCGTCGACCTTCTCCGTCTGGCTGAGGAAATGGTGCCGCCGCGCCCGGCGCGCGTGACGCACTACGGCGCGGGCGCGGGGACCGGGATCCGGACGACCCTCAGCATCGAGGGTTCGGGCAGCGGCGGAGGACGCGGGCGGTCGCGGTTGGCCTCGAGCGCCTCCCACACCAGTTCGAACCTCGAGCCCGGCGGCGGCTCGCCGGTGTCCCGGGCCGTCTTCTTCTTCATCCCGGGGAACTGCGATTCGACCTTCCCCAACGACCGGGGCGGGCCGGGCCCGCGCGACGGCGCCTTCGCGCCCGGGATCGGACGCAGCGTCGCCTCGTCGAGCACCCAGGTGCCCGCGCCTTTCGGATAGCGGTAGGCGAGCGTCAGGCGGCCGTCGCCGACCGGCTGCACGGCGCCGATGTTGACCTCGCAGAGGATCGTCCCGCCGCCGCCGAACTCCCACCGGTAGCCGGTCCAGTCGCTGACCTGCACGATCGTCCATCCGTTCGTGCCGCGCCGCGCGGCGAAGATCTGCAGGTCGCCGGCCTTGTCGTACTTGTGGTAGGTCAGCACCGGCCGCCCGGCGTTGTCGAAGCCGAGTTCGCGGTTCGCGTTGAGCAGGCCGCCGCGCGCCGGGACGGGGTCGACGATCTCGCCGGTGCGGATCGTGATCGGCAGCGCGAGCCGGCGGCCCGCGGAGTCGGTCCAGCTCACGAGGTCGTCGCTGCGCGCGTAGCTGAGGTCGTGGTTGCTGGCGCAGTCAGGGGTGTCGCGCCAGACCCACGCGAGGTGGAACCGTCCGTCGGGGCCCTGCTGCGGCGTCACGGCGTAGGCATTCATCTCCCCCTCGCCGCTGAGCAGGGGGCCATCGATCAATCGCCGCCACACGCCGGCCTTCTCGTCGAAGACGTTGTAGAGGTCGTCGCCGCTGCCGCTGGAGCCGTCGCGATAACGGAAGACGAGGCGTCCGGCCCGGTCGCGAAGGAAGACGGGATAGGTCGCCTTCGTCTCGCGCTCGCCGGTCATGCCGGGCATGCGCGTCAGCGTCGCGGCGTCGTAGGGCGCCGCGCTGCGGAAGTAGATCAGCGGGACGCAATGCATGTTCCCGGCGAGGTGGAGGCGGCCGTCGCGGTCCAGCGCCATGGTCACGTAGTTGTGCGAGTCCCAGCCGACCGTGGAGTCGAGCTTCGTGAAGCGCCATGCGGACTCGCCGAGCCGCCGCTGCGCGACGGTCATGCGCCGCTGCGCGTCGTAGTAGGCAGCGAACTGGTGCGGCGGCTTCGTCAGCAGGCAGAAGCCGACCGGGTGCGCCGACCACACGGGCTCGAGATCGAGGACCTCGGGATCCGCGGCTCGCCCCGCCCCCGCCATCGCGACCGCCACGCCAAGGCCCATCAGGATCGTTCGCATGCTCATCCCGCCTTTGTACCGTTCTCCACCGGTCCGGTCATCCGCAATCCTCCCGCGAACCGCGGCGGACGACGGGCCGGGGGCCCTGGCCCGATGCCGACGGAGCGGCACCCTCCAGCGCCGTGCCTTCGGATGCCCGGGGTTCCATCAATGCCCGTCCGCGGGGATGAGGGGGACCGGCTTCTCCACGCGCCCGGCCGGCCGGCAGCCGGGGCCGACGCCGTCGAGGCCGAGGTCGTCCCTCGTCGCCTCCGCCATCGCGCGCAGGCGGGCGACGATCTCCGGGTTCGCCGCCGCCGCGTTGGTCGCCTCCCCGATGTCGGCCCCGAGGTTGTGGAGCTCGCCCTTCGCGAGATGCAGCTTCCACGGGCCGGAGCGGACCGCCTCGAGCGTGAGGCCGCGGAAGTACAGGAACGAATCGCGCGGCGGATTCGCGCCGGCCTGTCCGGACAACACCGGCCACTGGTCGACGCCGTCGACCCGTCCCGCGGGGACGCGCCCTCCCGCGAGGCCGACGAGGGTCGGGAGGACGTCCATCATCGACGCGATCGCGTCGCTGGACGTCCCCGCGGGGATCCTCCCCGGCCACCAGGCGAGGAGCGGAACGCGGATGCCGCCTTCGAGGGTGCTGCCCTTATTGCCGCGCAGGGGCCGGTTGACGGCGCGCGGCGTGCCGCCGTTGTCGGACGTGAAGAGCACCAGCGTCCGCGTGTCGAGCTTCAGCTCGCGCAGCGTGTCGAGGATGCGGCCGACGCTCCAGTCGACCTCCTCGACCCAGTCGCCGTAGATCCCGTTCGCCGACCTCCCCGCGAACGCCTTCCCGGGGTAGATCGGGAAATGCACGGCCGAGTGCGGAAGGTACAGGAAGAAGGGGCGGTCCTCCTGCGCGCGGATGAACCCGACGGCCTTGTCGGTGTAGGCGGCGACGAGCTCCCGCTGGTCCGCGGGAAGGACGCGCTTCACGACCGTCTCGTTCTCCAGCAGCGGCAGCGGCGGCTGCGCGGCCCCGCGCAGGCCCGCCTCGTCGGACGCCGGGGCGCCGCCCTTGCCTGGCTTCGGCGCCGGCAGCGGATCGCCGAGGCTGCTCTTCGAGCCGTCCGCCGCCGGGCCCATGTCGTTCGAGTAAGGAAGACCGTAGTAGTAGTCGAACCCGCGCTTGCGCGGGAGGAACGGAGGCTGGTCGCCGAGGTGCCACTTCCCGACGCAGGCGGTGGCGTAGCCCTCCTTCTTCAGAAGCTCCGCGATCGTCGGCGAGTCCGGGTTCAGCGCGATCGCCGAGGCGGGGAACAGCACGTGCGGCGTCGGCAGGACGCGCTTCGGGTAGCAGCCGGTCATCAGGGCGGCGCGCGACGGCGAGCAGACCGGCGCCGCGTAGAACGAGGTGAGGCGCATGCCCTCCTTCCCCATGCGGTCGAGGTTCGGCGTGCGGTTCAGCGTCGAGCCGAACGGCCCGATGTCCGCGTAGCCGAGGTCGTCGATGTTGATCACGACGAAGTTCGGCTTCGGCGCCGCGCCGGCCCACGAGACGAGCCCGACCCACGCCGCCAGGATCACACCCGGAATCCGCTTCATCGCCCTGCCGCCTTTCTTCGCCCGCTGCCATCCGCCGTCTGCCGACTCATCCACTCCGCCATCGCTTCGCGATCGGCCGTTTCAGCCGGCGCCCCGCCGGACGCCACCACCCACCGGATCCCGGATCCCGCGGGCTTCCTCCCCGTCTTCCGCGCGGGCCGGGAATCGTCCGCCGAGTTCCGCATCGTCGTCATGGTTCGACCCTCACGGCATGCGCCCGTCAACCGCCGGCGCCGTCCTGGCGGGCCATCTGGCCGTTCATGTCGCGGATCTTCTCGAGGATGGCCTCGTCCTGCTCGCGGTACATCTCCTGCACCGTGGGGTCGTGGAACGCGAGCACGCGGTCGGAGAAGGCGGAGGAGCCGAGGCGGCCGAAGAGGAGCGCGTTCGCGTGGGCGATGTCCTTGCCGTAGATGTGATAGGAGTCGGCCTGCCAGTTGAGCCGGCCGAGCCGGACCTCGCGGCCGGCCCGTTTCGCGACGCCGTCGGCGATGATCTCGCGCGTGAACAGGACGAAGCCGAACATGTTCATGAAATGGGCGCCCCAGGCGTCGTTGCTGCGGAAACGGATGTTGGTGTTGAGCCACCAGGCGCCGTCGTCGTCCTCGAGGACGCGGTACCAGAGCGACTGCAGGCAGGGCGGATCGAAGCACGAGAGGTCGAGTTCGGGCATCCACGTGATCATCTGCGCCTGGCGCGTGTAGGGCTGGCGGGCCAGCTTGTCGATGACCGCGGCGATCTGGTCGACGTCCGCCCGGCCCGCGACCCGCGCGACGCGCGCGGTCCCCTCGCCGGCGGTTTCCTTCCACCGGCCGTAGTGCTCGAGGCGGCCGTGGTAGGTGTATTCCCAGCGCGTGTCGGCGGGGTCGTTGATGGCCCGCGTCCACGCGTCCTTTCGGCCCTGCAGCTCGAGGACATACTCGCGAAGGTCGGCGACGCCGCCGGGAAACGCCATGTGGATCATGGGGTCCGCCATCGGGTCCTCGACGACCAGGTTCAGCGTCGCGTCGAGGCTCGGCGGGTCGCCGGGCTTGTCGTACTGGGTGCGGAACGGAATCCCGCCTCGGTGCAGCGCGACGAGCGCGTTCTCGTACCCCTCGGCCAGCGTCCGCCCGGTCACCTGCAGCACGGGAATGTTCTTCACGGCCGGCCTCCCCGGCGCGCGGGTTTCGCGGGCGCGCGCCGGCGGCCAGACTAGGGTCCCCGCCGCCGGCGCGCAATGCCCGTGTTGGGGCGGGACTACTCGCGGTTCCAGACGGCCCGCTTGATCGCGCGGAGGAAGTCGCGCACGGTGGCGCGGTCGAACCCGGTGGTGGTCACGAGGCGCCCGTCGGACTCGACGTCCTTGCCCGTGTAGTTGGCCCCGGCCTTCACCGCCTCGGCGGAGTCCTCCTTGCTGGTCGTCATCTTCTTCCCGAGAAGGGCCTTCTCCGCCAGCACGGGGACGAGGGCCGACGGCCCCACGGCGCCGAGGATCCGCTCCGCCGCGTGCGCCTCGCGCGCGATCCGCAGGGCGTCGTCGTTCGCCCGGAGACCGCGCCCGCCCGCGCCGCCGGCGAAGAGAACGACGTCGTAGTCGCCGCCCTTGAGACCGGTCAGCGCGGTGGGCCGGCCCGGGCCGGCCAGCTTTACGGCGGCCCCTTCCGCCAGCAGTTCGCGCCGCAGGAGGTCGACCGAGTCGGCGTCCTTCGCCGGAGCCACCAGCAGCGCCTTGCGGTCGCGGAGGTCGTAGTAGGGCGCCATCGCGGTCGCCAGCCGCCGCCGCCCGCGGACCGTCGTCAGCTCGATCGCCTTCGTCCGCGCCTCGAGCTCCGGCTCCAGCACGCGCGCGAAGGCCTCGACGTCCGCCACCGGCTTCCCGGCGATGTGCGTGATGACGTCGAGCGGCCGGAGGCCCGCCTTCGCCGCCGGCCCGTTGGCCACGGCGGTGCGGACCAGCACGCCCTTCACCTCGGACAGCGAGTGCAGCAGCTGGTGCACGCGAACGACCGGCACGACGCCGAGCCCGAGCGCGCCGTAGCGGAGTTCCACGAGTTCGCCGGCGTGCTTGCCCATCTCGGGCAGCGGCTCCATCGCCTCGAGCTTCGCGCGCACGGTCAGGCGCTCCCGGCCGCCCGGCGGCCCGCGGAGCACCGTGTAGGCGACGGCCTCCCCCGGCTTCCGGATCGTCTGCTCCCACTCGAAGTCGGTCAGTTCGGCCTTCGTCCGCGCCGAGCACGGACGGCCGTCGACCTCCACGAGGATGTCGCCGTCGCGCAGGCCCGCCTTTTCCGCGGGCGAACCGGGCATCACGTAGGCGATCAGCACGCCCTTGTCGACGCCCAGGGAGCGCGCGAGTTCGTCGTACAGCTCGTTCGTGATGAACAGCGGCACGAGGGCGCGCACGAACCGGCCGCGCTCCCGGAGATGGTCGCGGACCGCCGCCGCGACGTGGATCGGGATCGTGAACCCGATGTTGTTCCCGCGCCCCGCGTAGGTGTTGATGCCCAGCACCCGGCCGCCGCGGTCGAAAAGCGGTCCGCCGCTGTTGCCGGGATTGATCGCCGCGTCGGTCTGGAAGACCTTCGTCTCGGTGCCGAGGTCGGTGCGCTCGACGTTGCTCAGGATGCCCCGCGTGAACGTGCGCTTGAGTCCGACCGGCGTCCCGACCGCGAAGCACTGCTGGCCGACGTGCGCCGAGCGGGAATCCGCGAACTCGGCCGGGCGCAGCTTGATCGGGGCGTCGATCTTGATCAGCGCGACGTCCGGATCCATCGAGAACCCGAGCACGCGGGCAGGGTACTTCTGCTCGTCGTGGAGGATCACCGTGATCGCCTTCGCGGGCTGCGTCGGGTCCTCCTCGTCGGAGCCGCGGACCACGTGGCCGTTGGTGAGGATGTAGCCGTCCTCGGAGACCACGAAGCCGCTGCCGCCCGCCCGCTCGTGCTGGATCGCCACGACGGAGGGATCGACCTTCCGGACCACCTCGTCGGGGATGTCCTGGTCGGCCGCCGGCGCCGGGCCCTGGGCCCCTGCGACCGCCGCCACCGCCATCGCCGCGAATCCTGCCGCCACCCGCCTCATCGCGTACCCCCGTTCCCCTGTTCGCCGATCTTCAGATTCAGCCCCTCGTACCCCGTCATGTACCCGCGGCGGAGCTTCACGAGCACCACGTCGTTCCGCTCCCGGCGGATCCCGTCGAGCGCGCGGCCAAAGGCCTTGACGTCGGGCGTCGGCCGGCCCGCCAGTTCGAGGATCACGTCCCCGGCCACGAGCAGGCCCTGCCCGAAGCTGCTGCCGGTTGCGGCCGGGCTGCCCTTGTACACGTCGGTGACGAGCACGCCGTCGCCCGCCAGGAGGTTCCGCTCGAAGACGACGGGATCCGTCACGTCCTGCACCGTCACCCCGATGTCCTCGGCGCGCAGCGTCTCCGGCTCGGGCCGCTTGGTGAACTCGCCCGCCACATCGACCTTCCGCCCGCCGCGCAGGACGGTCAGCGTGAACTTCACGCCCGGCGTGGCGCGCATGGTCTGCAGGAAGTAATCGCGCGCCCGCTGGCCGGACAGGCGCAGGGGCTTCCCGTTGAACGCCACGACCAGATCGCCGGTCTTCACCCCGGCGGCGGCGGCCGGACCGTCCCCGGCGACGTGGGTGATCCACAACCCGCTGATCGGCCACCCCCGGGCCAGGGCCAGCTCCTTGTTCACCGGCTCGAGGTGCGCCCCGATCCATCCCTTGGTCCGGGCCTCGTCCTCCGGCGAGCGGACGCCCGTCGCCTGCGCGAGGAACGCGGCGATGTCCTCCCGCAGGTCGGCGGCCGAGGCCGCACCCCACGCGTCGAGCAGACCGACCACCCGGCCCGAGAGGTCGACCACCGGGGCGCCCTTGGCCTCCCGCGGAAGGCCCGACACGAGGAAATGCCGGTAGCGGCCGGCGAGCTCGCCGCGCGAGATGACCAGGTGCGTGAACCTCTCAAAGTCCGTCGACTCGTCGGACGGGACGACGACCACGCCCCACTCGCCGGCGAGGAGGTCCGCCCCGGCGTCGAGCCGGACGGGCCTGAGCGGCGCGGGCGTGTCGATCTTGAGGATCGTCATTCCGAGCGTGTCGTCCGTCTTGATCGGCCGCGCGGCGACGACCTCGCCGCCGACGCTCGCCTCGATCCGCTCGGCGGTGTCGGGACGGATGATCTCCGGGACGAGCACGTGGCCCTCGGGCGTGAGCACGACGCCCGTGAACGAGCGCGGCCCGGAGGCGCCGGCCTGCAGCCCCTGCAGGAGCTGCACCGCGGCCTGCGGCGAGGGTTCGCGCTGCACGGTCACGAGCACGATGCCCCCCTCCACCGCCTTCGCCGCCTCCGCCACGGCCCTCTGCATGCCGGTGAAGGCGGCGCGACCGGAGGCCGCGGACGCCCCGCCGAGAAGCGCGCAGCCGCTCCCCAGGCCGGCGATGCCCAACGCCATCCCCACGGACAGGATTCCTCGCACGACGTCTCTCCCCGCGCCGCGGGCCGGCCGGCCCGCGGACGCCCCGGTATTGTCCGCGTCCCGCGGCACGATTGCAACCCGGCCGCCTGTTGCTTCAAGTGAAAAAGACACCGAAGGGGCGTGTGGTTGGGGCGATTCGTTGCCTCACGATCGAGACACCGAAGGGGGGACGGGAAGGGGCGTGCCGATCGGAGGGGAAGCCGGGCCCCCGGGGGGTGGGGGCCCGGCGGCCGCGAGTTCATGCGACCTCCCGGCGAAGCGAGGGGTGAACGAGGCGGAAGACGGCCCGCAGTTTGCGTTCGATCCTCTCGGTCAGATCGAAGGGATCCAAACGGTGGAAGAGTTGGTCGAGTTCGTCGCGCCTCTCCGCCGAGAGTCCCGGGCCGTCCCGTAGGCGTTGATAGGGCGTGCGGGGGCGGTCGTGGGTTTTGACCATTCGGCTCTTCACGCGGGTCTTCGCCACGAGCTTGGTGGAGGCGCAGAAGAAGTTGTGCCACCAGCTCCATTCGTTGCGGTAAAGGTCGTTGAGACGATCCACTACGCGGGGGTCCTCGAAACGGTCATAACCGAGCCACTGCCGTACGTGCGTCCAGTTCTTCTGCTCGACGTGGGCGTTGTCGTTCTTGTGGTAGGGCCGGCTGCGGGTGAACTCGATCGCCTCGGGACGATCCTGGAAGTAGCGGATCAGGTGCCAGTTGAGGAACTCCGATCCGTTGTCGCAGTCGAAGCCGCGCAGCACAAAAGGCAACGAGGCCTCCACCTCGCGCACCTGCTGTAACACCCCGACAGAGCCACGGTTCCATACGGCGCGCACCTCCGTCCAGCCCGTGTGGATGTCGGTGAACGTTACGCTCCAGACGAAGTTCCCGCTCATCGACTCGCCGCAATGCGCCACGCTGTCGGCCTCGAGATACCCCGGCCCGTCGATCTGCCACTCTCCTGCACGAATGGGAATGTGGGTGCGGAGCAGCCGGCCGGGCCGGGTCCCGGTCCGGCGCCGTCGGGCGGCCTGGGCCCGGTACGGGGCCAGCAGTCGGTCCAAGGTGCTCGCGCTCATGCCCACCACCTTCTCCCGGACCTTCGCCTTCAGCGGCCCGTGCCGACGCTCGTATCCGGGCAGCCACAGCGGCAACATCTCCTTGAGCCGCTTCGAGCAGGGCTGCTGCGCCGCCCACCAGATCCGTTCGGCCACCTTCCGCTCGGCCGCCCCGTACATCGGTCCAGGCCCCGGTCGGTCACGCGGCCCCGTCCGGCTTCCCCGGAGCAGTTTGATCGCATGCTTCCGCTCGTATCCGCACACCGCGCAAAACTCGTCCAGTATCCGAGTCTTGTGGCGCCGTCCGGCCCGGGCGTACCGATCCCGAATCCGTTCCATGTACTCCCGCCTCGTCGTCTGGCTCACGTTCATGCCCTCGTTTCTTCGGTGTCATTCCTCGTGAGTCAACGATTCCCATCCGCCCCCAACCGCCCCGCCCCTTCGGTGTGTTTTAATATGAGTCAACTCGGACCTCCCCCGGATGCTTGGATTTTTCGTGCATTGTTAGAAAAGCGTCATATCATGCCGGGTTCAATCATCCTTCGATAGGGTGCCCGTGTTCGGACTACGTCCATCCAACAAGCA
>Ga0194112_10004137_pt1 | contig 19958 bp, 21 predicted proteins | sample TA2MahC400mmetaG_FD_146191 | JGI IMG/M metagenome (GOLD analysis project Ga0194112, IMG submission 146191) | Freshwater microbial communities from Lake Tanganyika, Tanzania - TA2015016 Mahale Deep Cast 400m | ecosystem: Environmental > Aquatic > Freshwater > Lake | place: Tanzania: Lake... | reverse complement strand
TCCCCGCTTGCACCTTAGCCCCGATTAAGCAAGGTTAGGGCTCTGTTGAGACCCTCGAATCACCAGGGTTGGGCAAGACGCTTTTCCTTTAAGAGAATTGCTCTATAAGAGCTAACAAAACACTTGACTCGTATCAGTAGTAGTATTAAGGGGTTCATGAGTTATCCACATTCTGCCGGAGTTATGAGTCCCCCCCCAGACCCCCCTCATTACTACTACGACGGCGAATAATTTACTTGACAAAAATAAACCAGGGTTAGGGTGAGGGTAATATCAAAATATATAATGCGTTTGTATTAGTTAAAATTTTTTTATTGTCATCATTATTTTTTCTGGTATAATGCTAAACTCAAAATTACTTTTATAGGGGGATATGGCCACAGATTCAAAAACAAAGTCTTTGCTCTGTCTAAAGGCGGCCATTGAAAAGAAGGCGGAAGATCCGGTCCTTCTGGAGTTGAAAGACATCGCTTCTTTTACCGATTACTTTCTCCTCTGCACCGGCAAGTCAGATCGCCAAGTCCAGGCCATTGCACAAGCAATTGAGGAATCCCTCAAAAAGAAAGGAATTCGGCCTCTCGGTCAAGAGGGCATGAGAGAGGGGAAGTGGATTTTAATGGATTATGAGGATGTGGTGGTCCACATCTTTTTAGGACCGATAAGAAGATTCTATGATCTGGAGGGGCTCTGGATTGATGCACCACGGATTGAACTGAAAAAAGGGGTGGAGATTGGTGAAAGATCGAATAGATCTGAAAAAAGGGATGGATAAAAAGACGCTTATACGATTCAAAAAGACCCTCCTCAAGGAGCGGGAGCAGATCGTAGGAGAGGTCAAGCAGATCTACGAATCCTCAAAGCAGATGGGGCAAGATGGGATTCAGGATATTGGAGACGAAGCGGCCAATATCTATAACAAACAGATCTTGCTCAGCCTAAATGAGAATGAACGGATGAGGCTCCAGGAGGTGGATGAATCCCTTGATCGCATTGAGAATGGAACCTTTGGGATCTGTGAGGAGTGCGGGGGACCCATTGGTTTGAAACGACTTGAGGCCAACCCAGTGGCAAAATATTGTGTCTCTTGTAAGACCAGGCTCGAAAGGGGGAAGTTATAGGGGATGTTAGTCCGGCTGTTGTTGATCACTATTCTGATCGTTATCTCTCTCTTTTGTTGGCTTTCATTAATTAACCCATTGGATGTGGAATTCCGTTTTTTCGGAGAAACTATCCGGACCGATCTCTCCACCCTTATGATCTCCTCCTTTGTGTTGGGTGCCATGTTAGTTTTCATCAGTACCTTGGCCCGAGATGCCAAGCGGGCTATCAAGGGCTACCGGCAGTCCCGTCAGAAGAAGAAAGAGCAGTCCCTCAAGGAGGAGTTGAGTCGAGGGATGGAATACTTCCTCCGAGGGGATCTCGGCAAGGCAAAAACACACTTCGTTGAAGTCTTGAATAAAGACCCCTCCCAATTGAATCTCTATACCAAACTATCAGAGATCGCCCTTAAAGAAGGTGATGACGAAGAGGCCCTTCATTGGTTGGAGAGGGCGCGGTTAGTCGATATAAGGGACGTAGACATCCTTCTCCGGACGGCAGAGATTTATCAACGGATGAAGCGACTAAACGAGGCCATCCGATCCTTAAAACGTGCGATCGATTTGGACGAAACAAATCTTAAGGCATTGAAAGGTTTGAGGGAGATCTATCTCAACAGCCAGAGGTGGGAGGAAGCGATCCGTATTCAGAAATCGATTCTCAAATGCACCAAGGGGAAACAAGCTGAGGAAGAGGAAAATCTATTCTATCTGGGGTTGAAGTATGAACATGCAAGAGGCCTTTTAAACCGAGGTGGGGAGGGCGATCTTGTGAATGCCCTGAAAGAGGCCAAAGAGATTGTTCGTGAGCAGAAGACCTTTGAACCAGGATTTGTATTGTTGGGCGATATCTACCGCCGAATGGGGAGGTGGACCTCTGCAGGGAAAGTTTGGGGAAAAAGCTTTAGCCGATTCAAATCCATCATATTCATCCTTCGATTAGAAGAGCTCTACCTCGGACAGGAGGATCCAAGCACACTCCTCCGTATCTACCAGAGGGCCCTCAGTGAGGATTCAAAGAACTGGATGATCGGCTTCTTCTATGCGAAACTCTGTTTGAGATTGGAGATGCTGGATGAGGCCCTTGATGAGATCAATGAGATCAGTTTAAGGCGAAAGGACTTCCCCGCTATGCATAGACTTCTGGCAGAGATTTACCTTCATAAAAAAGACTTCAGCCGGGCGGCTCAAGAGTTTGAAAAGACTTTTGAAATGAGCGGGACTTCCTACCTTCCATTCCTCTGTACCGTCTGTGAAAGGGAATCGAAAGAATGGATCGCCTACTGTCCTCAATGTCACCATTGGAGTACATACACGATCAAAGAGGGGGAACATACCCCCCTGCCTTCCCCTATCTATTCCGAGGGGGTTCCTTTCCATCTGGATGCCACGAAGATCCCTCTTTAAAGTTGAATTGAATGCATCCTTTTTTTGAAAGACTCCTCCAGTTTTTGCTACCCTCACAATGTCACTGTTGTGAAAAATTTTTAGAGCAAGGACAAAAAAGAATTTGTTCGGATTGTCTCTCAAAAATTGAATGGATCGAACCTCCCTTCTGTTCTCTTTGTGGGGCTCCCTTTGTCTCTAAAGAAGTCGAGATCCATCCATGTGGTGCTTGTATGACCAAGAAAAAATATTTTACAATGGCGAGGGCTCTGGGATTCTACGAAGGGGCGCTCAAAGAGGCGATTCATCGATGGAAATATCAGGAGAAGACCTACCTCCCCCCTTTTTTTGGAGAAAAAATGGCAGAAGGGCTATCCCGTTATTGGGATCCTAAACTTTTTGACTTCCTCATCCCTGTCCCTCTCCACCCCCATCGATTAAGGGAACGAGGATTCAATCAAGCCTTCCTCCTTGTAAAGGAGTTAAGCCACCGGACTGGAATTCCTTACCGAAAGAGGGTGCTTCGAAAGATAAGACCCACCCTCCCACAGGTCCATCTCAGCGGTTTAGAGAGGGAGAGGGGAGTAAAAGGCTCCTTTGATCTTAACAGGGGAGAAGAATTGGAGGGTAAATCAATTCTCCTGGTGGATGATGTTTACACGACCGGGGCAACGGTCAATGAATGCTCAAAGGTTTTGTTAGCAGGAGGGGCAGAAAGGGTGGATGTCCTCACCTTAGCCCATACCGTCAAGAGTTCATGACGGATAAAAAACGCTAAGCGCTTAGCGCCATGCGCATAGCGTTTGGTAAGAAAGCTGATGAGTCGTCGCAAAAAGTGGTCTTTTCTTTGGATCGCAATTCCTATCATCGTCGTAGGGGTCTTCCTCTTTTTATCGATGAGTTATCTCATAGATCCCAACCTCTATCGGAACGCCATCCAAAATTCATTGACCCTCTACCTCGGCAGGGAGGTCATCGTTGGGAAGGCAAAGATAAGTTTATGGGGTGGGATAGGGATTGCCATTGAAGACTTCCGAATAAGGGACTCCTCCCTCACATTCGACCTCATTCAGTCTAAAAGACTGATCTTGACGGCTAAGATCATCCCCCTCCTCAAGAGAGAAGTCAAATGGAAGCGCATCGTTCTCGAGCAACCTACTTTTCGTCTCCTTAGAGATAAAAACGGACGGTTCAATTTTTTCGATGCCCCCTTAACTGGAGAGGAGTTGAAGGCCTCACAGAGAAAGATGATTCAAACCCTTTCCACCCTCTTCGGAGGCTCCTTAACCGTTCGAAATGGAATAATCTCCTTCTCAGATATGGCTCTCAGTGAATCACCTCTGATCACAGAATTTAGGTCTTTTGATCTCCGTCTCAGCAAAGTCGATTTTCATAAACCCTTTCCATTTCGCCTGAGCGGGAAGATCATCCATTCAAAAAAAGAGGGAAAGTTCTCTATCTCAGGAACCATTGAAAATATCCCCGAGGACATGGACCTCTCAAAAGGAAAGGTGAAGGCAGAGGTGGAGATCAAAGGCATTGAGACCTTTCATTTCTGGCCTTACATCAAAACCCTCCTCCCTATGAAAACAATTTCTGGTACCCTTGACCTGAACGCACGTTATCAGGGAGACCCCTCGGGGACCTTCAAAACTTCAGCAAAGATCAAATTTAGGGATCTGGTTTATGATCATCCAAGGGTCTTTGCCTTTCCTCTGAAACCCGAGTGGATGAGCCTCAGCTTCGATGCAAGTTATGACACGAGGGATTTTAAAGTCTCCCAGTTTTCTATCGAATTGCCTGAGATAAAGGTGAATGGGAAAGGCAAGGTTTATGGGATCGGGACGAAAGAGATGGGTCTTGAGGCAGAAGCGGCAAGTAGTCCTTTCGATCTTTCAGATGGAAAGAAATATATCCCTTACAGGATCATTACTCCAAAGGTCTCTGACCCGCTCTTTCGTGCGGAAGGAAACGGTTCTGTACAAATCCTCTCGGCAAGGCTCTCAGGAAGGCTTCCTGAAATTGAACACTGTGACCAAACCCTATATGCCCACACCCTCTCCGTTGAGATGAAAGTCAATGGAGCCCGAGTGAAACTTCCTTGGAACCTTCCTGCCCTGGAAGATCTTAAAGGCCATCTCATTTTCAAAGAGGGCCACCTGAATTTAAAAGAGATTGAGGGGAAGGTGCTCCATTCCAGTATCGATCGAGCCGATGGTATCTTCGAACAGCTCCTTCAAGTTTCCACCCTTCAAATCCATTGTCATGGTAAATTCGATTTGGCAGACCTCCTCACTTTGGCCAAGACGGATGGATTGGCGAGCGAGTTCTCGCAGACTTTCTCATCCCTTAGTTCCTTGTCAGGCAGGGCACAATATCGGCTCTTTTTCAAAGGTCAATTGAAGCCTCCGCTTCGTTTCCAGCATCAGGGAGTTTACCACCTCTCTAAGGTTCGCTTCATACATTCTCAAATTCCATTTCCCATTTTAATTGGAGAGGGAAGGATAGGCCTCTCCAACGAAAGCCTCCAGTGGTCGGAAGCAAAAGTAGAATTTGGTAACTCATCATTGCTCACGAATGGCTCATGGAAAAGAATGGAAAAGGGTGGACCTCTCGAGATCACGATTAGGGGCAGGGCCGATTTCAAAAATCTCCTGAGCCTCTCTCAATCCAAACTTTTCTCAGAAGAGATTCGTTCAAGGACAAGGGAAATCGAAAGTCTTTCAGGAGTAGGCCAATTTTCATTCAAGGGACGCAGATACGGAGATGATCGACCTTTCTCTTATGAGGTGGGAATGATGCCCAAGGAGGTCTTCCTTCTTCCAAAAGGACTCTCCGCTCCGCTCACCTTTAGAGATGGTTCTCTCTCAATTTCTGACCTCGGAACGACTTTCTCAAAGCTGAAAATCCAATCTGGAAATTCTATTCTGGCATTGGATGGATCCGTGAAACAAGGGGGGATGAACCTCTCGACATCAGGTTCGATCGACCTCGGGTATTTCCACTTGGCTCTTCAATCGCCGCTCTTTCCAAATCGGATACGATCGCAGATGAATGAGGTTCAAGAACTCGCCGGAGGGGCGGAAGTCCGTCTGAAATGGTTAGGGAGAATGGAGGAGTGGACTTCGGCTTTAAGGGATGGAGAGGTCCGGTTGAAAGGCGTCTCATTTAAACATCAAAAGATCCCTGTCCCTCTTTCCCATATCGAAGGGACGATCCTTTTCTCCTCTGAGCAGATTCGATGTGATCGGTTGAAGGGGAAGTTCGGAGATTCTCCCATCACCATATCCGGTGTCATCTCCCGCATTTCGACATATCCACCCTCCAAGACAGGAACGATGGAACGTCGATCTAAGTCGGCCAGGCACCTCTCTTTTCAGATCTCCTCTTCTCACTTAGATCTCGATCCAATCTTTCCAAAGAGTGAAAAGAAAACTCCAACATCTTTTGAAAAGATCAGGCAGTGGCTTTTAGATTGGTCAATCGATGGTAAGGTGGAGGCAGATCAAGGGAAATATCGCGGTCTCCATTATCAAGAATTGAATGTGGAGTTGAAGACAGGAGATGGAAAACTACTCCTCTACCCTTTTCAATTTAAGGCAGATGGAGGAGACTTTTGGGGAGAGGGATGGATACAACCCTCAGAGAGGGGAATAAGATTTGAAATCAAACCCCGCCTCTCAAATATAGAAGCCAGGGCCTTTCTTCGAACCCTTTTACAGAAAGGGGAGGAGGAGAGGATCATGGTGACAGGAAGGGTCCACATCAATAAGGTGCAACTGAGAGGAGAGGGAGAGGATTTCCAAAAGGTGAAGGAGTCTCTCAACGGGATATTGAGACTCGAATTGGAGAATGGGGTGATAGAAAGGGGAAATATCCTTTCCAAAATATTTTCGATCCTCAATGTCTCCCAATTGTTTAAAGGAAGGCTACCTGATTTAAAGACAAAGGGACTTCCCTATCACCGGATCTTAGCAAACATTGATGTTAAGGATGGGATCGCCTCCACAGAGGATTTCGTTGTCGATAGCGATGCCATGAGGATCACCATCCTTGGAAAGGTCGATTTGGGAAAGAACCTGATCGATGCAAGGATAGGAATTCATCCTCTGGTCACCGTCGATACAGTGTTGAGCCATATCCCCATCATTGGTTATATCCTCACAGGCAAGGAGAAGGCCTTCCTCTCTTATGTTTACGAGGTTAAAGGGGATTTGAATGATCCTAAGATTGAAGCCATTCCCTTCAAAAGCATGGGAGAGGGTTTATTGGGAATCATCAAGCGCCTGCTCGAAACGCCCCTGAGGCCATTTCAGAAGTCTCCTTCATCGAAAGAATAATTTTAGACCTGTCCTGAACCATGTGATGTTCAAATTTAAATGGATTACCTTGAAAATAAATTTGTCACCCCCACCCCACCCTCCCCCCTCGGAGGGGGAGGGTGGGGTGGGAATGAAATTTTTCTTGACAAATAACAATATATTGTTGTAGTTTTTTAAAATCATACTAAATATAGCCCTTCTTTTAAAACCTTATCACTAAATTTAATGCAATATAAGGTGGGAAAATATGTCGGCCATCATAGAGATGAAAGAGGAACGTAAAGAATTTAAGGAAGAATTTGAAACCACGGATATGGCTCTCTTTGTCCGTACCTCTGACGAATCGATGAACGATTGGGATCGCCAGAGAATCGTCGACGCCCTCATTCGTGAGACCTATGTCGATTATGATACCGCCAAGGAGATTGCCAGAGAGGTGGAGGATTTAATCGCTACTTCCAAAATCAAAATGATCACTGCACCGCTCATCCGAGAGCTGGTAGATACAAAACTGATCGAAAGGGGACTCGAACAGGCAAGAAAGATGCACACCCGTCTTGGAATGCCCCTCTATGATGTGGACCAGCTCATCCTCCATCCGAATAAAGAAAATGCCAATGTTCCCCACGGACCCGAGGCTACCAATCTCACCTTAGCCGAGAGGATCAAAAAGGAGTACGCCCTTCTCTCTGTCTTTTCTCAAGAGATTGCCGATGCCCATATGCGAGGAGACATTCATCTTCACGATCTGGGTTTTGTGGACCGACCTTATTGCAGCGGACAATCCCTTGAATACATTAAACGATTTGGCCTAAGCCTTCCTAACTCGATTGCCATGGCCAAACCTGCCAAACATCCTGAGGTCCTGTTGGCCCACATGGTGAAATTCGCTGCCGCACTCCAGAGTAACTTTGCCGGAGCGATCGGTTGGGACTCCGTCAATCTCTTCTTCGCACCCTATCTCGTAGGAATGTCGGACCAAGAACTGGAACAACTGGCTCAGATGATGATCTTCGAATTCTCTCAACAGGCCGTTGCCCGCGGGGGACAAGCGATCTTCACTGACCTCAACCTCTATTGGGAGGTCCCAAAACATTTTGAGGACGTCCCTGCGATCGGACCCGGAGGAGAGTTTACAGGAAAGACATACAGTGAATATTTAAAGGAATCACAACGATTTGCCTGGGCCCTCTTCCAGGTTTACCAAGAAGGGGATGGATCTGGAAGGCCCTTCTTCTTCCCCAAACCACTCATCCATATCACGGAGAAATTCTTCAAAACACCCGGCCATATGGATTTTCTCCATCACATCTGTGAAGTTGCCTCTGAGAAGGGGAATACCTATTTCGTCTTCGACCGTGGGGAGACAGCAAAGATTTCTGAATGTTGCCGTCTCAGTTTCAAACTCGACCAGACAGACTTAGAAGATGCCAGAGAGCCTTGGAGGATGCGATACTGCGCCCTCCAGAATGTCACAATAAACCTTCCGAGGGTCGCTTACCTTTCTAAAGGAGACGACACCAAGCTCTTTTCTAAGATTACCGAATTCGTTGAGATGTCGGTGAAGGCCCATCTGGAAAAGAAACTCTTTATTGAAAAACTTCTCTCCTTAGGGGAAAAGGGACCTCTGGCACTGCTGGCCATGGACCGGGATGGATCTCCTTACTTGAGAATGCATCGTGCCAGTTTTTTAATCGGGATGGTTGGGCTCAATGAACTCGTTCAAATCCACACTGGCCAAGAGATGCACCAATCAAGGCAGGCCTTCAAATTTGGATTGAAGGTGATCGCCCATATGAAACTCTTAGTAGACAAGCTCGTCCAACGCTACGGGATGCATTTTGTTTTGGAACAGACACCAGCCGAGTCCACTGCTTATCGTTTTGCCAAATTGGACCTCAAATATCACTCACCCAAATCAGGTCACATTGTCAAAGGGGATATCTCCAGAGGAGAGGTCTATTACACAAACTCCACCTATCTGAACAATTCCGCTGTGCTCAACCCCATTGAACGGGTGAGACAGGAAGGTCTTTTTCACCCCATGATCGAAGCAGGTGCATTGACTCATATCTGGTTGGGTGAGGCAAAGCCCTCTAAGGAGTCATTGTCCAATTTTGTGATCAAAACTTTTCAACGGACTCAAAATGACCAGATTGCCTTCTCCCCAGAATTCACCACCTGTAACATCTGCAACCGGACAAGCAGGGGACTCAGATCCACCTGTGCTTACTGCGGATCAAAGGATGTGGATGGTATTACCCGGATCACGGGCTATTTCACCAAAATCTCGAGTTGGAATAAAGGCAAAATTGGAGAACTCCGGAACCGTTATCGAAATCAAGCCTTCCTCGAACAGAGGGAAGAGGGTTTGATTCTAAAGGCATAATCAATGAGCAATGATCAATGGTCAATGATCATTTTGCAATGATTCTTTTAAGGAGGAGGGATGGAATTAATAAAAATCTTTACTAAATCGAAATGTCCGAAATGCCCGGCCGCAAAGGAGATTGGAAAAGAATTGAAGAAGGAAGGATTGCCAGTTTTCCATTTCGATTTGGATACGATCGATGGCCTGGCCGAGGCCTCTTTTCATAGCGTCCTCGCCACCCCCTCCATCATCGTCGAGGATGAGGAGGAGAGGGAAGTCGCCAGTTGGAGAGGCGTAGTTCCGACCGTTCAGGAGGTGAAGCAGTATCTGTTAAAAGGTCACTCCTTTTAATTCATCTCACTTTTATGGACATCAACGATGACCCAGATCAAGGGATTTTTAGAGACTTCCTTTTTGGATTGGCCAGGGAAGATATGCTCTGTGCTCTTCCTTGCCGGCTGCAACTTTCGCTGTCCATACTGCCATAACCATCCCCTCGTTTTCTATCCTGAGCGGTATTCTTCAATTCCACTGGAAGACATTCTCGCTCGTCTCCAATCTTTTCAGGGTTGGATAGATGGGGTTTGCCTCACGGGTGGAGAACCTACTCTCCATATCGATCTTCCTTCCCTCATTCGAGAGATAAAACGAAACGGTCTTTTGGTCAAACTCGATACCAATGGTTCAAACCCCCAGATGTTAGAGGATCTGATCGATGCCGAAGAGGTCAATTTTGTCTCCATGGATGTCAAGGCACCGTTAGATCCCTTTAGTTATCGGCGTTCGACTGGCCTTCCCATTGACCTCAATCCCATTTTAAGGTCGATCGAAATCCTAAGGAGGGGAAAGGTGGAGTACGAATTCCGGATGACTGTTGTTCCCCAACTCCATAGAAAGGAGGACATCAAAACCCTGGCCTCCCAATTGAAGGCTGGCCGAAGATTGGTTCTGCAGAACTTCAATCCGGAGGATCCATTGGATCCTTCGTTGAAGGGCACCCTCCCCTATGATCCAAAGGTATTGAAGGAGATGGAAAGAATTGTACAGGAAATGATGTAAAATGTAATTTCAAGTTGTAGATTTTAGATGTTAAATTGAAAAATTTGGAATTCGTTTATGAAAACTCCTGCCGTCAAAGAAATCAAGACGAAGGTGAAAACCATGGAAAAAGAGATCCAACTCCAGAAATCCATCCTTGACGTGATCCAGGATCCCTTCTTCATCCTCAATCAAAAAGGAGAATTTTTAAATGCCAACCCCAAAGGATTAGAAATATTTGGATATCCATTGGAGGACCTCCGACAGATGATCTTTATTGATGGGGTGGCTCTCGAAGATACCAACCAGGTCAAAATGGGGTTTGAGGAAATGGAGCAGGGGAAAGAGGTAAGATTCAAAACCCACATCATCAGTCGTTCAGGAGAAAGGATCCCTGTCGAACTCCTGGGAACCATCAAAGGAGAAGCCTATTTCATTACGTTAAGGGATTTAAGGGAGAGGATTAAGATCGAAGAGGAGTGGGAGAAGACGAAGCAGGAGTTCATGGAGAAGATTCGAGAAAGAGATCAATATGCCCGGGAGCTTCAGGTCATGAAGGATCTCTTTAAGGAGAAGGCAAAGGAGGTCGAGAAGATGAGGGAGGAGGCAATCCTTCTTTCTTATACAGACGACCTCACGGGGATTTATAACCACCGTTTTTTTATTCAACAAATGACGATAGAGGTGGAACGTCAAAAACGTTATTCCACTCCCTTTTCCATTCTCATGATCGATATCGACTATTTCAAACATTATAATGATACCAATGGGCATCTGGCCGGTGATCAGGTATTGAAGACTATCTCTATTATCATCCAGCATGCAGTACGGCAGACCGATATCGTTGCCCGGTATGGAGGGGAGGAATTTGTTGCCATCTTGATCAATGCAGGGAAAGAGAAGGCGAAGGAGATTGCCGAGAGGGTACGAATAATGATAGCCGAAACCTCTTTCCTCAATGAGAAGGAACAACCCAACGGAGATTTGACGGTGAGCATCGGAGTGGCGACATTCTCTCCTGCCATTTCCACCCTAACGGATCTGATTCGTGAGGCTGACAATGCCCTTTATCGGGCCAAGAAGGCAGGCCGTAATCGGGTAGAGGGATGAGATGAAGACCATCATCGTTACAGCAGGACTGATCATGGAGGAAAGAAAAGTCCTCGTGGCACAGAGAAAAGAAGGTTCCTCCCAAGGCCTTCTCTGGGAATTTCCAGGAGGAAAAGTGGAGGAAGGAGAAGAACCGAGGCAGGCTTTGCGAAGAGAGTTGGAAGAGGAATTGGGTATCGAGGTGAAGGTAGGAAGGATGGTTGAGGCTCTATTGCATTTTTATCCAGAATATCCCGTCCTTCTTTTGGCCTATCACTGCCGGATTGAAAAGGGTGTTCCCAAACCCCTTGGTTGTCACGAGTGTCGATGGGTTAATCTCGAAGAGCTGAAGGGATTGCCAATGGCACAGGCCGATGAACCCGTTCGAAGGCATTTATGCTCCTCAGAAGAAGGAAGCCTCTAAGCGTTATAACAATAAACGTTAAACTATAAACGATGAACAGTCCATTTTCCTTTTTGTTCATTGTTTAAAAGGGGCTTCGTAACCTTAACCAATAGACTATTTTCATTTCATATTGGAGAAAGACGAGATTTGGTATAGAATAGGGTGAGGAGTTAGCGATGCCCAAGGAACCGATGCAAAGGTATGTTGAAAGTTTAGAAAGGACTATTCAGCATAACTATAACTATCTCAAGGGGGCAGTGGAGGATTTCCAGGAATTGTGTCGGTTGGTCACACCTGAAAGAGCTACTCCTACAGAGATCATCGTAGATATACGCGAACTCTATAAGGAGATCCGGGACAGGCTGACAGAGATCAAGGCAATTCAACAGGCCCTCCAGGGGAAATACCGACAGTTCTATCACAGGGATTCTCTCCGCGACAAAGAGATCCTCGAATTCGGGTTCATCACGAAAAATTGCTACTCCAAATTTGAATATACCTTGTTACAGAAGCAGGCAATGGCCAGGGCAAAAGAGGAAGAGATCTCAAGGGCAGCACGGATGGGGTTCCCCTGCCAATGGTTTCGCTCTAAAGAGCATCAAGTCATCTTCATAAGGAACCTCCGGATTTTGAACGAATTAGATTATGAGAGGGCCCCAGGCTTAGGAGAGGAGGAGAGACGGGAGATCATTCAAGATAAGGTCCGGCACCTTACGCTTTTCATCTTCAAAGGGGAGGCGAGCCCTATTGATGAGCTTTATTCCCGGATTCAATTACGGGAACACGACATCATCGAGCGATATAGCAGGGATGAGATTCATGGCCTTCTCGCCCATTTGAGAGAGGTTAATCCGTTAGAATTGGAGAAGTTGTTTAAACGTTTTATGGAGAGCAAGGGGTTTTTGCAACTCAAATGTCTGCTTGCGGTGATTCGTACAAGAAAAGATCTTGAAGGCAATGTATTGGATTTGATCAAAAAGACCTTGGAAGAGATAAAGGAGGGGGAGGTGAAAATGATTTCGATTTGACACCCTTCTTTTGAAGGGCACCCCTCACCTCTGCTTAGAAACTGTGTCGTAAAATGTCATGCCGAACTTGTTTCGGCATCTAAAAACCTTATAAATCAACTACATATGAGACCCTGAAATCGTAGACCCTGAACTTGATTCAGGGCATGGTTCAGGGTGACAAAAAGGGGATTATGACACAGTCTCTTAGGTGCGAGGCCGGAAAGATCGATGGACCAAAATATCAGAGAATTTTATTTTTTGAGCGATTTTTTAAATCGAAAGGTTTATAACCCTTTCGGACAGATAGTAGGCAGGATCTCTGATTTAGTTGCCGAGAGGGCAGAGCCATATCCGATGGTCATTGGGATGATGGTGCGGGCAAGGGTAAAGAAGGCGAGGTTTTACCTTGCCTGGGAGAAGATCCTTCAAATTGAACCCCAAATCATCTCCTTAGGAGACGAGCTTCAAGATCTCAAGGTCTCCCTCTCAGAGAAAGACATCGTCCTTCTTAGAGACGAAGTGATGGACAAACAGATCGTCGATACCTTCGGTGCAAAGGTGGTGAGGGTCAATGACCTCCACTTTCTCCGAGTAGATTCCCGTCTCAGGTTGGTTCATGTCGATGTGGGATTTCGAGGGCTGATGAGAAGAGTGGGATGGGAAAAAGGAGTGGATCAGATCCTCCAGTGGCTCTTTTCCTACGTCCTTCCCAATCAATTCATCTCCTGGAAATATGTCCAACTTCTCTCCGGTTCAGATCTACTCCAACTGAGCGTGTCTCAGAAGAGACTTTCTCACCTCCACCCCGCAGATTTGGCCGATATCATCGAGGATCTGAGCGGTCGAGAGCGGTCTGCCATTTTCCACGCCCTGGATGCAGAGACCGCTGCCGAAGCTTTGGAGGAGATCGACCCGAAGATTCAGAAGGCCCTTATAGAAACAATCCCCGTGGAAAAGGCCTCTGATATTGTCGAGGAGATGTCACCCAGTGATGCAGCTGATCTCTTAGCCGATCTCCCTGAGGAGAGGGCTGAGGAGATCCTCGAAGGGATGGAGCAGGAGAAAGCAGAAGACCTGAGAGAACTCCTCGTCCACCCCGATAAGACAGCAGGTGGATTGATGACCACAGCCTATCTCAGTTTGACTCCCGGAATAACCGTTGAGACGGCTATCGCCCGATTGAGGGGGGAGGCGCCAAATCTGGACATCATGGATTACATCTATGTGGTGGATGAAGAGGAGGTACTTCAAGGTGTGGTGAGCATCCGAGACCTACTCACAGCCCAATCCCATCAGCCCCTCTCCGAAATCCAACTCCCTCGAGTGGTGAGCGTCAAACTCGATGAGGACCAGAATGAGGTGGTGGAGGCTTTTGCAAAATATGGATTTAGAGCATTACCTGTTGTAGATGAAGGGAACCATCTGAAAGGAGTGATCGGTTTCCGAAGCGTCTTAGATGTCTTAGCACCGGATGCTGGTTAATTTAAAGCTCCAATAATCAAATCCCAATAACCAAATAATAACCAATATCCAAATTCAAAATTCCAAGCATCGTTTGATTATTTGGTGATTGAATATTGGAATTTGGTAATTGGAATTTTGATTGGATGCGCTGGTAGAACGATCATGGTCGATTATGGGAAATGGGTTTCAAGTTCGAGGCGATCCCTGTGGAGAACAATTGGTCTCTTCTTCATTCTTATGGGGCCAGGCATTATTACCTCAAATGTAGATAATGATGCCGGCGGCATCACCACCTACTCCTTAGCCGGGGCAGAATTCGGACTCAAACTCATCTGGTCCCTCATCCCTATTATGATCGCCCTCATCGTGATCCAGGAGATGTGCGCACGGATGGGTGTGGTGACCGGAAAGGGGCTTTCCGATCTGATCCGTGAAAAATTTGGAGCCAAAATAACCTTCTACCTGATGATCGGAATGTTCCTGACCAATATGGGTAATGTCATCTCTGAATTTGCAGGCATAGCAGCAGGAATGGAAGTCTTTGGTGTTAATAAATTCATCTCCGTTCCTCTGAGCGCCTTTTTAGTCTGGTGGATGGTGGTCAAGGGAACCTATCAGTCTGTGGAGAAGGCTTTTCTGGTCGCATGTGTTTTTTACATCTCCTACATCATCACAGGCATCATCGTAAGGCCGGATTGGGGACACGTGGCCAAACAATTTTTACATCCTCAACTGAGTCTCCACCCTTCTGAGATGACAATGGTGATCGGCCTTGTGGGAACGACCATTGCGCCCTGGATGCAATTTTACCTACAGGCTTCGATTGTTGAGAAAGGAGTGAAAATAGAAGAATATAAGTTTGCTCGATTCGATGTGGTTATGGGATCGGTCGTCGTCCATATCGTCGCTTTCTTCATCATTTTGGTCTGTGCTGAGACCCTTTTTAAAAACGGAGTCCGGATAGAGACCGCCAAAGATGCTGCACTCTCCCTCGAACCCCTGGCTGGGAAATATTGCACCTACCTCTTCGCCTTTGGCTTGGTCAATGCCTCCCTATTTGCCGCTTCTATTCTTCCCCTTTCCACGACCTATCTCATCTGTGAAGGTTTGGGCTGGGAGGTTGGGATTGATAAAAAGTTTGTGGAGGCTCCTCAATTCTATGGATTTTACTCATTGATGATCTTCCTTGGGGCAGGGGTTATCCTTTATCCTAACGTCCCCCTAATCCCCATTATGTACTTCTCACAGGTGATCAATGGGATGGTACTTCCCTTTGTCCTCATCTTCATGCTTCTGCTCATTAATGACAAGAAGTTGATGATGGATCATACGAATAGAGCTCTCTCCAACACCATCGCCTGGATAACCGCTATCGTCTTGATCGGCTTCACCATACTTCTTCTCATTCAAATGATATAAATTCCCATTACTTGTTCCTCTCCTCTTGTATCTGGGGGAGACAAGGGATAACCTGATTGTAATGTAATCATTAAGAGAAGAAATAAAAAAATACTTTTTGCCCCGTAATCTTCACCGTCTTCAATCTCATGTTCGAGGTGGCTGAGACTGATTTTGACGATCTCCTTTTCATCAGGATTGCCATAGTGAGCCGTGCACGCATTGGCCATTCTCATCTCTTCGAGAGATTCTCTAAGCCATCCTTTATCTCTATAACATAGAGCGAGATCATGTCGTGCAAGAACATCAGCGGGATCTGATATCAGAATAGTTTTCAATTCTTCAATGGCTTCGTCTATCCATTTTAAGGAAGCAAAAGCACTGGCCAGGAAAAATCTTCCATCATTTTCATAGGGATATATTTTCAGGTATTCAGAATAGGTCTTTACAGCCTCTTCAAACCAGCCTAAATCCAAGAAGCAATATCCTATTTTATCGAGAATGATTGCTCTATTCTTTAATTTTTTTTCCAACCTGAGACACTGTTGAAATTTCATTACTGCATTTTCATAATCTTTTTGTTTCATTGATTTGTTTGCCTCTTCCATTAAAACAGAAATGATTTGCAATGTATTGTTATCTTTAGCCATATCATCTTCTCCTTTCATTCTTTCATTCAAGAACACCTCCAACCCAATTATCGGCATAAGAGAGTAAAAGAGTTAAGGGTTCCTCCCTGTGAGCAACCTTTTTATTTTCTTCTATGTACTGCCCGTCATGATAAACAATGGCCTGGACCTCTTCGTTTGTTAGCGGAATAAATTGGGAAACGAGATAAAGACTTCTTACTGCAGACCCCATGAAAATGACTTCAGGATTGATAATATATCTCCTCGCAGAATATCTGTTGGGATTAGGTAAATAGAAGGGCTTGCCTGGAAGACCAACCTTACCCACATCGTGAAATAGTCCTACGATGACACAACTCTCATTATCAATATTTGGAGATAGAGTTTCTTTTATCTTGAGTAAAGTCTCTGCGACAAAAATGCTGTGCAGTAGGAGACCCTTTTCAAAATTATTATGAAAATGAATACTGGCAGGAGAGGTGAGCCATGAAGTTTTTTCTTCCAAAAAATGTACGAAGGTTTTGACTTCCTTTTCTCTCAATTTAACAAATTTGAGAAGATTTTTATATCTTTAATCAATAACCATTGATGCCCCTTGGTAATAATATTTTAACTTGGAATTATTTTAAAGGATGTATGTGACAGAATAAGTCACATGGAGAAAGGAAGCTTATCTTATCGTATATTGGGCCAGATTTTTTCTGAGGTCTATTTCGACCTCTTCTTGAAGTGATTTGGGAGAAATCACCTTAGCTTTTGAACCAAAGCTTAATACTACAGCGACTTTTTTCTGTCATTCCCGTGAAGACGGGAATCCAGAATGTCTATGGGCTTCAGAAACCCAACTGGATACCCGCTTTCGCGGGTATGACGGAGGGGTGGTAGTAATTTTTTATTAATACAGTACCGTTTTTTCTAAAAGTGTCGCTGTCGTATTAATATCCAGGCCTTTAACTCTTCCTTGCCACTTGCCGTAATGGAGAGAAGAATCCTGCCATTCTTTAGCTTCTTTATGATTTGACTTGGATGCCATTTCCTTCTCTGAATGTAATCCGATAGTTCTTCATTAAATAGCACTTTAAGTGAAATGGGTTCCCCCTTAAAGAGACCGAATGAAGAATTGACAAACTCTGAAGGCAAGAAGCCCTCGGGGATGTCAAATCTTTCTTTTAACCTCTCTGCTCTTTTGATCCTTTTCAGGGTAAAATAACGAATACCCTTCTCGGGCACAAAACAGAGCAGATAGAATTCACCCTGATAAAGAAGTAATGAGTATGGGTGAACCTTAAAGGGATATAATTGATTACTTTTTCTTGATTTATATTCCAATGGCAAAGGATTTTGATAAAGAAGGGCTAACCGAATGGATTCATAAACCTCATGATTTACATCCATAGTTTTATACATTTTAGCCAATGGGATGAACATATCTTCTATCCTTTCCAGTTTGGCTAAATGCTTTGCAGGGAGGGCTGCTTGAATCTTATTGAAGGCTGAGTCGAGATCGGTCAAAAAAGGAGACCCCTCTGCAGACCTAAATATCTTCCGGCTGAAGTAAAGGGCAATTATTGAATTTCGTAAAAGTAATGGAACATTATCCATTTTATTACATCCCCCTCACCCTCCCCTCTCCCGCGACCACGGGGGAGAGGACTTCGTCGTGAGCTCAGTCGAACGATAAAGGTGAGGGGGCAAATGTGAAGCAGGTTTTCGTTCCATTATTTATGCGAACGTCAATAATTCATTTTGAGTAAACGTTATGGGCGGGATGGTCTTAAAAGATGGCTCAAGCTTCCAATAAGTGGTCCCTTCAGTGGCCTCAGAGAAGATAGGATAACCTGAATCCTGTAAGGCCATAAGGTCTCTGTAAATCGTCCTTTTTGAGACACTACACTCCTCTGCTAACTCATCCACAGTAATCCCATGCCTTACCCCAAGCATCCTGATTATCCCCTGAACCCTTGCCGCCTGACTATATTTTTTCTTTCTTACCATAGATTAAACCCAAAAGAATCAAATTGCAATTTATATCAGATTAATGCTTTCTTTATGCAATTAACCAATTCGTTAGATTTTCCCTTCTCAAATTCTAAAGGGTTATCATAAAAAAGCTTATATTCCTTAATATTGCCCCCTTTAATTGGTAAAATATTATTTATAGATTTCTCCAAGTTTTTCCATTGTTTTATTTTAGAGGTTTTACTCATTTTCAACTTGGAGGTATCTAATACCTGAATGAATAAGACTGAATCATCCATTGGGATAGGGTCTTTCTCAGACTCATGAATAAAGTAGGAAGATAAAGCGGAGGTAAGGAATTTTCCACAAATCTGTGTCGGTTTAATATCTGCTTCCTCAATTTCAATAATAACACGAACTTTATCCTCCCTAATAATGAGCATATCAACATTGCAGTATTCTGTCTCATTTTTTTTATCATCTGAACAGAATAATGGAAGACTTTGATACCTCCCAGAAGAAGGATCTGCACAAGCAGGATCACGTTTGATTTTGCAATGCGGAAAGTCATTGCCCTTGATTTGAGACCCAACTATTTTGTGTAAAGGATGCATCATTTTAACCCTCCTCTTTCTTAATAGGAAATAGGTATTGGGTGAAACCTAAACAATACACATTGCCCTTATTGTGTAATTGTTTCAATGATCTCCACGATCTCTCCGCTTAGTACTTTTGCCATCCCCCATCTTCTCCACTTCCCTGACGCCAGTCTCTTGCTTTTGAAAACTTCGCACATAGATGTTCCTAACATTCATCAATCGTCTAACTTTAGAGGGGTTTATAATATGAACCTTTCTACAGTTAACCCCTCAATTTTTCCATAGTCTCTTAGGTCGGAGGTGAGTACTGAAAATCCGAGAGAAATGCATGTTGAAGCAATCATCAGATCATGAGCCCCGATAACAATCCCCTTCTGGGCTAAATTTGCCCAAATTCTTGCATATATCCTTGCAGCGCTCAGATCAAATGGGTAGATTGGGAAAGTCTCAATAACTTTTTCGACAAAGGCCTCTCTTTTTAATCGCCTCCTTTCTGAATCAGCCCTATGGACGCCATGAAGCAGTTCAGAAGCAGTAATTACACTAATACCAAATGGTTCATTCTCCCTCCCACTAATCACTTTTTCAATTTGATGAGGACTCCGTTCAATTGCAATAAGTACCGTTGTATCGAAGACTATGCCCATCGGTCTTCCTTTGGCATACCAGGTTGTTTTTCCAATATTTCTTTCAGGTCTCTTTCAAAACTCTCTATTTCATCACCAAGTTTTGGAATATCCTTAAGCAACGTTTTGAGTTCACGAAGAGTCCTCTCTTTTAAAGGAATTTCAACTGGACAAATGGAAGCCACTTTCTTTCCTCCCCTAACAATCGTATAGCAATCTCCTCTATATTTTATCGAATTCAAGATCTCAGAAAATTTTCTTACTGCCTCTGTTGCACTAATTATTTTATCCATGGTAGCTCCTTCTCCACAAAATATGATAATCATATTTTACATAAAATATATTCTTTTGTCAAGAATTTTAATTTTTCTACCAGAAAATACCATCAGGCCATTGCACCCTGATTCCCCCTCACCCTTCCCCTCTCCCTACTGGGGCTAATCTTTACCCACAAGTGAGGGGGACACATAGGGGATGAGATTGTTAACAGGCTATTATTTAGACTCAATGGTTCGATTCAGATATGTTTTAGACATGATAACAGCAAAATATGACTTTCTCCAT